>Ga0302324_100004499_pt1 | contig 30819 bp, 27 predicted proteins | sample Palsa_T0_1_FD_201949 | JGI IMG/M metagenome (GOLD analysis project Ga0302324, IMG submission 201949) | Peat permafrost microbial communities from Stordalen Mire near Abisko, Sweden - Palsa_T0_1 | ecosystem: Environmental > Terrestrial > Soil > Palsa > Peat permafrost | place: Sweden: Abisko... | reverse complement strand
CGGCCGGCGCGGCCCGGGTGTCCATCGACTTCACCGAGGGACGGCTGGCCACCCGCGCCGACCCGCGGAACCCGTGGACGGGCCGGAACATGCTGCCGCACTTCATCGAGCTGAACAACCGGGTGCTCGACCGGTTCAGCGCCGACGAGCGGGCCAGCATCGGGATCCATACCTGCCCGGGCGGAGACCGGGACTCGGTGCACAGCGCCGATGTCCCCTACAGCGACCTGCTGCCGTCGATGTTCGGCCTCAACGCCGGGTACTTCTTGATCCAGCTGGCCAGCGAGCGGGACAAGGACCGGGTCTACAAGCTCATCGGGGAGCACCTGCGCACCGACGCCAACGGCGTGACGCAGATGGCCTACATCGGCGTGATCAACCCGCTGAACCCCCGGGTGGAGAGCCCCGAGGAAGTCCGCGACGCCCTGGTCCGGGCGGCGAACTTCATCCCCGCCGATCGGCTCGCCTCCACCGATGACTGCGGCTTCTCGCCGTTCAGCATCGACGAGAAGCCCAACCACGGATCACCCGACTTCGCCCGCGAAACCGCCTGGCAGAAGATCACCAACCGGGTCGAGGGCACCAAGCTAGCCGCGGAGAAGCTCGGCATCAGCTGACCTGCTCCAGGGGCGCCGCGCACCATAAGCCCGCGGCGCCCTGCTGGCTGGTCTCGGGCCACAGGCGCGGTGTAGCATCATCGCCGATGGACGCGCCATGGCAGGATCTGGACGGAAGTCGGCTGCGGGCGATCGCGGAAAGCAGCCGGCCGCTGGCGCCGCAGGAATGCGCTGAGCGGGCTCGGCTGGCGGCCGCGCTGATCGAGCCGGGCCGGCTCGACCGGGACGGCCCGGGCGAGGCCGTGCTGCTCTGGCGCGACGATCATTCTGAAGCCTGGCTCAACCTGTGGTGGCAGCCGCGCGATACCGGTTACCACGACCACACCGGCTCGTGCGTCGGCGTCTACGTGCTCGCGGGCCGCGCCTGGCACGAGCCGCTTACCCTCGGCACACGGGCCGCGGCGCGTGAGCACGGCCCGGGCGAGGTGTTCTGGTTGCCTGGCGACGGCATCCACCGCATGGATCACGAGGCCGGAGCGGTCACCATCCATGTCTACTCGCCGCCGACCCGGGCGATCGGCCACTACGACCTCGAGGACGGTCAGCTGCGCCGTACCGAACTCCCGCCCGACCAGCCGTCCCCGCCAAGCGCCGCACTATTCGAGGCAATGCACCCGCCCGTTTGGGCCGACTCGGCCAGCCCCGAGTCCGTTTAGCGGGCGCCTGGCTGGACGAGCCCGGCCTCGTAGGCGAGCACCACGACCTGGACCCGGTCGCGCAGGCCGAGCTTGGCCAGGATCCGCCCGACATGGGATTTCACGGTCGCCTCAGAAACGAAAAGCGAGGCCGCGATCTCGGTGTTGGAGAGCCCGCGGGCCACCGCGACGAGGACCTCGCGCTCGCGTTCAGTCAGAGCGGACAGCTGCGGGTAGCGCTGCGATAGACCGGAGAGGGGAAGCACCTGGGCGTACTCGTCCAGCAGGCGGCGGGTCACCCGGGGCGCGATAACCGCGTCTCCGGCCGCGACCGTCCGGATGGCTGTGACGAGCTCACCAGGACGCACGTCCTTGAGCAGGAATCCGCTGGCTCCAGCCCGCAGCGCACCGAAGGCGTACTCGTCGAGGTCGAAGGTCGTCAGGATCAGCACCCGCACCCGGGCGTCCGCGGCGGCAATCCGCCGGGTGGCCTCGATGCCGTCGGTACCCGGCATCCGGATATCCATCAGCACGACGTCCGGCGCGTGGCGCCGGGCGAGATCGACCGCTTCCTCGCCGTTGCCCGCTTCCGCCGCCACCGCGATATCGCCTTCGGCCTCGAGGATCATGCGGAAGCCCCGGCGAAGCAGCGGCTGGTCGTCCGCCAGCAGCACGGAAATGCTCACGCAGGTACTCTCCCGGGTCGCGGAGCCGCGGTGCGCAGGATCGCTTCGACCAGCCAGCCGCCGCCGGGAGCGGGCCCCGCGCTCAGCGTGCCGCCGTGCAGGGCCACCCGTTCGCGCATGCCATCGAGGCCATGCCCGGGTGCCCGAAGCTGGCCTGATGCGGGGGGCCGGCCTGATGCGGAGTGCTGGCCTGGTGCTGGGCCGTCATCGGCTACTCGCACCCGTACCTCGGGATGGTCATAGGTGATCGTGACCAGCGCGCGCCTGGCCTCGGCGTGCCGGAGCGCGTTGGTCAGCGCCTCCTGGACGATGCGGTACACGGTCAGCTCGGCGGCCGCGCCGAGCGGGAAGACCGGCCCTTGCACGTCCACTTCGGCCGCCAGCCCGGTGGCGCGGACCTGGTCGACGAGCGCCCCGAGTTCGGCGACTCCGGGCTGCGGAGCCAGTCCGGACGGAGCGGCTAGTCCGGACGGGGGAACTAGTCCAGACGGCGACTTGTCGGTCCGCAGCACGCCGAGCATGGCTCGCATGTCAGCCAGGGCGCGGCGGCCGGCCTCGGAGACCTCGGTCATCGCCTCGGTCCCTTGACCTGGATCGGCGCGGCTCACGATCGCCGCAGCGTCGGCCAGGGTGATCACGACCGACAGGCTGTGGGACACGATGTCGTGGAGTTCCCTGGCGATCCGGGTCCGCTCGGCGGCGGCGGCGATCTCGGCCTGCTGGTCCCGCTCGATTTCAAGCCTGCGGGCGCGCTCGTCCATCCAGGCCAGGTACCTGCTGCCCGAGGCCGCGGTCAGTCCGGTGAACAGCGCGGCGACCACGGTGGCGGTGAGGAAAAGCAGCGAGCGTTCCGGTGTCCCGGCAGGCTCCCACTTAACCGCGGCCATGACGGCACCGGCTTCGAGCAGTCCGGCGGCCAGCAGGGCACGGAGCCGCGACTGGTGGGCGGCCACCGTATACAGCGCGACCAGCAGCGCCGCGTCACCCATCAACGGGAAGCCGAGCAGCCACTGGCCGAACGCGATGGCGCTGGTCAGCAGGAAAACGGCGGACGGCCAGATGCGGCGGGCGGAGATAGAGGCGATCAGCGCCGTCTGGATGACGATGGTGCGAGGGCTGGCGAACCCGGACCCGGCGAGCCACACGGTGGACAGGGCCAGGAGCACCGCGGCGACCAGCGCGTCGGTCGCCAGCGGGTGGGTTCGCACGACGCGGCGGCCGCTGGCGAACAGGCCGCCGGGGATCTCCTCCGGCCGCGGTGCTGGGGGGAGCTCGGTCATGGTGCCCAAATGTGCGTCCTTCGTGATGACTTAACGGCAGCGTACCGCTTTCAGCCGCGGCCCCGAGGACCAGTACAGCCGCATTTTCGCAGGTAAAACCCATACCACCTGGGTCGCTCTCCAACCTGGGGATGAGACGGGGCGACTAGATTTCGGTCTCCCGGCTATCCCGCTGGAGGGTGGGAGCGGCATATCTTGGCGTATCACCGTCGCAGCGTTGGAGAGATTCGTGCCTGCTCCCGTGGAACTGCCGTCGTGGCTGGACCGCGTGCTGCGGGCCGTCCGGGTCGACTTTGCCCCGTCTGACCGGCCGCCTTCGGCCCTGCGCGTGCTGGTTGCGCTGGTCATCTCGGTGGCCGGGTCGCTGACGGCCGACGCGCTCCTGGTCGCGGCGGGCACGGCGCTCTTCCCCTCCACCAAGGGTTACCCGCACTTCCAGTTTCACGACTACGCCAAGCTGACGATCATCGGTGTCGTGATCGCCTGCCTGGCGTGGCCGGTCGTGACCCGCATAAGCTCCGCGCCGCGCTGGTTGTTCTTCCGGCTGGCGATTCTGGTCACGCTGGTGCTTTGGCTCCCGGACCTGTACATCCTGGACCTGGGCCAGCCGGCCCGCGCGGTCGCGGTGCTTATGCTCATGCACCTGGCCATTGCCCTGGTTACCTACAACTGCCTGCTGCACATCGCCCCGGTTAAGGCCGCCGGGCACGCGGACTACCGCGCGGGGCAGCCGACGGCCGATCCGGACAACACGGGCAGGCCTGAGGACACGGGGCCTGACCGCTACGCCAGGCGCCGACGGTGAGGCCCGCGACAGAGAACCGGCGCCGCGGGGACGGCGGCTTGTCCTTCTTCGCCGAGCCGCTCGCGGCTAAGGTGCCCGAGATCACGTTGTTGTTCTGGGTGGTCAAGATCATGACGACCGCCGGGGGTGAGGCCCTGTCGGACTACCTGGCCCTGGGCAGCAAGGTCACCGGCGCGGCGATCGAAACCCTCTTTCTGGTCGTGGGCCTGGCGTGGCAGTTCCGGACCCGCCGCTACGTCGCGGCGGCCTACTGGTTCCTGGCCTACGCCATCGCGACCTTCGGCACCGGAGTCTCTGACACCTTGCATCTCGCCGTCGGCATCCCCTACGCGGGCACCACGATCCTGTGGGCCGTGGTCCTGGCCCTGGTCTTCTGGCGCTGGTACCGCAGCGAGGGAACGCTGTCGATCCACAGCATCACCACCCGGCGGCGGGAGAGCTACTACTGGGCCACAGTGTTCGCCACGTTCGCGCTGGGCACCGCCCTGGGGGATTTTACTGCCACCGCCCTCGGGCTCGGGTACCTGGCGTCGGGGATCATGTTCGGCCTGATAATCCTGATCCCCGCCGTGGCCTGGGCGCGGTTCGGCCTCGGCTCGATCGCGGCCTTCTGGTTCGCCTACGTGGTGACCCGGCCCCTGGGCGCGTCGTTCGCCGATTACTTCAGCAAGCCGCACTCGGTCAGCGGCTTCGGTTTCGGCGACGGCCGGACCGCCGCGCTCGCGGCGATCGTCACTGCCGTGCTCGTGGTCTATCTCGCGGTGACCCGCCACGACATCCAGCCCGAAATAAGCCCGCAGGTAGGCCCCCGGGCCGCGGTTAATGACGACGCTTTGGGTAGATAACAAGCATGGTCAGGATTAAGCGCTGGGTCACTGGCAAGCGCAAGAACGTGGTGTGGTCCGAGCCGCAGCTGCCTCCGTTTGTCAAGATCAACCCGGACAGCCCGCCCGGTCTCGGGGAAGGGCTCCAGCCGGGAGACATATCGATGGGCGCCGTCATGGAAGAGTTCCTGGCAATGGACGAGGGCGAGGACGAGCCGGTCTGAGACTGTTGGCCCCCGGCGGCAGCTGGGCGGCTCAGCTCAGCTGTGCCCTGACGGCCTCGAGCGCGGCCCGGATGTTCTCGACCGAGTTCGCGTAGGAAAACCGCAAGAACCCCTCGCCGTACGGGCCGAACGCGGTACCGGCCAAAGCGGCTACTCCGGCGTCCTTCAGCAACCTGGCCTGCAGTTCCGCTGATGTGAAGCCGGTGCCGGTGATGTTCGGGAACACGTAGAAGGCCCCCTGCGGCTCCAGGCAGCTGACGCCGGGTAGATCATTCAGTCCCGCGACGATGATGTCCCGGCGGCGCCGGAACTCCGCGACCATCTGATCAACCGGCTCCCACGGGCCTTCCAGCGCGGCGATCGCGGCGTACTGGCTGAACGCGGACGTGCACGAGACCGAATTGATGGCCAGCCGGGTCACCGGCTCGACCAGGGCGGGCGGGAAGACGCCGAAACCGAGGCGCCAGCCCGTCATCGCGAAAGTCTTTGACCAGCCGTCAAGCAGGATGGTCCGTTCGGCCATACCGTCGACGTCCAGCACGCTGGCATGGGCGTGGCCGTACCTGATGGCCCAGTAGACCTCGTCGGACAGCACGATCAGGTCATGACGCTGCGCGATGTCCGCGATCGCCTCGCAGTCCTCGCGGGTGAGCGCGCTGCCGCACGGGTTCTGCGGCGAGTTCAGGATGAGCAGCCTGGACCGGTCGGTGATCAGATGTTCCAGCTCGTCGGTGTCGATCCGGAAGCCGTTGCGCTCACGCAGCGGGACCGGAACCGGGACCGCGCCCGCGAACGAGGTGATCGACTCATACATCGGGAACCCGGGATCGGGGTAGAGCACCTCGTCGCCGTCGGCGGCCAGGGCCAGGATGGTGAAGAACATGATCGGCTTGGCCCCCGGCGTCACGACGACCCGGTCCGGTGTCACCCGCATCCGGCCGGTGCGCTCCAGGAAGGCAGCCACCGCCTGACGCAGCGGCGCGATGCCCGGCGCGGGCACATAGTGGGTCGCGCCGGCCCGCAACGCCTCGACCGCGGCCTCGACGATATGCGGGGCCGTCGGGAAGTCCGGCTCGCCGATCTCCAGGTGGATGATCTTGCCGCCCGCGGCCTCGATGGCCTGAGCGCGGGCCAGCACCTCGAAGGCGGACTCGGTGCCGAGCCTGGCCATGCGGTCTGCGAGCCGGACAGTTGCCATGGCCCTGATGATAAGTCCGGGACGGTTTGATGGTAAGAGAGGTGTGAGGAGGTGCGGGATGTCCGATGGGCCTTTGTCCGATGGGCGCGATCTGGACGCCGGGCGGCTATTCGCCGCGGCCGAATCCGATTTCGCCCGCTACGAGGTGATCAAGGACCTCGTCGACGAGTGCATCGACCTGGCGCTGAACTACCGCCAGAGCGGACATCCCGGCGGGTCGCGCTCCAAGGTGCACATGATGCTGGCGCTGCTGCTGTCCGGCGCCATGCGCTGGGACGTGCTGCGGCCGTGGCGGCGGTTCGGCGACCGTTTCGTCCTGTCCGCGGGACACACGGTGCCGTTGGTCTACGCCACCCTCGCGGTGCTCAACGAGGCGGTCCGGGCCAGGCACGAGCGCACGGGGGCGGCCGAGTTCGCCTTTCCCGATGACGGCCGCTGGGCGCTGACCTGGGAGTGGCTGCTGCGGCTTCGCCGCCGCGGCGGCCTGCCCGGGCACGCGGAGATGGAAGGCAAGACCCTCTTCCTGAAGTTCAACACCGGCCCCTCCGGGCACGGGATGCCCCCCGCCGCCGGCGAGGCACTTAGCCTGAAGCTGGCGGGCGCCGGCGACGTGAAGGTCTTCGTCTTCGAAGGCGAGGGCGGTCTCACCCCCGGTTCGGCCCACGAGACCAAGAACACCGCGTGGGGCCTGGGCCTGGACAACCTGGTCTTCATGGTCGACTGGAACGACTTCGGCATCGACCCGAGGCCGGCCTCGAGCGTGGTCGCGGGCACGCCGACCGACTGGTTCGCGCCCTACGGCTGGCGGGTGGCCGGCACCGAGCACGGCATGGAGTGGGGGCCGGTCACCCGGACGGTCCTGGAGGCGGTGTGCGGCCCCAACCCGGGCCGGGTGCCGACGATGGCGTGGTTCGTGACGCAGAAGGGCCGGGGCTACGGCAAGGTCGACGCGGCCAGTCACGGCACGCCCTTCGGCATGAACGCCGAGCCGTTCTGGGCCGGACGGAAACGGTTCATGGACCGCTACGGGGTGGCCTATGAGGGCGCCGGCTCCCCCGCCCCGGCCGACCCGGGCGCCGTTCAAGCCCAGGCGGCCGCGAACCTGGGCATCGCGATGAGCGTGCTGCGCCGTGACGAAGACCTGGTGACCTGGCTGTCTGACCGGCTGCTGGCGATCGCGGGCACGGTGCCTGACGAGATCGAGGGGTTCCGGCTCGGCCAGCCCGGCCTGTTCTCCGACCGGCGCATCTTCGACGTGGCGAACTACCCGGACAGCATGTGGAAGAAGCCGGGCGACAAAGCGCCGAACCGGGCGGGCCTGGCCGCATGGGGCGGCTACGTGAACTCACTCGCGCTGCGGGACTACGGCCGGCCGCTGTTCATCGCGGCCTCCGCTGACCTGGCCGAGTCCACCAACATCGCCGGGTTCGGCCAGGACTTCGACGGCTCGCCGGGCACCGGCTGGTACGAGCGAACGCACAATCCCACCGGGGCGCTGCTGCCGACCGAGATTACCGAGTTCACCAACGCCGGCCTGGTCGCGGGCCTGGCCACGGTCAACCTGGCCGAGGATCCGTTCGAGGCTTTCGACGGATTCTGGGGCGCGTGCTCCACCTACGGCTCGTTCTCCTACCTGAAGTACGGGCCGATGCGGCTGTTCAGCCAGCTGGCCCAGGACACCGAGCTCAAGGTGGGCAAGCTGCTGTGGATCGCCGGCCACTCGGGACCCGAAACGGCGGAGGACTCGCGCACCCACTTCGGCATCTTCTCGATCGGCGTCACCCAGCTGTTTCCCGAGGGCCACGTCATCGACCTGCATCCGTGGGAGTACAACGAGGTGCCGGTCCTGCTTGGCGCCGCGTTCTCGCTCGACGTCCCGATCGTGGCGCTGCACCTGACCCGGCCGCCGGTGGAGATACCCGACCGTGAGGCGCTGGGCATCCCGTCCCACCTGGCCGCCGCGCGCGGCGCGTACGTGCTCCGGGACTACCAGCCGGGGTTGCCTCGTGGCGGCACCGTCTTCCTGCGCGGCACCATGCCGACGCGGAACGTGGTGAACCTGCTGCCTGAGCTCTCCGCGCGGGGAATCAACGTGAGGATCGTCGCGGCGATCAGCCCGCAGTTGTTCGCGCGCCAGCCTGCCGCGTACCGGCAGTCGGTCATCGGCCCGGCGGGCGGGCTGGACGCGATGGTCATCACCAACGGAGCGTTCAAGCTGATGCGCGAGTGGGCCGACGGGCCGCTGGCCCGGGAGTACTCGCTGTCGTCGGACTGGGACGACCGGTGGCGCACCGGCGGCTCGGTGGACGAGGTCATCGAGGAGGCGCACCTAGACGAGGCGCACATCCGGGCGGCGCTTGAGCGGTTCGCCGGCGAGCGGACCGAACGGCTGGCGCGGCTCAGGAAACTGCTGGACGACGACGGATAAGCACCGGCAGGTCAGCGACTCCCAGCCGGACCGCGCAGCAGCCGAGGCGCAGCCCCGCGTAGTCAGAGCTGCCCTCCCTCTGGGTTCCTGATGTGCCTGATGAGCCCAAGCCACTGGGCGCGAGTGAAGACAAGCACCGCACCTGACGGGTTACTCGAGTCCCTGACCAGCACAGATGAACCTGACTGGGCTACCTCGACGCATGCGGCTTGCTGGCCGCTTGCACTGCTCTTGCGCCAGTTAAGTGTCGAGTCTCGATTTGGCTGAGCGGCCATTGAGCAAATCCTTTGTTCGCCGATCATTTCGAAGAGCCCGATATATCGGGACGGCACCTTCGAACACACAAAAATGCCACAAAGCGTAAGCTACCACCACTCTGTGGACGTCCTTCGTCATAGAGTGTAAGCGGCGAGGCTTTGCTGGCATATATGTCCCGGCGGCCGAGACTGTCCGGCTTATTAAGAGATGTGCTGCTATAGGACTCCTGGGGTGTTTGTGGCTTGGCGGATTGTTTAGCTAGCGCAACCAGGCAGCAGTCTCGCTAGGACATTTCCTCCGCTACGCTCCGTATAAGCTCGATCGATTTGTCGGCGGGCAACGTGTCTTCAAGCAGCGTTTCAAAGTCGTCCCGGTACTCCGCGATCCGAGAATCGTTACCGGAGGTGATGTTGAGGAATGCCTCTCGGCCCGCGTCGATGTAGAGGACATCAGGCAGCCCTCCGTCGAACTCCAGCAGAGTGAACGGGCCGGCCAACCCCCGGTGCGCGCCTGCCTTGAAGGGCATTACCCGCAGCGTCACCAGGTCTTCCCGCTCGGCCTTGTCGGCCATGTAGCGGAGCTGATCCGGCATGATGGCCGGGTCCTTCGATATTCCGACATTCCGGCGGATCACCGCTTCATCCACGACGTAGTACCGCCGAGGTTGAGGCGATCGCTGCGCAAGCTCGCTCTGACGCTGCAGCCGGAGTTCCACAATCGGCTTGACGCGGGCCGAGTTAACCGAGTACTCCGTGATGGCCTCGGCGTACGCAGGGGTCTGCATCGTACCGGGGACATACGCGGACTCGAACTGCCTGATGAAGGCCGCCCCAGCCTCGAAGCCCACGTATTCGAGATAGGTCGGAGAGACGTCATCCCGGTACTTGTCCCACCAGGCTCGCTCGCGTGCGCCCCGATTAAGGGCCTGGAGCCGCTCGCGGGTGCTCTCGGACGTAACTCCGTACTCCGCCAGGAGAGCATCCAGATCCACCTTGGTGATCGAGCTGCGGCCGCCCTCGACGCGGATCAGCTTGGACGGCGACCACTCCAGGTCAGCGGCAACCTGCTCTTGAGTAAGCCCGCTGTCCTTCCGCAGACGAACGAGCTCGCCGCGAAGCTGGGCGCTCTGAACAACCGGTCCCTGGTCAGTGGCCACGTACATCACTTTCTGTAGTCATAAGTCAGTTCTGAAGTCTACCGTGCTACCTAGCACGAAGGAACCAGGCGGTATAGCGGAAGCCAAGACACCACCCGGCTAAAGGGAAGGACGCAGGAGGAGGCAGCGGGGTTGACTTGGCTACGGCGTCGATAAGAATTTGTTACATATTTCGTTGCCACCTAGCAACCTGCTGGGTATCAGAACGTTTGCTTGTCTTGTGTGACGTTGCGATCTGGTCGATGCTCTTGTGTAACGTTGCGATCTGGGTGATACTTAGATGATCACCATGACTTTACGTACAGACCAGACACAATCCCAGGATCTGCACAAAGAGCGCTTAACGGCGACAGGAGGCTTCACCTGCCGCTCCCGACCCAGAAGGCAGGGTAAGGAGGCCATCGCGGATCGCGTAAGCCATCATTCGCCGAGGCTCGCATAGGGAGGGCCACCCCTGCTGCCTCTTCGATCAGCCGGTTGCCAGCCACAGATCGAATGCGAAGGGGCGACCCTCGCAGGCCGCCCAGACAACCTACAGCCAAGAAGGGCCTAGCAATATGTCGCCGCATAACGATCGACCGACGTCACAGGCATCAGCTTCACTGGATCCGGACAGGCCGGACGCAGCAATGGCAACTTTCCCTTCTAGCAGGCGAATTGTCCACAGCAGCACTCAAAGTGTACGCCTCCCCGGCAGCACACACCAGAGTGTTCAGCTGACGCAGATCTGCAGCAGGGAAGAGCAAAATGGACCGCGAACAAGTGGCGTAAAGGGAACCGCAGCGAGCTTCCATTCCTTTTACATCGGCTCCGGCTGCCAGTACTGGGGAAGGAGGAGGCATGGACCTGCCCGGCAGGCTTTCCGCCCGGCTTGATTCTCGTCGCAGGTCGCAGGGCGATCAAGCACGACCACATCCGGCCGAAGCGGAAAGCCTGATGCGCCTGACCTTTTCATTCGGCGACCGCACTCTGGTTCTGGTGATAGGCCGGTCCGCGAAAACTAGCATGGCCCCGCATATGCCGGATCCGGCGGAAGAAATCCTGCGGCCCGACGATGGAATGCACACCGGCCAGTCGCTGCCCCCGCAGACTCCTGAAGAGCCTCCCGCACCTCCGGTGAAGTTCTATAGCCTGCCGCAGCAGAGGCAAACCATTCCACCGGCATCCCGCCCGCAGAATCCGGCCGGCAGCTTCTGGGACGCCCTGGATCCGACCGAGCGGGAAGCCCTCAGATCGGTGGCCTCCTGGCGGACGTTCGCGGCCGGGGCCAGGATCATGGAAGAAGGCGAGCGGGCGGATCACGTGATGGTCATCCTCGGTGGCCGCGTCAAGGTCTGTGTGGACGATAACGGCAGCGAACGCGTGCTGGCGGAACGTGGCCTCGGGCAACTCGTCGGCGAACGGGGCGCGTTGACGGTGAGCGTGCGTTCGGCCACGGTCACAGCCCTGGACATGGTGTGGGCTCTGGTGGTGCAGACGAAGGACTTCGCGGCCTTCATCAGCGCGCACCCACGGGCGCTGGACATCGTGCAGGGGCAGCTCTATCAGCGGAGCACCGAGGAGTCGGCGAGCTACGGCTCAAGCAGCCCTCGCGCTGGAACGGACGACGGCATGACCGCCGCTGAGCAACTTGACCATGACCGCATAGCCGCGCCTCTGCGGCGACCCCCTCAACCCTTGACCGGTGAAAACTGCACCGTTTTCCTCACTGACGTGGTCGAGTTCGGCGCTCGCACACGCACCGACAGCGATCGTCTCCTGATCAGGGAGGTGCTTTTCAGGATGACGCAGGCGGCCATGCATCCCATTCCCGATGCACGATCCGAAGACCGCGGCGACGGCTTCCTGACCGTGGTTCCGCCTACGGTTTCTACCGCGAAGGTCATCGGCCTGGTACTCAAAGCATTTCCTCCCGCACTCGAACGACACAACAGCAGCCAGCGCGAGTCCGCTCGGTTCAAGCTGCGATTGGCCCTGAACGTCGGACCTGTCGTGAGCGACATGGGCGTTTCCGGCGAGGCCATCATCGTCGCGGCGCGACTGCTGGAAGCCCCGCAATTTAAAGAGACGATCAGGAAGAGCACAGCCAGCCTGGGTGTCATCGCGTCGCCGTTTGTCTACGAGACAGCCATCAGGCACAGCACCGATCCCCTCGACGTGGCGAGTTACACCGAGGTGCCGGTCGAAGTAAAAGAATCCCACACAACGGCCTGGATGAAACTATTCGATGCGCCAATCTTGTTCCCATTGGCCCAGGACCCGACAACTCCCAAGCCGTATCTCGATCTATTAACACGCTTCACCCTGAACTCGAATCCCTACGCCAGCAGGCGTTCCGCCGGGCCAGGGTTTCCCTGAGGTTGGGCTCGGACGTGGCTTCGCGGGCCCCGGCCAGCGGTAGCCAGCGCAGCGGCGCGTCCGCGTTCTCCGTATTGATGGCAGGACCAGGGTTTGCGTCGATGAGAACCGCAGGGAACGTGTCCTGGCCGACGAACGTGGCCCCGGCGCGAGCTGATCGGCGAGCGACTCAATGATTTATCGGGGCGGCGGTGGCGAGCCGGATTAGCTGGCTCCTTGAGCCGTTGAACACGTCCTGGTCACCGGGGAACGTGCCGGTGTCTGAGTACTGCCAGAAGGTGAAGGTGGGCCAGCCGGCCGGCAGCGCGCCCGCGGTACCGTAGCTGGCGAGCCACAGCGGGTCCTGGTTCGCGAATCCGCCGTAGTTGCCGGTGCATTTCACCCACCATCGGTTGTTGGTGTAGATGACCGGCCAGACTGAGGTGAGGGCTTCGTAAGTGGCGTTAAAACTGGCGATCCAGGCCACCATCGCGCTCTTGCTGAGCTTGTAGCACGCGGCACCGTAGGGGTTGTTTTCGATGTCGAGGGCTCCGGGCAGCGTCCGGCCGTCTGCGCTCCAGCCACCGCCGTTGGCGACGAAATAGCGGGCCTGCGCCGCGCCGCTGGAATCGTTGGGCAACGCGAAGTCGTAGGCGCCCCGGATAAGCCGGGCCTGGTACGCCCCGTCGTACTGGGAGGCGAAGTCGGGATTGACGTATCCGGTGCCCTCGGTCGCCTTGATATAGGCAAACTGCGCCCCGTGGGACGCGACCGAACTCCAGTTGATGTTGTGCTGGTGACTGCTGACATCCAGGCCAAGCACCCCGGTTCCCGCCGCGGCGGGACTGACGCCGAGCAGGCCCGCGGCCAAGGCGATAAGGCCGCAGCCCGTGACGACCGCGACTGCTTTTCGCGCGTGCCGCCTAGCAACCTTATAGGTAACATTTTGTCGAACAGAAATGGCGTAACTCCTAGTGGGTGACCTATCTCAGTCGACATGTGTTTGCTATTCACGGTCGGCTAGACGGCATATTCGCTACCGCCGACGCTGGGCAGGTACTTTTCGCTCGGGGATGCCCGTGGAACGGGCACGGATATGCTGCCTGGTGGGAGCGTGCGTAAATCTCTGTATCCATTTAGCACCCAGTTTCGCTGCATGTCAAGGTGCCGTTTCCTGGCAAACGGTACGTTATCAAGAACTCGGCGAAACTTATTATTAATCGACGTCCCCATAAGGACATGGAAAACCCGAAAGTATGAAAACACGTGCAAACGCGGACGCCTCGGATATGGGCAGCGCCATTAACCATGGGCGGAGCTCAGTCGCGGGCCAGATGCGGGCTCAGTGCGCGAGCAGCCGCTCCATCCGGGCCAGGGTCTGTATGAGGTTGGGCTCGGAGGTGGCTTCGCGGGCCGCGGCCAGGGACAGCCAGCGCAGCGGCGCCTCCGCGTTCTCCGCGCGCGCCTCGTCCGGGGTCTGGGTGGCCATAAAGAACCTGACGTCCGCGTGCTCGTGCGCGGGTTCTCCTTTGCCCGCGGGGACGCCGACGATGACCACGTGCCGGATCTGGGCATCTGGCCATGGCTCCAGGTCCGGCAGCCCGGTTTCCTCATGCGCTTCCCTGGTGGCGATGGCGAGCGGGTCGCTCTCCCCCGGGTCGCCGTGCCCGCCCACCTGCAGCCAGGCCTGCTGGCGCTGGTGCCAGCGGAGCAGCACCCGGGCCGTGGGCGGGTGCGCGATCAGCACGGACGCGGTGACATGCAACGGGAGCTCACGTCGCCACGGGTCACCGGTGGCTTCGATCAGCGCTCGCAGCCGCCGCACGTCGGCGATTTCGGTGTCATCCTCGGGCCGGTAGCGGTCCAGGAACATGACGAGCGTCGGCTTCACGGAGTGCGGTTCCACAGGACGCGATGGTAACTCGTCCCCGGGCCAGGCCCGGAATCTGCCGCTCCTGGTACAGGTCAGGACCACGACCAGGGGCCACAGGGCCTGTATCCCGGCCAGGGCCCGCTCGGCCAGGCCGACCTGATGCCCGGCCCAGATCAGCTCCCCGCCGAACCACGCGAGCAGGCCGAGCATCACGACCGTGGCGCTGATCGCGACCGCGGGCCGCAGCCCGTACGGCGCCCGGGACCCGCGGACGCGTCCCGCGACCGGCCAGGCCGCCATGACGATGAAGCCGGCCGCGGCCCAGAGCGTGTGCGGCAGCGAGCCGCCATGTCCGGCACGCTCGGGGTTCGCCGCGACCAGGACCGTGGCGACACCGACGGCCATCAGGATCAGGCGCCCGGCGAGGGCCGCGGGCCTGAGCGCCAGCCCGGTCACGAAATAGCCGACGCCCACTCCCACTAGTGCGGACGTCATCACCCACCGGTCCACGGAGCCCACCGCCGCCAGGGAGCTAATGGTGTCGGCCACCGGATTGAAAGAGCGCGGCTGCAGCCCGGCGGCCACCGTCGACCCGGTCACGAGCAGAACCGGAGATCCAGCCGAGGAAACCACGCCCCACCACGGCACGCGCTCCACGATCACCACCGTACGTGAAACGCGGCTGCGCTCCGTCTCAGGCCGCGAACAGGGACCTCAGGCCGCCAACCAGGACCTCAGGCCGCGAACAGGAAGGGCGGGCGGCCGGTGACGCCGGGGGTGCAGGCGAAGATGTCGCCGGCGTGCGGCTGCCTGGCTAGGTCGGCGGGGGTGAGGTTCTCCCGGGCTGTGGTGATGTACAGCGTGCTCAGGTCGGCGCCGCCGAACGCGGCCGAGGTGACCTGGCGGACCGGGAGGCGGACAACGGTGTCGAGCTGGCCGCCGGGGGTGTAGCGCTGGAGCTCACCCGAACCCCAGACGGCGACCCAGAGGCCGCCTTCGGCGTCCAGGGTCAGGCCGTCGGGCACCCCGCCGACCGTGACGAAGCGCCGCCGGACGCCGAGCGTGCCGGTCTGCGGGTCGGTGCCGAACACGTCCACTCCCCCGCTGGCGCTGTCGGCGAAGTAGAACGCCTCGCGGTCATCGGACCAGTCCAGGCCGTTGGACAGACCGACGTCCCCGACGATCTCGCCGACCGCGCCGTCCGGGCGCAGCCGGTATAGAGCGCACGGCGGGCCTTCGTGGCTCCAGGCGCAGGTGCCCGCGCAGAAGTTCCCCCACGGGTCCGGCTTGCCGTCGTTGAACCGGACTACCGAACGGTCGACGGCGAATTCGCCGATGCGGGTCAGCCCCTGGCCGTCGTGATCGGCACGGTAGAACCCGTCGACCAGCGCGAGCACCAGCCCGCCGGAGCGGGTCAGCCCGACGGTGCCGACCGGGTCGCCGGCGTCAAACCAGGTATGAGCCCCGGTCGCCGGGTCGAACGCGTGCACCTGGCCGGGGAGGATGTCGACCCACCGGAGTAGTCCCCGGGCGGCATCCCACACCGGCCCCTCGGCTAGTTCACACCGGGCCGGAACCGCCATCTCCGCATCAAGCCGCTTGATCACTCTGTTTATCTATCACGAGAGGTTCACGTCCAGGATAACCTTGCCCCGCGAAGCTCGCGCTGATCAGCAGGTTGGTTATCTCCTGTTTTGTGTCTCGAGGGTGCGGGGATCGGGGACCGGCAGCGCGTTCGCGCTGGCCGACTTGGGCCGGTTAGGTATCGCTAGGCCCGCCACGGCGCCGAGCAGGGCCAGCCCGGCGCAGGCCCCCATCGCGGGGCCGAAGCCGGTAGCGAAGCTGGCCGCCGAGGTGTAGTCGCCGTGCGTGGCGAAGACTGCGGCGCAGATCGCGATCCCGAAGACGCCGCCGAGCTGGCGGAGCATGTTGAGGGTGCCGGAAGCCTTACCGATCGACGCGGGCGGCACGGAGGCCATTACCGCGCTCATCGTCGCGGGGATCGCGACCGACACCCCGCATCCGGCTGCGACCAGCGGCGCGACCAGATGGGAGTAGGGGAGGCCAGCCCGCGCGATCACGGCGGTCCAGGTCAAGCCGGCCGCGGTGACCGCCAGGCCTCCGGTGATCAGCGGGCGCTCGCCCACCCGGCTGATGAGCGCTCCGGCGAACGGTGCGATCACGGTCAGCGTGGCCCATCCGGGCAGCAGCCGGAGCCCGGCGCCCAGCGGGCCATAGCCCAGGCTGGTCTGCAGGAACTGCGCCATGAAGAACACCAGGGACAGCAGCATGGCGAACACGCAGAACGCGGCTGCGTTGCCCGCCGCGAAGGCCCGCGAGCGAAACAGGCGCACCGGCACCATCGGGTCGGCGGCCCGCAGTTCCCAGGCCATGAACGCCACGGCCAGCACAACCCCCGCCGCGAGCGGCGCCGCGACCTGCGGACTGCCCCAGCCGACGCTGTTCGCGCGGATCAAGGCCCAGACGATGCCCAGGGCACCGCCGGTGGCCAGGATCAGACCCGCCGGGTCCAGGCCGGCGCGGACACGATCAGCCGCGGGAATCCTGGCCAGGATCAGCGGGATCATGACCAGGCCGATCGGGACGTTCAACCAGAAGATCCACGGCCAGGAGATGCCCTGCGCGACCGCGCCGCCGACCACCGGGCCGGCCAGCACCGCGATCCCGGTCACGCTGCTGAAGATCCCCAGGGCCCAGGCCCGGCGTTGCGGCGGGAACGCGGCGGACAGCAGCGCGAGCGCCAGGGGCAGCATCAGCGCCGCGCCCGCGCCCTGCACCGCCCGGGCCGCGATGAGCGCCTGGGCGTTCGGTGCCAGTGCACACGCGGCCGAGGCGGCCGTGAACAGGCTGATCCCGGCAGCCAGCATGCGGCGGCGGCCCAGCCTTTCGCCGAGGGCCGCGCCGGTTAGCAGCAGCACCGCGAAACTCAGCGTGTAGGCGTTCACTGTCCACTCCAGCGACGCCAGCGATGCGTGCAGGTGCAGCCGGATCACCGGCAGCGCGGTCGCCACCACCTGGGTATCCAGCGAAACCATGAGCGATGCCGCCGATGTCAGCGCCAGGACCCAAGCCTGTCCGGGCGCCAGGTCCTTGCCTGTTGTCCTCACGTCTCCTCCTCGTTATCGGTCAGTGAGTACAGACACCCGGGCCGACGGCGGTTCAGCGATGAGTTTTCCTGGCCGCTGGTGTCCGTACCGGTGAAGACCGTCGCGATGGATGGCGAGGACACGTGACGACAGAAGCGGCGCTCGACCGGGCGCGAAGCGGAGACAACAGGGCGTTTGGCGAGCTCACTGACCCGTACCTGGGTGAGCTCCGGCTGCACTGCTACCGGATCCTCGGTTCGGTGCAGGACGCCGAAGACGTGCTGCAGGAGACCCTGCTGGCCGCCTGGCGGGGGCTCGGCCAGTACGAGGGCAGGGCGTCAGTGCGCACCTGGCTGTACCGGATCGCCACCAACCGGTGCCTGAACGCGCTGCGGGCCAGCGGGCGCCGGCCGCGGGCGGAACCTCCCGTCCCGCCGTTCACGCCGACCGAACCGACCCGCCGAGGTGAACCCGTGTGGCTGGAACCGTATCCGGATGTCCTGCTCGACGGGCTGCCCGATCTAGGCGCGGGTCCCGAGGCGCGCTACGAAGCCAAGGAGACGATCGCGCTGGCGTTCGTGGCGGCGGTCCAGCACCTGCCGCCGCGGCAGCGAGCCGTGCTCGTGCTCAGGGACGTGCTCGGCTTCCGTTCAGCCGAGGTGGCGAACATGCTGGATAGCAGCGAGGCCTCGGTGAACAGTGCCCTGCAGCGGGCCCGGGCCACGATGGACAGCCGGCTGCCCGGCCCGGACCGAGAACGCGCACCACTACCCCGCTCCGCCCGCGAACGGGACCTGGTCATTCGTTTCGCGACCGCGTTCACCGGCGATGATATTGACGGCATCGTGACGCTGCTGACCGACGACGCCTGGTTGACGATGCCGCCGGCCATCGTGGAGTACCAGGGCCCCGAGGCTATCGCCAAGTTCCTGCAGCAAGGTGCGGCGTGGCGTGGCGATCGGCATTACCGGCTGATCCCGGCCCGGGCTAACGACCAGCCCGCGTACGGATGCTACCTAGAGGACGGGCACGCGCCGCTGTTCCGGGCGCACGGGCTTATCGTGCTCACGCTGGAGGGCGAACGGATTTCCGCGATCACCCGTTTTGTCGACAGCAACATCCTGTCGTGGTTCGGGCTCCCTCGCGCACTGGCGGATTAGGTGGACGATGGAACAGGTGGCCGGTCCTAGGTCCGGCCTCCCGGGCCACGCGTACTACCTCATGAAACAATCACCCGATGGCGACCACGGCGGCCGAAGCCCGCCCGCAGGAACTCACCAGGCGGGCGATCAACCTGATCTTCGTCACGATCCTGCTCGGGATCCTGGTATCTGCGCTGGATCAGACGGTGGTGTCGACCGCGCTGCCGACCATCGTCGGGGATCTCGGCGGGGCCGGTCACGTGTCCTGGGTCGCGACCTCGTACATCCTGACCGACACGATCGCGACGGTCCTCGCGGGCAAGCTGGGCGACCTGTTCGGCCGCAAGCGGGTGTTCCAGGTCAGCATGGTGATCTTCATTGTCGGGTCCGCGCTGTCCGGCCTCGCGGGCTCGATGACGACCCTGATCACCTGGCGCGCGCTGCAGGGCATCGGGGCGGGCGGCCTGACCGTCACCGCCACGGCGCTGATCGGCGATGTCATCCCGCTCCGGGAGCGGGGCAAGTACCAGGGCGCGCTCGGGGCCGTGTTCGGCGTGACGACGGTCATCGGCCCGCTGCTCGGCGGCGTGTTCACCGATGACCTGTCCTGGCGGTGGGTGTTCTATATCAACGTGCCCATCGGCGTCGTGGTGATCGCGCTCGCCGCCTGGACCATCCCCTCGGTTAGGGCGGCGGGCCGTCCGGTGATCGACTACCTGGGCGTCGCCTTCGTAGCGGTCGGCGCGGGCGGGCTGGTGCTGGCCACCAGCCTGGGCGGCAACTCCTACGCGTGGGGCTCGCCGGTGATCATCGCGATGTACGCCGTCTCCGTGGCGGCGCTGGCCGGCTTCGTGTTCGTCGAGTTCCGGGCCCGCGAGCCGATCCTGCCCATGCGGCTGTTCCGGGACCCCGTGTTCAGCGTGGTCATGGTGCTGGCGTTTGTCGTGGGCTTCGCCCTGCTGGGCGCGATCACGTTCCTGCCGACCTACCTCCAGTACGTCAAGGGCGTGTCCGCCACCGTCTCGGGCCTGCGGACCCTGCCGTTGGTGGCCGGGCTGCTGATCACCTCGATCGGCACGGGCATCCTGGTCGGGCGCACCGGCCGGTACAAGATCTTCCCGGTAACGGGCTTCTTCATAATGGCGGTCGGGCTGTACCTGCTGTCCCGGCTGGCGCCGGGAACCGGGTACTGGACCACGTCCGGCTCGATGTTCGTCCTCGGCATCGGCATCGGCCTGGGCATGCAGGTGCTGACGATCATCGTCCAGAACACCGCTCGCTATCAGGATCTCGGCGTCGCGACATCGGCGGTTACTTTCTTTCGCACGCTCGGCAGCTCCTTCGGCACCGCGGTCTTCGGCGCGATCTACTCCAACGGGCTGACGTCGCGGCTGCGCGCCGCCGTCGCGGCCTCGCCCCAGGTAAATCCGAAGGCCATCACGACGCCCGAGACGCTGCACCGCTATCCGGAGTCCGCGATCCGCCTGATCGTCGCGGCCTACTCGGACACGTTGCACGTGGTGTTCCTGTGGGGAGTGCCGGTAGCGGGGCTGGCCTTCGTGGTCTCGCTGTTCCTGAAGGAGGTGCCGCTGCGGGAGGCCAGCCGGGCCGACACCAGCGACATGGGCGGCGGGTTCGGGATGCCGGACACGGACTCGATGCAGCAGCTGGAACGATCGCTTGGCCGCCTGCTGCAGCGCGAGGGCCGCGACCACCTGCCGGCGCTGAGGGCAGCGTCAGGCACGGCCCTGACCGAAGCCGACGGCTGGTGCGTCGGGCAGGTCCGGATACGGCGCGACGTGGGCCTGCCGATCTCCCTGGAGGCGATCGCGAACCGCGCCCGGGTCCCGGCAGCCGTCCTGATGCCGGCCTTCGACCATGCGATCGCGGCTGGTTACCTGGCCGGGCCATACGAGAACCTCACGCTGACCAAGGCGGGCACCGACGAGTCCGATAAGTTCGTGCACGAGCTGAAGGCGTGGGTCGCCGAGCGGCTGGCCCCGGTCGGCGGTGACAACCCGGCGGCGCTTGATCATGCCCTGGAGCATCTGGCCCGCGCGGCGCTGGCGGACGAGGTTCCGGTACTCACGCCCGCGTGACGGGCCAGGCGGCTCCTGTGAACGCCGCCTGACGCGAGGGTTCTGAGGCAACCGGAGAATCTGGTAGGCTCTCGTCGTCCCGGGCCGTTGGCGCAGCGGGAGCGCGTCTCCCTGACACGGAGAAGGTCACTGGTTCAAATCCAGTACGGCCCACCAGATCAAACGGAAAATCGAACGCTCCAACAGGATTTAGGGGCCTGGTGACCTCGTCGTTGGCCCGCGCGAGCTGTACCGGTCCGGGAACAGGAAACCCAGACGACCGCGCGATCGGGGCAGCCTGGACGGCGACATCCTGATCAGCGTCTGGCCAGACCTGTAGTGCGGCCTAAGAATCCGCATCGGGAGATGCCGGGGCCGCAAATTCAAGCTGGTTGTTATCGGGGTCGCGGAACACGACGGTGGAGTACGGCCCGTTCGGCCGGCGACGGATGCCGGTGTGGCCGATGTTGAGCTCGTCGAGCCGGTTCATCCAGGCTTCCAGCGCAGCGCGGTCAGCGACCTCAAACGAGATATGGTCGAGGCCGGTGTGGCTCTCCTCGAACTTCTCGCCCTGGTTGGCATTGTGATGGTGCAGGCCGATGAGCAGGCCGGTGTGCGGCTCGGCGAGCATTTCCGCGAATCCTGTCTCCTCCCTGGCGTAATGCGGAAGCCGCCCAGGCCACCGCTCGGCCTGGAAGAGCTGCTGGTACCAGTTCATGCTAGCGTCGAGGTCGGTGACGGTCAGACAGACGTGGTGCACCCCGGTAATGACCGGGCCGATTGGAGTGTTCATATTCTCGAGGGTAATAAAACGGTCTTACTCAGCAGTGAAACGGACTGGAACAGTTTTTTCACTGGCCTGCGATAGGCTACAGAAATCCTTTCCTGACGGGACTCGATCTGGCCGCGAGCTCCGCTTGCGCGCTGCCACGTCTTTTACTATTCCGGGAAGGTATCATCGGCGAAATCAGCGCGTCAGCTGGCGGCCCGGACGCCTCTGCCCGGACGTGCATCCGCAAGAAGGTTAGCGGCAAGACCAAGGTCGAGGTCCGTGACAAGCTCCGGGGACTAAATCAGCTCGATCTCGCGGCGGCCAGTAGCAGGCTGGAGGCGAGGCTCCGGTACGGCCGCCAGCGCCGGGCGAGGTCTGCCACCTCGGCCGGGGCAGGGAGGTGATCGAGGCCGTAGCGCGCCTGGATCGAGTGGCGCAGGGCGAGGTCGTCCGTGCGGATTGACGTCGGGCCGCTGCAGCGCGATGAGAAGCGCGCCCTGCACGGTCCACGCGCCGATCCCCTTGACCTCGGTGAGCCGCCTGATCACCTCTTGGTCGGGCAGCTCGCGCAACTCGGTCTCGGACAGGTGCCCGCTGCTGAAGCGCTGCGCCAGATCCAGGACGGTGGCGGCCTTGCGCCGAGACAGCCCCAGACCGCGCAGTGCCTCTTGGTCGACGGCCGCGAGTTCGCCGGCATCCGGCACCCGGCCGCCGAACCGCCCGGTGAGGCGCGCGAAAATTGCGGTCGCCGCGATCACCGAGATCTGCTGTCCGATGATCTGAAAGACCAAAGCGCCGAACAGGTCCATCGCCGGCAGCCTCCGCATCCAGACGTCGGGGTCGAAGTCGGGACGGTCGTCGATCACCTGGGCAAGCACCGGATCGGCCGCATGCAGCCAGGCGAGCCCGGTACGAATCTCCTGCGCGCGCGCTGTCGCCACGCCGTCCAGCCTCGCTCCTCCCGGCAGTGAACGGGAAGACCAATGGCCAGTCATTGGGTGCACAACCGGACGCCCAGGCAGCCTCACTCACGCGCTGACCACCAGGTCAGCAGCCGAGGAGGCCGCCAAAGAGCACCGGTCAGGACCGGATGAAGGCCAGCAGGTCAGGGTTGATCACGTCCGCGTGCGTGGTCGGCATCCCGTGCGGGTATCCAGGGTAGGTCTTGAGTGTGCCGTCGGCCACCAGCTCGGCCGACCGCGGCGCCACGGCGGGGTTGACGACCTGGTCGTCCTCGCCGTGCATGACCAGGACCGGCACGCTGATCTTCGTCAGGCCTCGGTGAAGTCCTCGCAAAAGGCGGTGATCTCGTCGTGCTCCGCGTTCGCGGCGCCCGTCATGGCCTGACGCCACCAGTTCTGGATCACGGGCTCGGAGGGCTCGACGCCAGGCCGGTTGAAGCCGTAGAACGGGCCGGAAGCCACGGCCCGGAAGAACTCCGACCGGTGGCCGGCCAGCTGGGCCCGGAAGTCGTCGAAGACACTCTTCGGCAGACCGTCGGGTCGGCCGTCGGCGGCCATTACGTACGGCGTCACGGCGCTGATCAGCACCACCTTCGCGACGCGGCTCTCACCGTGCCGGCCGACGTAGCGGGCGACCTCGCCCCCACCGGCGGAATGACCGATGTGGACGGCGTCGTGGAGGTCGAGATGCGCGGTCAGGGCGGCCAGGTCGTCGGCGTAGTGGTCCATGTCGTGGCCCTCACCCACCTGCGTGGAGCGGCCGTGTCCGCGCCGGTCGTGGGCGATCACCCGGTAGCCGTGCCCGAGGAAGTACATCATCTGAGCGTCCCAGTCGTCGGCCGACAGGGGCCAGCCGTGGCTGAAGACGATCGGTTGGCCGGAACCCCAGTCCTTGTAGAAGATTTCGGTGCTGTCGGTACTCGTGATTGTCGCCATGCTGTGCCTCGCCTTCCGTGGAGAGAGAAAAGTGCGGAAACGGGACCACGACCCCGCCTTCGTGACCGGAGCTGAACCCTAGTTGGCCACTGCGGTCCGCGGCTGGTCGCATGCGCAGGGCGACCTTAACGCTAGACCGATGCTCTTTACGGCCAGTTGATCCCTACTGAAGTCGCCCGTATCTCCGGAGTGGACGAGGACCACGTCATGGTGGTCATTGAGAACAGTCCCGCGAGCTCTGCCGTCGAAGGTGGGCGTGTTCTGCCCGAGCCGGGGCACGAGGAAGAGTGGTTGCGTCAGGCAAAGAATGCTAAGAGCTGAGAACGGCCAAGCGTTGGGTAGGGCGCTATCCGGGTGGGCACGGGCCGGCGCCCGGGCCAAGCATCGCGGCGAGGTCCGCGCCGACCACGATGGCCAAGATGTCCTGCCCCTGGGTGGTGTTGGTGTCCTTGGGCGGAACGACAGCCGCCCGGGCTGCCGGGTCTCCCGCACGCCGGTGTGGGCAATGAAAAACGGGTCCAGCCGCGCCCCGACGTAGATCCGCAGCCCGCGAGTGCCAGCGCGGCCTGGTCGCCAGGTTCGCGATCCCGAGCGGAGACAGCGGAACGGTGTATCCCCCGAGCATGGGTCTTGCTCCGGGTATTCGGTCAGCTGGCGAGGAACGGCAGCAGTTCGGCGAGGAACTGGTTGGGATACTCCAGGTGCGGGATGTGGCCGCAGTCGGGTATCACCACGCGCTTGGCGTGAGGGATGTCCTGCGCGGCCGCCGCGGAAAGCGCGGTGAAGTCGCCGAGCCGGGCGGCTTCGGCCGGGCTGGCGTACTGGCCGAGCGGCACGGTGTGGTCATCGGCTCCGGTGATCAGCAGCACCGCCGGGGCGAGCCGCTGGTATTCGTAGCGGACCGGCTGCTGGTAGATCATCTGGAAGGTGAGTGCCGCGGAGCGAGCCCACCGGTGGTAGTCCGGGCTGAGGGTCACCCGGACCAGGACATCGGCCAGCGGTTCCCATATCTTCGGTTCGGGGTGGACGAAGTACCCCTTGACGTAGCCGCGGATGACCGCCGGGTCGGTCCAGTGGATTTCGTGGTCGTACAGGGTTTCCTCGGACTGCGGCGGGATGCCGGTGCGGTAGTCGGCCAGGCCGAGCGGGTCTTCCAGGACCAGGTGGGTGACCCGGTCGGGGTAGGTCAGGGCGAAGCGGGTCGCGGTCATCCCGGCGGTGGAGTGGCCCAGCACGGCAACGTCCGTGATGCCGAGGTGGTCCAGCAGCGCCGCGGTGTTCGCGGCCAGCAACTGGAAGCTGTAATGGATATCGGGCTTGGGCGACTTGCCCCAGCCGATCTGGTCCGGCGCGACCACCCGGTACCCAGCCCCGGTCAGCGCCTCGATCACATTGCGGAAGTAGTAACAGCCGAACGCCTTCCCGTGAAAAAGGACGACCGTCTTGCCGTTGGGCTCTTTATCCGGCGGGATATCCATGTACGCCATCTTCAATGGCTGGAGGTCACTGGTGATCGGAAGGAACTCAACCGTATGGGGATACTCGTACTCCTCCAGGCAGATACCCAGAGCCTGCAGGAGCGTCGGCCTGGTATCGCTCATAATAGCATACCTCCGGTAGATAGGTAAGTCCTTTGGCACTAGCATTCCAGCACTGACCGGGCGAATTTGCCAAGAGCCATCCGTTATAAGGCTATTGTCGGCACCAATGCATCTTACCGACCAAATTACAAAGGCTATAAGCCTTGATGTCTGTTGGATGGTCGATCTGCTCCAGCATGGGCCTGTTCCTGCGAGGCAACCTTGAGGACCGAGCGTGCGCAGCGACCGCGACGGGCGACGACGATCCTTGCAGCCGACTTCTGCCACGTTGGTACCGTGCTCTGACGCACCGTGGGGACAACTCCCCCACCCCGCTGCACCGTCTATTTCCGGTCCCTGGTCATGGACAGTGTCCTTGGCGCAGGTTGGCGAGTGCGTTGGCAGTTCCCTGGCAAACGGCTGCAGCGTCCGCCCGCCACGTCCGGCGACGCGCGTCATTACTTGACGGGGCGACGACGGCACAGTAGCTTATGTTTCACGGCTTACACGTGTTATATGCGCAAGGCTAGCAGGTAAGGAGGATGACATGGCGAAGCCCGGGACCACCCGTGTCGAGAAGCACGTCAGGTCGGTCTTTCCTGACGGCGTGATCAGCCGGGTCCAGGTACTGGAGTACGGGGATGACCCGGCAGTAGAGCCCGGAGACGTCGCGGTCCGGGTCTTCCTCCCCCGGCCCGACCAGCCGGAGGGCGAGGAAGCGGACGAGGAGATCCTCGGTTCTTTCGAGAAAGCCAATCGCGAACGCCTCAAGAAGCTGAACGACGAACTGCCCCGCGTCATCGCGTGGGTGGAGTTCCAGCCTGACAGCCCGGACGGGGCGGAGAAGCACCGCCATCATGTCCTGAAGATCGGCCGCGGGGGCCGGGCCGCCAAGCCACTGGATGAAGCGGCAGAGGAACTCACCCCCGTCATGACGCGGCTCGGGCCTGCCGACCTGGCCACCGTGGACACGCTGATCACCGCGGGCATCGCGGGCAGCCGCGCGGAGGTTCTGCGCTGGGCGGTGGGCCGCATCCGCGAGAACCAGGCATACGCGCAGATTCAAGACCGGGTGCGGGAGATCAATGAGCTTAAAGCCCGGTTCTGACCGGGCCCAGCTGACCCGCAGGGACCAGGTGACCTGACGGCAGGGCTACTCCCGCCCGAGATCCGGGCAGGACCGGCTGGACGGCATAGGCGCTTTCAATAGCCCGATAGCTGATGGCTCTTAGCAGATACCGAAGGCAGGTACTACCATCCTGTAATGCCGACTGATTTAAACTGGAAAAGGCCAGCGTCCTGAGCGTCGTCCTCAACATGGACGCCACTCATAAAAAATGGAGGCCGTAAATGTCCGTCTCCGCTGAGGAGAAACCATCCAGCGAGCCTCCCGCGGAAATCGGCCCGCCGCCGTATTATCACCGGCCGGACTGCAACATCTGCCGGAAGCAAGACGGCCTGAAAACGGGATCCGAGCTCCTGGACGCCCCCCGTCCAGGAGGCTACATCGCCGACGGCGAGCACTTCCTCGCCGAGCACGCCCCGCTGCAGGAGTCCAGCGCAGGAACCGTCATCCTCGAAGCCAGGCGGCACCTCCTGGACTTCGGCAAGATGACCCCGGCCGAGCTCGCCGAGCTCGGCCCGATCCTGAACCGGCTCGTCCCCGCGATCAAGGCCGCCACCGGGGTCCAGCGTGTCTACTTCCTGGCCGTGATGGAACGCGCGCCCCACTTCCACCTCTGGCTCGTACCGAAGAAAAACGAGGCAGAACTCCGGGGAGTGGCCTACCTGGCGCAGCAGCCCCCGCTGACCACCACCTACAGCGAGGCAGAAGCGATGTCGCGCAAGATCCGGGAGCAGTTCGAGCAGTCCTGACGGCGGCCTCCGGCAAAATCCCCGGATCTCCTCCGACTTAAACGCCACGCTCTTGAATCCGCCGGGCGTCGCTCCATTCCGCAACCCAGCGCAAAGGCGGTCGTAGGTGAGACCAGCACACCTATAACACGGACAAGACGGCATTGTCCGGCACACGACGGCACGACTCCTAGATAGCCAGGCAAGCCCAGCAACCAGCCAGGATGGGGCTCAGCTGCGCTAAGTCAGATCGCTGGCGATGATGGTCCCAAGGCGCGACAGACCTCCTGTTAGACGGCAGGTCGCAACAGGCTCGGTTAGCGTGCCTCACGGTCGCGTAGCGTAACGAGCGGGTATATTGTCATTGGCTCGAGCAATTACATTCCCTGCCGAATCGGTTCGGGCCGCGATGGCAAGGTAGCACGTGCACCGCGCGTGCAGAACGATCAGTTCGGCGCTATCCCGCCCTGGGTGGCGGTATGGTCGTGTTCCGCGTCCGTTTGTGCGCTTTGCGCTGCCGGGGCGGGGTCTGGGTGGGTGGCGGGTGTTGTCTGCCGGCGGAACGCCGGGAGCAGGCGGGCCAGGATCAGCGCGCAGGCGATGCAGGCCAGGCCACCCGTGACCACCGAGGTGAGGGGGGTGAACGCGGCCGCTACCGCGCCCGACTCCGCGTCCCCGATCCGCGGCGCGCCGGCGACGGCGGCCATCTGCATGCCCATCATCCGGCCGCGGAGCTCGTCGGGCGCGCCGAGTGAGATGATCGTGCCGCGGAACACCGCCGAGATGACGTCGGCGCAGCCGGCCACGGCCAGCAGCGCGAGTGCGGCGGGCAGCCAGCGCACCAGGCCGAAGCAGGTGATCGCCGCGCCCCACACGAGGACGGCGGCGATGACCGCGCGGCTCTGCCGCCGGATCCGGGGGATCCAGCCGGCGGTGACCGCGCCGAGCAGGGCGCCGGCGCCGGGCGCGGCGTAAAGAAACCCGAGTGTCCGGGCCCCGCCGCCGAACACCGTGAGTGCCAGCGCGGGGAACACGGCGCGCGGCATGCCGAACACCGTGGCGTTGATGTCGATCAGGTAAGCGCCCTGGATGACCGGCCGGCCGCGCAGGTAGCCGAAGCCGGCCACGATGGAGCGCAGGCCGGGCCGGTGGCTGGCGCCCGCCTGCGGGACCTGCGGGCCCATCAGGAAGGTCGCCACGATGGCGGCCGCCATGGTCGCCACGTCCATCCAGTAGACGAAGCGGACGCCTGCCCCGGCGAGCAGCAGTCCGGCCACGGCAGGGCCTGCGACCTGGCCGATCTGGAACAGCGCCTGGAACACGGCGTTGACGGCGGCCACCTCGGGCCGGCGGACCAGGTTCGGCAGGACGGCGGACAGCCCCGACTCGGTGGCCGTCGCGAAGCCGGCCGCCATCGCCGGCAGGGCGAACAGCGGCCACAAGGCGGGTCCGGTGTCAGCGTTGACCGCCAGCCCGGCGCTGCACAGGAGCGTCAGCAACTGGGCGCCGAGCAGTACCTTGCGGCGGTCGGCGGCGTCGGCCAGCGAGCCGCCAAGCAGGGCCCCGGCGATCAGCGGAAGCACCGTCGCGAGCGAGACCAGCCCGACATCGAGCGACGAGCGGGTCAGTAGGAACACCTGGTAAGGCACCGCGACGGCGGTGAGCTGGGCGCCCAGCGTGGACAGCAGCTGCCCGGCGACCAGGCAGCGCAGATCGCGGGACCTCCGCAGCGGCGAAACGTCCACGACAAGATGCCGCCCGAGCCGGGCAATCCGCTTCACAGCAGGCAGGCTAGCGTAATGACTGACGGTCAGTCAATTGAATGACTGACGGTCACCCAGTAGGATCGCGGTATTGCCAGCTCAACGATGGAGCGCCCGCATGGCCCGAACCAAGCCCGCCGAACAGCGGCGTGCCGACCTGCTCGAGGCGGCCAGGGACCTCTTCCTCGCCCAAGGCGTGGCGGCCACTTCGCTCGAGGACATCACCAGCCGCGCCGGAGTCTCCAAAGGGCTGTTCTACCTGTACTTCCGCTCCAAGGACGACCTGCTGATCGCGCTGCAGGACCAGTTCTCCACCGAGCTCGCCGAGCGTATCCGCACCGCCACCGACCCAGTCGCGGACTGGCCCGCAAAGCTCGACGCGTGCGTCAAGGCGATCTTCGACAGCTACCAGGAGCGCGACGACCTGCACGATGTCCTGTTTCGCCACGGCGGCCACGTGTCCGCCAGCCACCGGGCCACCCATGCGCTTGTCCCGAGCGCCATCAGCGACGTCTTCGCCAGCGGCAAGGCGGCGGGCGCGTTCACCATCGAGGATCCCGAAGCGACGGCCGTCTTGTGCTGGGCGAGCACGCACGGCTTTGACCCAGACTTCCACGGCGACGCCGCGCCAGCCGACGCCCGGCTCACCCGGGCGGCACAGCAGCTATTCCGCCGAGCCGCCGGCATCCCCGGCGACCCGCCAGGCTGATATCCGGCATGCACAGATCGTCCCGTCGGGAGCGACAGCGTCCGGAATCACCAGACCCGGACGAGTGCAGATACGGCGGGTACGCGCGAGTTGCTGCAGTGCCTCGACCACGCGCTGTGATTGGCACCAGGCATACTGCGCTGACATAGCGAGTGTGATGCTCGCCCCGCGGAACCGAGGTTCCCCGCCCTAGTGGCGCCCGCTGCCGGATCCCTATAAAATTTCTCGCATACCAGGCACGAGTACACGGACCGGAATCGTCGGGCGTCGGCCTGAGATCGCCAGAGGGGAACAGGGCCGGTCTAGCTCCGTCGGCGCAGCCGGTACCACCGCGGCACGGTCTTGCTCATCGGCCAGCCCAGGCCAGCGGTGTCCGCCGGCTCGACCGTGAGTATCTTCCAGCCCGCGAAGGCGGTCTCGACTTCCTCCTGCGATGCGCCTCCGACCAGCGGCCGCCACCGGCCCGGGCCGAAGCTCGCTAGCTCCTGGCGTGGCCGGCCAACGGCTCCAGGTAGTACGGGTTGAAATCGGTCAGCGCCACCCTTAGCTCATCGCTTGGTTCGCCGTACACGCTCATACGTGTCGGCGTGCAGAGGCTTAGGAAGCGGGCAGCGAAGTTCTCCACGAATCGCTGGACGTGGGCCAGGGCGGCGGCCGAGTCCTGGTAACGCTCGTAGATGTGGACGTCCTGACCGTCGATGAACCACTCGAAGATCTGCTGGCCGGGCTCGGCCGCCTGGTTATCGGCTGATATCTCCCGCGCTAGGGCGCCATATTCGTCCAGCGCGTCCGGCTTGACGGCCGCTTCAAATATCCACGAAATCTCTGTGCTCACGGCCATGATCCTTTCTGATGCCGAACAAGAAGGCTTCGAGCGGCCCTACTCCGAAGAGGGCCGAGTAGTCCCGATGAGAGCGACGTAATTGGCTATCTACCCGTATTAAGAACTCCAGAACTTTGCGTCACCCGCCCGCCGGTCGAGCAAGTCAGTGTTTTGCAAAGCCTATCATTGCCCATGTTTGCTAATCAATGATGGGAACAGGTAAGACCGGCGCAACCGGGCCGTCCATGATCACAGAGAAAGGGGCCGAAACGGCGGCCATGTCCTGTGTGGCCTGGGAATGGCAGCCTTCTGAGTACCCGGAGCCGGGCGTGCTGCCGCGTCGCGACCAGTGCCCGTCTCCACATGGTCTCCACATGGTCTCCACATCACTTTCATACGGCGAGCTGTCAAATTCGCCATTCATTCGGCGGCGCGGCCGACGAATACGCCGAGGCGAAACGCCATATTGAAAATTATGCGTGACCGGACCTCCAGAAGGCCGAGGATCTATCGCCGCGCCTAGTGCGGCGCTGAGCCCGAAGATGGCCTGACCAAGTGATGCTAGGCACCACGCCCCGGATCAATGTCTGCACGGTCCGCTCATCGGGTAGATGTTAGTAGCCGAGATCCGGGTCTACCTGGCCCTCAAGCTCATAGCCTGCTGCGAGCCGCCGGACGTTCTCGGCGATGCGGGCGGCGAGGAGCGGCTCGGTCATCTGCTCGGTGTCGGCGGTGTGCGGGGTGATCAGGCAGTTCGGGAGATCCCACAGAG
>Ga0302324_100004497_pt1 | contig 30823 bp, 27 predicted proteins | sample Palsa_T0_1_FD_201949 | JGI IMG/M metagenome (GOLD analysis project Ga0302324, IMG submission 201949) | Peat permafrost microbial communities from Stordalen Mire near Abisko, Sweden - Palsa_T0_1 | ecosystem: Environmental > Terrestrial > Soil > Palsa > Peat permafrost | place: Sweden: Abisko... | reverse complement strand
AAATGCGGGGGATCGAAGCTGTTACGATTCGTCTCAAGATTTGGAGCAGGCTGCTGAGTTGAGCGGGAGGGACGATGAAGATTGCATTTCTCGGATTAGGCAAGATGGGCAGAGCCATAGCCGCGCGCCTACTGGCGTCGGGCCACGCCTTGACCGTGTGGAATCGAACTCCCGGAGCAGAGGAAGAACTCGTGGCGCGGGGCGCTCTAAAGAGTACGAGTCCGGCGGAAGCGGTCGGAGATGCGGACGTTGTGATGACGATGCTCTTCGATGACACCGCGCAGGAAGAGGTGCTGCTGGGCGGAGAAGGCGCGGGAAAAGGTAGCGTGCTCGACGCGATGCGGCCCGGAGCGCTACACATTAGCCTGGCCACCTTCAGCGTTGCTCTCAGCGAGCGGTTAACCGCCGAGCACGCGCGGAGGGGCCAGGGGTTCGTGGCAGCGCCGGTGTTTGGCCGGCCCAACGTTGCCGCGGAGGGCCGGCTGTGGATTGTGGCCGCGGGAGAGGCTGATGCACTCGCCATGGCGCGGCCGCTGCTCGAGATGCTGTCGCGCGGGATCACGGTCGTGGGAGCGGAGCCTGGCCAGGCGCATGCCATGAAGCTGGGTGGAAACTTCCTGATCAGCGCCATGATCCAGGCTCTGTGCGATGGATGCGTCTATGCCGAGAGCCAGGGAATCGATGCGGCGACGTTTCTTGAGACGGCCAACAACGCGCTGTTCCAGTCGCCGTTTTATGCGGCATACAGCAAGGTAATGCTCGAGCCGCCGCCCGCACCGGGCGCAACGGTGGCACTCGGCGCGAAGGATCTGCGCCTGCTGCGGGAGTCGGCTGCCGCGCGGGGCAAGCGGCTCAGGCTGGCCGACGGGCTGGCGGAAGTATTTGAGCAGGCGCTGGCCGCAGGGTTGGCAGAGAACGACTGGGCAGCCGGAATGCTGCGCATGGCGGAGAAGTACGCGGAGGCTTAGGCTGAATCAAGGATTGGACTGGATTCGGCATTCAACTATTCTTTGCGTATGCTGGTAACGCTCGAAATTCCGGATGATATGGCTGGAAAGCCGGCGTCGCAGGGCAGGACCCCGCACGGACCGCGCTGGAAGCTGTGGCTATCGAGGGCTACCGTTCCGGAGCTCTCAGCGCTTACCAGACGCGCCGCCTGCCGGGGTTTGAGACTCGTTACGAGTTGGACGGCTTCCTGAAAGCGCATAACGTGTGGGAGCACGCTTACGGTCTCGAAGACCTTGAGCAGGATCGACAAACATTAAGGCAGCTCGAATCCGAGGGCCGCCTGACGAAATGATCGTCGTCGCCGACACCTCGCCGTTGAACTATCTGGTTCTTATTGGCGAGATCGAGCAATTGCCCTCACTCTAGCGGAAAATCTTGATCCCGCAGGCAGTCCACAAGGAGTTGTTGCAGGCCCAAACACCGCTTGCGGTGAGGAATTGGGTGGCGAATCTTCCAGCGTGGTGCGAAGAGCGCTTGGTCATCGCGCCACCGGATCCCGCGTTAGATGAACTTGATCCTGGCGAGCGTGAGGCAATCCAGCTTGCGGCGGAAGCTGGCGTTGACACCGTGCTCATGGACGACGCCGCCGGACGGCGAGAGGCGGCGCGCCGCCATCTACGTGTCATCGGGACCCTGGGTATCCTGGAGCAAGCCTCACAGAAGGGACTGGTCGAATTTCGAGACGCCCTTCAACGTCTTGAGCGTACGAATTTCCGTTTGTCCGCCGCGGTTCGAGATGAGTTTCTCCGGCGAAATCCCTGACAACCCGGATTGGCGTCGTCGCCGCTTTTGAAGGCGGTTTCTGTTTTCGAGTCTGCTTGTGCCGACTCGCGCCTGTGACGGCGAACGCGGCGGGCGCGGCGAAGTGGCTTTAATATAGGCGTATGCGTCGAGACAAAGTGAACCTTGAAGGGAAGATTGTCCTGATCACCGGAGCCAGCTCAGGAATTGGCGCGGCCACGGCACTCGCTTTTGCCGAGAAGGGCGCGCGGCTGCTGCTGGCGGCGCGGCGCGCTCCAAAGCTAAAGGAAACGGCAGAGGAAGCGCTGCAATGCGGGGCAGAGGCGGTGCACACCATCGAGTTGGATGTGCGTGACAGGCGCGAGGTGCAGAACGTCATTGACACGCTACCCGAAGAGTGGGCGCACATCGAGGTCCTGGTGAACAATGCCGGCCTCAGCCGCGGCCTGGACAAGCTCTACATGGGGTCGCCCGATGACTGGGACGAGATGATCGACACCAACGTGAAAGGGCTGCTCTATGTGACGCGGGCAGTCGTGCCGGGTATGGTGGTACGAGGGCATGGGCACATTGTGAACATGGGTTCGACCGCCGGGGAGATCACGTATCCGAATGGCGCGGTGTATTGTGCGACCAAGGCGGCGGAAAAGGCGATCAACGACGGGTTGCGGGAGGATGTGCTTGGAACTCCGGTGCGGGTCACGAGCATCGATCCGGGGATGGTGGAGACGGACTTCAGCTTAGTGCGATTCCATGGGGACGAGGAGCGCGCTGAAAAAGTCTACAAGGGGCTTACGCCCCTGGCTCCGGAAGATATTGCCGACGCGATTGTTTGGGCCGTGACGAGGCCTGCCCATGTGAATATTGCGCGCGTGAGCCTGACGACCATCGATCAGGCCAATTCACTCCTGTTTCATCGCGAGGGGTGAATGCGGGGGCAACGCCGGAACCGGCAAGACCGCGCGAGCGGCCTGGGCCTGAGCGCGTTAGGCCAGCGTTTCGATCTGCGACTCGATCTGGGCCAGGGCGGCCTCCAGGGCCGAGCGCCGAGCCGGGTTCGAAGTGCGTTGCGACAGAATGTTTTCGCGTTGCAGATGAAGAGCCTGACGCTGCCGTTCCTTTGTGGCTCGCGCCATCTCAGCAGCCCGACGCTGTTCTTCATTCACCAAACCGCTAGCTTCAACGGGATCCGGTTTTTGCAAGCCTTTAGCCATCAATTTCCCCTCGATTTACTTTCTCGAATCTGAGCCCTATCTTCATTCTACGGGGTTTGGGAGCTTTAGGCGCGCTTTGAAACGTCAAGGCTTCAATCTCCGCGGCAGGAGCACGTATGCGCGCATGGCAGATTCCTTCGTTCGGCATTGATTCTCTTGAGTTTGTGGAACGCCCAGCCGTCACGCCAAAGCCCGGCGAGGTGCTGGTGAGGGTGCGTGCCGTTTCGTTCAACTACCGCGATTTGCTGGCGGTCAAGGGCTCCTACAACCCGAAGATGAAGCTGCCGCGGATTCCCTGCTCCGACGGGGCCGGTGAGGTGGTGGCCGTGGGCGACGGCGTGAGCTCGCTTCGCGCTGGCGACCGAGTGGCGGCGATTTTCATGCAGAACTGGTTGGAAGGCCCGATCGACCGGGAAAAGTCGAAGGGCGCATTGGGTGGAGACATCGACGGCATGCTCGCGGAGTATGTGGTCCTCAAAGAGACGGGCCTGGTTCGGATCCCCGAACACCTCAGCTTCCAGGAAGCGGCAACACTGCCCTGCACCGCGGTGACAGCCTGGAACGCGCTGCGGGCAGCAGAACTGCGGCCGGGGGCAACGGTCCTGATCCAGGGCACCGGCGGAGTCTCCATCTTTGCGCTGCAACTGGCCCGGCTGAGTGGGGCGCGCGTGCTTGGGATCTCTTCGAGCGACGCCAAGCTTGAGCGGGCATATTCGCTGGGACTGGACGCGGGTTTGAACTATACGGACAACCCGGAGTGGGACAGTTGGGCTCTCAATCAAACAGACGGCGTGGGCGTGGACCTGGTGGTGGAGGTAGGCGGCCTGCGCACCCTGCCGCGATCGCTCAAGGCAGTCCGCATGGGTGGAACGATCGCGCAGGTAGGAGTGCTGTCAGGGAGCGCCGATCCGGTTCCCTTCCCTCTTGTGTCCATCTTGCATAAGTGGGTGAACATGCAGGGCATCTACGTCGGCTCGCGGAAGGACTTTGAAGATGTGAATCGTGCGATTTCGCTGGGTGGGTTGCGTCCCGTGGGTGAAAACTTCCACTGGTCGCAGGCCCGCGAGGTGCTGATGCGCATGGAAGAGGGCAGCCATTTCGGCAAGCTGGTGGTTACCATCGAATGAGCCGCTAGTCCAACACTGGATTGATTTCATTTCTTTTTTTCCGCGGGGTGAACACGATTCGATTCGAGATCGCAAATCAAGTCCTGACATCGCGCAGGCCCTCCATTCTCTTTCCTCGCACAGCGATTCTGATCCTCATCGCCCTTGCGGCCACGACTGCAGGACGCGCGGCCGAGCCCACACCCGCCGCGATCGCAGGCTTTAACAGCTATATTGCTGCACTCGAGTCGCGGCTCGACCGCCAGCACCGGTCGCCGGATGGGTTCATCTCCTCGGTCCTTTCCGACGAGAACAATCGGGCAAAGCTGCAACGCGGCGAGCCGATCATTGAGCGAATTCGCCCTTCAGGAGGCGCTGCGTTGCCGGGAGCCACGCTCTACCACTGGCGCGGCACTGCATTTGTGCCGGGCGCAACGGTGGCCGACTACGAGCGCGTAATGGAAGACTTCGACGGTATGCCAAAGACTTTCGCACCCGAGATTGTGCGAGCGAAGCTTCTCAACCGAAAAAACGAAGGCGGTCGAACCTTTATTCAGGGTTGGTATCGCGTGAAGCAGCACCACATCATTACCGTGGTGATGGATATTACCTACGATGTGGTGCTGGCGCGGCTCGATGCGCAGCACGGGTACAGCGCCTCGCGCAGCACGCAAATCACTGAAATTGCCGACCCGGGCACGCCGGACGAACATGCGATGAGCGGCAGCGACTCACATGGGTTCCTCTGGCGGCTGAACGCCTACTGGAGCTATGAAGAACGCGACGGCGGGCTCTATATGCAGATTGAAACAGTGTCGCTCGCGCGTTCGATTCCCACGGGCGTGGCCTGGGCGGTCAAGCCGTTTGTCGAGAGCGTACCGCGCGAGTCCCTGGAGTTCACGCTGCAAGCCACGACCAAAGCGCTGAAAAAATAGCCACCACGGAGGGCCGGAGTCGGATTTCGCGGAGCAATCGGCTGGCCGTTCAGGCGCGCGGAGCCTCGACCAGTTCGACCAGCAGGTTGGCCTCCGTCATCAGCCAGGCAATCGGCCGCATTTCGAAGGCAACCGCGGGGTCGGGTCCGGAAAGCTGAAACGAGCCTTCACGGACCATGTGGTCGATCGCCGCGGTTATCTCGGGAACCTGGTAGCAGATGTGGTAGGTCCCGCCGCCCTTTTTCAGAGTGCGATCAATTGGGGAGTTTGGGCCGAGCGGAGCAACCAGTTCGAGAACGGGGTCGGCCGGGCCGCGACTCAGGAAGCAAACCGAGACATTTTGGATGGGGTCGTCAAATGGGCCTGAGGTGAGCTGATAACCGAACAGGCGCGCGTAAACGGGCAGAGCGGCCTGCATGTCTCGAACCGCGATGCCGACGTGATGGAAGAGGAATTGATCCATTGAGCTCATAGGATTAAAAGGCCTTGTAGACGATTCCCGGAGCGGGCTGGTTAAGCGCGATGGTAAGGACCAAGGCTGCCGAGCCGAGTGCCGAGGCGTAGACCACGCGGGCATAACGGCTCAGCAGGACCGGTCCCTCGGAGGTGCGAATTGAAAGAAGCAGTTCGCGGAGCCACTCCCACAGGGCAAGGACAACTGAGGCGCTGGTCCAGACCGCAAGGGCTACGAGCGCCCAATCGAGCGGGCTGATGGCGGCAAAGATCCGGTCAATTTGGCCCCACGAGCCGAGGAACCAAAAGACGGTGAAGGCGAACCAGAGGAAGTTGAGACCGCGGGCAAAGGTTCTGTAGACAAGCCTCTGGGACAGGGCTTTGTATCCTTTCCGGCCAAGGGCCTTGACCAGACCGATCTGCCACAACTTGTTGAGGGACATTCCTCCGCCGGTCAGCAAGCCGAAAACGACGAACTCCGAGGTGCGGCCGTGCCAAACGCCGATGAGAAAGAACGTGACAAAGAAGCAGAACACACCCAGAAAAGGCTCGACGGACGGAGACGGGAAGCGGCGCATGAGCGCCACGAGGAGCGGGTTGTAAACGTAAGTTTTCAGCCAGTTCGATAGGGTCATGTGCCACTTGTTCCAGAACTCAAGTACCGAGCCGGCTGAGAATGGACGATCGAAATTCTCGGGCAGGCGCACGCGCATGAGCCGCGCAAGGCCGATGACGATGTCGATGTAGCCGGAGAAGTTGGCGTAGAGAAAAATGGGCGAAACGATGGCGAGGCAGAAAGCGGCAAGGAGCCTGGGCGACTGCGGCGTGGGCTGCGTGAGCAGCATAACTGCATGTTCGCGGGCATAACTCAGCAGTAGCGCGAGGACGTTGACCTTAAAAAACCCGCGTGTAATTCGTTCTAGTTGCAGGCCGACGGTGCGGATGCCGAGCGGTATGGGCAGCTCCGCGAACTGGTCGCGCGCAAACTCGTCGTAGCGTTGAATCGGACCTGAGACGAGCGTGGTGAAGTTCAGAGTATAGAGAAGGTAGGCGCCGAATCCGATGGGGAGTTTTTCACGGCTCTCGCCGGACTCGATAAGCAGGTGGAGCACGCGAAAAAAGATGTAGGAGAGCCCGATTGTGAAGTAGAACGAGTGAAGGAAGGCCGCTTCGGGGAGCACGGTGTATTTCTTAAGCCAGATGTAGGCAAGGATGACGGCGAGAATGCTCAGGGTTAAGACCTTTGGCAAGCCGCGCTGGATAAGAAACAGTCCTGCATAGCCGATCAGTAGGAATCCGGCCAATGGAATGAAGTGAACCGGGTTGCGATCGAGGAGCGCGAGGAACAGGAGAGAAGCCGCTGAGAGCACGATCGAGCGCCACACGCGCGAGCGGCTCAGGTTAGAGAGCACAGCCGCCGCCAGGCCGTACAGCACGAATTGAAACGAGGCTGAATCCATGTTCATCTCAAGCATTTTCTCAGACCGGGCAAGTTGACGCGGCAAGAGCCCTTGGTCGAATATCGCGGCAAAGTCAGTGGGCCGTCCGTCAGAAGGCTTTGTAGACGAGACCGGGCGCGGGCTGGTTCAGCACGCTGGTCATGACGAAGGCGGTAAAGCACAGCGCCGCGGCATAGGCCACCCGCGCATAGCGACTGGTGAGCACCGGCCCTTCGCTGGTTCGGATCGCCAACAGCAAGTAGCGCACATTCTCCCAGATCGCGAGCACGAACGCGGCGCTAAGGAAGACCGCTGACCAGACTCCGAGCCATTGCAATGGGCTGAGCGAATTGTCAGCCGCCTTGATCTCCGACCATCCTGCCCAGAACCAGAAGAGCGTGAAGGAAAACCAACTGAAGTTGAGGCCGCGGCCGGCAGCGATGTAGAAGGGATTCGCTGCAAGAGCGTTGTAGCCTGTGCGACCCAGGGCGCGCGTCAGCAACAGTTGCCAGATCTTGTTGATGGCAACGCCGCCCCCCGTTAGAACGCCGAAGGTGATGAACTCCGAAGTGCGGCCATGCCAGAGGCCGACGAGAAAGAAGGTGACAAAGAAGCAGAAAACGCCGATAACTGGACCGGCGGCCGGAGAGTAAAAGCGGCGTCTCAATGTAAGAAAGAGCGGATTGTAGACATAACTCTTGAGCCAGTTCGAGAGCGTCATATGCCAGCGATTCCAGAAGTCCATAACCGACGATGCCGAGAAAGGACGGTCAAAGTTCTCAGGCAGGCGCACGCGCATGAGCCGCGCAAGGGCGATGACGATATCGATGTAGCCGGAAAAGTTGAAATAGAGAAAGATGGGGTAGATTATGCAGAGGCGGAACGCGGCATAGAGCTTCAGGTCGTGTGGCATGGGCTGCGTGAGCTGGATATATGCGTCTTCGCGCCAATAGTTCAATAGCATCGCGACGACGTTGACCTTGAAAAAGCCTCGAATAATCCGGTCGATTTGCAGACCAACGACGCGGATGTCCAACGGTATGGGCTTTTCGGCGAACTGATCGTGCGCAAACTCGTCGTACCGCTGAATTGGACCGCAGACAAGCGTTGTGAAATTCAGCGTGTAAAGGAGGTATGCGCCGAAGCCGACGCGGGGCTGTCCGAGGCTCCCGCCTGACTCGATTAGCAGTTGGAGTACGCGAAAGAAAATGTAGGAAAGCCCAATCGCGAAGTAGGCCGAGTGAATGAATGTGGCTTCGGGCAACAAGGTGTACTTCTTCAGCCAGATGTAGACCAGGATGACGGCGAGGATGCTCAAGGTCGCGGCCTTTGGCAAGCCACGCTGGATGAGAAACAGTCCTGCGTAGCCAATCAAAAGGAAGCCGGCCAATGGGATGAAATGAAGCGGATTGCGATCGAGGAGCGCGAGGAACAGGAGAGAAGCCGCTGAGAGCACAATCGAGCGCCACACCCGGGAGCGGCTCAGGTTAGAGAGCAGAGCCGCCGCCAACCCATACAGCACGAATTGGAATGAGGCAGTATCCATATTCATCTCCGTCGCATTCTCTCAAAGCGAGCCTGTTCGTTTAGTTAAAGCGCGGGAACTGCGCCGCCAATAAGGTCAAGGGTTAAATAACGGCGGGCGTTCACTGCGTGCGGCGCCAATAGGAACACCTGGAATCAACCGTAATCAGGGGGTCTTCGATGCTCCGTTCGGCTCGGAATTCGTCCACTGCCTTTCTGCAATAGGTCCAGGTATCCTCGCCGTAATCGTCGATGATGACATATCCCCCAATGGAAAGCCGCTCATACAGGTTATCGAGCCCATCCCGGGTCGACTCGTAAAAGTCACCATCGAGCCGCATCAGGGCAAGAGTTTCGATTGGCGCACTGGGCAAGGTGTCTTTGAACCATCCCTTCAGGAATTTCACCTGGTCATCCAGCAGCCTGTAGGCGGCGAAGTTTCGCGTAACCTCTTCCAGGCCGGCTGCAAAATTGCGATACTCCTTTTGAATGACGCCGCCCGACTGAGCCTTCGCTTCGAGGGGAAACTTATCAGGGTCCGGCGCGGGTAACCCTTCAAAAGAATCGGCCACCCACACCCGCCGATCAGTAACCCCGTATGCCTTAAGAACGCCGCGCATGAAGATACACGCGCCGCCGCGCCAGACTCCGGTCTCAATCAGGTCACCGGGGACGTTATCGCTAAGGATACTTTCAATGCATTTTCTTATGTTATCCAATCTCGCCAACGGCAACATCGAGACAGCGTCTGAAGCCATATAATGTGCCGAGAAATTCATTGCGAAATGGAACTCATCTTCGTCTATGTCGGGTTCATCCTCGAAGACTGTTTTTGTGAGTGATCGCTTTAGAAGATCGAGATACATATTTTGGGGAGAATCCATACTTGCGGAAGGCTCCTTTGTCTACATCGATGGTTCGTGAATATACGTTTCGTTTTGTCCGCAATCGGTGCTCGATTCTACTGCCGCCGGGCGGCCATCGAATGCGTTCTTCTGAAAGGCCTTCGATGCGTCGATTATACAATTTGGTTCCGCTTCGGGATCGAAAAACCAAGAGGTTTACCCAACAATTCACCCCCCGATGGCCGACATCGGGCGAGCATGGGTAAAGATACCGGGCGTAGGAGTCATGTGAGGGGAATGTTGGACTTGCCTTGTGACAATTATGAGTTAACTTGCGTCCGCTGGCAACAGATTGGCGGTGCCCTCCTCGTTCTCATTCACGCGCTTGACAATATTCCTGCGCTCAATTCGTTTGAGCCCCTTCCCCCTTCGTATCCTGGCGTTCGAAGAGCGCGGGCACTTTTCCGCTCGTAAGAGCATTCGCCAGGAGTTGCGTCAGGAATGCATGACCTTCGGCGTTCAGGTGCGCGCCGAGCGGGTCGTAAAGGCCATCCAGATTCAGGGTCTTGCGAAGATCCGGCAGGACGTCGACAAAGATCGCACCCTCACTGCTCAGGATGGCGTTCAATTCGTAATTCAATTCGTCAGCAGCAACGCCTTTTGGACAGGGATTCATTAAGTACGCTTCCGTTCCAGCACGTTCCGGCAGGAATGCCCCTACTACGGGCACACCGTTTTCCTTAGCCTGGTCAACAATCGTTTTGACATTGAGGCTGATCAGGCGCATGCGCTCACGCTCCTCGTCGTCGGACGTTGCATGAGCTTGCGCATCGTTCCGAATCTTTCTGAGATAGGCAGCCGTATACAGGCTCTGACTGCGATAGAGAATCTCTCTGAGCAAGCGACTTGGTCTGGCTCCCGGAAAGGGAAGGCGCAGTTTACTTAATTCAAGGGGATTTCCCAGTGAAGGCTCCTCTTGAACCTCACCCTGAACCGTATCGGGATGGAAATCCCATGAGCTCATGACCCAGAGGATGAGATCGGGCTGGAGCGCCATGATTCGCGGCATTTCTGTAGCTAGATTTGCAGGTATGCCGACCCCGTTCAGCGAGGCGTTGTAGACCTCGACGCGACGCCCAGTCCTGCGCGAGAGCTCGACGGAGAGGCGCTCGGCAAGAGTGCTTTGCAAAGGAACTCCATAGCCCATGGGATTGGATGATCCGATCAGGACAATTCGATAGGTGCCTTCGGGTTTTCTTCCGCAATCGAGAGAGGTGCGATCACCGCAGGAGTTAAACCTGTATTCCACAATCCGGCCGTGATTGTCCCGTTCAGTACACACTGAGTTTGGAACACCGTGATAGACCGAGCCTGATTGCGCGATGCATCGGCCAGGTAGCATCCCTAAATGAACAAACTCCATGCGGGTGTAGAGTTTTGTTCCGACGTAGAGGCAACCAATTGTGGCGGCCGCGATAAGTGGAAGGATGATCCAGTCCAGCCCCAAACCCTTTCGTCCGCGGCTTGAGTCCTCATTCTCGGCTGAATGGGTACCTGCGCCAACGCTCACGGCGCGGCCCGCATCTCCCTGAGAATGGTCAATTGTGTCGGGCATAGAGGAACGAACCGGGAATGGCTCGATGGAAGCTATGCCGCGATTATACGAGTTGACCCGCGTTTGTGCTCAAAAAAACCTGCCTGATCGGCCGCGCCGATTCTCAATTCCCATGGCGTTTCCTGCGTCTATTTCCGCAATGAATCAAGGCCGATTGGAATTGTGCAGCCGCCGAATTGCTCAGGGGAGAAACCGCTTACTGGGGCGAAACAACGCCCGCCTCACTATGGTAGGCTGACCGCAAAGGCGAACCCAAAATGGAAATCCCGGTCAGCGGCCCGGAAGCCGTACAGGTCACGATGGAGTCTCCGAAACAAACCGGGACCTACATGTCAAAATCAGGGCGACACTGGCTTTTCCCTCTCGGACTCACTCTTATCGTCGCGGTTCGGGCCGTCTTTTGGCTGCCTTCGGAATTGAGCTTCCGCAACTTCGCCTTCTGGGACCTCGGAAGTTTTCAGCATTTGGATCGGCTCATCGGGCAGGGCCTCAGACCTGGTGTAGATTTCGGATACACCTACGGACTGCTTCCAGTTCTGATTCAGCATCTGTTTTTCGCCGCTTTTGGCTCGAGTCATTGGACAACGCTCGGCATGCTTGTTCTCTACTTGCTATCGATGCTGACTTTCTGGACTCTGCTAACGCGGGAAATCGGACAGTCGTGGGCGAACTTCGGCATCCTGCTTGGCCTTGCCGACATGATGATTTTTTTCGTGCCCTGGCCGCCGACCCTCGCTCATATCATGATGAAGGTCTTCATTGCCTTCTCGTTTTACTTCATATTGAAGCAGCGCCTATCGCTTGCGTTGTCATTTGCCGCTCTGGGTGCTCTATCGGTTCCGTCTCTCGCTATTGCTTTGGGTGGACTAATCACCCTCATTATCGCGTGGGAATGGTGGCGAAGTCCCGGCCGCACTCTGCGTGGATTGGTGACCCAATTCGCGCCCGCGGCGGCTTTGTACGCCGGTTGTGTCCTGCTCCTTACGACCTTCTTCGGCTGGCGTTCTGTCTGGCCATCCCTCCTTCCAACCGGCGGCGCCAGGCACTATCGCGCTATGAAATTCGGCATCTTTGGACAAGGCAGGTATTTCCTTCATCCGCCTGGCGCTCACCTCGGCTACTACCTGCTCACGCCTGCCGGGATTTGGATTTGTTGTTCCGGCTTGCTCGTAGTTCTCGGCTGCCTGGCCGCACTCAAGATCGCCAAAACCTCCAGCCTCACGGGCCGCTCTCTTCTTATCGTCGTCTGCTGCGCGTTCCACCTGATTTTTGTCTTTGTGGCTTATGGGAATTACCTAAGTTATGAGCTTTTCTCTTTCGTTCTCACTGCCGGTGTTCTTGTCGGCGTCTCCAGCTGGACTAACCGGAACCTGAGAATCGCTGTAAGCAACTTGGTGCTGGTCTTCGGAATGCTTAGCCAATTCAGTGGAATCAAGGAAGAGATGCAGACGTGGAGAACCGAAAGCACATCGCCGGACACTGCATTTCTGTATGCCCCAAATGACCTTCAACCAGAATGGAAGAGCGTCTTGTCGGTTGCAAAGAATCGCCGTGTCTTCTTGCTTTCATACGGAAATGGGGTTGACTCTTACTATCCTGGGATTGGGACTCCTCAAAGCTGGTTTCTGCTGCCTGCTCTTCCCTTGCCCCCTGAAGATTCATACGTTCTGCAGCAGATCCGAGCGGCTGACGTTGTCATAGAAGAAACTGAAGTGGCGACTCAATATATCGACCACAACAAAGAATGGCAGGCCGCTCTTGCAGACTTTCCCGTCAAGGTTTCGGGCCGATATTTCCGTATCTGGATCAAAGACCCGGCCGTTGGCTCCGAGCTTCTAAAGACAGCCGACTTCCATGCCAACTGATTCGGCGGTTCCGCAATCGGCTTCCGCACAAATCCATTTATCTTCGCATTTCTATTACGGAATGCATTAACGAATCGTGATTGAGTACGTCATCGATTCATTCTCCGTCCGGCCCGGAATCCTTGTGAATTGCACGTCGTAAACATTGGCGCCGGTGTTTGCGCATGCAGGTCCGAGACACGAGAGCGTTGCACTGCCATTTGATTGTTGCGCAATAAGATAGTGCGACAACCAACCCTCATTCAAAGTTTCTGCAGCATCTGGGATCAGCAGAAAATGTGGGTGCTCCGCCACAAAATCTGTCACGCCTACAACCCTGTATGAAAGCCGATTGCCAAACCGCATGAAATTCAGCTGGCTTGTAGCGGAAAGCGGATATTTCACAATCTCTCCCATGTCAGTCAGCGCATAGAGCCGATGATTCAGCTCCGGGCTTCCGTAATAATCAATCTGCCCATATTGATGAGGATCGTCTGTAACAGCGGGAAGACTGTACTGCTCAAGCAGCTTCACCCATGGATAGTTATTGAAGTTCGCCTGTAACTCCTGGTGAACGGTATCTGGATGAGCCAAAGCATGGAGTCCGTCGATGAAAGCACCTTCCCGATTGTGGGCAGAGCCGAGCAGGAACAAACCCAGCAGCGCAACCCCGGCAATGGGCCGTCTGCGGGCAAGCTCCGCCACTGCTGCACCAGCCGCAATCATCAATCCAATATTGCAACTGATGACATACCGCTGGTCAAAAACATGGAGCGGATAGGAGGCCGGCGCAACAAAGAGCGAAAGGAAAGCCATCATAACAACGAGAACCCACTCAGGCTTGGAAAAACCGCGAGTCCTAACTTCGGAAAGGTGAAAACGATCCTTCCACTGAAGCAAGATCGCTCCTAAGCCAACCAGCGCGGCTGCGATGAGGTAGCTCCTCCCTCCAACAATGAATCTCTTATAGGACTCAACCATCGACCCCAGATGCGGCTGTGCCCAGAAGTTACCACCGAAGATTGTTTTCGCAATCATCTCCCCGTGAAGCACAGGTAGAATTCCCGCCGGGAAAAGAACGAGAGCAGCCCAGACGGCCCAGTCTGGTTTCTTGCGCTTGAAGTCATTTACGAGCTGCGCTACCGCAAAAGGGACAAAAAGGAAGACCGCGAAAGCATGCGCTGCGATTGCGAAGGCTAGTCCGAGCCAGACGCCGATCGGGCTCCACGGCCGGTAGCGACCGCTGACCGCCGACTGCCAGCAGAACATCGCAAAGCCAACTCCGCCGAGCACGAGGGCATAAGAGCGCGCCTCCGTCGCGTAATAGAAGGTGGCATAATTCAACGTAAAGATCAGCGAGGCCAAAGCGTAACCGGCCGCATAGCGGCGGCGCACAAAGCCGTAAAGGCTCAAACCCATTACGAGGTAGGCAAGAATGAATGGGAGCCTGCATGCAAGTTCAGCATCGATCGGCAGTATCAATCCGAGACGCGCGATGAACGATTGAACCGGACCCGTGGTGTCGAGCCCGTTGGCATAGAAATCCCACACATCGCTCCAGTGCGGGAGCGAAGCTGTCTTCAACGTAACAAGCTCGTCGTACCAGAGAAGCTTGCCCGCTGACTGGCCCACAGCAATCACGAAAATGAGAAGCAACGCCAGCGCCGCGGCGACACCCGAGTGCTGCTCAAGTTTGTCAGTTACCCAGTCGCCAGCTGCAACCAGCCTTCGTCTGGGTTCCGCTTCCGCAGCCATTTGCGCTCCGATGCAAACTAGACGGTTAAGCTTGGAGTTCGAGGCCGATTATCACAAGTGGCCGAAAAGCCAGTGGACACAACCTTCATCGGAGCGGGCTCGGGCTTCACGCCATCGACGCCGAACTCCCAGAGCGTGAGTCCGGAACTCTCTTCGCGGATCTTCGTGAATCCGAGCTTCGCGAAGTGATCGACGACGAGTTTGTTGCGGTCGGTGGGGCGGTATGTGCCGAGGAGTTTTTGAATGCCGGCAGCGCGCGCATGCTCGAGCAGCTCTCGCAGAACCATGTGCTCCACGCGCCGGCCGAGCACGCGGCAGCTCATAAGCCATGTGTCGATCTCCCAGGCAGCGGGCTCGCCTGTATCGGGCGACGCGGGCCGGCAGATGACCACGCTGATCATGCCGTTATCGCCGAAGATGTCGGCGAGTCGTACCTGCAGGGTGAAAACATCGGGCGCGTTCTCAGCTTCAATCACCTCGGGCTCGGTATAGCGGCGCGTCGTCAGGTTGTACTGGTTCGACTTGTTGATCAGCTGCACGATGCGCGCGCGGCCCGTCGCATCGAATGGCTGAAAGGTTATCGTCATGTCGAGCGAGGCGAGATAAGCATCGACTCCGCCTGCTTGCTTCTGCAAACTGGCGCGGCGGGCATTGTCCTGGTAGAACCCAGCGCGCTTCAGATCCTCGCCGGCAAAGGCAACCGCCTCAAAATAACCGGCTGCCGCGAGCGTGCGCGCGTAGTAGGCCGGCTCCTCGGGCAGCTCGGGCACGGCAACCTGCGGAAGCAAACTGCGAACCAGGCCGCGCTCCACCGGGTTGTCATCGAGAAAGACCATTGCGTCGAGGCCGAGAGAAAGCTCTTCGGCAATGGCCTGGATGTTGGTGGACTTGTCATTCCAGTTGGCCTGGAACACGGCGATGTGGTCGAGCTTGAGCAGCATCTCGGGATGCTTGAGGAAGGGCTCGCGCGCGACCTCATCTGTATTCTTCGAGCTGACGGCAAGCACGATGCCACGCTGGCGCAGATCGAGCGCGAGACGCTGCACGGCAAGATGCGCTTCGCCGCGCGCATCGCCCTGCGCAAGCTGAATGCCCTCGAGACCGTCATCGCCAATCACGCCGCCCCACACGGTGTTGTCCAAATCGAGGATCAGGGCTTTGCGGCTCTTACCGCGCAAGGCGGCAACGACACGCGCGACGTGATCGGCGTAGAGCGGAATCAGTTCGTCGGAGAACGCGAACTTGCCAAGGTTCCACAACTGCGGGTTGTGCCACTCGGCCAGGCCGACAGTCTCAGCCAGCGCGGCGATGTCGAGAAGGACGTCGCCCGTGCCGGGGAGCGAGGCGGCGAGTTCGCTGTTAATGTTGTCGAGGACGTGGCGGAGTGTGCCGGGCAGCGCGCGATCGAGGCTGCCGAAGAGAGCTTCCGCGGGAGGCGCGAATGTTTGAAAGATGCAAACCGCTGTGCTGTTGGCGCGGATGCCGTCGCGCAGCGCGCGCAGGTAGCCGATGGCGCCGTCGACCATTGCGGTGGAGGCCTCGGCATCACCCGGAACGAGTTTAAGGGGGAGTGCGCGATAGTCGAGCGCGAACAGCACCGCGTCGGGCCTCGAGCGGTTGACTGTCGAGTCCGGCGTGAGCGCCTCCTGCGCGACCTGGTCGTAAGAGGGCTGGATGACTTCGAGCGCAATGCCGTGACGCGCGGCGCTGGCCACAAGTGCCGGGACGATCATGTCCATTGTGGAGTTGCTGAGAATGGCAAGCCGAAACGGGACAAGGGGGTCGAGGGATCGGCCGTCGGCGTTTGCCCTGGCAATCACCTTGGCAAGGCGCGTGAGCTGGTTGAGGTCGAGGCTGTGCAGGGCCAGCGCCTGGAGTTCGCGGCCCAGTGGGCCCGCGGAGTTGCCCACAGCCTTGATTCGCGCAGAGAAGTCCTCGGGCGCTCGCTCGAACCACTGCAAGTCTCGGTAAAGAGCATTCATCGGCGGGATACCCGTCCTGGACTTAGTTTGTCTGGAGTTTCTCTTGTATCAGCGCGACCAGACCGCCAACGTTTTCAAGCTTGCCTATCTCGGGGGTCGTGAATTTCACCTTGAAGGCGCGCTCCACGGTCAGCATGAGCCGGATGTGCGCAAGGCTGTCCCAGCCGTCCACGTCTTTGGCCGAGAGAGCCGGAGTTACTTGGATGGAGTCGTCGTCGAAGACACTCTCAAAGATCTCTGACAGCCGGGCATAGATTTGTGACTCATCCATGAACAAAAACTCCCATAAAGAAACGAATCTCTGGTGAAAGTCTAGCATGGCATGAGTCGCGCACTGCCCTGTTGGTCCGGCCCTGGAACAGTACCATCGCGTACCAGCCGAATCGCGTTTGTTCACTCGAAAAGCCTCCGCAAGCACGGGGCGTCCAATTAACAGTTTCTAAGGGCCAGATCATTATTGAGGCAGGATTCGCGATGCTTGAAAGATCTGGCTGGCCAACGGCAATACCAATGCGCATCGGCTGCGCTATCCTAGATGTAGTCGAAACTTCTGCGCGCGCGTCTCAAGGTCGAGACGGAAGCGCGCCCTGAACAACATTGAAATGCAGGCAATAACATCTCCAATGCGCAGTCCAGCAGCTTCGTTGCCGAAGCTAGCGACGCGGGCGCCTGACTTGCGCCTCGCCCGGAATTGGCCCGCGCGGCTGGCGCGATTCTCAGCTTTGCTGCTTGGCCCTGCTCTGCTCCTGCTGGCTGGATGCGCCGGGGGCGGTGTCAGTGCTGATCCGAGCAACTCGACATTTTCGATTGCGCCCGGAACCGCGTCGATCGACACCAACTGCACGGGATGCAATGGGACGAACGCGCAGGGTTTGCCGGCGGAGCAGTTCACGGCAGCGCTGGCGAGCGGAGGGCCGGCGACGGTGACCTGGACGCTCTCCGGCGGCGATGCAAACAGTGGGCCGGGAACGATCACCGCGGCCGGCCAATATACGCCGCCGAGCTACCTGACCGCAGACCGCGTGCAGGTGGTGGTGACCGCAACGATGAATAAGACGACGACCGCAACGGCCGTTCTGACGGTGACTCCGGGGTTCCTGCAGCCGCTCTCACCCGAGAACGGCGCCGTCCCGGCAGGCGGTCAGGTAACGGTTACGGGAACGCTCGCTGAAGCAGGCGGCTACGATGGAATCTCGTTTGCATTGGCCAACTCGGCAACGGGATCGGCCGGCGGGCAGGGGTCGCTCGGCGAAATCAACTGCCAGCGCAGCATTCAGGCATTCACAACATGCACGGTCGTCTACACGGCGCCAGCCACCATCGCCTCAACCAGTCCGACGTGGGTTGTGGCTACGGCGGGCCGCTCGACTTCGATCGTCTCGTCTGAGCTGCTTTTGAACAGCGCGGGCATCGCGAGCAGTCCCGCCAGCCACGAAATCGTGCAGTCGACGCCGGCGCTGCTGGGCAGTTCCGGCGGGAACAACAACGACTACGACGTGACGGGAAACCAGATTGCCGACTGCTGCGGAGGCACGCTCGGCTCGCTGATTGAGGACTCGAGCGGACGGCAGTATGTGCTGGGCAACAATCACGTCCTTGCGCGGAGCGACCACGCGAGCGTCGGTGACGCGATTATTCAACCCGCGCTGATCGACAACAGTTGCGTTCCGAACGGGGATGGTCCGGGAACGACGCTGGTGGCTTCGCTGACAACGTGGCTACCCCTCAGCGCGGCCGCAACCAACGCCGATGCGGCGATTGCGCAGGTGGGCTCGGGCACGGTGACCCCGAACGGCAGCATCCTGGAACTGGGCGCAAAGCAGGCGGATGGTTCGCTCGCCGCTGCGCCGCCTGGCGTGAGCTCAACAGGCGGCAAGGGCGAGGCGGGCACGCTGGCGCTGATGATTGCAAAAAGCGGCCGGACCACGGGGCTGACGTGCGGAGCGATCTCGGCGGTGAACGTGGACGTGACGGTGGACTACTACGACGATTGCGCGGAAACGAAACCCTACCTGACCAAGACCTTTACCAACCAGATTGGACTCACGGGAAGCGCATTCTCCGATGCGGGCGACTCCGGGGCGCTTGTAGTGGACGCGTCAAATGCCGAGCCGGTGGGACTGTACTTCACTGGGGGCATCGATGCGGCCGGAACGAGTCAGGCCGTCGCAAGCCCGGCGGGCGACGTGCTGAATGAGTTTGCAACATTGGCCGGCAACGGCGTGACGTATTCGTTTGTCGGCGGCGCGGATCACGCGGTGAGTTGCCTGAACTATGGCGCGGGAGCCGTGGCGACCGGAGCGGTGGCGCAGGCGCAGGCTCGTTCGCTAACGGCAACAGAAGCAGCGCGCGGCAGGCGTGCTCTGGCGCTGGCACGGCTGCTGGTCGATCCAAAAATCGGCATCCTCGGGGTGGCCGCAGGCAACAGCAGCGATCATGCGGGCGAAGCGGCGGTGCTGGTCTACGTTGACGAAGCAATGAGCGTGAATGCACCGGCAACCGTCGGAGGCGTGCGGACCGTGGTGATCCCGACAAATGGACGCGCGGTCGCGCAGGGCACAGCGCCAAAGACGCCAGCAGAAGCCGGACCGGCGACGCTGACGCAAGCAGCACTCAACGCGGGCGTGAACGCTAAGCAGCAGATTGCACGCCGCATCATGAAGGAGCACCCGGCGTTCTTTGGCGTGGGTGTTGGACAGAGCCTCGACAATCCGCGTGAGGCCGCGCTGATCATCTACGTGGATCGCAAAGCAGTTCCCGCTGAGATGCCGGCAACTTTCAACGGATTACGCACGCGGTACATCCTGATGGACCGGATGCACGTGTCCAGGTCGTATGCGACATCGATACAGCCGAGGGTGCATTGCCCAGGCCCGCGCATCGAACAGCAGAGCGGCGACGATTTGCACGACTTGCTGCGGCCGCGCATTCCTGGATTGGAATAAGGCGGCCGCAAAGTCTGACTATGGACTAGACGCTATTCGACAGGCTTCGCTTTGCCGTTGTGCAGGCTCTCCTCAATGATGGCCTTGACGTTCTGGTCGGCATCCCTGGCCAGCCTTCCCTGTTCCGCACCCAAACGGCCCTGCTCTTCGCCAAGCTTCCCCTGTTCTGCGCCCAGCGCGCCCATCTTGCCGTAGAACTCGCTGTTTTTGGCGGCAAATCCGCCTTGCAGCGCACCCAGCTTGCCCTGAAGTTGAGCCAGCTTACCTTGCACTTCGGCCAACTCCTCGCGATTGATCTCTTTGCCCATTTCTGCTTGCAACCTGGTCATAGCGGCGGTGATCTCGGCCATCTCCTTCGAGATATCCGGCGCTTTGATCTTGGCCAGTTCTACATGCTTATCGAGTTCTCCCTGAAGTCTGCCGAGTTCTTCTTCCCTTTTGCCGAGCTCTCCCTGCTCACGGCCCAGGGCTTCCATGGGCTTATACATTTCCTCGACGCTGGCAATCACTTCGGGGTCTTCGACGATGTACGACTTGCCTTCGTGGGTGAACCAGAGGAACTTTCCGTGGGCCATCTTTCGTGCCTTCTCAATGTCCTCGGTTCTCGCGCCATTCCAGTCGCCTGAAAACACCATTTTGGTGTCGGGGCCGGAAACGATGGCGTAGGAATCGCCATGATCTGAGAGTACATAGGAGTAAGAGTGCCCACCGTCAGGCCCTTTAAGCTGATAAATCCGGGTGCCTGGCAGCATCTTGTAAGTCGCCATTGCCTGCACTTGAGCCTGCACTCTGGCCTGTATTTGAGCCTGATCGCGAACGACGATCATGTTCTCCTGGTCAGGCACGATAACGAGGTTTGGTTGGTTGGGTTGATCCGGCGGATTGGGCAGCTTGGGTTGACCCGGCGTGCCGAGCAGAGCCGGCACTTGCGGTGGGTGAGGCGGGGACGACGGATCGGGCCGAGATTCAGGTCCATTGATGGCGGCGGGATCGGGGATTTGCGGCGCATCTCCCAGAGTAGAGGGTTCTGTCGGGGCCGGGGTCGCTCCATTGCCTGAGGTTGTCGGTGAAGCGGCGGGCGATGGAGCTTGCGATTGAGCAATTCCGGCTGCTTCGACGCGAACCAGCGCGGTCGCGGCAAAGATCGCCGCCGGAACGATGAGGACCGCGAGCAAGGCGCGGCGTTTGCCGCCCGCGAAGGCCTGGCGGAAGGTGGAGTCGTTGAGGAGACGCTCAATACGTTGCGAGATGGTGCTGGGACGGGCCATGGCTACTCCAATGAGGGTTGGGCGCGGCAGGGCCGCGAATTCGAGTAGGAGCTGCGCATAGGAGGCTGGGCTGGCTGCCTGGTTGAGGGCGGCGTGATCGCTTATGGCCTCGCCCAGGTTGCGGAGCTTGCTCTTAAGCCACCATCCCAGCGGGCTGAACCAGAAAATGGCGGCATAGAGAGCGGCAATGAGTTGCAGGTAGAAATCACCCTGGCGGATATGCGAGTGCTCGTGCGCGAGGACGATGCGGAGCTTATCGGCATCCCATTCTGCGTAGTCGGCGGGAAGAAGTACGGCAGAGCCGATGGTGACGGGAGAGGAGATGGCTGGGCTGGAACGGAGATGCATTCGTGGAAAATGATCGTGCTCCAAACCAAGGGATACATGCTCTGCGGTGAACCAAAGCCGGCAAGCGGTTCCGAGGCCGATTACTACGCGCAAAACCAGACCGGCAGCGATCGCAAAGTAAACAAGTCCGGCGAACGATTGCCACGGCAGCGCGCGAAGTACTCGCGGATCGGCGAGCTGAATACGCGAAGAGACCAGTTGCGGTTGAGGCTGAGGCGCAGCAGCAGTCGAAGAGGGCGCAGTGCCTCCGATCGAGTTTGCGGGAGCGGGGAAACGGCTTCCGCTCGTTGAGCCAGGTTGATCCGCAATGCTCAAAACGGGCACCGATGAAACTGAAAGAACACTTACGGGCGCAGTAAGGAAAGCAGCTTCCGCGGGGGGTGCGGACTGCGGCGCTGGGTTGAAGACAGACAGCGGCAAACGGACTATCGCGAATGCGGGCAGGCCGTGCCAGCGCATCAGCAAAGGCATAGCCACTGCAGCCACCAGAACCAAGGCCCAGACTGTTTTCTGCGCGAGGACGTTGCCCACGCGGAGCAGGTGAAGCGCAGCCCAGACCACGAGCGCGGCCAGCAGCGCCCGGAGTGCGGCTTCGATGAGCAGATTGAAAGGAGCCATGTTCATTTTGTTCTCCCTTTCGAGCGGCGTGTGGGTTCCTTAGGGCTGTCAGCGTTGTTCTGTGCCACGGCGATCCGTTCCGCGAGCCGCTGCAACTCGGCACGATCTAAAACTTTGGAATCGACCATGCCGACAAGCAGAGCTTCGACCGAGCCCTCGCAGAACCAGTCGACGATGCGCTTGACCGCCCGGCCGGCGACGCGGTTTCTCGATTCCGCAGGACGGTAGATGAAAGTGCGATTTTCGAGCGAATGCTCGAGGTAGCCCTTTTCTTCAAGGCGCCTGAGAACCGTGCGGATGGTGGAGTCCTTGAGCGGCCGACCCAGTTCCTCGCGAACCTGCTCGGCGGTGATTTGCGTTTTGCGCCAGACAACCGAGAGGATGCTTCGTTCCAGCTCGCCCAACTCCGAGGGATCGTGACTTGAGGTAGTGTTACTCGTCATAGTGTTACTGACTGTAGCACACAAGAAAGGTGAGCGCGCAAGTGTTTTTTTTGTGGATTTTGGAGGGTGGGGCTTGCTCGACCGACGGGCTGGAGTTCGGGGGCGTTCGTTGCGCGTTCGTTTAAACGAAAGGTGCTGAGGGTTGGCCCCGCGGACGCAAGGCCGACCCTGGAAGACGGCCTTTCGGACTCTCCTGTTCCGGCCGGAGACGATTCAGGCCATTGGGACCATTCAAACCTGAAACTGGAAAGAGACGTAACTCTCGGATTCCCGGTCATGCGGGAAATACCCGAAAACCCCTTGTGGAGTGAACGCGCGTGTGTTCGACAGCCGACAGGCGAAATGGCGGGAATGATGTATCTTAATGCAATATCTCGTTGTGGATGATGCCGATGCGATAGGGCCCCCCTGTTCCCCGTCCCCGGTCAGAGGTCGGAAATGCGCAGCGGCGGCAGTCAACCGTGTGTATTTGTCGTGGACGACGAAACTGTTATTGCCACCACGCTGGCAGCGATCCTGCGCATGAATGGATTTCAGGCGCACTCTTTCGACAAGCCACTTGAGGCGCTCGTGTCGGCGCGCGAAACCGCTCCCGATCTGCTTCTGACGGATGTGGTGATGCCGCTGATCTCAGGAATCGAGCTGGCGATTCGGATGTGGGAACTCTGCCCGAACTGCAAGGTGCTCTTGTTCTCTGGACAAGCCGCGACTGTGAATTTGCTTGAAGGTGCCCGCACCAGCGGACACAACTTTGAGATGCTCGTGAAGCCGGTGCGCCCGGCAGTCCTGCTGAAGAAGGTTCTTGCGGAACTAGCGGGATGAGGCGGGGCGCGGGGCCGGCGACGCCCGCATGAGCTTGCCGTAAACGCCGCAGATCCCGGGAGAGGTTGTACCTGGATCGTCGGCTATCCCGACGTTACATCTATAGGCGCGTGGCGTTGAGGTCAAAAGCGGCCGACGGTTTCGACTGTATATCGTCGAAATAAAGTCGCTCAGGAAGATGGTCGAGCGAGATGAATTTGAACGCTGGGTTCGGTGTCGGTCCCCCTTAGCCCATTAGCTGCGCGTGGCCGAGCCAGCGGCTTATATAGGCGGCCTGACCAAAATGGTAGGTCTCGTGATAGGCCATGAAGCTGACGATTCCGCCAACCATCCCATCGATCGAGGGCGGGCCCTTTTCCGGCCGGGGAGCAGAGAGCATCTCAGGGGTGGCGGACTCGAGCGCGGCCGTGAAAACTCCCGCGACCTCATGCCACGCAGCTACAACCTCCTCAGGCGATGGAATGTGTGAATGGTCCGTGCTGCCTTTGCCGCGCCCAAATCCCTCCAGCAAGGGTGTGTTCCGCTCCACGCCAAGATAGTGCAGCGTGCGCTCGCGAGACCAGACCATGTGGCCCACCACCCAAAGCAAGCAGTTCGTGGTTTCGTTGGGGCGGCGGTTCCACTCTTCGGCTGTCATGCCCGCGAAAGACTTGGGAAGCAATGCATCATTCTGCCGGTACATGGCAGCGGCCGCGGCAATTTGTGCGGGAACAGACATCGGGAAGCCTCCTTGATAGGACCGTTTTCAGGGTGCAACCAATTCTATTGGGCGCGGCCCGCTCGCTACGCTGAAGCTGCTGCCATTTGCTTGGCCGGGGCGGCAAGGTTCGGATCGTCGGGGATGAAGATTTGGAAGACCGTGCCGGATGGTCCCCCTGCGGCGGCTGTGCGGCTGCGCACGTGTACCACCCCGCGGTGCTTTTCGACGATCTCGTGGCTCACCCAAAGACCGAGACCTGTTCCCGTAATCTCCTTGGTGGTGAAGAAGGCCTCGAAGATGCGTTCGCGCACGGCGGGGTTCATGCCACAGCCGTTGTCGGCCACCGTAAAGCGAACTCCACGTTGCGCGGGGTCTTTCCAACTGCGCGAGGGGCGCGCGCGCAGAATAAGCCTTCCGTCAGCGTTGCTGGCGTCGATGGCGTTGCCCACCAGGTTGGCAAACACCTGGCGCAGCTCGCCGGCATAGCAGAAGATGTCCAACTCCGCGTCGTAGCGGCGCTCAACCTTCAGCTTCAGGGAGTTGATGCGCGCGGGATAAAGGCTGAGAACCGAGTCAAGCAGCTCGCCCATCCTCACGCGTCCAGGCAGTGTGGACTGCCGATAGAAGCGCAGCGTCTGCTGGGTGATCTCGGAAATTCGTTTGGCCTCGTGCTCGGCCATGACCACGTAATTGAGCGCTGGATCCTGAAGGCCGCAGTAACTACGAAGCAGGAAGAGGAGGTTGGTGATGGCTTCGAGAGGATTATTGATTTCGTGGGCGATGGAGGCGGCCAGACGGCCTGTGGCCGCCAGCTTCTCGGTCTTGCGCAGCGCCTCTTCATTGCGCTTGCGCTCGCTCGCATCGAGAACGATGACGCCGACCCAGCGCATCTGTTCCGCAGTGGTGCGCACCGGATAGGCGCTGGCCAACCACGTCCATGGCTGGTCCTGTTTGCCGTGGACGTCGGATTGCGGAGGGCTGCTGAATTCAAGATTCCGAACCGGCTCTTCCTGGGTGAAAACTCGCTGCACTACATCTTCCAGCTCACGGGCAACGGGCTGGCCGAGCAGTTCCGGCAGGGTGCGGCCCAGATGGCTAGAAAGCGGAATGCCCGTCATGTGGGCGAAGACCTGATTGACGCGGACAAAGCGGCATTGGCGATCGAAGAAAGCGAGTCCAATTGGCGCGTTGGCCAGCATTGAGTCAAGCAGGGAGAGCGTGTCATTGAGGCCGGAGCGCTGCTCCGCCAGGGAGGCAACCATGCGGTTGAAAGCTTCAATCAAGTCGCCGATTTCGTTCTGAACCGAGACGGGCAGCGGGAATTTGCTGCCGCTCTCCGGCAGACCCATGAGGTCGCGTGTGCCGCGATGCAACACATCGATGGGGCGCGAGATGGAGCGTGCAATGAGAAATGCCAGGATTGCGGAAGCTACAAGCCAGATAACGCCGAAGAGGATCGTGTCGTTGAGGATAGAGCGAAGAAGCTCGTGGGCGGAGGTCGGGTTGTATTCGATCCAGGTATAGCCGCGCAGATCGTTCCCGGTGTAGATTGCGCCGGCGCCCTCCCAGAAATCGCCGCCGAGCTGGAATGTTTGTGCCTGATCGCCTCTAAGGTGCGGAATCTCCGACAGCTCGGCCGGGGTCAGCGCAGTCTCGGCTGGATTTCCCTTGCTCACGTAGAGCACCTTGCCCGAGGCGTCTGTGACCTTTGCACGCAACACCGAAGGGTCCTGGCCCATCATCTTGACGGAGTGAGCGATCCAGCCCGGTTGATTTTCGAGAAGCGCCTCTTGCGACTGCATTGCCAGCGACCGCGACTCGTAGGCAAGGCGCCGGCGCGCGCGCTGGTAGACGTCGTGGGTCTGCTGGCGGATCATGAGAACCCCAAACAGCGAGATCGACAGCCCCTCGAGCAGGAGCAAAGCGGCGAGCATCTGCCATCGAATTGACCGCGGCCACAAGCGCATCGGCTTCCTCTTCGGCTCAGTCGCCTGAGGAATTTCAGTGTACGGGAATCCTGCACGAAAAGGCATAGCGCTCAATTGGCTGGGGCCAGCTTCGATGCCAGGGCTCGTGCGATCTGATGTCCGTGGAAGCGGCCGTTTTCGATGAAGATCTCGTTGGTGCGCATGCCGGCGACGATAACGCCGGCCAGGTAAATGCCTGGGACATTGCTCTCGAGGGTCTCCGGATTGCAGACTGGAAGCCGGTCGGGGCCCTGGAAACGGATCCCCATCGACTCAAGAAAACCGAAATCGAGATGGTAGCCGGTCATGGCGAAGACAAAGTCATTTTTGAGCGTGATGCAGCCCAGCGGCGTCTGCACCGACACTGTGTCTGGAGTGACTTCGACCACTTCGGAATGAAAGTATGCCTTGATTTCGCCGTTCTTGATGCGGTTCTCAATGTCCGGCTTGATCCAGTACTTCACGTGTGGCTGAATCCCTGCCCCGCGGTGAACCAGCGTGACGCGCGCGCCGCTGCGCCAAAGCTCGAGCGCGGCGATTGCGGCGGAGTTTTTGCCGCCGATCACCACCACGTCCATTTCGAAGTAGGGATGAGGATCGACGTAATAGTGGTGGACCTTGCTGAGATCCTCGCCGGGGATGCCCATGTAGTTGGGCAGATCGTAATAGCCCGTAGAAAGGGTCAGCTTGCGGGACTGGAGAGCGCTGGTGCGGCCGAAACGGTCGACGATATGGACCGTGAAAGCGCCGTCGGAGCCAGTGATGCGCTCCACGCGATGGTACTGGCGCACGTCGAGCTTGTAGTGGGCGGCGACCAGGCGGTAATACTGCAGCGCCTCGTTGCGGTTGGGCTTGGGATTGGGACTGGGAAAGGGAATGTCGCCGATTTCGAGCAGCTCCGGCGTGGTGAAAAAGGTCATGTGCGAGGGGTAATGGAAGAGCGAATTGCAGATGCAGCCCTTGTCCACCAGCACCACCCGAAAGCCCGCCTTCTGAGCCTCAATGGCGCAGGCCAGGCCGGTGGGGCCAGCGCCAACTACGAGTAGGTCGAAGAGATCGGATGCGGCTGTCGATGCTGGTACGGTTTCCAGGGCGGAATCGGACATAAGGTTAGATTAGGGCATTTCAGGGAACTCAGGGTTTAAGGGCGGGCAGGTGACACTGTTTATGCCGAAAATGGTAGAATGGTAGAAAGAAGTGGTAGAAAGGTAGAATCGATGGGAATTAGCATTAAAAGCCCGGTGGCGGAGGATCGCATCCGTGAACTGGCCGCCCTGCGAGGGGTAAGCCTCGTGACCGCAGTCGTCGAAGCAGTCGAGAACGAGATTGCGCGAGAGAAGGAAACCCAGCGAAGGAAGAAATTCATGGCGGAATGGCTCATGAAAATCAGCGAGGAGACTGGGCCAAGGATGAACGATGGCAGGACCTCCAAGGAACTCATGGATGAGCTCTACGACCCCGAGACGGGGCTTCCAATATGATCGTAGACACCTCAGCCGTGATCGCAATTCTCAAGAACGAACCGGAAGCCGACGGATTCTCCCTGGCCATGGAAGCGGCAAGGGTGGTCCGCATCTCGACCGCTTCTTACCTTGAATCGAACATCGTTGTCGGGAAGTACAAGGACCCGATTCTGACAGCCAGGTTGGAAGAAATTCTGGAAAATCCCGGAATGCAGATCGAACCGGTTACTGCAGCTCAGGCCAAGATTGCATGGGAGGCTTACCGGAATTTCGGCAAGGGCAGTGGACATCCGGCCAGCCTGAACTTTGGCGACTGCTTCAGCTATGCGCTTGCGCGAGAGAAGCGGGAGCCGATTCTCTTCAAGGGCGACGACTTTGTGCACACGGATTTAAGGGCGGCGGTGCAGAAGCCGTAGACTGTCTTGATCTGGCCCCCCTGCACTCCCTGCTCCTGGTAGTACTAGCTCCAGACCCGCGCCATCCTCAACTTGAAGCCGGCCATGGGACCCGTGCCTTCGACCACGTCTGGCCTTTCAAGCACCACCGTCGGCTCGCCGGCCGCACAAACGGCCACCGTTCCACCAAATGGATCGATGCGCCAGGCCAGACGAACGCCGTTGGCAATCCACTGGTCCATTTTCGCGTCCAGCTCCGGCAGAGAGTCAGAGGGCGAAAGAATCTCGATCAGAAAATCGGGTGCGAAAGGCAAGAACCGCTCTCGCTGGTGCTCGCTCAATTCGGCCACACGACTCGACTCGATCCACCCCGTATTGGGGCAAATCGTAGAGCCGTCAGGCAGTTTGAAGCCTGCATTCGAGCTGACCACCTCGCCACGCCCATCTGCCTCAGCCCATGCGAAAAGCTCATGCACGACATACGCTTCGCGCAGGTTGTTCTTATACCCGCCTGGAGTCATCACTAGAATCTCTCCTGTTGCCAGTTGCTCCACTTTGCACGGCTTGCTGGCCTCGGAAAAGGCCATCAGCTCGTCATCCGACAGCGGAACCTGCGGACGAAAGCGTACTGGAAGTGCAACGTTCTGGAGAGAAACATTCATTTGGATCGATTACCTGTCTGAATTGAGCGCCACATCTAAAGCGCGCGCGGCTAAACATAGTTTAGACCGGGTTCCGTAAGGATGCCACCGAGCTAAATCTCCACTCATCCATTAGTCTAGAGAGTTGGAATTTGAGGGACCCTCACCATGACCGTCATTCGCCAGGAAGATTTCATCCGCAGCGTGGCAGGCGCGCTGCAATACATCAGCTACTACCACCCGGTGGACTACATCACCAGCCTCACCAAGGCCTACGAGCGCGAAGAGTCGCACGCGGCCAAGGACGCGATCGCGCAAATCCTCATCAACAGCCGCATGTGCGCCGAGGGGCACAGGCCCATCTGCCAGGATACGGGCATCGTGAATGCATTTGTGAAGGTGGGGATGGACGTGCGCTTCGAGCCCGGCCCGGGCGAGGCGGTAAAGGACCTGCAGGAGATGGTGGACGAGGGCGTGCGCCGCGCCTATCTTGACCCAGACAACAAGCTGCGTGCATCGCTGCAATCCGACCCGGCCGGCGCGCGGAAGAACACCAAAGACAACACGCCTGCCGTTGTAAATGTGGAACTGGTGAAGGGCGACAAGGTCGACCTCACGGTCGCGGCCAAAGGCGGAGGGTCTGAAGCGAAGTCAAAGTTCGCCATGTTGAACCCAACCGACTCGGTCGTGGAGTGGGTTCTGAAAACCGTGCCTACGATGGGCGCGGGATGGTGCCCGCCGGGAATGCTGGGGATCGGAATTGGCGGCACGGCAGAGAAGGCGATGCTGCTGGCCAAGGAATCGCTGATGGACCCAATCGACATTCAGAATCTGATCGCGCGCGGCCCGCAGACAACGGCGGAGAAGCTGCGCGTGGAGCTCTATGACAAGGTGAACCGGCTGGGAATCGGCGCGCAGGGGCTGGGCGGGCTGACGACGGTACTCGATGTAAAAGTGCGCGACACGCCGGCGCATGCGGCCAATCTCCCAGTTGCCATAATTCCCAACTGCGCGGCCACGCGGCACGCTCACCTTGTGCTCGACGGTTCGGGGCCCGTGTATCTCGATCCGCCCAACCTCGAGGACTGGCCGAAGCTGACCTATGATCCGCAAGGTGCGCGGCGCGTGAACCTGGACACAGTAACGCGCGCAGAAGCCGCGACGTGGAAGCCGGGCGAAGTGCTGTTGCTGACCGGCAAGCTGCTCACCGGGCGCGACGCGGCGCACAAACGCATGACCGACATGCTCAACCGCGGCGAAAAGCTGCCCGTGGATTTCAAAGACCGGTTCATCTACTACGTTGGGCCGGTGGACCCGGTTCGCGAAGAAGTGATTGGGCCTGCGGGGCCAACCACGGCCACGCGCATGGACAAGTTCACGCGCCAGATGCTGGCCGAGACGGGACTGCTGGGGATGGTCGGGAAAGCTGAGCGTGGTCCCGTTGCGATTGAGGCCATCAAGGAGTTCGGCGCAGTCTACCTGATGGCCGTGGGCGGCGCTGCCTACCTGGTCTCAAAGGCGATTGTGGGAGCCAGGCAGCTCGCGTTTCAGGACCTTGGCATGGAAGGGATCTACGAGTTCGATGTGCGCGATATGCCGGTAACGGTGGCCGTGGACGCGAAGGGCACCAGCGTCCACCAGACCGGCCCGGCTGAGTGGCAACAGCGGATTGCGGGAATTCCGATACTGCAATAGCAGTTCACAGTTCATAGTTCGCCGTTCTCAGCTTTCAGTGGTCAGTTGTCAGTTGCCAGTTTTCAGTTGTCAATTCCACGGGGCCGCTCGACTCCCGAGGCTGGCGCGCGCTCCAGGTCGGAATGGAGGTTCGCATGTTCGACGTGATTCTCAAGCGTTTTGACCTGCCGGACGAGGTCCGCACCTTCGAGAAGGGGAAGTTTGAGCTGATCGAGATTGGCGGCATGACCATTGGCCGCGCGACCTACGAACCGGGCTGGAGATGGTCAGAGCACGTTGGCCGCGCCCTGGGCAAGACGAGCTGCGACGTGGAGCATGTGGGCATGGTGGTGGCCGGCTGCGCCACGGCTGCAATGAACGACGGACGCATCTTCGAAATGCGGGCCGGCGACATCTTCTACATCGAGCCGGGCCACGACAGTTGGGTGGTGGGCGATGAACCGTATGTCTCGATCCATCTCATGGGAGCTTCGAGCTACGCGGCGCACAAAGGCAAGAACATCTGAGCAGCCCGCATTTGCAGTTCGAACTGCTTCGGGCAAGGAAAGGAGTGAGCGAGCTTGTCCAGTGCGCTGATCCGCGCGGCAACAAGAAGCGATCTGCCTCGCCTCACCGAGATCTACAACCACTACGTAGTCCACACGCCCGTCACGTTCGACGTCGATCCGTGGACCGTCGAGCAGCGCATCCCCTGGTTTGAACAGTTCGCCGCCACGGGACGTTATCGACTTCTCGTTGCGGAGCGAGATGGCATGGTCGCCGCTTACGCCGGAACCACACGCTTCCGCCCCAAAGCCGCCTACGAGACAACCGCGGAGACTACCGTCTATTGCGCGCCGGAGGCCATCGGAAACGGACTGGGCAGTCAGCTTTACGCTGCTCTTTTCTCGGCGGTCGAGGGTGAGAATGTCCATCGCATCGTTGCCGGATTCGTGCCACCGAACCCAGCCTCTGAAGCCCTCCACCGCCGATTCGGCTTCAAGACGGTGGGCATCTTCACCGAATGCGGCTTCAAACTCGGCCGCTACTGGGATGTTTGTTGGATGGAACGCGCTTT
>Ga0302324_100004496_pt1 | contig 30824 bp, 26 predicted proteins | sample Palsa_T0_1_FD_201949 | JGI IMG/M metagenome (GOLD analysis project Ga0302324, IMG submission 201949) | Peat permafrost microbial communities from Stordalen Mire near Abisko, Sweden - Palsa_T0_1 | ecosystem: Environmental > Terrestrial > Soil > Palsa > Peat permafrost | place: Sweden: Abisko... | reverse complement strand
TCCCGCACCATATCCGTCACCAAATCGCATTTGGCGAGCTCTGCGGAACGATCGGCGCCGGAAACATCCGCCTGGTGGTATCCGGAGCTGAACCACTGCTCGGCGATCCAGCGTGCGATCTGGCGCATGCGCTCCACTTTATCGCCATAGGTCCCCAGGCGGGATTCGTAGGTCACCGCGGCAAGTTTCGGCAAATATTCGGCGAGAGTATGCTTCTGGTCGGTCTCCCAGAAAAAGCGCGCATCCGCAAAGCGGGCCGCCAGCACCTTTTCATGCCCGGCGCGAACCAAATTCTTCGAGTCGTTCTCCAGATTGATCACCGCCAGGAAATGAGGCGCGAGATTCCCGTCCTTTTCTTCCACTCCAAAATACTTCTGATGGTCGCGCATGACGGTGAGCAGGATTTCGTCGGGCAACTCGAGATAGGAGGGGTTAAAGTCCCCCATGATTACGGTCGGAAATTCATTCAAGTAAGACGTGAGGTCGACCAGTCCCGGGTCCGCGTGCACATGAAGCTTCCTGGCGTGGGGAACGGACTGCAATTGCGACTCAATTCTCTTTCGGCGCTCCGCCGGATCGGCCATTACGAAGTTGGTGCGTAGCGCGGATAGGTAGTCGGCTGCGCCGTGCAACGGAATCGAACGCTTTCCGAGAAAGCGATGTCCGCTGGTGGTGTTACCGGAGTGGACGTCGGCCAAGATAAAAGGAACCACCTTGCCGTCGAGCAGCGCCACGATCCAGCGAATCGGGCGGGTAAACTTCGGGCCAGTCTTTAAGGTCCAGTACATCGAGCGAGGAAACGCGAGTTCCTGGATCCAGTGCGGCAGGGATTCGCTAAAAATATCTGAAGTTACCCGGCCGACAATCTGCTGCTTGTAGGCAAGGTACTCACCCTTTGGCGTGGTGATGATTGAAATTTGTTCAAGTGATACGTTCTGTTTTTGCGCAAAACTTTCCGCGGCGCGAGTCGGCGCGCCGACTTTGTCGAAGCCGACCGACTTCGGCGGGCCTAGAATTTCTTTTACTGAATCCGCCTGACGCAAAAGCAAATCTTCAACGATCACTGCAATTCTTCGCGGCGCTCCTACTGCGCGAATCGTTGCGCCTTCGCGTAATCCCAGCTCGGCAAGATGCTTCTCAAGTATTTGTTGAATATCCTTGATCGCGCCCGGAAGCAATCCCGCCGGAATCTCCTCGCACCCAATCTCAAGTAAAAAATCAGATCGCGCCTTCACTTGCTCACCGCCACGGAAAACTCCGCTCGGAGCGGTGCCTGGTCCAGCCACAGAGCCGCTACCTGGCACGAGAGCTGCCTCACCCGCGCGATCATCGCGGCGCGCTCGGTGACCGAAATGGCGCCACGGGCATCCAGCACATTAAAGTTATGGGAGCACCTTAAGCACATCTCATACGCCGCAAGCAGTGGGAACCGGGCGCGCTCCTTACCCTCCGTCTTCGAGTAAAGCTTCACCAGGCGTGACGCTTCGGTTTCGCTTAGATCGAAAATCTTGCGGGTCATCGCGGGATCGGCCAACTCAAAGTTATACGTTGAGAATTGCTGCTCGTCGGCGAGCCGCACTACTCCATATGAAGTGTTATCCGACCATCGCAGATCGTAGACCTTAGTCACTCCTTGAAGGTACGTTGAGATCCGGTCCAGCCCATAAGTGATTTCGACCGGAACGGGCTCCAGGTCGATTCCACCACACTGCTGGAAATAGGTGAACTGGGTGATCTCCAAACCATCCAGTAACACTTGCCATCCCACGCCCCAGGCACCCAGCGTTGGCGCTTCCCAGTTGTCCTCTTCGAATCGAACGTCGTGATGCTTCAAGTCGATTCCAATAGCGGCCAGGCTCTCGAGGTAGAGGTCCTGAATATTCACCGGCGCGGGCTTGAGCAGCACTTGAAGTTGGAAATGTTTGTAGAGCCGGTTGGGATTTTCGCCATAGCGTCCGTCCGCCGGGCGCCGGCTGGGCTGCACATAAGCCACGTTGTAAGGATCGGGACCGAGGACGCGCAAGAAGGTCTCCGGATGCATGGTTCCCGCGCCTACCTCCAAGTCGTAGGGCTGCTGGAGGACGCATCCACGGTCGGCCCAATATGTTTCAAGTTTAAGTAGAAGGTTTTGAAACGTAAGGCTGTGCGCTGCACTCGCTGCGGCGGCAGGCGATGCCACTGCGGACGCGCTCACGGGCTTCTTTAAGTGCGTCGGCGAGGTGGCCCGCGCATGTTTCGAGGTTTGCCTCAAGCGTTTGACTCCAGCATGGATCGCGTTTTCAGTTTCTTTTCGAGCTGATGCTCGATGATGTCGAGCATGTAGTTGGTGAGTTGGGCCGCCGCACGGGGAGAGATCTCCGTTTCGTTCAATTTTTCCAGCTTTTCGACCTCAATCTTTCGCGCCGCAATTAGGGCAGCCGGCGAAAGAGCCTTCATGCCCGGGGCCCGGCACTTCTCACACGTCAAACCTAAGTGCGCCGGCGTGAAATACGCTGGCCCGGCTCCCAGTTCCCTGCCGCATTTCGCGCAGGCCTTCAGGGATGGCAGCCATCCCCCTAATCTTACCGACCAAAGAGCGAAATACGCCAGTGGCAATACGGCGCGCCCGGTCTTCTTGATCGATTGGGCGGCCAGGAGCAGCAGACGAAAGGCCGGATCGGAAGGCTCGCGGTCTGGCAGCACGCCTTCGGTGATCTCGCAGAAGAGCGCCAGAACGACGCTGGTGGGATAGTCAGAGTAGAGCGTCATGAAGGATTCGATCAATTCGCTCTGGGTGATGCGGACTAACTCGCGAGTTTCGCGTTCGAAGAACCAAATGCGGATGTAGGAGAGCGGCTCGAGGGTGGAACCGAATTTGGTTTTCGGTTTTCGGGCGCCGGCGGCTACTCCGCGCATGCGTCCTTCGCGCCGGCTGAGAAAACTCACCAGCCGATCGCCTTCGCCCATATTGTAACTCTGCAAGATGATGGCTTCAGATTCGCGGAGTGGCATCAATATGTCGGCACGCCGACATTCTCTTTTACTTGAACTTGCACGAAATCTTCAGCAGCATCCGTGCGGCAAGAAATATAAATGAGTGAATAAAATTTTTAACACAGCAAGGCCTTCGGCGCAATGTGTATCGGCGTTAGAGCATTCGGCTGCACCCTACGTTTCTACTTGAAGTTCGAGCCGCCCATCATCGCGGATTTACTTGAATTATTTTGACGAAATTGCTGATTGAATTCCACGTACCAATAGGTAAAGTAAATTTTGAACTCGCCGGTCGATGTGCGCATCCAATGTCCAGGATTCCTTGAGGCAAAATCTTGTGGAAATGGATGTATCGAATTCGAGGTCGCTCGGACCGCTCGCGTACGCGGCGCAACTTCAAGTTCCGCCGCACGCTTTCATGAGGTTTGGAGTGGAGCATACGGCCGTGGGACATCTAAGGGTTCAGCGCGCTGATGATATCTTTCGAAGTCTGGCGCGGCGTGCTCGCGCATGATTCCTCTGAAGAACCTAAGCCCGCGCTTGACCTTTCCGGCGACGACGTTACTTCTGATTATCGCCAACGTGCTCGTCTACACATATCAAGTTTCGCTTCCAGATCGAGCGGCTGAGGCATTCGTCAACCTCAATGGCATGGTCCCTGCCCGAGTCTCGATGGCGCTCGCCGGGCAGCATCACGTCACCCTAGCGCAAGCATTCATCCCGCTCTTTACCAGCATGTTCCTGCACGGAGGGCTGCTGCACATTCTCGGAAATATGTGGTTCCTGTGGATTTTCGGCGGGCAGGTGGAGGATCGGCTGGGGCACTTCACTTACTTAGTGTTTTACCTGATATGTGGGCTGGGCTCGGGGATCGCGCAACTGGCGTTCTCGTGGGGTTCGAAACTTCCGGGCATTGGCGCCAGCGGAGCGATTGCGGGCGTGCTGGGCGCTTACATCGTGTTCTTCCCTTCCTCGCGCATCCTGACTTTGGTTCCCCTTTTCATCATCTGGTTCACCGCGCAAATTCCGGCGCTGGTTTTCATTGGGCTATGGTTCGCGATCCAATTCCTCAGCGGAATTGGATCCCTGGGCGCAGCATCGATGGGCGGAGTAGCGTGGTGGGCCCACGTGGGGGGCTTCCTGTTAGGGGTGCTAATCGCGCAGCTATACCGGCGGTCTCCGCGGCCTGCGCAGTACGTCTACTAGGGATTTCCAGGGTGGATTGTGCGGTTTGGCTGGTTAAGCCGAAGGGCTAGCTTATTCAACTGGAACTTTAAGTACCGGGAGCGACCGGGATGGCTAATGGGTAGCGAGCTGCGAGGCTACCCATTGCCCGGTTTCGCGGGTGCCGAGGTTCCCGCCGAGGTCTGCTGGAATCTTCCCTTCGCGAATCGCGGCGCGCACCGCGGCATCGATTTGGACGGCCTCATCTTTAAGGCCCAGGTATTCCAGCATCATCGCCGCAGAAAGAATCGATCCCAACGGGTTGGCCAGATTCTTCCCGGCAATCGTGGGTGCCGATCCGTGGACTGGCTCAAACATCGAAACCCGCCCAGGATGAATATTCCCCGATGGCGCGAGCCCTAGCCCGCCGGCAATCTGGGCTCCCAAGTCGCTGGCGATGTCTCCAAAGACATTACAGGTGACGATCACATCGAACTGCGAAGGATCCCGCACCATCTGCATGAGCAAATTATCGATATACATGTGGGTGGAAACGATTTCCGGGTATTCCTTGCGGACTACATGGAAAACCCGCTGCCAGAGGTCGTGCGCGAAATTCAGGGCATTCGATTTATCGCTCATGCACACCCGCCGCAGGCCGCGGGCCTGAGCGTATTCGAAGGCGTAGCGAATGATCCGCTCGACGCCTTTGCGGGTGTTCACATCTTCCTGGGTGGCCACTTCGTCGGGAGTATCTTTCTTAAAAAAGCCGCCAATACCGGAATACAGGCCCTCGGTATTCTCCCGGAACACGATGAACTGGATGTCTTTCTCGGTGCGGTCCTTGAGCGGCGTCATCCGGCGGTCGAACAGGACGCAGGGTCGGGCATTCACGTAAAGGTCGAGCTTGAAGCGAAGGCCCAACAGAATATCCGCCGCGTGGATGTTCGAGGGCACTCGAGGGTCGCCGATGGCTCCGAGCAGAATCGCGTCGAAATCCTTGGAGAGCATTTCCGGCGCGGTTGCCGGCAGGGTGGTGCCGTCACGAAGGTAACGGTCGGCTCCCCAGTCGAGTTCCGTAAACTCGAGCTTGGAACCACACGCGGCTTCAAGTACCCGGCGAGCCTCGGGAATTACTTCCTTCCCGATGCCGTCGCCGGGGATCAGGGCGATGCGGCGTCTGCGTGCCGACGTCTCAGCGAAGGCTCTAAGTTTAGTTTCGGAGGTAGGAGCGTTAGTCATTTGGTGGGCGGCCGCTTCGATTCGAAGCTTTGCGATTCTTCATGGTTCTTGGTTCAAGGTTCGAGTGCCGACGGAAACTAGCACGCGCACTTTCCAGTGTCAACGAAGTCTCAGCGCGAGGCACGAGTTCGGGACTGGGTGTGCGGGAGAGCCATTATTAACTGTGATGGGCTAAGGCTTAGAGAATCCCACGACCCCAAGGCGCGGACCAGCCGAGGATCGAGACTCAAGTCAAGTATCTACATGAGGTTGGTTTCGGCATGCTCCGAGGCACGCGATACGACAGAATGTGTCAACCTTGAACGATTGCATCATAGCCGTAAATTGACATACGAAGGTTCCACTGGAACTTTAGGCATGCCTCTAAACTACTTTAAGCTTTCGCGCTTTATGGTAAGGTTGTCGATCCGGTCGAGCCGCGGCGCATATCCAATTCCCGGCTTGGCTGACGCCCGAATCGTTCCATTCGGCGTTACTTCAACCTCCGGCTCGATGATGTCTTCCGCCCAATAGCGCTTGCTGGCTGAGACGTCGCCGGGAAGGATGTAGTTGGGCAGGGTGGAAATCGCGATGTTCTGGGCGCGGCCGATCCCCGATTCCAGCATTCCTCCGCACCACACCGGAATCCCCTTCTGCTGGCACAGATCGTGGATGCGCCGGGCTCCGGTAATGCCGCCTACGCGCCCCAGCTTGATGTTAATGATCTGGCACGCACCGATTTCGATGGCGGCGCGTGCGTGCTCGAGCGAGACGATGCATTCGTCCAGGCAAATGGGGGTGGCGAGCTGCCTTTGCAGGGTGGCGTGGTTGTAGATGTCGTCGTGGTCGAGCGGCTGCTCGATCATCATCAAGTGGAAAGCGTCGAGCTTTTTGAGGAGCGGTATGTCGGCTAGGGTATAGGCGGAGTTGGCGTCGGCCATCAGGCGGATTTGCGGGAAGCGCTCGCGCAGCGCGGCGACCGGCTCGACGTCTTTGCCGGGCTTAATTTTGATCTTGATGCGCTGGTAGCCGGCGCGGAGTTCGTTTTCGACCTTGGCGATGAGCTGTTCGATTGAGGGCTGAATGCCGATCGAAACACCGCACGGAATCTCGATGCGGGCGCCACCAATCAGCTTCCAGAGGGGCATATTCTTTTGTTTGGCTTCGGCGTCCCAGATGGCCGTTTCCACGCCGGCGCGGGCCATTTCGTGGCCGCGAATGCGCGCCAGCAGGTCGAACACCTGGGCCGCCGAAGCGAATTCCGCGTCGCGCAGGATCGGCCAGACATAGTCGGAAATGATGTGCTGCGCGGTGCCCACGGTCTCGTGGGAGTAGAAGGGGTTCTCGCCAGCGGTCACCTCGCCCCAGCCGCTGGTACCGTTGACATCGACTTCGACCAGGAGAATCTTGCGAAGCGAGGTGCTGCCAAAGCTGGTCTCAAACGGCGCCAGCAGGGGCAACTGAATTTCGCGTAACTCAATTTTGCGAACGCGCATAACGAGGGGCTTCCTTCACTTTTGACTTTTTGAGGCTCCAATATGCGCTCGCGCATCCCAGCCGGCAAGCCGGCGGGCCGGGTCAGCGCGCCTCGAAACCGGACTCGAGGACGTAGCTGACCTCTCGTGCGCCAACCTCGAGGGCCGTCACGGTATAGCCATCCACAAATAGTTTTTGGAATTTCTGGCGGATCCCGGTCTGAATTTTCGCGGCTGCGGCGCGATCCTGATTTTTGATCTCGCCAATATTCGCAGGCAAAGCGATGCGTTTCGCCGATTTTCCGGAGGCGACTTTCCGCGCTGTGCCGGCGATGATGGCCTTCACCCGCGGCGATTCCACCCACCACTCCGCCACCAGGCGGTCGGTGGGCAATCCCCCGTGCAGCGGACTTTCGGTGACCCCGTAACAATCGGGGATGAATCGCCGCATCACCGCGCCCAGCCGAACGATATTGAAGTAGGCGTTGCGAATCTCGAGCGGATCGAAGGTCCATTCGACTAACGGAATGGCGCGCGCGAGGGCGTCATCCCGCTGCGCCAATTTCAATTGGCGTCCGATGCCGCGATTCTGATATTCGGGGAGGACCGCGGTCATGTGGGAATGCAGGAATACCTGCTGGCCGCGGATTCCGGCAACTGCCATCAGAAAGCCGACTAGTTTTTCCGCAGCGCCCGGCGCAGGTTTCTCGAAGCCGCCTAGAATCTGGCCGCCCGTTTCGTGCGCCACAACAAACATCGCCGAGGGAATCACCAACTGCTCGCCCCAGGTGATATGTTCGAGCGCCACGCACTGCGCAAATTCGGCGAGAGTGCTGCAATGCCGAACGGAAATCGAGGAAATTTCCGGGATGTTTAAGAATTTTGAGGGCGTGATTGGCGTGGCATACAACACTGGCGCGCTAGAAGACTTCTTCTTGGCCCCCGACGGCGTTCCCAATCTGGCCCCGCCCTTCATTCTGAAGGCACCTTGCCGGTTTTAGTTTTCGATTCGTTCCATAGCTCTTCCATTCTCTCGCGGGGGAGGTCGGCCAGGGGCCGCCCCGCAGCCGCCGCTTGGCGCTCCATCCATCCAAAGCGTTCGCGAAATTTCCGGTTGGCCGATTTCAGGGCCACTTCGGCATCGAGCCCCAGGAAACGCGCCATATTCACCGCGGCAAACAGCAGATCGCCGACCTCTTCGTGGACGTGGGGGGTCTGCGAGTGCTTCTCCGATTTGGCCACTTCGCCGTTTGAATTCTGCTGGGCGCGCTGATCGTGAATGGCGGCGCGCAGCTCCATCGATTCCTCTTCGATCTTGTCGAAGATTCCTCCGGCATCGTTCCAATCGAATCCGATGTTCGCGGCCCGCCGGGTGATCTGGTGGGCCTCGAGGAGGGCCGGCAGCTTGCGCGGCACCGCCGACAGGATCGATTCGGCTTCGCTGGTCCTGGAGGGCCTTTCCGCTTTCCGCTCTTCCGCCTTAATTTCTTCCCAATTCTTCAGCACATGCGCGGACGTGGCGGCCTTCACCGTGCCGAATACGTGCGGATGGCGGCGGACCATTTTTGAATGGACTCCTTCAATCACGTCCGCGATCGTGAAGTTTCCCGCCTCCTGCGCGAGCATGGCATGAAAAATCACCTGCAGCAGCAGATCGCCTAGTTCGCCGGCAAACTTCTGCGGGTCGCCGGACTCGAGCGCGTCGAGGGCCTCGTAGGCTTCCTCGATCAGGAACGTCCGCAAGCTTTCGTGGGTCTGCTCGGCATCCCACGGACACCCGCCAGGGCCGCGTAGCCGCGCCTGCAGGGCCACCAACTTCTCGAAGCGCTGGCCCGCGAGCGTCGATGCCTGCGCCCGCACGGGGTTAGTCCGCGAACGAATACCGGTACTTTTCGCGCCGGTCTTCACGCCGGTTCTCGTACGCGTCTTCGTCGCGGTCGTGGCGGTCCGTCCCTTTGCGATTTTGTTGCGCTTCGCCTTCAAAAAACTCTCCCCAACCGACTCGCAACTTTACGGTACTAGCGGACAAATCACAACGGACGTTATGGCGTGGCAACTCAATACGGCCCACCGTGGCCAGCGGCACGGACCAGAACTCGACTAGTCTACTTTCAGTCTGAGAGGCTTCGTCGGGACAGCCGGCCGCGATGCCTTGTGGCTGCCAATGGCGGATGCTAAACTTGCGGTTGCTGCCGCCTAAACCTCATTATTTTGGGAGTCTTCTTTGAAAGAACAAAAGAGCGACGAATCATTCAAGGTTGTAGACCGCCGGCTCTTTAACGCCGAAGGAGAGCTTCGCCAGGAGGCCGTCGACCAGGAGCGCCGCGAGAGCGAAACCGCCGCGGCCGCGAAAGCTGCTGCGCCGCCAGCCCCCGAACTGTTTCGCGCCAAGCCCGGCCCAGGCATCGCCGCGCCGGGAATCGAAGGCGCCAGTAGCCCGGTCGAGTCCACTGGACCCTCGCGCGGATTCCAGATGCTGGTAGATTTCCTGGCGCGTAACGCCGCGGCCGTCCTGGGCGGAATGGCCGATCCGCGGACCGGCAAAGCGTTCGTGGACCTGGAAGGCGCTCGCGATTTGATCGACATGCTCGACGCGCTGCGGGAAAAGACCCAGGGCAACCTCGCGGCGGAGGACGAGCAACTGCTCGTCGAAATCCTCGGCAGCCTGAAGCTCACCTTCATGGAAGTGTCCCGAGCCGCTGCGGGGGCGGCGATGGGCGAAAAGGCCAAGGCCCGGCCATAGTTTGCACGCGGCTGCCTCGAGGCGATCGCTAAGGCAATTGAACGCCGCGCTCGTCGGCAGTGCCGCTTTCGGTCGTGTGCCGTTTCCCAGCTTCCGTGCCGGCCGCCATAATTTTTCTTCCGGAGATATCTTCTGCCTCCACTGAAATTGACCGTTCTCGGTTCCGGCACGTCCATGGGGGTTCCCACGATCGCGTGCGGCTGCGCGGTGTGCCGGTCGACGGATCCGCACGACCGCCGCACGCGTCCCTCGGTCTTATTCTCGTTCGGTGGCCACGAGGTGCTGGTGGATACCACGCCGGACTTCCGCTACCAGGCGCTGCGGGCCGAACTTGAGCGTCTCGACGCGGTGCTTTTCACCCACGGCCACGCCGATCACATCCTGGGCCTCGACGATATTCGCGCGTTCAACATCAAGCAGCATGCTGCCGTGCCGATTTACGCTTCGGAAGCCACGTTGGCCACTCTGCGTCGAACTTTCGCTTATATCTTCGAAGGAACGGCTCCGGAAGGCAGTATTCTTCCCGGCGTTGAATTGCATCCCATTGACGGGCCGTTCGAATTGTTCGGCGCGCAGGTGATTCCCGTCCCGGCGATGCACGGTCCGCTGCCGGTGCTGGGATATCGCATCGGGACCATCGGGTACCTCACCGACTTCAGCGGGGTAGGCGAAGAATCGAAAAAGCTTTTGCGCGGCCTCGATCACCTGGTGCTGGACGCGCTGCGATACAGACCCCATTCGATGCACTCGACGGTGGACCAATCGCTGGCGCTGGTCCGCGAGCTCACCCCGAAGCAAGCGTGGTTCACGCACATCTGCCACGATCTTTCGCATGAAGCGGCCAATGCCCGTTTGCCTGAAAATGTCCACCTGGCCTACGACGGCCTGAGTTTCCAGGGGACCTACTGATGCCCCTCGCCGTCCTGCACTCTGCGGAAGAATGGCGCGCGCATTTTGGCGGCGAGCTGCCGCGTTCGATCGTTTCCATTGGCAGCTTCGATGGAGTGCACATCGGCCACCAGAAAATTCTACGCGCGGTGGTGGCACGTGCGCGGCAAAGCGGCTCGCTGGCAGCGGTGCTCACCTTTGATCCGCATCCGCTGAAGGTTGTGCGGCCGCAGGATTCGCCGCCGCTGTTGATGACCACGGCTCAGCGCTTGGCGGCGTTTGAGGAGCTAGGCTTGGACGCGGCGCTAGTGCTGCGCTTCGATCGCGCGCTTTCCATGCTGACGCCGGAGGAATTCGCGCAGCGCATCCTGGTGGAAACGCTGGCGGTGCGCGGGGTGCTGGTCGGCGCAAATTTCCGGTTTGGCCGAGGACAGGCCGGCGACGTGCGCCGCCTGGAAGAGATTGGAAGGAACTGGGGATTCGAGGTGCAGACCGTCGCTCCGCTGTCTGCCGGAGGCGCGGTGGTATCCAGCACCGCGATTCGCACGGCGGTCGCTGCGGGAAATGTCGCCAAAGCAGAAAAGCTGCTGGGGCGCCCGTTTGCGCTGGAAGGCGAGATTCGCACCGGGACTGGGCAGGGGCGGCGCCTGATCGTGCCTACGCTGAACCTGGCCACGCAAAATGAATTGCTGCCGAAGGCAGGTGTGTACGTCACGCAGAGTCGCTGTACGGGAAATGTCTATGGCTCGGCGACGAATGTGGGCATGCGGCCGACGTTCAATGGCCTGGGTATCACGGTGGAGAGCCACCTGTTTGATTTTTCCGAGGAACTGAAACGCGGAGCGTTGGAAGTTTTGTTCCGCCGCCGGCTGCGCGACGAACAGAAATTCTCCGGCCCGGAAGAACTGAGAATTCAGGTGCTCAAGGACTTGAAGCGGGCGCGGGAGTTCTACTCGAAGTCGCGCACAGCATCGCGAGGGAAGAAACTCTCGCCGAAGAAGAAAACGACCACTAAGAAAACTTCAGCGCGGGCAGCGCCCCGCAAAAAGTCGTAAAAAACCACACGCGAACCAGATCATGTTGTACCACTCGGAGAAGACTGTCCGTTTGCGTGGGTCGCGCTCGCCTATTTGAGCGGAAGCACTCCTTAATGTCGATTCTCTTCCGCCACGAATGGCGGCGCGACGCACCCGTTTTGATTGCTAGTAGTGGTTGCATTTGTGATTAGGGGGATTTCGGGATGGGAATGCTTTCCGACATGATTGTCGGGGCTTGAGGCCAAGCCAAAAACGAGAGAACCCAGGTGTGAAATCGACACCTGGGGCACCCACTTCGCTTCGCTCAGCAACCCAACTCTCGATAAAATTGCTTGTATATCTAAGAGAGAATCTACAACTCGCGAGGGGCAGGCTGGGCCGAGGGCTAGGCGGAGCTGCGCGGCTTGGGTTGGCAATCGCCGCAGTAGCCGCCTACTTCGGTGCGGGTTACGGTGATGCTGATGCCGCAGTCGCGTTCGATCTGCTTCATTAGCTGCTCGTAGAGATGGCTCTCGAACTCGCGCACTTTGCCGCAGCGCAGACAAGCTACGTGGATGTGATCGCGCGGGCCGCGGCTTTCGTAGTAGTGCCCTTCCCCGCGCAGGTGCAGCAGGTCGAGCTCATCGATCAATCCGTGACGCTTGAGCAGGTCGATGGTGCGGTAAACGGTGACGCGGGTAACGTTGGGATCGATGCGGCGGGCGCGGCGCAGAATGTCGTTCGCCGCCAAGTGCTGGGTGGCCGTCTCCATTACCTGCAGCAGGGCGCGGCGCTGGCGGGTCAAGCGGATGCCCTTCTTGGCCAGGGCTTGTTGGAGGTGCCCCGAGGAGTCCGCCGCATTAATGCGTTCCCCGATGGATACCCGGTGCGAAGGAGTGGACGACGCCAGTGCCATAGTTAGTGGCTCTGAATGAGCCTCAGAATGTCACTATACATTACGAAAGCGAAGATGCCCAAGAGAAACACCAAGCCCACCTGGACGAAACGCTCCTTCACCGCGATGCTCAGATCGCGCTGCATCAAACCTTCGATGGCCAGCATCAGGATGTGACCGCCATCCAGAATCGGAATGGGCAGCAGGTTGAGCAGAGCCAGGTTCAAGCTGATCACCGCCATCACTTCGAGCAGACTGGTCAGACCTTGCTTGGCCGCCTGGCCCGAAACACGCGCGATGCCTACCACCCCCTGCAGCTCGCGGACTGAAACCCGCCCGGAAAACAGCCCGCCGAGGACTCCGCCGATCTCCTTGGCCACCGCCATCGTCCGGAGCCCCGCTTCGTGTGCGGAGTTGAAAAACCCCATGCGCTCGCGCATTTTGTCCACTCCGCGCGCCACACCGATCAGCCAAACTCGCTGGGCGTCCGGGGTGAGTCCCAAGACCGGCTTAAGGTCATAGGAGACGTCCTTGCCGTCGCGGCGCACGGTGACAATCAGCGGGTTGCCGTTGGATCCGCGCACGACTTCAACCAACTGCTCGAAGGCCACGATTGGCTTGCCGTTCATCGCGACGATCAGGTCGCCCTGCTTCAGTCCCGCTTTGCCAGCCGGAGACGCGGCATCGACGGTATCTACCAGAGGAGGCTCCGCAGGAAAACCCAGAATCGGCGTGGCGGGCTCAGCCAGCGGCACCGAAAGCGTTAGATCCTGTCCGGCTCGTCGCACCACGATCGACACGGGCGCGCCAGGCTTCAGGTTGCTGGCCTCTTCGTAGGCGCGTTCCCAGGTGGGAGTTGCTACGCCGTTGATTTTCTCAATCCGGTCCCCTGCCTGCACATCGGAGCCGGTGGCGCTCAGAGAAACCGCGGCGACGTCGGCCGGCTGTTTGAAGTAGGCCGGGTAAGACGCACCGTACAACCAGAAAATTCCCCAAAAGATGAAAAACGTCAGCAGCCCGTTCATCGCCGGCCCAGCCACCGCAATCACCACCCGCTGCCAGCGTGTCTTCGAGAGGAACTCGTCTTTCGCCCCGGTTCGCTCCTCGAGCGGATTGTCGCCGGCCATCTTGACGTAACCGCCGAACGGCAGCGCGCTCACCCGGTAGTCGGTATCCCCGCGCTTCCAGCCCCACAGCCGTGTGCCGAACCCGATGGAAAACGTCTCCACGCGTACGCCGAACAGCTTCGCAGCTATGAAGTGGCCCCATTCGTGGACCAGGATCATGATTCCCAGGACGATCGATACCGATACAATGGCGAATAAGAAACTTTGCATGAGTGTGTTAGTTCCTTCTCCGGTCAATTTCCAAGCGTGCAATTTCCAGGCGTGCCAGGCGCCTGGCTTCCCCGTCCGCGGCGAGAACCTCTTCGATAGAACCCATCGGCGCGGTAGGGGCTTTCTCCAGCGTCGCTTCGATCACCTCAGCGATACCCAGAAACCCGATCCGGCCATCCAGAAACGCCGCTACCGCCTCTTCGTCGGCGGCGTTGAGCACGCACGGCGCAGCGCCTCCCTGAGCCAAAGCCTCCTGCGCCAACCGCAGGCACGGAAACTTTCGCCGGGAAACTTTCTCGAACTCAAGCTTACGCAGGTTGGCCCATTCCAGTGCTATGCCGTTAGACGTTACCCGCAAAGGATAGGTTAACGCATATTGGATCGGCATGCGCATGTCAGTTGGTCCCAACTGCGCCAATATGGAACCATCGATATACTCGACCATGGAATGAATCGTCGATTGCGGGTGGATCACCACTTCGATCCGCTCTCGAGGAATCCCGAACAGCCAGCGGGCTTCGATTACTTCAAATCCCTTATTCATCATGGTGGCGGAATCGATTGTGATTCGCTGGCCCATCTTCCATTTGGGATGCGCCAAGGCCTGTTCGCGCGTCACCCCGGCCATATCCTTCAAAGGCGTTTTCCGGAAGGGGCCACCCGAGGCCGTCAGGATCAGCCGCTTCACTTCCCCGCGTTCGCCGGCGCGGAGGCACTGGTGGATGGCGTTGTGTTCGCTGTCGACAGGCAGTACGGCGACGCCTCGTTTTTGGCTCTCAGCCATCACCAATTCGCCGGCCGCGACCATCACCTCTTTATTGGCCAGAGCCACTAGCTTGCCTGCCTGAACTGCTTTGAAGGTGGCTGGCAGCCCGGCAATGCCGACCGCTGCGGACACAACGACGTCGGCGTCGGGAAGAGTGCCGATGGTTTCGATGCCTTCGGGACCAAAAACGATGTCGGGCCGGTGGCCGCCGTCGGTCGCCGCCAACCGCTCGGCCAACTCGCGCGCGCCTGCTTCGGTGGCGACGGAAACGACCTTTGGCTGAAATTTCGAGGCCTGCTCGGCCAGCAGTGCGATATTGCCGCCTGCAGCGAGGCCGACGACTTGCAGTTGATCCGATAGCGAAGTGACTACGTCGAGGGTCTGGCGCCCAATCGAGCCGGTCGAGCCCAAAATGGAGATTTTTTTCATCAGGAAGCTTAGCCGTGCGTGCGCAGCAGCCAATCCGAGATCCACCATACCGCCGGCGCCGCCAGGATCAAACTATCGATGCGATCGAGCATTCCTCCGTGGCCCGGAAGAATCGTTCCAGAATCTTTAATGCCTGCGCCGCGCTTGTAGGCTGACTCGATCAGATCGCCGAGCTGGCCGGCGATATTGCCGCAGGTAGCGATCACCAGGAGTTGGGTGGTTTCCACCTTCATCCAGCGCGCGAAGCACGCGGCGACGATTAGTGAGGCCGCCAAATTCGCCGCTGCTCCTTCCCAGGTCTTCTTAGGACTGAGAGCTGGCGACAACGGGATTCGCCCAGCAAACTTTCCCACCACGTAGGCCAACATGTCTCCGGCCCAAACCAGGCACAAGGTGAAAAGGGCGAGTTGCCGCCCGTAGCCATCAATGCCGGGAAACCGAATGATATAGCTGAACGGCAGAGCGACGAATAACAGCGCCGCCGAACTGGAGCAGATCGCGGGCAAAACTTCGGCGATGGCTTGGCGGCTGAAGATGCCGATGAGCGTCGCGCCCAGTACGAAAATCAACAGAACCGCCTCGATCGAGATGGTGACTCCGCCCAGGTTGCGCACCAGTTCCACGTTCCCGCCGAGATGCCGCGTTTCAACGGTATTTTCGGCCCACTGGGAGTAGATGAGCGCGAGGGCGCAGAGCATGGTCCAGAAACGATACCCGCGCATGGCCATGCGCTCGGCCAGGCGAAAGAATTCGTCCAGAGCGAGCAACAACACGAGAGCGGCCAGTGCGGCGATCACCGCGGAAGGAGTCCACAGGACTACGATTACGACGATGGGGATCAGGATGGCGGCGGTGAAAAGTCGCAGCAGCATGCGCGGGTCAGTCCTGTCCCGCGGCGGTTCGCCGCGCCGCGCCCAGCCCGCCGAATCGGCGCTCCCGCTTTTGGAAATCGACCAAGGCTTCCAGCAGGCGCTGGCGGGTGAAATCGGGCCAGAGGGTTTCGGTGACGTAAATTTCGGCGTAGGCAATCTGCCACAGCAGGAAATTGCTCACGCGCATTTCTCCGCTGGTGCGAATCAGCAAGTCCGGATCGGGTAGACCGGCGGTGTAGAGGTTTTCGGAGATGCTCTGCTCGTCGGCGCGGAAAGCAGCCAGACCATTGGCGCGGATGCGATCGAGCATGTTGTTGAAGGCGTCCACCAACTCGGCCCGGCCGCCGTAATTCAGGGCCACCGCCAATTTCATGCCGGTGTTGCGGGCGGTGGAGGCCATGGCCTTTTCGATATCCTTGCGCACGCCATCGGGCAATTCTTCGGAACGGCCAATCACCAGCAGGCGAATGTTATTTTTCTGGATGGAAGGAAGCTCGCGCTTGAGGTATTCGCGCAGCAGGCGCATTAGAAAATCGGTTTCGGCGCGGGGGCGCCGCCAGTTTTCCAGGGAGAAGGCATACAGGGTGAGCACCGGAACGTTGAGACGTGCGCAAGCCTCGATGGATTCCCGCGCCTTCATCACCCCGGCGCGATGGCCCGCCAGGCGCGGGAGATGACGGCGCTCGGCCCAGCGGCCGTTGCCATCCATAATGATGGCGACGTGCTGCGGCATGCGCTTGGGATCGATTTGCTCGAGCAGCTCGGCTTCCGCTTTGCTGGCCGGTTTAAACAATTCGATAGCTTTCACCCGGTCTCACTCGCAGGTAACGCGAAAAGTCGGGACATTATAGCGCATCGGAACGGCCAACCGCTGCGGAACGCGAGTAAAGGTTAATTAGGGAGTCAGGCAGTTCGGTAAATCTGGCCGCGCGGACCGCTGTCGGTAACGGTCAGCGTAGTGTCGTCAAATTGAAATAGCACCCTGTATTTGCCGACACGGGTTTTGCGCTCATCTATGCCAATAAGCGGACCGGAAAGACGGCTGTTCGTTGGGTCTCTAGCTATTTCTGCCACTCGGTTGAATATAGTGCGATTGAAAATTGAAATTACCGGTATGCCGGCAGGTACTTCCGCCTTCTTGATAAGCCTATCAAGAAATTCCTGCGGATCGCTTGTGGGGTCACAGACTGCGCCGTCGGATTGCCGGAAATTTTCCCATCCATCACCATGCGAACCTTTTGAAACATCGATTCCAGGCTATGGTTCGCCTTGCGAAGAGCTAGACTGAGACGCAGGACATTCCCCTTTTTTTGACAGCTACCGCTAGACGCGAAGCCGTAGACAGCACGCCGTAGAGCTTAGTATTCCATTCGTAGGTTTCAAAACTCTGAATGACGTTAGCTGCTGTCGCCATGACGAATCCACTAGGTTGGATTCACGGCGTATCGCAAGAGTTCGACAGGGGTCAATGGTACACGGCGACTAAAGAACACGTGCGATAGGTCGCAACGCCTCTCGTGGTGACGACACGAATTACCGGAAGGCCCGCTACGGAACATTCACCAGTGGATGGCGGGCAGCAGGCTGCCGACGGAGTCCCCTCCTGGGGTGGAGACCAGGAACCAGGCGAAAAGCATGGTGAGGACGATCATGGCGATGCTTAGCGCCCAGGCCAGGACGTTGAAGGCTTTTCCGTTTACGTATTGGCCCATCAGTTCGGGGCGATTGACGAGCAGCAGGACGAAGACCATCACGACTGGCAGCCACACTCCGTTGGCTACTTGCGACCACAGTAAAATTTTGTAGAGCGGGGCGCCTGGAATCAAAATCAGACCGGCGCCCACGGCGATCAAGCCGGTGTACAGGCCGTAAAAGATGGGCGCCTCTTTCCACTTGTGGTCGATGCCCGCTTCGAAGCCCAGGCCTTCGCAGACAACGTGAGCGGTGGAGAGCGGGAGGATGGAAGCTGCGAAGAGGGATGCGTTGAGCAATCCAAAGGCGAACAGGCCGCCCGCCCAGCGACCGGCGAGAGGGACTAGCGCCAAGGCGGCGTCCTTGGCTTCGGTGATGTTGGTCAGGCCGTGAGCGTGCAGCGTGGCTGCGGTGCAGACGATGATGAAGAAGACTATGATCATGCAGGTGACTGAACCGACCAGCACGTCCATGCGGGCGTGCTTATATTGGCGAGGGCCCACTTTCTTTTCAACGAAGCCCGCTTGCAGGTAGAAGAATTGCCACGGCGCGATGGTGGTGCCTACCAAAGCCACCATGATCAGCAAATCGCTGGACGCCAGATGCGCGGGCGGGAGCACCAGGCTCTTGCTGGCCAGCAGCCAATCGGGCTTAGCCAAAAGCGCCGAGAGCACGTAGGTGCCATAGAAAGCGCAGGCCACCAGAAAAATCTTTTCCACCATGCGATAGGTGCCGTAAAGAACCAGAACCCACACCGCGATCGCCGCGATGGGCACGGATATGTATTTGCTGATGTGAAAGATTTCCAGCGCCGAGGCCACCCCGGCAAATTCCGCCACGGTGTTGCCCAGGTCCACGCCCAAAGCCGCCAGCATCACGAAGAAAGTGGGCCGGAATCCGAATTCCTCGCGGATCAGGTCGGAGAGCCCCTTGCCGGTGACCACCCCCATGCGCGCGCACATTTCTTCGCTAACGTACAAGGCCACAGTGAGCGGGATCAGCAGCCACAGCAGCGCATATCCGGAATGCGCGCCAGTTTGCGTGTAGGTGGCGATTCCGCCGGCGTCGTTATCGACGTTGGAGGTGATCAACCCCGGGCCCACCACCGCGAAAAAAATGGCCAAGCGCCGCCGCGCGGCGCGGGATCGGCGCCCCAGACTATCGCTGCGGCTCTTCCACGCGGTGAGCGCGTTGCTGATGGATGGCGGTAAAGTCATGCCTGGGCACACAGCCGGTGAACTACGTCGTCCACAGTGATGGCGCCAATGGGATGGTTCAGGTGGTCCACCACGGTTAGAGTCCGCAGATTGTATTTATCGAAGAGCTCGAAAACTTCGCGGTCGTGGGCGTCCGGATTGACCGAAACGGTGGGGGTCATGGCCAACTCGGACATGGGCTGTTCGCGGGTGGCCAAAATCATTCTGGAGACCGGGACGGTGCCGGCCAGGGTGGCTTGGCGGTCGATCAGCACGATGGTATCGAGCTGTTCCACTTCGATATCGTGGAAGCGGATGTAATCGATCACTTCCCCGCGGGTGGCGTCGTGCGCCACCATTACGATTTCGGAATTCATCATTCCGCCCGCGGTGTCCGCGTCAAACTGCAGGAGGTTGCGAACTTCCTGGGCGTCCGCGCCTTCCATTTCGTCGAGCAAGCCTTCGGAGGTTTCCGAAGGAAGACTGGCCAAAAGGTCGGCCGCTTCGTCCGGAGGCATCTCTTCGATGATGTCCGCGGCTTTGCCGGGATCGAGTTTCTCCACCACCTGGGTCTGCAGGCGGCTATCGAGCTCGGCGATGGTGTCCGCCGCTTTTTCCTCAGAGAGTGAATCGATAATCGATTGGCGCTCGTCGGGCGACAAATCTTCTGCGATCGCGGCGAGATCCGCGGGATGCATTTTGCTTAAAGCCTGGCTGGACATGCGCAGCTTGACGCGGCGAAGGGGGTCGGGCTCGATCAAGTTGACGTATTCCCAGCGGATGGTGTTGGGCGGCAGCTTATCCTGAACGCGGTGAATCATCGCGGAAGGCACCACGCCCTGAAGCAAGCGGCGTACCGCGCCGGCCAAACCGACGTCGACGTGGGTGACGCGCAGCTCGACATTGCCGTTGGTGCGCTGCTGGGAGATATCGACGTCGTTGATGCGCACCACTTTTCGGCCGTTGGTATCGATGATCTGCTGGTCGAGCAGGTCTTTGCGCACGGCCAGCCAAGCCTCATTCGGGCGGTAGAGCTCGAGGGAGCCTTCGTCGGTGGTGAGGTTGATTCTGCCGGGCACAGCGGAAGCGAGCTGATCGAAGCGGGCCACCAGCGGGCGATAACGGCCGCGGCTGAGCAGCACGCGTGCCACACGGCTAGGTTGGTCGGCGGGTTCGATGAAGAGCTCTTTCACCCGGCCAACAAAATCTCCGTTGTTATCGTAGGCGTTTGCGCCTAACAGCTCTGTCGCGAATAACATAGCGACCTCCGCTCAGCGAATCGGTGCGGGCAAAAAAATACCCGCGGCCGAGATAGTGCCCCGGCCGCGGGCGCTTTACGATTCCCGTGAAATCAGCGCTGGCCGGTGCTCGCCTCCGTCGCCCGCGATCTACTCGCAGGCCCAGCTTCGGATTCGAGTGCGGAACCCTCGGGTGTTTCCCGCACGGCATCTCGCCGCGGGGACGGGGCCTGACTGCCGGGTCCCGACTGCATGGACTGCTGTGTGTTGCTGGACATATTTTTGCGCATTACTTTGTTACGGTCTGTTGGAAAAATTGTCAAGGAAAGAGTGACGTTGCGGGTACTTTAAGTGTCGAAAATCATGTTCGGTACGATTATTCCCCGGCGCTGGCAAAATTCCTGGTGCAATTCCCAGTAGGAACGGCAATCGTAATCGGATCGGGTGTAGCCGAGGAGCCGAGCGGCGCGGTCGATTTGCCGGGGAGAACCTTCGAGTTCCAGGAAAATGCCAGCGGGGGTTTCATCCAGGTCGAGCTCCAAGCCGGGGAGGCCTTTCAGGGTGAACTTGGTGCGAAATTTTTCGTAGCGGAAGCCCGGGTGCAGGCCCAGACCTTGCAGAATGCGAGCCAGGTCCGTGCTATTGGTTACTTCCACCTCGATTTCTTCCCGTTCTTTGTAGCGGCGGGTGGCGCGGGGCTTCGCGGGCGCTGCTATTGGCGCCTTGTAGGTGAGCACTGCACGGCTTGGGTTGGCCAGGCGCGACGCACGGGCGGTGGAAGCGGCCGCGCGTGGGTGCGGCGGGCGGTTGGACGCGGGGGTCTGGACGCGCAGGCGGATCAGGCGGCTGGACCTGCGCAACGCTGACTCGCTGGTGTCGTAAAGGGTGTTCGACTCAAAAACGCGCCCATGGGCCTTGGCGCCTAGGTGCGCTAGCGTACGCCGCATCGCGCGCAGATCCGGGACGGGCAACTTGATTTCGATCTCGCGGCCTGGGGAGGAGCGCATGAGCAAAGCGCAGTATAGCGAAGTCGGGCGCCGAGGACCTCATGGCGCCGGAATCCGTCAACGGAAGCGGGCGGTTGCCAAAGCGGGCGCGCAACGGCCATAATCTAGTTCCTTCGAGGCACCATCCGCACAATGACCGAGCCGACCACGCCGCTGATGCGGCAATATCACGCCATCAAGAAGCAGCATCCCGGCACACTGGTGCTGTTCCGGCTGGGGGACTTCTACGAGCTTTTCTTTGAGGATGCGCTGACCGCGTCGCGCGAGTTGCAGATTACGCTGACGTCGCGCAATCGCGAGAAGGGGCAGGCGATTCCGATGTGCGGAGTTCCCTACCACGCGGCCGAGAATTATATCGCCAAGCTGATCCGCGCCGGACACAAAGTGGCCATCTGCGAACAGATGGAGCAGCCTGGGCCGGGGAAAAAACTGGTGAACCGCGAAGTGGTGCGGGTGATTACGCCGGGGACGGCCATGGGAATCAACGTGGTCGACGCCAAGGATAATAATTACCTGGCAGCAGTGGCGCGGCATCCCAGGAGCGGTTTGATCGGGCTGGCTTACGTCGATCTTTCTACCGGAGAATTCTGCGCGACCGAGTTTGGTGGGGAGAATGCGGAGGCCGGATTGCGCAGCGAACTCGAGGTGCTACGGCCACGGGAGCTCTTGCTACCGCAGCCGGCGACGCTATTCGCGCGGCCCGCAGCGGCTGAGTGGGAAGGTCTGGGCGCGGTGGAGACGCGGCTGGACGACTGGATTTTTCGCGACGATGTGGCGGCGCGGCTGCTCGAAGAGCAATTTCGCGTGGCGGGGCTCGAGGGATTTGGGCTCGACGGCCACTCGCAGGCGATCGCTGCCTCCGGCGCGATTGTTCATTATCTGCGGGCTACTTCAGCGATCGGGGTCCCGGCAGCCGGCGCGTCGCCGGAGTTGCTGGGGGTCCGCCAGGCTGGCGCGGGGCTCGAACATCTGGATCGCATCCGCTACTACGAACAGCAGCAGGCCCTGGTGCTGGACCACGTCACTGCGCGCAACCTGGAATTAACCGAGCCTGCTGCGGGCGATGATCGCTCGGCGACGCTGCTCGCCGCGCTGGACCAAACCGCCACCGTAATGGGCGCGCGTCTGCTGCGGCGGTGGATTCTTCGTCCGGAGATATCGCTGCCGGAAATCGACGCGCGGCTCGACGCAGTGGCCGAACTGAAGACCCGCACCATCGAGCGCGAGGAAATTTACAAACAGCTCGAGGCGATCATGGACCTGGAGCGGCTGACCAGCCGGGTGACTACCGGCATCGCTACGCCGCGCGACCTGCTCGCGCTGAGCCAATCGGTGGCGCGCATTCCGGCGATTCGCGATCATCTGGCTCCCAACGGCGCACCGCGGTGCGCACGGCTCACCGAGATGCACACGCGCCTGGACGACCTAGCCGAGATTCGCGAAAAGGTCGAGCGCGCCATCGCGGATTCGCCGCCGGTCTCGCTGGCCGACCCTGGAATCATCCGCGCTGGATATAACCCCGAACTGGACGAACTGCGCGCGCTCAGCAGGAGCACCAAGCAAGTGATCGCGGCGATGGAGGAGCGGGAGCGCAAGCGCACCGGGATCGGATCGCTGAAAATTCGTTTCAACAATATTTTTGGCTACTACATCGAAATTTCAAATTCCAATCTGGCGCTGGCGCCTGCCGATTACGAGCGCAAGCAAACGTTAGTGGGCGCCGAACGGTTCACTTCGCCAGAGCTGAAAGATTACGAGCGCAAGGTACTGGACGCCGATGAGCGGATCATGTCGATCGAGCGGCGGCTGTACGTCGAACTGAAGGAAGCGGTGGCGGCCGAGGCTTCGCGGTTGCGGCAAACCTCGGCGGCAATCGCCGGACTCGACGTGCTGGTGAATTTCGCGCGGCTGGCCGCTGCCCGCAATTACACCCGGCCCGACTTCACTGAGGCGTCGCCGCGCCGAAAAGGCCCGCGCGGTGAGTTATTGATCGCCGGCGGGCGACATCCGGTGATCGAAGCGCTGCTGCAGAGCCGCGGGGAACGATTCGTCCCCAACGACATTTTTCTGGACGACGGTAGGCAATTTCTGCTGCTGATCACCGGACCCAACATGGGCGGGAAATCCACTTACCTGCGGCAGACCGCGCTGATCGTACTGATGGCGCAGATGGGATCGTTTGTTCCAGCGACGCAGGCGCGATTGCCGTTGATCGACCGCATCTTCACGCGCATTGGAGCCTCGGACAACCTGGCGCGAGGGCGTTCGACGTTTTTGGTGGAGATGAGCGAGGTGGCGTCGATCCTGAATACCGCCACGGCGGCGAGCTTGTTGCTGCTGGATGAGGTTGGACGGGGGACGGCGACGTATGATGGATTGTCGATCGCCTGGGCGGTAGTCGAGGCGCTGCACGCGGGCGGGCGGCCGCGCACGCTTTTTGCCACGCACTATCATGAACTCACCGAGTTGGAGCAACTGCTACCGGGAGTAAAGAACGTGCACGTGACGGTTCGCGAGACGGGCGGCGACATCGTATTCCTACGCAGGGTAGAGGCCGGCTGCGCGGACAAAAGCTACGGCGTAGAAGTGGCACGGCTGGCGGGATTGCCGGCGGGGGTGGTGGCGCGCGCCCGCGAAATTCTGGCGCGGCACGAAGCGGCCGAACACGAACTGAGCGAAGAGCTTTCTCCCGGCGCGTTGGCCGGCGCCCCGGAGCAGACCGCGATATTTACGCCGATCGATCAATCGGTGCTGGATGCAGTGCGCGCTGCCGACCTGGATAACATGAAGCCGCTGGACGCTCTGAATCTTCTGGCGGCGCTGAAGAAGCAGCTCGCATGACCACTACGAACATTCGGATTCGACCGACGCGTGTCTTGGGATTGATGTCCGGAACGTCAGCGGACGGGATCGACGTCGCGCTGGTGGAGATTTCCGGCGCGCCACCGGATATTCGCGCCAAGCTTACCCACTTCCATTCCGTGCCCCACTCGGATGCGGTGCGGGAAGAGATTCTGCGCGTCGCTGCCGGAAAGCCGCTACCGCCGGGGGAGATCAGCCAACTTAATTTTCTCTTGGGAGATCATTTCGGACGAGCCGCGCTGGCTGCCTGCAAGAAATTCGGAGTGCCGATCGGCAAGATCGATCTGATCGGCTCGCATGGCCAGACTGTTTATCACCAGGGCGCCGCCAGCAAATTTCTGAGCGCCCACGTATCGTCGACGCTGCAAATTGGCGAGCCTGCGCTGATCGCGCAGCTTACCGGGGTCACCACCGTCGCGGACTTCCGGCCGGCGGACATAGCGGCGGGAGGACAAGGCGCGCCGCTGGTGCCGTACGTCGACTACCTGCTGTACCGGGACGCGCGCCGCGGGCGCGTGGCGCTCAATATCGGAGGCATCGGGAACGTTTCAGTTATACCCGCGGGAGCCAAGCCTTCCGACGTCTGGGCGTTCGATACCGGCCCCGGCAACATGCTGATCGACGGCTTGGTCCGCCACTTCAGCCACGGATTGCTGCACTTTGATGCCGACGCCAAGAGCGCGCTGCGGGGAAAGACCATCCACGCGCTGCTCGACCGCGGGCTCGAGAATTTTTATTTGCGTCAGCAGCCTCCGAAATCCGCCGGGCGCGAACAGTTTGGCGAGGAGTATCTGCAGGAATGGATTTCCTGGAAGGGCCGTCGTAAATTCCGTTCTGAAGACTTTATTCGCACCGCGACAATTTTGACGGCATCTTCCATCGCGGAAGCGTTCCATCGTTTTATTTTTCCGAAGGCCGAAGTCCAAGACCTGATCGTTTCCGGAGGCGGCGCGCGGAATCCGCTGTTGATGGCTGAGCTGAAGGCGTCGCTGCCCCGCCTGGAATTTCTTTCTCCGAAGACCTTTGGCGTCCCCGGAGAGGCTAAGGAAGCGTTCGCATTCGCGGTGCTGGCGTACGAATCGTTTCATCACAGGCCCGGCAATCTGCCTTCGGCGACGGGAGCCGACCAGCCAGCGATCTTGGGGAAAATTGTGTATGCGCCTCCGCGCTAGCGCACCTGTCGGTGACGGCCGGGCTGGCGTTGGTGGCTTGGCGCGGATTTTTTCCACGTTGGCTTTGGGGTTTGCATGCGCGCTGATATCCACGGCGCTGATCGGATGACGCGATCGCACTGGCGCGGATCCGGGCACGGTGACGTTCCTGCTGTCAACAGCGCCTGCCAACCTCGATCCACGGATCGGTACGGATGCGGTGTCTGAACGGATCGATTCCCTGCTCTACAGCGGCCTGCTTAGCCACGACGAACAGATGAAGCCCACGCCCGACCTCGCGGTGAGCTGGCAGATTCCCGACCCCAAGACGTACATCTTCACACTGCGCTCGGGCGTGCACTTTCACGATGGGCAGCCGCTGACCTCCGCGGACGTAAAATACACCATCGATTCGATACTCTCGGGCAAGGTAAAAACCGGCAAGCACCAGTCTTATCGCTGGGTGCAATCGGTGGACGCGCCAAATGACGCCACGGTGATATTTCACTTGAGCGCTCCAGACGCCTCGCTGATGTGGAACCTGACCCGGGCCGGTATGGGCATCGTGCCGCGCGGCTCGCCGCTATCGATCGCGCAGGCGCCAAACGGGACCGGGCCGTTCCGGTTGGAGCGCATGGCCGCGGACGACGAAATCGTGCTGGCCGCGAATCCGGATTACTTTGGTGGACGCGCGCGCTTCGAACGGGTCAGGTTTCGGATCGTTCCTGATTCGACGACGCGGGCGCTCGAGCTTCGGAAGGGCAGCGCGGACATTGCCCTGAACTCCTTGACGCCGGATATGACCGATGCGTTAGGGAAATATTCCGGAATCAAAGTCTCGCGAGGCCCCGGCACGCCGGTAGCGTACATTTCCCTTAACTTCGACGATCCAATCATCGCTCATCGCGAACTGCGGCAGGCGCTCGCCTATGCTACCGATCGCGAAACGATCATCCGCTACCTCTTGCGCGGGCAAGCGCGGCCGGCCAACAGCCTGCTGCCGCCAAACCACTGGGCGGCCGACGCCAACGCGCCGCAATATCCTTACGACTCCAAGAAAGCGGAAGCCCTGCTGGACGCCGCGGGATTCCGCCGCGGTCCGAACGGAACGCGCGTCCACCTGACCCTGAAGACCTCCACCGACGAATCCACGCGGCAGCTTGCAGCGGTGCTGCAGGATGAGTGGAAGCGAGTGGGCGTGGCGCTGGATATCCATCCGCTGGAATTCGCCACGTTTTATTCTGACGTGGTCCATGGGAGCTTTCAGATGTATACGGCGCAGTGGGTGGGGGGAAATAACGACCCTGGCATGTTTGAGTACGTTTTCAGCTCGAAGAAATTCCCTCCCGATGGCGCAAACCGCGGGCACTATCGAAACGCTCAGGTGGATGATTTGGTGGCGCGCGCTAACGCCGAGCCCGATCAGGAGAAACGCCGGGTACTCTACATTCAGGTGCAGGAAATCGTCGCGCAGGACTTGCCGTACATCAACCTGTGGTATCCGGACAACGTCGGCGTCTACCGCGATCGTCTCGGTAACGTGGAGCCCGGGCCGGCAGGCGACTACGATTTCTTATCGACGGTGACGTTGCGTTAGAGCCAAAGGCCGCATGCGCTGAGGAACGAGACAGACGGCCTGAGAGACGGCGGGGACTTCGACTAAGAGTCCAGGGCCTTGCGAATATCGTCTTCAGGAATGACACCGTCGCGGACGATGGCCCATTCGTCGCCGCGCAGCGCCACGATCGTGGACGCCAATAGCCCCCCGGTATCCCCGGCGTCCAGAACCAAGGGCAGGCGGTCGCCGAGCTGTTTCATGATCTGCTGCGCGTTGGTGCACGACGGGAAGCCGGAAATATTTGCGCTGGTGCCAGTGACCGGGCCACCCACGCTGGAGATTAACCCCGAAACAATTCGTGAATTCGCCCAGCGTAGCGCGACTCTTCCGCTATTGCCGGTAACCTTCAATGGCAAGCGGTCGGTGGCTTCGATGACCAGGGTCAGGGGCCCGGGCCAGAACTGCTGGGATAGCTTCAGGAAATTATCGGGCACGTCGCGGATCAGGGTGATGGCGCGCTCGACCGAGTCCACCAGGATCGGCAGGGCGCGGGTTTCCGGGCGCCCCTTGATCCGGAACACGGCTTCGATCGCCGCCAGGTTGAACGGATCGGCGGTTAGCGCATAAAACGTATCCGTAGGCACCGCGACCACCTTCCCGCTGGTGATCATATCGGCGGCGTACTGCAGCGCAGACTTTTGCGGGGCCTCGGACGAGATATTTAGGAGTTCAACGGGCAAGGTGTGTGCTCAGGGCTGGTCGAGATCATAACCCAGCGGGAAATTATCACAGGGTTGGCGTTATCCGCAAGCCGAATGCTTGGAGCGGTTGCGTGAGCGCGTACTGGTCCAAGAGCGAGCATCCGCTCCGTTACTACAAATCTGCGGTCCGGAGCGCACTGGGGCGCCTCCCAAACTTCTCGACTTCCCCGCCCGGCTTTACGCTGTAGCACCCGTTTGCTAGTCTGTATTGGGTGTACCCTCGCGCCAAGCCGATCTCCGGGAAGTATTTTCGCGGTGCCGCACCGGAGCCCTCTCGAATTACCAGCAAGGACAATCACTGGCTGAAGGTGTTCCGCGCATCGCTGCGCGGGGGCGACATTGCCAAGTCCGCCAGCGAGAGCTCAGCAGGCTCGCCGTCCTTGGACGAAAACTCGCCCGGCACTTGGATAGGTATCGAGGGTCCGCACCTGGTAACCGAGGCGATCCGCTCGGGCCTGGTCGTCGCCGCCATCCTCGCCAGTGAGACCGGAGCCCGGCTTCTGGAATCGATGGAGGCCGCGCTGCAACTTCGCGGCTCTGAACCCCACGGGGGCCATCCGCTGCTACCCGCATACCAGCCTCGCCGGACGCAGATTTTGCACACCACCGATCGGCTATTCGAATCGATTGCCGGAACCAAAGCTCCCCAAGGTATCGCGGCGCTGGTTACGCCGCGGAGCTGGACGTTCGATGACCTGCTGGTCGGAGGCGTGGCCCTGGTCGTGGTGCTGGCCGGCGTGCAGGATCCGGGCAACGTGGGGACGATTGTGCGTTCGGCAGAGGCGTTTGGCGCGACCGGCGCGATCACCGCGACCGGCAGCGCCTTCCCGTACGCACCAAAAGTTTTGCGGGCTTCCTCTGGGTCCGCGCTGCGCCTGCCTATTGTCCATGGCGCCGACCCGCTGACCTCGATCAAGCGGCTGGCCTCGCGCGGCTTGAAAATCTACGCCGGCAGTTCGCGACGCGCTGAAACGCGGCCCCCGATACTCCCGCAGGCCGCGGACCTGCGTCATCCCGTTGCGATCGTAGTGGGCAACGAGAACGCCGGGCTCTCGCCGGAAATCGAGGCCATAGCACATCGTTCCATCCTGATACCGTTGCTATCGAGCGTCGATTCGCTCAACGCCGCGGTGGCGGCATCGGTGCTGCTGTACGAAGCAGCCAGGCAACGGCGCGAGGGGAGCACCTAGCCGTGGGATTGTTTCAACAATTCGATTCGGCTGGCGCCGGCGCGGAAGACTCGCGCCCATTAGCCGACCGGATGCGGCCGCAGACGCTGGACGAATTTGTGGGCCAGGAGGAATTGCTGGGCCCGGGAAAACCATTACGCGTGCAGATCGAGCGCGACGACTTGAGCTCGATGCTCTTCTGGGGGCCACCCGGTTGCGGCAAGACCACGCTGGCGCGGATCATCGCCCGAACCACACGCTCGGAATACATCCCTTTCAGCGCGGTGCTTTCGGGAATTAAGGAAATCAAGGAAGTCATGGTTTCGGCCGGACGCATCCGCACCATGGGCCGTCGAACCATCGTGTTCGTAGACGAAATGCATCGGTTCAACAAGGCGCAGCAGGACGCGTTTTTGCCGCACGTTGAGGCCGGGAACATCACGCTGATCGGCGCGACCACCGAAAATCCGTCGTTCGAAGTGATCGCCCCGCTGCTCTCGCGAATGAAGGTGTACGTGCTGCACGCACTGAGCAGCGCGCAGATTGCCGCGCTACTGGCCCACGCCCTGCTCGATTCCGAACGCGGCCTGGGCGCCGAGAACCTGGACGTACCGGCTGAGCTGCTCGATCGCATCGCCACATATGCCAATGGCGACGCGCGCTCCGCTTACAATTTGCTGGAGACACTGGCCCGCAGCATCCCGCCCGACGCAGCCGGCCGCCGGGCAGCCACGTCCTCGCTGCTCGAGCAGCTGCTGCAGAAAAAGCTGATCCGGTACGACAAAGCCGGCGAAGAACATTTCAATCAGATTTCCGCGCTGCACAAGTCGGTGCGCAATTCCGACGCCGACGCGGCTCTTTACTGGCTGGCGCGCATGATCGAATCCGGCGAGGATCCCATGTATCTGGCGCGGCGGCTGGTGCGCATGGCCAGCGAAGATGTCGGCCTAGCTGACCCGAACGCGCTGCGCCTCACCATCGCCGCGATGCAGGCGTTTCAATTCATCGGACCGCCGGAGGGTCACCTGGCGCTCGCCGAGGCCGCCGTGTACCTGGCGCTCGCGCCGAAATCGAACGCGCTGTACACCGCCTACGGTGCGGTGCAGAAGGATCTGGACGCCACGTCCGCGGAACCGGTGCCGCTGCATCTGCGCAACGCAGTGAGCGGCTTAATGCGCCATATCGGCTATGGAAAAGGCTACCAATACGCCCATGACGCCGAGGAAAAGCTTACCGACATGACCTGCCTGCCGGATAGTCTGCTCGGCCGCACCTACTACCATCCCACCGATCAGGGAGTGGAAGCGCGTTACCGGCAGCGCGTTGAGGAGGTTCGACGCATCCAAAAGAAGAGCCGGGAGCCGCAAACCGAGTAAGATAGAGGCTAGCGGTGCCAGCCCGCTTCCGCGAACGGGCCAATGAAAGGCCGGAAATTTTCCAGAGACCCAGAACTGTGACACCCGAAACTACGAAATCAGCCGATCGAGTCGCTCGCCACGCGTTTCCGGCCGTCCTCGCGACGTTCATCCTGTGCGTTGGCGGAATCTGCGCCGGGCGCTCGTTCGCGCGCGCGTTCCCCGCGCCCCCCGCTCCCGATAAGCATGGTCCCGACGCGCCGGTGTACACGTTGGACGAAGACTGCCAGGTGTTTGAATTTTCCTACGACAACCGGGTGGCTTGCGGGGCGCATCGGTTGATGCGCAAGAAAAAATTCGACCTGGAGCGCGATGACGTTTGGATCGCATCGCGGGACGGAAAAAAGAAACGAATTATCGACGGCGAAAAATACCTGGTCAGCACCGCGGACACCCCTTTTAGCTACCTCATCAAAGGATTCAATTGGTCGCCGGACGGGCATCGCCTGGCCATGGAGATTTCTACCGCCGGTTCATCCTCCGACGAAGAGGAAAATGCTCCCCATTCGGGCGAGGCCATTGCGCTGATCACCGATGAGGGCCGTGAAATTACCGTTCCCGGAATGAAAGGCAGCACCATCGACGGCGCGACCCAGGGGGCCTGGCTCGCTGACAACAACACGCTCGCTTACCTGCAGGCGGCGGAGAGCGCCCAGAACGTGATCGCCCTGAAATCTGTGCGCGTCTCCGACGGCAAAGTGGCTTCGCTTTTCGAGGGCCGGATGTTTTCGGCGGTTACTTGGGACCCAAAACATAACGCCGCGGTCGCGATCACCGATACGTGCCTGGCCAGCCGAATCTGCCTGGTCCGCCTTGATCTGATTCACGAGACCATCCAGGAACTTGCGCCGGTGAAAGAATATTTCGGGCAGCTCACCGTCTCCCCGTCGGCCACCAAAGCCGCTTATTTCAGCGACGGACAGACGCTCGAAATTCGCCCTTTCGGCGCGGGAACCCACACCCAGCGCCTTACCGCGGCCGCCGGAGAGTATCAAT
>Ga0302324_100004495_pt1 | contig 30831 bp, 27 predicted proteins | sample Palsa_T0_1_FD_201949 | JGI IMG/M metagenome (GOLD analysis project Ga0302324, IMG submission 201949) | Peat permafrost microbial communities from Stordalen Mire near Abisko, Sweden - Palsa_T0_1 | ecosystem: Environmental > Terrestrial > Soil > Palsa > Peat permafrost | place: Sweden: Abisko... | reverse complement strand
GCGCCGATCTCGACCGACTCGGCGACGATCGCGTCATCGACGCGCTGCAAGACGTGCCGAGCACGACGTTCACGCGCCCGGACGGCGGGGCGGCGAGCGCGATCGCTGTCGTCTCGCTGCGCGGCCCGGATCCGTCGGAGTCGCTCGCCGCGCTCGACGGGCAACTCCTCAACGACGGCAACACCGGCGATCTCGACATGTCGCGCCTGCCGTCGGCCGCGTTCTCGGCGATCGACGTGACCGAAGGTCTCGGCCCCGAGGACTCCAACGGCAGCAACACCTTCGGCGGCGCGATCAACTTCGTGTCGCTGCGGCCGACGAAGGACCCGCATTTCGGTCTCTCGTTCTCCGGCGGCTCGTTCGGTCAAAGCGAGTCGTGGCTCAACGCCACCGGCACGACCGGCCGTCTGGGTTATGCGTTCGCGCTCGACGACCAGAACGAGGCGGGCTACCTGAACGAGATCGCGCCGCTGTACTCGTCGACGAACGCGGCGTGCGCGCCGTGCGCGACCGCGCTGGGTTCGTCCGTCGCCTCGCATCTCGGTCTGGGGACGCTGGCGTGGTCGTTCTCGCAGAATGCCGACATCACCGCCCGCGTCTTTCTGCTCGGCGACCTGCGCGATCAGAGCAGTGCGATCGACGGAATCGACCAGAACGCCGCCGATATCGGGACGCCGCAGTACGGCCAGCTCGTCGGCCCCGGAGAGCAGACCTTCGCGCAGACGATTCGCGCCTACCAGATTCGCAGCCGGGCTCCGCTCGGCGCCGGCGAGCTGACCTCCGATCTTTCGATGAGTGACAACGGGATCGTGGTCAACGGCGGCAGCGCCTCGCCGTACGACATCGACCATGTCGACAAGCGCTACAACGCCGGGCTGACGTGGCAGCGAACCTTCGACACCTCACAGCTGGCGATCGGAGGCTACACGCGGTACGAGTCGCTCGCGTTCATCGCCCCTCCGTCGTCGACCGCGAACTCGTTGACTTCCGCGCAGGCGACACCCGTGCTCGGGCAGTCGATCAACGTTCTCTTCGTGCGCGGCGGCTTCCAGCCGCTGCCGCAACTGCGTCTCGACGGCGGCGTATTCTCGTCGCAGTATACGAGCTTCGGCTCGAATCTCGACGGGCGCTTCGGGGCGATCTACACCGTCAGACCGGCGACGTCGATCCGCTTCTCGCTCGGCACGGGATTTCGCGCGCCGCTGCTCTTCGAGCGCTATCATTTTCCGTACGACCAGCTCCCGCTCGACGGCAACAACGTCTTCGTGGGGCAAGGGAATCCGGGCGAACATCCCGAGCACGCGACCGAGTACGAGCTGGGCGTCTCGCACGAGTTCGGGAAGGAAGCGACGCTCGACCTCTCGCTCTACCACACGAACCTGCGCGACCCGGTCGAGATCTTCTATCCGCTCGCCGCGGTGGCGAACGGCACGTGCGCCGCGAACTCGTACGCGAACCCGATTCCGGCCTGCGTCTCCTACAACAGCAATGTCGGGAACGCGGTGTACGAGGGGCTCGAAGCGCGGCTGGTGCGGCGCTTCGTCCCGCAGCATCTGTTCGTCTCGGCGATGTACGGGCTCAACGTCGCGTATCCGAAAGACCTCAACGCGCAGTTTTCGAACCCGACGTCGGGCGGAAACCTCGTTGACAACGAGCAGTTTCTCGGCATCCCGCAGCAGCAGGGCTCGCTCGAGATCGATTGGGCGAACGCCGGCTGGCACGCCGCCGCGGCAGCCGTGTTTCGCGGCAACAACAACGAGCTGAATCTTCCGCCGTTCACGCTCGTGAACGCGCTGGTCGGTTACCACATCGGTCAGCACGTCGATCTCTCGCTCGCCGGGACGAACCTCCTCAACGCGGGCGCGGGACGCTTCACGGTATTCGGCGCGGGAGCTCCGTACCGCGGCATCATCGGGCAGGACCCTACGGGCGGCCCGCTCTACGGCCCACTGCCCACCGACGCGCTCCACGTCGAGCCGCTCGGCGTGCGGCTGATTCTCACCTTCCGCGGATGACGGCTCGGCGGTTCGCGCCTCATCTTGGCGCTGCGAGGAGCACCTGATGGACGACGGCCTCACCCGGTTGGCGGTTCCCGTCGGCCCCGACGACCACGTGCGCGGGCCGGACGACGCGCCGGTGACGATGGTCGAGTACGGCGACTTCGAGTGCCCATACTGCGGCATCGCGTATCCGGTCGTCAAATCGCTCGAAGCGACGTACGGCCCGAAGTTGCGCGTCGTGTTTCGCAGCTTCCCGCTCGCCCAGCACCCGCACGCCGAGGCCGCCGCCGAAGCGGCCGAGTTCGCCGCGGACCACGACAAGTTCTGGCCGCTGCACGACGTACTCTACGAGCACCAGCACGCGCTCGACGAACGCCACCTCCTCGGCTACGCGCGCGACCTCGGCCTCGACACCGGCGAGCTCACCACCGCACTGCGCGAGCGCACCTACGCCGGCATCATCGACGACGTCAAGCAAGGCGGCGAAGAATCCGGCATCCCCGGCACGCCGGCATTCTTCCTCAACGACATCCTCTTCGAAGAAGAGCCCACTCGCGAAAACCTCGCCCACGCCATCGACTGGCTCCTAAAGCACGGCACCGCCACCTAGCCCTGAGCGAATGCCGATGTCACCCTGAGCGAATGCCGATGTCACCCTGAGCGAATGCCGATGTCACCCAGAGCGAAGTCGAAGGGCGAACGATCGCGCCGCGCCAACCACCAAACGACGCGCGCCGCGATCGCGCCGTCGTGCTGAGCTCCGTCGAAGCACGACCGCCACAAAGGTTGAGCACCGCTCGAAACGAGCGGTGCTCTTCGTTTGAAAACCGGCGGAGCACCGATCGATGGATTGTCGCAAGTCGCGATCGTCGCGCTTCGACTTCGCCAGCGTGACATCGAGGGTTAGGCGAACGGCAGGTTGGGATCTGCAACGAGCGTCGCGGGGTTGGCGCGGGCGGCTTCGCCGCGACGGTCGGCGGCGGCCGCGATCATCGCCGCGTTGTCGGTGCAAAAACGCCGCTCCGGCACGAACGTCGGGATCGCGCGGCTTGTGCCGAGCGCGAGAAACGCCGACTGGAGCGCGTTGTTTGCCGCAACCCCACCGCTGAGCACGAGCGCACGATAGCCGCCGTCGGGCCGCTGACCGTGCTCGCCGTCAAGCGCGCGGATGGTGCGGTCGATCAGGACGTCGACCACCGCGGCTTGGAACGACGCGGCTACGTCTTCGCGGCGCGCGTTGTGGCCGGCGTCGGATTCCAGATAATAGCGCACCGAAGTTTTCAGGCCGGAAAAGCTCATGTCCAGCGTGCCGGGATCGGGGCGGTGGCGGGGAAACGCGATCGCTTTGGGATCGCCGTCGCGCGCCAGGACTTCGAGCGCCGGACCGCCGGGGAAGGGCAGGTCCAACAGCCGCGCCGTCTTGTCGTACGCTTCGCCGGCGGCGTCGTCGCGCGTCTTGCCGATGATGCGCAACGACGTCGGCGAACGCACCTCGACGAGTTGCGAGTGCCCGCCCGACACCAGTAGCGCGAGAAACGGATAGACCGGCGGTTCGTCGCGCTCGAGGAACGGCGCGAAGAGGTGACCGTGCAGGTGGTTCACGGCGTACAGCGGCAGCCCGGTCGCAAAGGCGAGCGCCTTGGCCGTCGCGACACCGACGACCAGGCTGCCGATGAGTCCGGGGCCGGCGGTGACCGCGATGCCGTCGACGCCGGCCAACGTCAGGCCGGCGCGGGTGAGCGCGTCGTCGACGGCGGCCGAGAGCAGCGCCGCGTGGCGGCGCGAAGCGATCTCGGGGACGATTCCGCCGTACTTGGCGTGGAACTCGTCCTGGTTGGTCGACACGTTGGCGAGCACGCGCACGCCGTCGCGAACGACGGCGGTCGCGGTGTCGTCACAGGACGTCTCGATGCCCAGCAGCAGCACCCACGACACAACCGGCAGCGTACGGTGCGTGGTTGCGGTACGATCCTTCCGTGCGCATCGAGCCGCGCTACCTCGCCCTAGCCGCCTGCGGCGGGACCGCGTTCGTCGACATGTATGCCACGCAGCCGTTGCTGCCGGCGCTGCGCGTCGAATTCGATACGAGTGAGGCCGCCGTCGGCGCGACGATCTCGGTCCTCACCTTCGCCTGCGCGGCGGCGGCGCCGTTCGTCGGCCCGCTGGCGGACGCGCTCGGCCGCAAGCGCGTGATCGTGACGGCGATCTTCCTGCTCGCGCTCGTCACGTTCGGCGCGGCGACGGCGACGTCGCTGCACCTGCTGCTGGTCTGGCGCTTCGCGCAGGGCCTGCTGATGCCGGCCGTTTTCGCCGTGACCCTCGCCTACGTCGCCGAAGAGTTTCCGCCCGAAGTCGGCGGACAGGCGATCGGAGCGTACATCGGCGGCAACGTCGTGGGCGGTTTTCTCGGCCGCTACCTCACCGCCATCGTCGCGAGCCGCTGGGACTGGCACGTCGCGTTCGTCGTGCTCGGTTCGCTCAACCTCGTCGGCGGCGCGTTCGTGCTCGTCGCGCTGCCGCCCGCGCGGCGGTTCGTGCGCGAGTCGTCGGCGGCCGGCGCCCTGCACGCGATCGGGCGCTTCGTGCGCGATCCGGCGCTGATCGCGACCTGCGTCACCGGCGGCAGCGTCCTGTTCACGCTCGTCGCGGCCTTCACGTTCGTGACGTTCTACCTCGCCGGTCCGCCGTTCGATCTCGGCACGCTCGCGCTCGGCAACGTGTTCTTCGTCTACTTGCTGGGCATCGTCGCGTCGCCGGTTGCCGGCCGGCTCATCGATCGGCTCGGACATCGTGTCGCGCTGCTGCTCGCCTTGACGACGAGCATCACGGGAGTGCTGCTCACGCTGATCCCGTCGCTTGCGGCGGTCATCGTGGGACTGGCGCTCATGGCGGCCGGCGTGTTCGGCGCGCAAGCGGCTTCGCAAGGCTACATCGGGGTCGTCGCACACGAGCGTCGCTCGACCGCTGCCGCGCTGTACATCACCATCTACTACATCGGCGGCGGACTGGGCGCGATCTTGCCGGCACCGATCTGGAGCCGCGGCGGCTGGCCGGCCGTCGTCGCGCTGATCGTGATCGTGCAGCTCGGCGCCGCTGCCCTCGCCGCTCGCGCCTGGCAGCGGCCGAGACGCAACACCGCGCCGCTCACCGCCGACGCCATCGGCGGCTAGCGCTTCGTCTCGACCCTCGCCGCCAGCTCGTTGGCGAACGCGTCGACGGGCAGCGTGCGCTTCTCCTCGACGTTGCGCTCGTTGACGTTGACGGTTCCGTCGGCCAGCTCGGTTTTGCCGACCACCAGGATGTACGGCACCTTTTGGGTCTTCCAGTGGCGGATCTTGTAGCCGAGCTTCTCGTTGGAGCTGTCGGCGTCGACGCGGAAGCCGCGCGCGCGCAACCGGTCGCGCACCTCGTAGGCGTAGTCGAGCTGGTGTTCGGAGATCGGGCACACCACGGCTTGCACCGGTGCGATCCAGGCCGGAAACGCGCCGGCGAAGTGCTCGATCAGCACGCCGAAGAACCGTTCCATCGAGCCGGCTAGGGCGCGATGGATCATCACCGGCGCATGATCTAGACCGTCGGAGCCGCGGTACGTGAGGTCGAACCGCTCGGGTAGCACGAAGTCGACCTGCACCGTGCCGAGCTGCCACTTGCGGCCGATCGCGTCGCGCAGGTTGATGTCGAGCTTCGGCCCGTAGAACGCGCCGCCGCCTTCGTCGACGCTGTACGGCAAGTCGTGCGACTCCAGCGCCTTGCGGATCGCGTCTTCGGCGATCTCGTCGGTCGGCCCGCGCTCGGCGCGGGTGCTCAGGGAATACTCGAAGCCGGAAAAATCGAACGCGCGCATCAGGCGCAGCGCTTCATCGAGCGTCTGCTCGAACTCGCCTTGCAATTGCTCGGGCGTGCAGAAGAGGTGCGCGTCGTCCTGGGTGAAGCCGCGCACGCGAGTGAGCCCGTGCAGCGTCCCGCTGAGCTCGAAGCGGTAGACCGTGCCGAACTCGCTGTAGCGCAGCGGCAGGTCGCGGTACGAGTGCGCGTCGTTCTTGTAGATGAGGATGTGGCCGGGGCAGTTCATCGGCTTGAGCCGGAAGCGCTGGCCCTCGACCTCGATCGGACCGAACATCGAGTCGGCGAAGTTCTCGAGATGCCCCGAAATCGCGTACAGGTTTTCGTGCACGACGTGCGGTGTGACGACGGGGAGGTAACCGCGCTCCCGCAAGCCGTCGCGGATGAACTGCTCGACCAGCCCGCGCATGATCGCGCCCTTGGGGTGCCAGAAGATGAGCCCGCCGCCGGCCAGCTCGTCGACGTGATAGAGGTCGAGCTCGGCGCCGAGCTTGCGGTGATCGCGCTTGGCGGCCTCTTCGAGAAAGACGTGGTAGTCGTCGAGTTCCTGCTGGGTCGGAAACGCCGTGCCGTAAATCCGCTGCAGCATCGCGTTCTTCGCGTCGCCGCGCCAGTACGCGCCCGCAACCGACTCGAGTTCGACCGCTCCGATCGCGCCGGTCGAGTCGGCGTGGCCGCCGCGGCACAGATCGGTGAAGTCACCGATGGTGTAGAGCGTGATCGGCTCGTTATCGGGGATCCCTTGCGCCAGCTCGACCTTGTACGGGTTGTCGCGGAAGGCTTCGATCGCTTGTTCGCGCGTCACGCGCAGGCCGGTCATCGGGTAGTCGGCGGCGACGATCTCACGCATCCGCGCCTGGAGCCGCTCGACGTCCTCGGGCGTGAACGGCTGTTCGCGGTCGAAATCGTAGTAGAATCCGTTCTCGATCGCCGGCCCGATCGTCGGCTTGGCCTCCGGGAAGAGATCCTGGACGGCGTAGGCCAGCACGTGGGCCGCGGTATGGCGAAGATGCGCGATGTCGACAGAGCTCGTGGTGGTCACCCGCCGGTGTTCGACACGCGGGTTCGGCGTGCCTCACAGCGGGACGTGGGCGTGACGAACTGGCGTCACTCCGGTAAACTGCGTCGGTGATTCAAGCCCTCGACCACGGCGAACGCCACAGCACCGGCACCCAGACGATCCGCGACCTCGTCCTCGGCATGGCGGACGGCCTGACGGTTCCATTCGCGCTCGCCGCCGGCATCACGGGCGCCGTCGCCGCCAGCGGCCTGGTCGTCACCGCCGGCATGGCCGAGATCGTCGCCGGCGCGATCTCGATGGGCCTGGGCGGGTACCTGGCCGCACGCACCGAGGTCGCGCACTACGCGCGGGAGTACGCGCGCGAGCTGCGCGAGACCCACGAGATTCCCGACGAAGAGCGCGCCGAGGTCGCCCAGATCATGTACAACTACGGCGTACGCGAACCCGTGCTCACCCGCGTCGTCAACGAGATCGCCCGTGATCGCGACCAGTGGGTCGCGTTCATGATGCGCAACGAGCTCGGTCTCGAACGTCCCGACGAGCGCGCCGCACCGCGCAGCGCCATAACGGTCGGCGGCGGGTACGTGCTGGGCGGCATCTTCCCGCTTGCACCCTACGTCTTCGTGCCCGACGCGCACATTGCGATCTACTGGTCGATCGCCTGCACCTCGATCGCGCTGCTCCTATTCGGCGCGATTCGCGCGCGCGTGCTCGCCACTCCGGTCCTGCCGGGCGCCGCGCAAACCTGGTTCATCGGCGCCCTCGCCGCCGCCGCAGCCTACGGTCTCGCACGGCTCGTCGTGCACGCGTTCTAAGTTCGGCATCTCGTATGCGCTGCTGCAGCGAACTGCAAGGCTGGGCTAATGGCGTTGGCGTCCTGCGCGACGTCGAGGGCGACGTGTCCGCTCGCGACGTGAACAGAGGCGTCGAGGCGGTCGAGCTCGCGGCGCTCGATGTCGACATCAGCGTCGTCGGGCTGCTGAGAGACCTCGCAGGGTCGCTTGGCTGCACCGCAGCCGCCGAGCTGGGACGCCGCGGCGGCAGCGTGCGTTCCGCGCAGAAGACCGCAGCCGTACGAGCAAACGGCGCAAAGGGCGGCCGCCCTCGAAAGAACGCACCTCCGAAGGGCAAGCCTACGAGCAAAACGCGATCTGCTCGCGGCCGAAAAAAGGCAGCCAGCTCTTCGAAATAAAGAAGCAACACCTCGGCTGAAGCCGAGGTGTTTGCGTAAACGAATGGTGGGCGGCAGAAGGATTGAACTTCTGACCTCTACAGTGTCAATGTAGCGCTCTCCCACTGAGCTAGCCGCCCGTCCAAGGGGTGAGTCTACCGGATGCGCGGCGCCGCGTCAAACCCCTCCCGTCGCAGCTTGGCTGCGTAGCGGGGAGCGCAGCAAGCGGCGCTGGAGCGCGCCGCCGAGGCCGCCGGGGACGAACAGCACGAGCACGATGAACAGCACGCCGAGCAAGAAGAGCGGCTCGGAGAGCGGGACGCGCAGCACCGCCGGCAGCGACTGCACCGCCGGCGCGTTGGAGAGCGCGACCAGGCGGAAGTCGAGGTACTCGTAGACGACGCCGCCGAGCACGGCGCCCCACAGCGTGCCGACGCCGCCCAGCACGACCATTACCAGCAGCGCGAGGGTGAAGTCGGCGGTCGTCACCTGCGGGTTCGCGCCGCCTTGCAGCAACAGGTACACCACGCCGCACAGTGACGCCAGGAACGCCGACAGCACGAACGCGCCGAGCTTGTAGAGATACGGGTTGAGTCCCAGCACGCCGACGCGCCGCTCGTTCTCGCGGATCGCTTGCCAGACGCGACCGGGCGGCGAGTTCACCGCCCGCCACGCGACCACGTACACGACGACGATCAGCACGAGCGCGAGCCAGTACAGGTTGCGCGTGTTGACGACGCCGACCAGAGACGACGGCAGCATGTCGCCGCTGAGCGCCAACCCTTCCTCGCCGCCGGTCAGGCCGAACGGGTTCTGCATCACCAGGATCGAGCCGGCTTGCGCGAAGGCCAGCGTCACCATCGCGAATGGAATGTCGCGCATGCGCAGGCAGATCGCGCCGAGAACCAGCGGCAGCACGAGCGACACCACCACGGTCAGACCCACCGCGGCCGGCAGCGACCAGTGCCAACGTGCGAGCGCGATCGCCGTCACGTACACGCCGGTCGCGAAATACAGCGCGTGTCCGAACGAGAGCAGCCCGACGTAGCCGAAGACGATGTCGTAGGTGATCGCCAGCGCGCCGAACACGAAGCACATCCCGAGCAGGTTGAGCGTCCCCGGCGAGCTGAGCGCGCCGTCGAACAACCCGGGGATCTTGACACCGGCGAACGGCAGCAGCGCGAGCACGATCAGCGCGATGACGGTGCCGATGCCGAGCCGAGTTGCGAGCGTCACGTCGACGACCCCGAGAAGCCGCCGGGCCGCACCAGCAGCACGACCGCCAGCAGCAGCACGACCGAGAAATCACCGACGCCCGCCGCGGCGTAGAAGTTCAGGAACTGCTGCAGCACCCCGACCACGACGGCCGCCACCGCCGAGCCGGTCACTGAGCCGAGCCCGCCGATGATGACGACGATGAAGGCGAAGATCAGCATCGAGGTGCCGCGCAGCGGATCGACCGTGCCGTAGTAGGTCGCGGCCAGGATCCCGGCCAGCCCGGCCGCCATCCCGCCGATGGTGAAGACGAGCGTGAACGCGCGCTGCACGTCGATCCCCAGCGCCTGCACCATGTCGCGGTTCTCGACGCCGGCGCGCACGATCAATCCGAAGCGCGTACGCTGCAAGAAGAAGAGCAGCAGCGCGAGCACGATCGCGGCGAAGACGATCACGACCAGGCGCGTGTTGGGGATACCCGCGCCGAGGATCGACGTCGTGTTCGTCATCCACACCGGCGGCACGAACGTCTGCGGGTCGCTGCCGAATCCGCCCTGCACCAACGAGATCGTCGCCAGCGCCAGCCCGACGGTGACGAGCACCTGACCGACGTGCCGCGCGTAGAGCGGCCGGATCAGCAGCACCTCGGTGAGCGCGGCGAACGCGCCGCCGACGACGATCGCGACGACGACGGCCAGCGCCCAGCGCAGCTCCGGCGACGCGCCCGGTAGCAGCCGCGCCGCCGTCCAGCCCCCGTAGGCGGCCACCGTGAAGAAAGCGCCGTGCGCGAAGTTCAGCACGCGCATCAGACCCCAGATCAGCGACAGCCCTGCCGCGATCAGAAAGTAGAGCGCGCCCAGGCCCAGGCCGGTGATCAGTAGTAGCGCGACGGTCGTCATGGCGTCAATGACTCCCCGCCGCGGCCAAGCCGAGGTGACGGCGCGCGAGCTCGGGATCGCCCATGAGCTGGTCGACGTCGCCGGTGAACGAGACGCGACCCTGATCGAGCACGACGACGTCGCGCACCAGCTTGTGCGCGACGCTGAGGTTCTGCTCGACCAGCAGGATCGTCGCCACCTCTGCCGCGCGCTGCAGCGCCTCGACCACGTGGCGCACCACCAGCGGCGCGAGCCCCTTGGTCGGCTCGTCGACGAGCAGGATCCGATTGTCGCCGTTAAGCAGCGCGCGCGCCAGCGCGACCATCTGCTGCTGCCCGCCCGACAGCGTGCCGGCCTTTTGCGCGGCGCGCTGGCGCAACTCGGGGAACAGCTCGTACACGAGGTCGTAGCGCAGCGCCGAGCCCGGCCGCTCGGCCAGCCGCAGGTTCTCCTCGACCGTCAACCCCGCGAACACGTCGCGATCTTCCGGAACGTAGGCGACGCCGCGCCGCACGATCTCGTGGACCGCAAGGCCGGTGGTTTCCTCACCGCCGAGCGCGACGCGGCCGGTGCGCGTGACGAGCCCGAGGATGCCGCGCAGCGTCGTCGTCTTGCCGACGCCGTTGCGGCCGAGCAAACCGGTGATGCCGCCTTGCCGCACGTCGAACGAGACGCCTTGCAGGACGTGCGACTCGCCGAGATACACGTTGAGGTCGCGGACCTCGAGCAGCGGCGCGGCGTTCACAGCGGATCGCCGAGATAGGCCGACTGCACGATCTCGTTGGCGATGATGCGCTCGGGAGTGTCGACGGCGAGCAGCGCGCCGTGGTGCATCACCGCCATCCGGTCGGCCAGCCCCATGATCAGATCCATACGGTGCTCGACCATCAGCACGGTTTTGCCGCGATCGCGGTGGATGCTGCGGATCAGCGCCATCATCTCCGGCACGTCTTCGACCGCGATCCCGGCGGTCGGCTCGTCGAGCAGCACCACGTGCGGATCACCGCACAGCAGGATGGCGAGATCGAGCTTGCGCTTCTCGCCGTGCGACAGCGAGCCGGCTCTGACGCCTTCGCGCTGCGCGAGGCCGACCGCCGCGAGCGAGCCGCGCGCGCGTTCGATCGCCGCGGTCTGACGGTCGGCCAGTGCCCAGACGCGATCGGAGCCGCCCAGATACGCCTGCGCGGCGAGCCGCACGTTCTCGAGCGTGCTGAGCGCGGCGAAGATGGTCGAGGTCTGAAACGTGCGGCCCATCCCGCGGCGTGCCCGAACGTACGGCGGCGCCGTCGTAATGTCCTCGCCGCGGAACGTCACCGTGCCCGAGGTGGGTCGGGTGACCCCCGAGAGCAGGTTGAACAACGTGGTCTTGCCCGCGCCGTTGGGTCCGATGATGACGAGCAGCTCGCCCTCGTTGACGTCGAGGTTCACGCCGTCGACGATGGTTACGCTGCGAATGCGCAGGCCCAGGTTCGTGGTCGACAGGACCGCCGGCGGGCCCGCCTCGCGCATGCGGCTACTTGAAGGGGTGCACCGGCGGCGAGACGGCTTCCAGCGGAACCGTGCGAACGAGCTTGGGCGTGAGGTTCGAGCCCGAGCCCTGCAGCTTCGCCACGAACATCGGCTGCAGCATCACGTGGTCGACGGCGCGGATGGTCTGCTTGCCCTTGGGCGCACCGAACGTCCAGCCCTCGAGCGCGGAGATCATCTTGCCGACGTCGTCGCCGTCGGACTTCTCGATCGCTTGCACGATCATCTGCGCGGCGACGAAGCCGTCGGGATCGAACAGGTCGGGAACCTTGTTCTCTTTCTTGAGGCCGGCGACGAGCGCGTCGTTGACCGCGGTCTTGGGGGCTTCGTAGAAGTAGTGCGACAGGAATGCGATCTTGGTTCCCGCGCTGCCCAGCGTCTCGTACGACGAGCGCTGATCGAGCCCGGTCACGACTTTGATCGAATCGAAGATCCGCTCGTCGTCGAGCGACTTCCACATCGCGGGCGCGGTCGCTCCGGCCCACGCCACGAAGAGCAGATCGGGCTTCGCGTCTTTGATCTTCTGCGCGAAGGGAGTGAAGTCGTTGGCCGACAGCGGCGCGAGAACCGAATCGATGCTCGCGCCTTCGCCGCCGAGCACCGCGCGCACGGCGTTGACGTTGGCTTGCCCGAAGGCGGAGTCTTGCGCGTACACGAGCACCTTCTTGCCGCGCAGGTTGGTGCCGACGATCGTTCCCGCGGTCAGCACGTCTTGATAGGTCTGCCGTCCGGAACGAAACGTGTTGCGGTTGTTGCCGCTGATGCCGTCGGCGGCGGCCGGACCCGAGATGAACAGGACGTTGTTTTCTTTGGCGAGCGGCGCCATCTGCAGCGCGACACCCGACGCGGTCGAACCGGCCAGGATCTTGTAGCCTTGACCGACCAGATCTTTGGCCGCTGCGACGGCTTTGGCCGCGTCACCGGCGTCGTCACGCTCGGTCACCACGATCTTGTGACCGGCAGCCATGCCGGTGTGGTGCGTCGCGTAGTCCAAGCCGACCGCGAACCCGTCGGCGTATTGCGCCCCGTACGATGCCAGCGGCCCGGTCTTGGAGTAGATGAGCCCGACGTTGACCGGTGCCTTGGGGGCGGCCGCGCCGGCCGGGACCGCGGCGCCCAGGGCGCTCAGCTCGACGACCAATGCCGACGCCGTGAGCATCGTAAGAATGCGACGAATCCTCATGCGGGCGAACATACACCGGCGGGCGGCGAAGTCTTGCCGCCCGCGGCCCGGGAGGGAACGGGGTCGCGCGCGAAACCCGCGCGAGCCGTGAAAGATCGCTCCGAGGCTCACTTACGGTTTGAGTCCATCGCTCCGGTCCTGATCGTCGAGCGCGTTCAGCCCACCCGCGACTTCTTCCGCGACCGGCTGGGCTTCGCTCAGACCGCCGTCGTCGCCGACGGTGACGAGCTCGGGTTCGCGATGCTCGAGAAAGACGGCGTCGTCGTCATGGTGCAGTCGCACCGCAGCGTGATCGACGACGTCGGGCCCGACGCGGCGCACGCGATCAACACGACGATCTCAGCGCGGGGCGCGGTCGGACTGTTCCTCACGGTGAGCGACGTGGAACTCCTGGTCCCGGCCGTTGCCGACGCGGACGTGATCGTACCGCTCCGCAAGACGTTTTACGGGATGCACGAGATCACGGTGCGGGAGCCGGGCGGTCACGCGGTGACGTTCGCGTCGCGGCTCCCGCAATGAGTCGCTGGGGCGATTAGCCCTTTTGCTGCTTGACCTGCATCTGGGCGCGGTTGAGCACCAGGATCCGGTCGGCGTGGCGCTGGCCGAGGAACTTCTGATCGTAGAACACCTTGACCAACTGCCCTGAGTGCAGCGCCTTCATCTGATACGTCGACTTCCCGTCACTCGAGAAGACTTGGTCGAAATGCGGCACGAGCAGGAAGGACAGCTCCTTGCCGGTCTTGTCGTCCTTGACTTTGATGTTGTTGTCCGAGATGTGGACGAGAGTGCCTTCGACCCACGCGGAACCGACGGTGGCCGCGGTGGCCGGCGCCGTCATGGACGCCGTGAGGGGGAGCGCGGCAAGAGCCGCGGCGACGAGAAAAGTACGCATGTACGCCATCGTACCCTCATGCCGCTTGCTTTTTGCGTCCGGACACATTTTGTTTTCCGCGAGCCGCTGAGCTCTTGCTTGCTTTCTTGCGCTTGGCGCTCTCCGCGCTCACCGATTCCGCCAAGACGTCGCTCAACGGGCGGCTCTCGCGGGCCATGATACGCTCGACGAGCTCCACCACGGCCTCCTCGTCGCCGCTCAGCGCGTGCGCGGCGGACGAACGGGGTTTGCGCTCGATCAGCGAGAGCGCGCCGTGGGCCAGGAACTCATCGATCACGCCGGGATGGATGTACGATTTCTTGCACACCGCAGGCGTGTTGCCCAGCCGTTCGGCGACGTGTTTGATCGCCTCGGTGACCGCGGTCTTGGCTTCGGCTTTCCCTTCGGCTTTGACGGCGGCCAGCTCGAGCGCGCAGCCCACCGTCGCTTCCCACGTGCGGAAGTCTTTGGCGGTGAACTCGCCGCCGGCGATCTCTCGCAGGTAGTCGTTCACGTCCTCGGAGTGAACCGGCCGCGCAACCCCGTCGTCGTCGACGTATTCGAAGAGGTGCTGTCCAGGTAAGTCCTGACCAGCCTTGACGATGCGGGCGAGGCGCTTGTCCTTGAGCGTCACCTCGTGCAGCTTGCCGCTCTTGCCGCGAAAATGGAAGCGAATCGTCGCGCCGCGCACGTCGGCATGCTGATCCTGCATCGTCGTGAGGCCGTAGGAGTCGTTGTCGCGAGCGTACTCCTCGTTGCCGACCCGAATCGCCGTCGCTTCGAGCAGCGAGACGACCGTCGCGAGGACTTTCTCGCGCGGCATCCCGGCCTTGGCGACGTCCCGCGCGACTGCGGTCCGAATCGCCGGCAGCGCTTTCGCGAAGGCGACCATCCGGTCGAACTTCGTCTCGTCGCGGATCGCGCGCCAGCGCTTGTGGTAGCGGTACTGCTTGCGCCCGCGCGCGTCGCGGCCGGTCGCCTGCAGGTGGCCGTTCCGCAGCGGGCTGATCCAGACATCGGTGTACGCGGGCGGGACCGCCAGCGCTTTGATCCGGGCGATCTCGCCCCGGTCGGCGATCGTTTTGCCGTCCGAAGCGATGTAGGTGAAGCCGCTGCCGCGCTTGACGCGCCGGATCCCGGGCATCGCATCGGTCGTATAGCGCAGGCCTGCCGCCTTAGCAGCGTCCGGGCCGTCGGTCGCCAGCATCGCCAGTCTTCTACCCGCCCTGGCAGCCGCCGGACCCGGTCTCGGGGTTTACAGGCGCCGCAGCTTCCCGCTAGAATACGCGGGTTCGTCGTCGGATCGGTCGCGGGCGCGTAGCTCAGTGGGAGAGCATCCGCTTCACACGCGGGGGGTCGTTGGTTCAATCCCAACCGTGCCCACCATCTCGATGGCGTTGTAGCTCAGTTGGTTAGAGCGCCGCCCTGTCACGGCGGAGGTCGTGGGTTCGAGTCCCATCAACGTCGCCAGCTTTCTCGGAAGAAACCCTAGTCAAATCGGGGGTTTCTTCTCGTTCTCGCCCACCGCGGTGGCCATACGGTGGCCGTCGACTCCCCGGATGTGTCGGTCCAGGCGCTCCATAGCTTCCGCCTGAGCGCCGGCGACCTCGTGCGCATAGACGTTCAGTGTGGGCCCGCACCGTCGGCTTCTTTGCGGCAGACGTACGCGCCATATTTCGTGCGTCCGTACCAGCGCATCCCTTTCTCGTGGTAGATCCCGCTGTTAGTGTTGAGCCAGACGACTTGATCGCGCGGACAGTGCGCCTGCGCTGGCGGCCTCGCTGTGGAACATCGCAAGCTGCGCGCTTTCCGTGGACTGCCGTTCGGCGTTGACACCCTGCGCCGGCGAGAGCGTGACGAACGCCGCAAGTGCCAACGCGGCGAGGAGACGTCGAATCATCGCACCCACCCCAGGCAAGCGAGGACGGCCGGGCTTCGGCGCGACAGAACGGCGTCCTTCAAGCGTTCACGCGCGTACCGTTCGCAAAGTAGGCGCACGACGGCAAAGGGCGAAGCGTGGCCTCAGATCACAACGCCCCGCGCGAGCCAGTCTCGCACGGGCGCACTTCTCTTTGCGGAGGTAGCCCATGCGGATTGGTGTCCTGCGGTTCGTCATCTCGGCGCTGGCGAGCGGCGTCCTATTCAGCGGCTGCGCCGGTGGTGGTTCGAGCGTCGCCCAAGCTGGGGGCGCGGTTCCCTCGGCCGTGCAGCGCGGTACCGTGGCGGGCTCGGGCAGCCAAGTGCACTCCGGTGTGCGGCGAACGCTATCGGTGACGTGCTCGGGTACCGGCACAGACGCCTTCATCGGCGGCAACGGCGGCGACGACCCCAACGCTGCTGGGGCTTCCTACTCGGTCGTTGGTGGGGGTCAGGGCAATCAGGCATGCGATGGCTGGTCTATCATCGCAGGCGGTTTCAGCAACTTGGTCTCGGGCACGGGGGATGGCGACGGCTTCATCGGTGGCGGCGAGGATAATCTGGTGACCGGCGACGATACGGATTCCGCTGTCGTCGCCGGCGAAGACAACAAGGTCTCGAACACCGAGTCGGCGATCGTGGGCGGGGCAACAAACACGGTTTCAGCCGCGTACGGCTTCATCGGCGGCGGCAACAGCAACACGGTTTCCGGCGAGTATGGCACGGTCGTCGGCGGCAACGGCAATACGGTCTCCGGCAGCGCGGCGGTCATCGGCGGTGGCCAGGGAAGCTATGCTGAAGGCGCCTACGCAACGGTTCCCGGCGGTTATGAAGACAACGCGGCGGGTGAGCTGAGCTTCGCGGCGGGATTCAAGTCGTACGCACGCTACGCGGGGTCCTTCGTGTGGAGCGACTACACCAGCGGTGCAACGCTGCTCGAATCAACCGGGGTGAATCAGTTCCTCGCGCGCGCCACGGGCGGCTTCACCCTCTGGACGAACGCAAGCAATTCGGTCGGCGCGACCCTCGCGCCCGGTTCGGGAACCTGGGCCTCGGCCAGCGACCGCAACCTCAAGACCGACGTCGCTCGGATCGACGACGCGGCGGTGCTCGACAAGGTCGCGCAGCTGCCGATCAGCCGCTGGAGCTACAAGTCCGAGCGCGGGGTGCGGCACGTCGGCCCGATGGCGCAGGACTTCTACGCCGCGTTCGGTGTCGGTGAGGATGACAAGCACATCACCTCGATCGACGAAGACGGAGTAGCATTGGCCGCGATCAAGGCGCTACACGCGGAAAACGCACATGCTCACTCAGCGATCGCGGCTTTGCACGCGCGCGTCGGCGCTTTGGGCACTGAGAACACCCAGCTACGGGCGCGCCTCGCGTCGGTCCAGGACGCGCTCGGGCGTCTGACGGCGAAGGTCGAGGCGCTGACGAACTGACCACCGCATGGTGCCCGACCCCGTCGTGCCGGATGCTTCGCCCATGCGCGCCTCGATCGGACCGCCCGGTCCCGAACTGGACTTCGAACACCGACCCGATCCCTCGCGAACGCATTGACCGCGCAGCGTTGACGAAGAGCGTGCCGACATATTGCTCGAGAAGTAGGCGGTGATAGGCAGACGCCGAAGCGAGGCCGCAGGCTTACCCATACCCGATGCGACGCGTTCTTGCGGCGCGCACTTCTACATACGGAGAACCAATGCGCATTCGTCTACTGCGGTTCGTCATCTCGGCGCTCGCGAGCGCCGCATTGTTCAGCGGGTGCGCCGGCGGCGGGTCGAGCGTCAGCCAATCGGCGGGGGCCGTTCCCTCTGCCGTGCAGCGAGGTATCGTTCCGAACGGGCAAGCCGAGGGCGGCCGTCAAGCACATTCCGGGCAACGGCGAACGCTGTCTGAGCCCAGCTGCTCGGCTACCAGTCTGGGCATAGGCGCGTTCGTCGGGGGCGCCGGCGGGAACGGGGGCGCAGACGATAACCCCAACGTCGCTAACGGGCAGTTCGCGTTCGTTGGCGCCGGCTCGGGCAACAATGCCTGCGACGGCTGGTCGGCCATCGCCGGCGGTTACGACAACGCAGTTTCGGGATCGGGCGAAGACGGTTTCATCGGCGCAGGCGAATTCAATGGCGTGACCGGTTCGGATACGGATTCCGCTGTCGTCGCCGGCAACGGCAACCAGGTCTCGAGCGCCGAGTCGGCGATCGTGGGCGGAGCGGGCAATACCGTTTCAAACGAGTACGGCTTCATCGGCGGGGGCAACACCAACACGCTGTCGGGGGAGTACGGTGTTCTGGGCGGGGGTAACACAAATACCGTCTCCGGCAGTGCGGCGGTCATCGGCGGTGGCCAGGGAAGCTACGCCGAAGGCGCGTATGCGACGGTGCCGGGCGGTTACGACAACAACGCCGCCGGTGAGCTGAGCTTCGCCGCCGGATTCAAATCGTACGCGCGCTACGCGGGGTCCTTCGTGTGGAGCGACTACACCAGCGGTGCGACGCTGCTGGAATCGACCGGGGTGAATCAGTTCCTGGCGCGCGCGACCGGCGGCTTCACGCTATGGACGAACGCGAGCAATTCCGTCGGCGCGACGCTGGCGCCCGGTTCGGGGACCTGGGCCTCGGCCAGCGACCGCAACCTCAAAACCGACGTCGCGCGGATCGACGACGCGGCGGTGCTCGACAAGGTCGCGCAGCTACCAATCAGCCGCTGGAGCTACAAGTCCGAGCGCGGCGTGCGCCACGTCGGCCCCATGGCGCAGGATTTCTACGCGGCGTTTGGCGTCGGCGAGGACGACAAGCACATCACGTCGATCGACGAAGACGGCGTCGCGCTCGCCGCGATCAAGGCGCTGCACGCGGAGAATGCCCAGCTGCGTCGTGACCTTGTTGCGGAACGTGCGCACGACCGCCGGGTCGATGCGGAGCTCTCGCGCATCGCCGACGCGCTCCGACGCTAGATCAAAGGACTTAGCCGGCGTAGGCGCCGAGCGAAACGCGCCGAAAGGTAGCCGCGGATCACAATACCCGCCACGGCGCAAGCTCGTGCGCGGCGCGCACTTCTATATACGGAGGCTCCAATGCGCATTCGTCTACTGCGGTTCGTCATCTCGGCGCTCGCGAGCGCCGCATTGTTCAGCGGGTGCGCCGGCGGCGGGTCGAGCGTCAGCCAATCGGCGGGGACCGTTCCATCTGCCGCGCAGCGAGGTATCGTTCCGAACGGGCAAGCCGAGGGCGGCCGTCAAGCACATTCCGGGCAACGGCGTACGCTGTCTGAACCGACCTGCTCGGCTTCCACGCTGGGCGTAGGCGCGTTCATCGGGGGCGACGGCGGGAACGGGGGCGAAGGCGATAACCCCAACGTCGCTAACGGGCAGTTCGCGTTCGTCGGCGCCGGCTCGGGCAACAATGCCTGCGACAGTTGGTCGGCCATCGCCGGCGGTTACAACAACGCGGTTTCCGGATCGAGTGAAGACGGTTTCATCGGCGCAGGCGAAGGCAATGTCGTGACCGGTAGCGATATTGACTCGCTTGTCGTCGGCGGCAGTGGAAATCAGGTCTCGAACGCCGACTCGGCGATCGTGGGCGGCCAGTCCAACAAGGTTTCGATAGACAACGGCTTCGTCGGCGGCGGAAGCACCAACATGATGTCGGGGGAATACGGTGCCATCGTGGGCGGCCAGAACAACGACGTTTCGATAGACAACGGCTTCCTCGGCGGCGGGAGCAGCAACATCGTGTCGGGGGAATACGGTGCCATCGCGGGCGGCTTGCACAACATGGTTTCCGGCCAGTACGGGGTGCTCAGCGGCGGCAACACCAATACCGTCTCCGGCAGCGCGGCGGTCATCGCCGGCGGCCAGGGAAGCCTCGCTGAAGGCGCCTACGCGACGGTGCCGGGCGGCTACGACAACAACGCCGCGGGTGAGTTGAGCTTCGCGGCGGGCTTCAAATCGTACGCGCGCTACGCGGGGTCCTTCGTGTGGAGCGACTACGCCAGCGGTGCGACGTTGCTGGAGTCAACCGGAGTGAACCAGTTCCTGGCGCGCGCCACGGGCGGCTTCACGTTGTGGACGAACGCGGCGAACACCGTCGGCGCGAAGCTAGCGCCCGGCTCTGGGACGTGGGCGTCCGCGAGCGACCGAAACCTCAAGACCGACGTCGCTCGGATCGACGACGCGGCCGTGCTCGATAAGGTCGCGGCGCTGCCGATCGAGCGCTGGAGCTACAAGTCGGAGCGCGGCGTCCGTCACGTCGGTCCGATGGCGCAGGATTTCTACGCCGCGTTCGGTGTCGGTGAAGACGACAAGCACATCACCTCGATCGACGAGGACGGCGTCGCGCTGGCGGCCATCAAGGCGCTGCACGCCGAGAACGCGCATCTGCGCGCGCGACTGACCGCGGAGAATGCAACGCTACGTAGCCGGCTTGCGGCCGATGAAGCGCACGTCCGCCGAGTCGATGCGGAGCTCGACCGTATCGTCGCGGCACTCGGGAACCAGCCGAAGTAGGCGGCGTCAGTCAAGCGACGAACGTCGTCGCAGGCCACAACGCCCGACGCGACGCGGATTCTGCGCGGGCGCACTTCTCTTATGCGGAGACTCCTATGCGCGTTCGTGTCCTGCGGTTCGTCATCTCGGCGCTCGCAAGCGCCACACTGTTGAGCGGGTGCGCCGGCGCCGGCTCGAGCGTCACGCAAGCGGCGGGAACCGTTCCCGCGATCGCGCAGCACGGTACCGCGGGGGAATCGGCGGGCCGCCAAGTCCACTCCGGCGTTCGCCGAACGCGATCGGTGGCGACCTGCTCGACGGACGGCTCCTACGCGTTCGTCGGCGGAGGGGGCTCGAACGTCGCCGGGGGCGAGTACTCGGTTATTGGAGGCGGCTCGGGCAACCAAGCATGCGACGACTGGTCTACAATCGCGGGCGGATACTACAACGCGGTTTCGGGATCGGGGAGTGACGGTTTCATCGGCGGTGGTGAATCCAATGTCGTGAGCGGGAGCGATACGGATTCAGCTATCGTTGCCGGCGAGGCAAACTCGGTCTCGAACACCGAGTCGGCGATCGTGGCTGGCTCGGGCAACTCCGTGACGGCGCAGTATTCGCTGCTTGGCGGCGGCCAGAAAACACCATTTCGAGCGAGGACGGCTTCATCGGCGGCGGTGTCGCAAACGCTCTATCCGGCGAGTACGGCTTCGTCGGGGGCGGACATGACAACACGCTCAGCGGGCTGACCGCTGCGTTGAGCGGTGGTTACGAGAACCAAAACGCCGGAACCAACGCGATGCTCGGGGCAGGTCAGAGCAACAGCATCACCTCTGCCGGCGACGATGCGTTCATCGGCGGCGGCAACGGTAATACCGTTTCCGGCACTGCGGCCGTCATCGGCGGCGGCCAGGGAAGCTACGCGGAAGGCGCCTACGCGACGGTGCCCGGCGGTTACGACAACAACGCGGCGGGTGAGCTGAGCTTCGCGGCCGGCTTCAAGTCGTACGCACGCCACGCTGGGGTCTTCGTGTGGAGCGACTATGCCAGCGGCGCGACGCTGCTGGAATCGACCGGGGTGAACCAGTTCTTGGCGCGCGCCACGGGCGGCTTCACGTTGTGGACGAACGCGGCCAACACCGTTGGCGCGAAGCTGGCGCCCGGCTCCGGGACGTGGGCGTCGGCGAGCGACCGCAACCTCAAGACCGACGTCGCCCAGATCGACGACGCGGCGGTGCTCGACAAGGTCGCGTCGCTGCCGATCAGCCGCTGGAGCTACAAGTCCGAGCGCGGGGTGCGGCATGTGGGACCGATGGCGCAAGACTTCTACGCCGCGTTCCGCGTCGGTGAGGACGACAAGCACATCACCTCAATCGACGAGGACGGCGTCGCGCTGGCAGCGATCAAGGCGCTGCACACCGAGAATGCAAAGCTGCGCGCGCGCGTCGACGCCCAAGCGGCACAGTTCGCGGCGCTTAGATCGTCGACGGCGCGGCAGCTCGCGCGCCTCCAAGCCGAGATCGTGTCGACGACCCGCTGAAGGCGTCGGTCCTGGCCCGTATGATGTCGAAATCGTTACCCGACAATGCGCGAGATGTATTGATCGGCTTTGGCTGAGCGTCACCGAAGTAAGAATTACCGCCCCGGCGAACACGAGCGCAGTGGCCACGATTGCCGTCGAGCACCTCACGAAGCGCTATTCCACCGGAACGCTCGCGCTCGACGACGTGCACCTCGAGATCGGTGACGGGGAGTTCGTCGCCGTCGTCGGACCGAGCGGTTGCGGTAAGAGCACGCTGCTGCGCATCATGGCCGGGCTCGACTCGGCCACCGAGGGACGCGTCGTCGTGGCCGGCGGCGGCGGAGGTCACGAGCTGCCCAGCGCGACGGTGTTCCAGGAAGCCTCGCTGTTCCCGTGGATGCGCGTCGGTCAGAACGTCGCTTTCGCGTTCGACTCGCTCGACGTGGGACGAGACGACGTGCGCCGGCGCGTCGACGACGTGCTCGGATTGGTCGGTTTGTCCGACTACGAACGCGCGTGGCCGCACGAGCTGTCGGGCGGGATGAAACAGCGGGCTGCCGTCGCGCGCGCCTTCGTCACCGATCCGCCGGTACTCTACATGGACGAACCGTTCGGCGCGCTCGACGAGCTGACGCGGGTCGGGCTCGCAAACGAGCTCATGCGCCTTTGGGAACGGTCGCCCAAGACGATCGTCTTCGTGACGCACGGCATCGAAGAGGCGGTCACGCTCGCCGATCGGGTCATCGTCCTGAGCGCGCGGCCCGGCACCGTCAAGGAAATCGTGCCCATCGGTTTCCCGCGGCCGCGCGACGCCGTCACGCTGCGCGGCGACCCGGCGTTCGGCGCGCACGTCGTCCACCTCTGGGAGCTGCTGCGATGAACGGCCGGCGCTGGCTGCAGATCGCCGCACCGCTCTCGCTGATCGCGCTGTGGCAGATCGCCGTCTCGACGCGGTTCTTGAATCCCGGCCTCTTCCCACCGCCCAGCGCGATCGCGGCGAACTTCGTCGACTACGCGCGCAGCGGCGAGCTGGCAGTCAACGCCTACTGGACGCTCTCCCGTCTGCTCGTCGGTTTGGTGATCGGCGGGATCCCGGGGACGCTGCTCGGCTTGGGAATGGGGATGAACGGCTGGGTGCGCGCCTACTTCGGGCCGGTCATCGCGCTGCTCTATCCGATTCCGAAGATCGCCATCCTGCCGCTGTTCTATTTCATGTTCGGCACCGGCGAGGCGGCGAAGTGGGCGGCGGTCGCGGTGGGCGTGTTCTTCCTGATGGCGATCAACACCGAAGCCGGTGTTCGCCAGATCGAGACGATCTATCTCGACGTTGCGCGTGCATACCGCATCCGTCCGTCGTCGTTCTTCTTTCGCGTGCTGTTGCCGGGCGCGTTGCCGAACATCTACGCCGGCGTCAAGTTGAGCATCGGGATCGCCATCGTCCTGGCCGTCGCGGCGGAGTACCAGCTGACGCGCGTGGGGCTGGGCTTCGCCATATTCAATGCGCAGCAGCTCTTGGACGTCGACCGCTTGTATGCCGCGCTGGTCGCCGTCTCGCTGCTCGGCCTCGCGCTCTCGGGCATCCTCGATGCGCTGGAGTCCGTCGTCATGCCCTGGCGGGCACACCGCCGGAAGAACTGACGGCCGTCAACCCCGCCCCCGGCCACGGTGAGGTCGCCGGGCGGGCATAAAGGTTCCGTGAACGGAACGACCGGCTTCGTCTCGGTGCGCGGCGCACGCGAGCACAACCTCAAGAATGTCGACTTCCGGATCCCGCGTGAGGCGCTCGTCGTCTTCACCGGCGTATCGGGTTCGGGCAAATCGTCGCTGGCGTTCAGCACGCTCTACGCCGAGGCGCAGCGTCGGTATCTCGAATCCGTCTCACCATATGCGCGCCGGCTGTTCCATCAGATGGCCGTGCCGGAGGTCGACGAGATCGATGGGCTGCCGCCCGCCGTCGCCTTGCAGCAGCAGCGCGGTTCGCCGACGACGCGCTCGTCGGTCGGCAGCGTGACGACGTTGTCCAACCTGCTGCGCATGCTGTACTCGCGCGCCGGCAGCTACCCGGCCAAGCAGCCACACCTCGAAGCTGAGGCGTTCTCGCCGAACACGCCGGCCGGCGCGTGTCCGCGTTGTCATGGCTTGGGCCGCGTGTACGAAGTCACAGAGCGTTCGATGGTGCCCGATCCGTCGCTGACCATTCGCGAGCGCGCGATCGCGGCGTGGCCGCCGGCATGGCACGGCCAGAACCTGCGCGACATTGCGGTGACGCTGGGCTTCGACGTCGACCGCCCGTGGCGCGAGCTCCTGAAGAAGGACCGCGACTGGCTGCTGTATACGGACGAGCAGCCGACGGTGCCGGTGTATGCCGGTTACACGCCGGCCCAGACGCGGCGCGCGCTCAAGCGCAAGGAAGAGCCCAGCTATCAGGGCACGTTCAGCAGCGCGAAGCGGTACGTGCTCGAGACGTTCGCCAACACCCAGAGCCCGCGGATGAAGAAGCGCGTGGCTCAGTACTTGATCGGCGCCGAATGTTCGTTGTGCCACGGCAAGCGGCTGCGGCGGGAATCGCTCTCGGTGACGTTCGACGGGCGCGACATCGCCGAGACGGCGCACCTGCCGCTCAAGCGGCTACTCGAGATCTATCGACCGTACGCGCAGCCCGGTCACGCCGCGTTGGCCAGCCTGCGAGTGAAGCATCCGCAGAAGGCGATCGTCGTCGAGCGCATCGCGCAGGATCTCGTCGCCCGGCTCGAGGTGCTGCTGCAGCTCGGCCTCGCGTATCTGACCATCGATCGCAGCACGCCCACCCTGTCGCCCGGCGAGCTGCAGCGGCTGCGGCTCGCGACGCAAGTGCGCTCCAACCTGTTCGGCGTCGTCTACGTGCTCGACGAACCCTCGGCGGGACTCCATCCGGCGGACACGCAAGCGCTGCTACGAGCGCTCGACCAGCTCAAGGCGTCGGGCAACTCGCTGTTCGTCGTCGAGCACGAGATCGACGTGATCCGCCACGCGGATTGGCTCGTCGACGTCGGTCCGGCGGCGGGAGTTCACGGCGGAACGGTGCTCTATAGCGGGCCGCCTTCGGGTTTGGCGCGGATCGAACCGTCGATCACGCGACGGTACGTCTTTGACGGCGCGACGCGCCGGAGCCGCACCCCACGCGAGCCACGCGCCTGGCTGCGGTTGGCCGGCGTGACCCGCAACAACGTGGTCGATCTCGAGGTCGCGTTTCCACTCGGCCTCTTCACCACGGTCACCGGCGTTTCGGGCTCGGGCAAGTCGAGCCTGGTGAGCCAAGCGCTGGTCGACCTCGTCGAGGACGCGCTCGGCGTCCAACGAGCGGCCGAAGAGGAAGGCGACGTTCTCGAACGCGCGCCCGTCGTTCAGAGCCAAGGGCGCATCACCGCCGGAATGGGTCGCATACGGCGTCTCGTGCGCGTCGATCAGAAGCCGATCGGCCGCACGCCGCGCTCGAACTTGGCGACCTACACCGGGCTGTTCGACGCCGTACGCAAGCTGTTCGCGTCGACCAAACAGGCGCGGGCGCGGCGCTTCGACGCGGGCCGCTTTTCGTTCAACGTGGCGAAAGGCAGGTGCGCGACGTGTCAGGGCGAGGGTTCGGTGATGGTCGAGCTGCTCTTTCTGCCCAGCGTGTACGCACCGTGCCCGACGTGTCACGGCGCGCGCTACAACGCCGAGACGTTGAAGGTGACCTATCGCGCGAAGACGATCGCCGACGTCCTCGACCTGACAGTCGATGCGGCGTGGAGCTTCTTCGGCGACGACGAGCCGGCTGTGCGCCGCGCGCTGACCGTGTTGCGGGAGGTCGGGCTCGGGTATCTGCGGCTCGGACAACCCGCGACCGAGCTCTCCGGCGGCGAGGCGCAGCGCATCAAGCTCGCGACCGAGCTGCAGCGGCCGCAGCGCGGCGACACGCTCTACGTGCTCGACGAGCCGACGACGGGGCTGCATCCGGCCGACGTCGAGAAGCTCATGGTTCAGCTCGACGGGCTCGTCGCGTCCGGCAACACGGTAATCGTCGTCGAGCACGACATGCAGGTCGTCGCGGCGAGCGACTGGGTGATCGACATCGGCCCGGGCGCGGGCGACGAGGGAGGCTCCGTCGTAGCTTCGGGCGCGCCCGCGGTCGTGGCGGCGGCGCAGAGTCGTACCGCGCCCTTTCTCGCCCGGGCGCTCGCCGGGAGATAGCCACGGCCCGTGCCCGAGCCGCAATCGTAGGGATTCCCCTACTTCCGCGCTAACCGCGGATAAGCCAGGATTGGAGCATGCGCATGACGTCGCGGCACTTTTTGCTATTCGCAGTGTACGGAACCGCCGCGCTGACCGCGTGCTCGGGCAGCGGTGGTACGGCCAGTGTGGCTCCGCACGGGGGTCCGACGCCGACGCCCACGCCGGTCGTGTCGTCGTCGCCGACCGCCTCGCCGACGCCAACCGCGACGCCGAAACCGAGCACATCGCCGGGGACCCCGACCCCGACTCCGACCGCGACTCCGACTCCGACCGCGACTCCAACTCGGACGCCTAGCCCGACCCCGACTCCGACGGCGAGTCCCACCGCGAGCCCCACGCCCACGCCGACGCCGACCCCGAGTCCCACGCCGGGCTCGACGCAGGCGGTGTGCAATTTCTCGATCACCGAGCTCCCGCTGCCGGCCGGCAGCGCGCCGGACTACATCACGCTCGGCCCCGACGGCGCACTGTGGTTCGCCGATAACGGTCTGAACAAGATCGGGCGGATCACGACCGCCGGCGTCGTCACCGAATACGCGACGCCCACCGCGAACAGCGGTCCGTTCTCCATCACCGTCGGCTCCGACCACAACCTGTGGTTCACCGAAGAAACTGCGGGCAAGATCGGCAAGATCACCACGGCCGGCGTCATTACCGAGTACACCTCGCCGAACTTCTTCAGGCCGTGGGTCATCACGTCGGGCCCTGACGGGGCCTTATGGTTCACCGACAACAGCTCCGGCGCCATCGGCCGGATCACGACCGCCGGCGTCGCGTCGCCCGAGTTCAGCGTTCCGGGTCAGGGTGCCGGCGACAACCGCGAACCGTACGGCATCGTCACCGGTCCCGACGGCGCGTTGTGGATCACCGACTTCCTCGGCGCGATCGACCGCATGACCACCACCGGAGCAACCACGCAGCACCTCATCGCCGGCTCCGAGCCGGACGTGATCGTCCCCGGCCCCGACGGCGCGCTCTGGTACACGCTGAGCTTCCAGTACGCGATCGGCCACATCACGACGGCGGGGACCAACCACTTCTTCCCGACGCCGACCGGCGGTCCACAGTCGTACTCCAACGGTATCGCCGTCGGAGGAGACGGCGCGCTGTGGTTCGCGCTCAACGCGAGTGCGATCGGCCGGATCACGACGGCCGGTGTCGTCACCGAGTGCCTGACGCCGACGCAGATCCCCGGCGGCACGACCCTACCGTTCGGCATGACCGCCGGTCCCGACGCCGCGATGTGGTTCACCGAGAACATGAACGGCAAGATCGGTCGCATCCCGCTGAGCAGCGTAACGACATCGATCCGTCGCCAGCCGCGCTGACAACCCGAGACAACATCGAGAAACCCCGCCGGTCATTACGGCGGGGTTTCTCTTATCACGTCGTCGTCGCTAGCGCCGTCGCAAGCGCAATCGTTTCGCGCGCAACGCCTTGGTTCGACTGCGACTGTCCGGACTCGTGGTGATGTTGATGCTGCCAGTGATCGTTATCGTACCGGTCGCGGTTGCCGCTGCGCTGTTCGTGAACGAGAAGCTGCCGGTGCCGGTCGTCTTTGTCAGGTTGTTGATCGTGAGGCTCGTGATCGAGCCTTGGTCGAGGAACGTTTCCGCCTCGGTTCCCGGCTCGTTCGGTTCGCCGTCTCCGAACGCGTTCGGCGTCGGCGTCGGTTGGGCGGCTGGGAACCGTCGAGACTGCCCTGCGGTCCCTCCGACCGGCTGTTGCAGGATCATGAAGAAGCAGCCGTGCGTCGCGGCAGCAGTATACGTCCCTCCTCCGCCAAAAATATTTCCGCTGTACGAGGTGACCGTATACTCGCCGATATACTCGGTGAACATCGCGGGCGTCGGCGAAGGCGCTGGGGTCGGTGTTGCACTCGGGGTCCCGGTCGGCAACGGTGTGGGCGTGACGGTCGGCGTCGGCGTCGGGCTTGGGGACGAATACGCGATCGCTTCCCAGTCGCCGCTCTGTTGCGTGAACGTATTGCCGGTGACGATGCCACTCGTGTCGATGCTGGTGTAAATTCCGGCCGTTACAGCGGGTGCCGTACACGATGTGTTCCCGGTCGTCGGTGACCCCGACGGACTCGGGGTCGGCTTCGGGCTTGGCGTCGGCGTGGGCGTCGCAGTCGGCTTTGCCGTCGGCGTTGCCGTCGGCGTTGCGGTCGGCGTTGCGGTCGGCGTTGCCGTCGGCGTTGCCGTGGGGGTCGCGGTCGGCGTCGGGGTGATAGACGGACTACCCGAGCTCTTCGGGCTGGGCGTCGGCGTTGGCGTCGGAGTCCCGCCCGGGCTCCCCGAGCTCTTCGGGGTCGGCGTTGGGGTCGGGGTGGGTGTCGGCGTCGGACTCGCCGTCGGCGCCCCGGTGTGCGGAGTGGTGGTGGCGGTGCCGCCATTGCCCGAACACGCGCTCAGCGTCGCCGCTGCGGCCATAGCCAGCCAGAGAAAATGACGCAGGCTCACACGCATCGTTCGGTCCTCTGAGAAAGGGCGTCTAACGGAACGCGTCCACGGGACAAGCTCGGCGGTCGAAACCGGGCGCTCGGCTTCAGTCGTCGAAGCGTATCATACCGCGCATTTTGGACCGGCGCTATAGCTCCTTTGAGTAAGCGCCGCAGAGAAAACCCCGCCAGAGCCTTGCAATGACGGGGCTTCGAAGTGTGCCGAGACCGTGAATCGAACACGGGACACCAGGTTTTTCAGACCTGTGCTCTACCAACTGAGCTATCTCGGCCGGCGACCTGATCCGGTTCGCGCCGTCGAACTGCCGCCCTTCCCCTAGCGTGGATACGTGCTTGCTTTCCTAGTTGACTGAGGGCGCAAACCACGCTCCTCCGCCGGCACCGACCTAGACTTGGTCGGCAGTTTCGGGCGAGCGAAGCGGATCGTCTGTTCGCGCCGTGCTGCGTCTGTGGTCGATGGGCAAGGACAGCACCGCGCTGTTGTGGCTGATGCGCAAGGCGTTCCTGGCCGAGACCCCGCTGCCGGTCGTTCAGCTCGACACCGAAATGGAGCTGCCCGAGGTGTACGCGTTTCGCGACCAGGTCGCGCGCGACTGGCAGCTGGACTTACGCGTCAGCTGTGCTCCCTTCTTCTACATGAAGCGCACGCCGTCGAACGCGCCGGCCTGGCTTCGCCGCGCGCGCTCGGGCGAGATCCGCGGCTTCACCACCTGCCGGTTTCGATCCGCGCTGAACGCGGGTACGCAGACTGAAAAGGAGGATTGCTCATGGCAGCCCGTTCGATCACGCGCAAGCGCAAGACTACGCGCAAGAAGACCGGCGGCCGCAAGAAAACCACCGGCCGCAAGAAGACGACGACCCGTAAGAAGACCATGCGCAAGAAGACATCCGCCCGCAAGAGCACCGGCGCCCGCAAGAAAACCGCCCGCAAGAAGAGCACCAACGGCCGCAAGAAGACCGGCTCTCGGCGCAAGTACAGTCCTTCGGCAGGCGAGAACGTCCGCGAGGAGATGCACGAGTTCAAGCGCGGCAAACTGCGCAGCGGTCCGGGCGGCAAAGGCGGCAAGGTGAAGAGCCGCAAACAGGCGATCGCGATCGGGCTGTCCGAGGCGCGCGCCGCCGGTAAGAAGGTTCCGTCGCGCAAGGGCGGCGGACGGAAGAAGAAGAGCTAGTCTAGGTCGTAGTCTATCGTGACGGGCGCGTGATCGGAGAACCGCTCGTCACGATAGATCGACGCTGAACGGACGCGCGGCGCGAGATCCGGCGTGATCAGCTGATAGTCGATCCGCCAGCCGAGATTGTTCTCCCAGGCGCCTCGCCAGCCCGACCACCAGGTGAACTGCTTGGTGTCGGTGGGCCGTACGACACGAAACGCGTCGACCCAGCCGACGCGCTCGATCACGTCGTCCATCCACGCGCGTTCTTGCGGCAGGAAGCCCGTCACGCCCGTGCACGACTTCACGCTGAACACGTCGATGTCGAGGCGCGCGATGTTGTAGTCGCCGCAGATCACGAACGGATGCCCCTCGTTTTTCATCTGCACGAGGCTGGCGATGAAGCGGTCCAGGAAATTCTCTTTGACCGCTTGACGCGCGGGACCGCTCGTCCCTGACGGAACGTACAGCGCCGCGACCGAGAGGCCGCCTTCGAAATCCATGCGGACGAAGCGCCCCTCGGCGTCCATGTCGTCCATGCCGAGACCGCGCACGATCGAGACCGGCTGCCGCTTGGCGTAGATGGCGACGCCGCTGTAGCCTTTCTTCTGCGCGTCGACGAAGGCGAAGTTGAACCGGTCGAGGTCGAGCGCTTCGGGCGGCAGTTGGTGTTCCTGCGCCTTGGTTTCCTGCAGGCAGACGACGTCCGGATCCTGCGCGTCCATCCAGGCAAAGAAGCCCTTGCGCGCGGCGGCCCGGATCCCGTTGAGATTGCAGGTGATGATCCGAAACGGCATGATACTACAATCTTCCCATGGCGCGCAGCACGACCCTGAAGATTGAGCCCGGGAGCTTCCCGATCCCTCGCGATCAGGTGGCCGTGGTCGTTCGCCCGGGCGGCCGCGACGTCGCGCTGACGAACTTACGTAAGGTGTTCTTCCCCACCACCGGCGCGACTAAGGGTGATCTGCTCCAGTACTATGCCGACGTCGCACCGTTCTTGGTCCCGTACATGCAAGAACGCGCGCAAGTGATGAAGCGCTATCCCAACGGTGCGAGCGGCGAGTTCTTCTACATGAAGCGCACGCCCTCGAACGCGCCGGCCTGGCTGCGCACCTGTTCCATCGAGCACGGCTCGGGTAGCGTGATTGCGTTCCCGATGATCGACGACCTCGCCGGCCTGCTGTGGCTGATCAACCTGGGCTGCATCGATCTCAACGAGTGGTACTCGCGCTGCGACGACACCGACCGGCCGGACTACCTCCACTTCGATCTCGACCCGGTCAAGGACGGCAGCACGACGTTCGCGACCGTGCGCACCGTCGCGCTTCACG
>Ga0302324_100004494_pt1 | contig 30832 bp, 23 predicted proteins | sample Palsa_T0_1_FD_201949 | JGI IMG/M metagenome (GOLD analysis project Ga0302324, IMG submission 201949) | Peat permafrost microbial communities from Stordalen Mire near Abisko, Sweden - Palsa_T0_1 | ecosystem: Environmental > Terrestrial > Soil > Palsa > Peat permafrost | place: Sweden: Abisko... | reverse complement strand
GATCTTTAAGTTCGGAGCAAGGAGCTTCGACCTGTGAGGTTCTCTCAGGAGCCCCGATTCCTCTAATCATGAAATCGGAAATGGCGGGCAAAATACGACAGGTGAGAGCAAGAGTTCCTTTTTGGGCTGCGAGCAGAGCTAGCAATCAGTTCGAGCGGCCTTGCGTGCTATGACGTAGTTTTTCGGCAGGGAAAACAGGCTAAGTCAATCAACGAAAAGGACTTGCATGACGGTCTTGGCAGTCAGTTGATGAAAAATTGCGTCAATTACGCTCAATGATCAGCGGTCAAAATGTGAAACGCCTGTTTGCAACAGCCGTTGGTAGACAGCAAGCAACGAAGCAAGACACCAGGGCGGAGAGATGTCATTCAGTCTGCCCGACGACCTCGAACCTCCTCGTTTTCTTGTCAGAGAATAGAATCTCGTAGACTCGGATGGAATCGTAAGTGGTGTTGTGCTCGTCCTTAACAGGTTTCGCCTTGTAGTCACCGAGTGCCAAGATCGTGCCAGTAGCACGTTCGCACAGCAGTTCGTACTTTTTTCCATCGATGACTACGCTCAAATCTTGTCGGCCGCCAACAGCGATGTTCGATGAACTGACGTGGACGGTGACGGCGTACTCGGCCGAATTGGGATCTGTCTAGGCCCATGTGTGCGCGGACAAGAACAACAATATGACAAGTGCGATTTTTTTCATGGGTTCCTCGCTTCGGTGTAATTGAGTGGACGGTATCACGACGGTTGAGGTTATGTCCGAATTGTTGCAAAATCGCATTTACCCTCAGAATCCAGCCGAAGCGCCTCGGCGCGGCAAACTTTGGCACCGGCAGATTTTGTGCGCAACTCCGGCATCGTTGTGACTCCCTACTCCGGTTTGGACGATGGCGCCCTGCGAGTTCTCCGAGATCCCGCAGAATCAAGAAGTTAACGTGCGGTAATTTTTCCAGCGCCGTACAGCGCCGTGCCAGAGCCAGAGAGCGCCGGGAATCGCCGATCCGCTTTGCTTTCTGCAAGTTCGCCTGCGGTACTTTCCAGCGCTCTGCAGCACCCATTCTGGGGTGACCTGTCATCCTTCAGCCGCTGCGAAGCAGCGTTTCTCAAACCCAAACCAAACCTCACCCGTCTCGGCGTCCACGACGGACGATCAGGCACCCTTGAGGTTCTCACGGCACAAACGATTGCTCTTCAAAATGAACGAAACGATGAGTCGGCGCAGAGGCAGTCATTGCGAAACTGCTGGCGGTTGACGTGCTTGTAAACAATGTAGGAATTTTCGAGCCCAAGCCATTCCCCGAAATTCCTGACGAGGATTGGTATCGTTTGTTTGAGATCAACGTAATGGGCGGAGTGCGCCTCTCGCGACATGTCACCGCAGTGCTAAAGAATAACTGGAACCGTATCCTCTTTATTTCCAGCGAATCGGCGGTGCAGATTCCCGCTGAAATGGTCCATTACGGAATGACAAAGACGGCACAGATTGCGGTGGCGCGGGATCGCGGAGTCGATTGCTGGAACCGGCGTGACAGCCTATAGCATTCTTGCTGGCCCAACGGAGTCGGAAGGTGAGGCGGGGTTCGTCGAGGCTATGGCGGAACACCAGAAAAAGTCGAAGGGAGAGATCGAGAAGGAATTCTTCGAGCACGTGCGGCCATCATCTCTGCTGAAGCGCTGTGCCACCGTGGATGAAGTCGCAGCCATGGCGACCTACCTGGCCAGCGAGCTTTCTTCAGCGACGAACGGAGCAGCCTTGCGAATGGATGGCGGCATTGTGAGGGCGATTCTATGAGTACGGACTCGACCAACTCGAGCCCAAGATCCCGGCCCAAGATAAGCACACCTCGCGCGAACTTTGAAGGACTTACGCAGCCACCTAAGACCTGTTAAGTTGTTTCAAATACTTATTAACGCCAGACTGAAAAGGCTGGCGTCGGCGGTTCAACTCCGTCCCTGGCCACCATCATTCCAAAGGACTTGGGCGTTTTCGCCCACTTTCTCCAGCCCAAGATACGTCACCCCCAAATTGGGAACTGTGGAACGCCAGATGAAACTTCGGCGTTTACACAGGTTAACTTTTGCTGCGTCAACAAAATTCGTCTCCGCTGGGCGACAGCGATATCGAACGATGAGGTTCGTTTAGACAGGTGGCCCCAGAGCGTCGAATGCGTAAACGCGTTGAAGCGCAGGAGCTCCCTGGGAACTAGCCGGTCTGTCGGGCTCCGGTCAGGACGACCACTGGCTGCGTCTTCGCGGAGCGTTGCAGCCGGGGTTCAAAACCGCGCGTGGAATCCACATATATGCCAAATATACGATAGGATCGCATATTTTGCCCCAAAAAATTCCCGCCTGTTGTCGAACTGGTCCCAGCAGAAAAGTGTCGTTTCCGGTCACGATGCCATATTGTGCCCAGATGCCGCAATCCTGATGACTTCCTGCGTTTTGAGGTCACCGAAATAGGTGCCAAACCGCAATCTAGCTGGTATTGAGCAACCGCCCAGGAAGAAAGACTGCGGCCTGAAGGCAACGGCGGAAGGCCGACCTACCCTGTTACTGAACTTTGCCTCGTCCCTTAACCTCCCACTGAACCACTACATCTTCCCCGCCACACCCGTAGACTCGATCGTGCAGGTTGATACACGGGCATATGTGGTTGGGAACGATGCGAAGCCGTTCACCCAACTTCGGTAACGTGCACGTCCCCGTCACGTTCAGGTGCCCGTGTTCTTCGGAGAGCCTCGATGACGACTTCAGGATAGTCGAGGACTGACCCGTAACCAAGCCTGCGGCCGGAAAGAAGAGTATCGGCGGAAAGAGTCTTGCTGCCTGCGTCAACCATCGCTTTGCCGGCAACACTGACGCTAACTACCGTGCAGAGAACCGTTGCCGCACGATCGAAATAGGTTGCGGCTTCGGCGCAGACCGTTTTCCTATCATTAAAAATATAGGTCCCTGGCCGCATCTCGTTAACGTTCTTGGATCGGTGAGAGATGTAGGCCGCAGGCGTGTTGCCCCCGCTCACGATTCCGCAGTCGATTCCTTGGAGATCGAGAAGCTCTTTCAGTCTTGAGAGCGCAGCATTTTCTTGTTCGAGCAGGCCCTCTCGCTCAGCGGCTGTCCCCATGATTTGGCCTGGATAGGTCAGAACACCTTCCCAGCGCAGACTGACAAGCTCGCGAATCCGCTGAGCCGTTTCCAAAGAGGGCTTCGTGATGGGCAAGCCGCACCGGCCGAACCCGGTATCGAACTCTACTCTTACTCCGACTGTTACTCCGGTGTTCGCAGCAGCTCGTGATATCCCCTGTGCGACTTCCAGAGAATCAACCGCGACCGCTCACCTGACACGTTCGGAGAGCCGCATCACGCGATCCAATTTGTTTTCGCCGAGCAACGGATGAACAATCAAAATGTCGTCGACTCTGCTATCCGCCATGACGGTGGCCTCCCCCAGCTTTGCCACCGTGATTCCCGAAGCGCCTAGCCGCAACTGCAGGTGCGCTAATTCAGGAATCTTATGAGTCTTTGTGTGGGGCCGCAGTTTCAGGCTGTGCGCGGCGCAGTACTGACTCATGCTTTGGAGATTTCTCTCCATGATGTCGATATCAATGAGGACAGCCGGAGTGTCCAGGTCTGAAATTTTCATTGAGTCCAGCTTCCTCCCCGCAAAAGAGCTGCCGCCGGTTGCCAAAAACCTGACTGATTCCCACGGAGCCTAGCGCGGCTTCCGTGCGATGGTATCGATTTCAACCTGATTCCGTCTCCCAGGACGGACTGCACGGTAGTGCGCGCCGGGCGGATTCCGGGAAAGAATTCAGCGTACACCTTGTCGAATCTGCCGAAGTCCTGAATGTCGGCGAGATGGCAGGTGCACTTCACTACATCATCAAAGCTGTAGCCAGCGCTATGCAGGACCTTCCCGATGTGGTTGAGCGTCAATCGGGTCTCATATCTCCACTCCGGCCGAATATGAACCCGTAGATGCGATCTTGTCCGGATGTTTGATTTCAACTTTAGGCACTTGGTATGGTCTCCTTAATTTGGTATGGTCTCCTTAATAATGCAACGTTGCCGCGTGTCAGATTATTGTTCTTTTTCCTCTGGGAAAAACTAAAACGCCGTGTTCTGCATGGGGAGCATTTGCTTACGGCCTTTTACGTTGACCATTCTTGCGATTCTGTCGGTCGTTGCCGACATTCTCGGGATACTTTTGCGCCAACTCGCGGATCTCATAGGTGAACTTAAGAAAGAGCCGTTCCCATCGCCGGGCTTCTTCGGGCGTATACGGGTAGAAGCCGCGAGCGTTCGATACTCCCCGAGCACCTGACTGCACTAACTGGTCAATCAGCGCCGGCACCTTGGTGGCGCAGCTCAGTTCTGGAAATAGATCTTTCATAACCGCTGTGTATGCGGGAATGCCCGTCAGGTCCATGAATCGGAACGGTCCCGCAAACGTTATCCAATAGCCCAGATCGTTTCGCAACGAACGATCCACATCCTCGACATTGGCGTAGCCGTTCTCTACCAGGAAGAAGGCTTCTCGAAACATGGCGTACATGAGACGGTTGGTAATGAAGCCTCGAATATCCCGGCGTAGCAGAGAGGGCTCTTTTCCCCACATCTTCGACAGCGCTACTACGCGTTGCGCGTAACGGAGTTCGGACTTCTTTCCACAAATGATCTCCAGGAAACGAGTCACGTGGGCGGGTTCCGCCCAGTGGATACCCAGAATCCGTCCGGGGTGTTTTGTTTGCTCCTGCAAGATGGAAACCGGAATCGCCGAAGTGTTGCTGCCAATCACGGTCTCACGCGATACCGCCAGTTCAATTTGGGCTAACGCGGCCCTCTTGGTTTCAAGGTTTTCTATGATCGATTCGATCACCAGTTGAACATCTCGCAAATCCGAGAAGTCCTCAGAAATGATCAAGTTCTGAATCACTCGGGATGGATCCCGTTGCAGCAGTCCTTGCTTTGCCATCTGCCTTAAGAGGGCCAATATGTGACGGGACGCGTGTTTATGCTTGGCCAAACTGCGGGTCACGGCCACTACTGGATGGCCCGCGGCCAGCAGACAGGCGGTGATGCTCATGCCCATCAGTCCAAGACCTACGACCCCGGCCTGCGTCTGCGCAGTTGAGCCGTTCGCGGCCTGCACCGAGAGTCTTCTGTGTGCTAAACCATTCTTCTGCATGACGTGTCTCCCAGTGCGGGTTGCTTATCTCCAAAATAGAAATTTCCGTGGAACAGGTGCGACCCGGTACCGGCCTCACCGATGATTCTCCGGGCGGCGCTTCCGACCTCAGGAGGCTAAGAACAGCCTTAAATCACGCGCTTCCTGGGACTCGGCGCATTACCATTCCCTGGGCGGAAATGCTCACCATCGCCATGGAATGTTTCCTGATGCGCCACAGCAACTTCCTGCGCGATGCAGCCCAGACGCGCGGAAATATTTCCCGCGACTCGCTTCACCAGCGTCGCCAGAATAGGAACACGATTGCTTGCAATCTGGCTTGAAATTCCCGCCACACTGATTGCGGCAACGGCCTTCCCGTCCTGGTCGAATACGGGAGCTCCGATACAACGCACCCCAGGTTCATCCTCTTCGTCGTCAAAGGAGTAGCCCGACTGTTTCACTCGCAGAAGCTCGCGCTTCAACGCGCTCTTCGAAAAGATCGTACGACTATTGTGCCGGGCGAACTCTTTGGTCTTAAGGAGACGATCAAGTTCGTCATCGGGGAGGAATGCGAGAAGAACCTTTCCAACTCCAGTGCAGTTGACATCCAGGCGTCGTCCGATCCATGATGCCAGTCTGACCAATCCGGGCGCTTCAACTTTGTCAATAATTACCGCTTCATCGCGTTCCAGCACTGCCAGGTGTACGGTGAACCCAGTCTCTTCCATGAGAGAACGCAGGAAGGGCTTGGCTTCTTCACGCAGATCGAGGTTCTCGATTGCGTTCCTGCTCAGGCTAACCAGCTTCAGACCAAAACAGTATCTGCCAGTGTTGACATTCTTCTGCAGAAACCCTCTGCGCTCGAGAGTTGACAGGATAAGGTGAACCGAGCTTTTCGGAATTCTCAGTCTTCGGGCAATTTCCGAAAGCGAGAACCCACGTTTAGCCTCGGCCAGACACTCAAGCACCGAAAGCGCGCGCTCGATTGACGGTACAGAGTAATCCTTGAGCTTGGCCACGACAGACCTCGACTATGTGCTGAAATGCGTGTTCAATCCGCTGGACACGGCAATGAACGTTGTTAAAGATACGGTTGCATCGGGAATTGGTCAATCGAAGAAGGACGGACGATGCCACCGATCATCAAATAACGTTCAGTCAGTTGGACAGAGGCTGGGCAAGCACCCCTTCATCCACCATCACTTGGCCGTTCCGCAATATTGATCGGAAGCCCGTCGGCGCAACGGCCGGCATGTCATACTGGCATTCGCTGCGGACTTTTTCCGGATCGAACACAGTGATATCTGCCACATAACCTTCGGCGATCCGGCCCCGATCCTTCAAATGGAACCGAGCCGCCGGTTTGCCGGTGATTTTATGAACGGCTTCTTCGATCGTGAGCCACTTGCGCTCGCGGACCACATCCCCGAGCAACAGAGGGAACGTTCCGTACAGGCGCGGGTGCGGACGTCCACTGGTATAAACTCCGTCGGTAATCACCATCGCCAACGGGTGGGTGAGCAAGGCATGGAGATTCTCGATCGACTGGCAGTGCTCCACGACATTCACCATTCCCTGTTGTTCCAGCAGAATGTCTATCACGACGCTCTCCGGGGCGATCTTCCGTTCATCTGCGATCTCCTGGATTGACCGTCCCATCAGCGAGCCTGCATGGTTTGCCACCGAAGTGATCACCACGCCACTCCAGCGGGCCTCAGGTTGAATCCGAGTGCGAATCGACTCGCGCTGCACAGGATCACGGAGCCGCGAAAGAAGATTGGAGATCCCCCCCTCCAGAGCGGACCGCGGCAGCATCTGGGTGAGCACCGTCGAGCCCGCGAGCCAGGGATAGGCGTCAAACGCGACATCGACACCGCGCACTGAAGCCTGGTCGATGGCTTCGATGGCGCGCTGCTGCAAGGGCCAGTAATCCGGGCCGGCAGCCTGCAGATGAGAAATCTGGAGGCGGCATTCCGACTCCTCGGCAATAGCGATTTGTTCCGCAACGGCTTCCAGAAGCCCGGCGGAATAGCTCCGCATGTGCGTAGCGTACACGCCGCCCCGGCGGGCGACTACGCGGCAAAGAGCTGTCAGTTCCTGCGGAGACGCGCCGGAACCTGGAGCGTACATGAGCCCCGAGGAGAAACCCGCGGCCCCTTCCTGCATGGCCTCATCCAGCAGAGCCGACATCTTATCTAGCTCCCGGCCGGTGAGCGCTCTGCTCGTATTCCCGGCAACCTTGATTCTCAAAGAACCATGCCCAACGAGCGAGGTAACCGTTGCCACCTTCGATTGGCTCGCGCTCGCAAGATAGTCGAAAGCGGAATTCCATCCCCAACGGTTATCGCCACAAAAGATGCCGTTTGCGAAATCCCGCAAGACCTGCGGGTTTTCCGGCAAGGGATACGCGGAGAAGCCGCAGTTTCCAACCACCTCAGCGCTCACTCCCTGCAGTAGCTTTTCGGTTCGATTTTCCAGCACCTGAAGATCCGAGTGACTATGAGCATCGATAAAGCCTGGGGCAATGATGCAGCGGCTGCAGTCGATGACGTTGTACTGCGCGCTGTCGGGTGCAACCGACCGGCTGCTCTGCGGGCCGCCCACAGAAACAATCCGGCCGGCTGAAATGACGACTTCGCCGGGGAAAGGAGGAGCGCCGGTGCCATCAACGATGGTGCCGCCCGTCAGGATGGCGCCTTTACTTTGCTCAGTTAGCTTCATGTTCGGACCTCAGGACGAACATCGCGGACATCTCACTCGCTCCCACATCTTCGTATGGCCCTATCGCGAGGATCTTTCGATCGACAACACTGAGCTGCGTAATACTCACCAAAGGAGCGAGCGCGCTGATGGAATCGATATCAAAGTCTTTATATAAGTCCAGGCAGAAGAGTTCGGGCGCAGAGCGGAGAGGCACCGGCTTATCGAGCAGATACAAAAAACTCCTCATGGCGTTGCGATTCGTCACGTTCGCGAATGCCTCTGGTTCGATCAAAGCCGCGATAAAAGCAACGGTCTGGCTGCGAATTCCGTCGGTCACGATTTGAACGCGGCTGGATCCTATTGAGGACCGTACCCATTTTGTGAAAGCCAGCAGTTGCGCTACTTCCAATCCCAAAGAGCGGTCTCCGCTGGCATCGACCAGGAGCTCCCAATCGCTCGAATCAGGCATTTCCGGCAGCGTAGCACCGTTGAAGAGAAGGTCTAATGCGAATACTTCGTGGCCGCTGCTCAGCCGATCGAACACATCCTGCCCAGCGGCTTTATAACCTTTGTCGTTCAGAACGATGGTAACTGGCTCGACCTCGGGCGACGCATCCTGTTTGAAGCGTATTCCGGTGGCACTCAGGCCGTTGGAGTTGGTGATCCTTAATGCACGCGACATCGAAACCGGCTGGTAGCGAACCACTGATTTCAGCCTTTCGCGTTGGGACTGAATCCATGTCGTGCGCTCGGCACCGGCGGCTGGAATTGGCTGGCGGGTAATGTTGCCAGCCAGTTTCCTCGCTAAGCCGAGAATGGTCAGATTGCCGGCGGGCACGCCTACAGCGAGCGTCTCGGCATTGCGAATCTCACCATCACTGAATATCGCATTCTCAGCGACTGGCAGATGAAAATACTTAGTGAAGAAACGGTAAGGTTGAATCCGATTGTCCAGTTGGTAGTTGTGTATGCCGGGATCGAAGTTTTCGTGCCAGGCGAGAACGTCTGCCGCACCGAACATCTGAAAAAAGGGTTTTACCTGGGAATATATATAAGGCTCGACCAAAGATGCGCGGAAACAACAACTGTCTACGGCGTTGTGCACGAGCAGCGTTGGGCGCGGCGCGCGCATAGCGACGAATTCAGGATAGTCGAATCCGCGCATGATATCGGGGGCGTCTTCTTCGATTTCATAAGTATCGCCGGGCGCGGTAAGGTTGGATTCGCGAGATCCGATGCCCGCCACTTCGACCGACACAGCAACGCGGGCATGCAGAGCGCCCAGCAGCACCGTTTGCCAGCCCCCGCCGGAAAGTCCGGTCGCTCCAATTCGAGCCGGATCAACTTCGGGCAGGGTTGCCAGGTAATCGAGTCCACGCCTCATGGCAAGATAGAAGAGGCCTAAAGCGTTGGATCCGACCAGATCGAGATGGGCCGCGTAGTCGTGGCCGTTGTCCGGCTGGGATAGTTCTCCGAACTGCATCCACTCGAGATTCAGTGCCACGATCCCGCGCTTGGCAAAGTTGATGCACCGCTTCTGCTCATATTCGACTGCAACTCCGTCGGGTTCATGGCCGAGCAGGTCGAGAACGGCGGGGACGCGGCCGGCGATCTTCTCAGGCTCGTATAGGAGGGCCGTCGCACTGAAGGCGGGAACAATCTCGTAACGCAACTTGCGAATACGGTAGCCGTGGTCAGTTTCGATCACGCCCACTTGTTCGAAACGTGGAGCAGATTCGATCCACTCACGGGGCCAGCCTTGAAAAGCCACATCCTCAAGCATGTGCTTGCGGAGTTGCTTCTCCTCAGCCGTCCACAGTTCCGGCGTGGACGGCGATGGTAGCGGAGGAATCCACCGCATCAGGTATTGCTCCAGCTGAAACTCTGTGACGGCGGGCGGCTGTAGCGGTTTGCTGAGCGTCTCGACGATCGAGGGAAGCATGGTTGTCTGGGCGCGGGTGTTGGTGCTGGCGACGAACGAAGCACACCACATGCAAGCAAGAATGACCCGCCATCCCGCTCTCCTCATTTGTATTTCTTCTCCCGACTGCGAGTCTGACGCGATCGTTGGTAACCGCGCGACGTTTTATCGTTTGGATAACTAAGCAGGGTCGAGAAGCTGCGCCTCGCAACTAAAGTTGTTGCTGCTCGACTTTACTTAGGGAAACATCCGCGACGTTGCGCGAAGCGGCGACACGAAAATTCTGGACTTCATGGAGCGCGAACACCGGGCCGCTAAGCGCTTTCGGCGTTTTGACATGAAAAAGGTCTACACCGTCCACATGGTCCATCCAAAAGACGGGCCGGGCGTCGGGCTGACGAAAAGCGATTTCAACGTTGGTGAACTCGACATTGTTGACATGGCGCAGAAAAAATCCGCTGGCGGGAATGTCGCCGAACATATCGGGATCAGGCCACGGATCATCTTGCGGCGACTCCGGCGGTGTGAGCGCGGCCATCGCTTTGGTTCCGCCGCCAGAATGCTCGAAATATACGTCATGGATCTTGATGTCTTCGATCGGGTGACCGGGAATGCCGGCGATAATTCCTCCTCCGCCCAGCCTGGAAACTGAATTGCTGCAGACGATGTTGCTCATGATGATACGCTTCATCGTGCCTACCTTTGCGCCTTTCGGTCCTCTCATGCGACCGCCCAAACGAAGAAACAAAGGAGTATTGGTGCAATCGCGCATGGTGATTCCAGTGAGCGTAATGTCTTCCACAACTGCGCCGTCGGAACTTTCCAGGGCAAAACCCTTGCAGCCGTCGAACAGGCAGTTGGAGATGGCTATATTCCTGAACCCGCCATTCGATTCGGTCCCAAGCTTAATACTTCCGTTAAACTCCTCCGGGAAATAGGGCAAAACTTTTGCCTGTTGGGCCTTATCCGACGACCAGCGCTTCCAGGTTCCATCCAGCATGGTGCCCACTTCATAAGCACCAGTGACATAGCAGTTGCTGATGGTGACGTTCTCCGTGGGGCGGGCATAGCCAGGAGCAAACGAACTCTTGGGGCAGATGGCGTCGTCAAACGGGGAATTGACGCTGCAGTTCGAAATGCGCACATTTCGGCAACAGTCAACATCGATGCCGTCCCGATTGGTATCGATCAACAAGTTGTCGATGGTAAGGTTGTCGACGCCCGTGGCCAGAATCGCGAAGTGCCCGCCGTCCAGAACAGAGAAATCGCGCAGGATCACATTGTGACAGTTCTTCAGACCGATCGTTTTGTTGCCCATCCCTGGGGTCTCGGCCAAGGGCAACTCACTAGCACCACGGCTGAGCCCCTTGCCCCAAATCAGGCCGGGACCGAGAATCGCGAAGTCGTGGATATCTTCACCCCAGATGAGACTATTGTGCCAGTGATTGTGACCGTAGTCCTGATAGTCATCCCAGGGCTTGTTCAATTCAGCAGCGTCGTAGGCCCCACTCTTTGCGCCTTCCGCTGGAACACTTGCCGCGAGGATCGTCGCTCCGGGTTCAAGATAGAGTACGACTTTGCTTTTGAGATGAACCGAGTAACAAGCATAGGTGCCTGGCGGGAAGCGTACTGTACCACCGCCCCGAGTATTGGCGTCGGCGATCGCATGGTTGATGGCTGGGGTATCGATCGTTACGCCGTCACCCCGAGCGCCGTAGGCTCTTATATCGAACCCGGCATTGGGATCATGCATTAGCCGAGGTGTGGTTCCCTCATGGGCGCCGGTGGAAGCGCCGGTTGCGGTTGCGACGAACCCGGCGCTGGCCACCTTCAGAAAGTTTCTGCGATGCGAACTCATTCGTGGGTTACCGGATGCTGACGAAACCGACGGCTCCCCGCTGGTCTCAAAAGCTCGCCTTCAGGCCAAACTGGATAATTCGGGGCTGGGCCGTTCCGTAGGAAGTTGGGCCGCCGTACGCGCCTCCACCCGCGGTGCCACCGACACGGGCAAACCCATTGCTGGTACCAGCAGCCAGCTGGTTGCCAGGCAAACCCAAATTGACGTTGTTGAAGGCGTTGAAGAACTCGGCGCGGAACATGATGGAGACTCGCTCGCCCACCTTGAATTTCTTAATTGCGGCCAAGTCAGTATTGAAGAAGCGTGGTCCGCGCAAGAAGTTCTTTCCCGAATCGCCGAAGGTTCCAATCGCGTTCGGAACGAAAGCATTGGGGTTGAACCATTCGGCGATGCTCTCAGCATGCGAGCGATGCGGCAGGACAGGGTTTACGCCGGGCACGAGGTCGGCCCGGTCGTTTCCGATGCCAGTCTCTGAATTGTCATAACCGCTATAGATCGTGAAGGGGCTTCCAGTTTGCCAATCCGAAATCGCGGTGAGCTGCCAGCCGTTCAAGATGGTATCGGCAACCCTCTGGATGTGAGCGTGAGGAATCTCATAATTCCCGTTGATTTTAAAAACCTTGCCGAGGTCATCCGCCGATGGACCGTAGTCGAAATGACGGCCGCAAGTGCAGGTATTTGTGAACAAGTAGTAAAGCGAGCCTTGTGGTTGTGGGGCGAAATCATCCAGCGCCTTCGACCAGGCGAAGCTGGAGAGGAAGGAGAAGCCGTGCCCCAGGCGCTTTTCAAGGGTCAGTTGCAATGCATTGTAGTTGCTGTCGACGCCGGAATTAATCTCAGCGACCGATCCATAATTTTGATTTACGCGCACGCCGCCAGTCCCGGGAATTGTAGGATTCAGCTGCAGCAGGCCGCTCTCCTGGTCGCCAGTGCCGTAGAGCCGGTGCCCATTATTGCCCACGTAGGCGACCCGCAGCAGCCAGTTTGCCTTGAAGCTGTGCTCCACCGTCAGGTTATAGCCCAGAACCATCGGCAAGCGAAGATGGGGATCCTGGATCTGGGAGAACGAGGGTTGGTAGGGAAAGGTCGCACCGGTGCCCGGGTCGTTGGGGCCAAAACCTGCGGGGAAAGGGTTGGCCTCTCCTGCGCTCCCGTAGGGGTCGGAGAGGCTAACGTTATAGAGGTTCACAACAGGGGCGAAGGGCGGGACGCCGACCATCTGTTGATAGATGAGGGAATTTGGCGGCTCGTAATAATAGCCAATGCCCCCGCGTACGCTCGTATCCCCATTCTTGGTGACCTGATAGGCAAACCCAAGCCGGGGTCCGAAATTCATGTAGTCAGCGAAGATGCCAGCGTCGGGGCATCCGGGATCATGGTTCTTGCCGCCATAGATCAATCCCGGAGGGGCATTGGGATAGCGCACGGACTCAGGTGCTCCGGGAGCCCAACAGGCGACTCTTCCCAGGCTGTCTTTGGAAGGGATCCACGGATCCCAGCGGAGACCAGCACTTAGGGTGAGTCGCGGAGTGGCCTTCCAGTCGTCCTGCACGAAAGCGCTCCAGTTGACCCCGGTAAAATTGAGAAATAAACCTCCGCCCTGGATGACTTCTGAGACAAAGCCAGCCTCGAAATCGGCCAAGGCGTTGCCCGTCGAATTGCCGAAATAGAATGTGCCACCCTCCTGGAAGAGGTTTCCCATGGGCTGGGTGAGGCGTACGGCTTCACCGCCAAATTGAATCAGGTGCTGGCCCTTGGTAATCGTGGCAACTTCGCGCAAGGACTGATCGCCTCGATTCCAGATTCCATAATTACCGCTCGAGAAAGAAGGCCCGCCCGTGCCCACATTCAGCGATGCCGTGTTGCCGGATCCTTTGTTCGGAGGCACGGCAAAGTTCGTCACTCCAGCGTCAACCATGGAGAATGGGGCGCTCGAGTACGTGGTGCCGTCAATCTTGGTGTATCCGTAGTAGCTGCCCAGCAGGAAGTGCGGCGTGATCGTATAAAGATCGACGATGCTTACGTTGTGGTCCACCAGAGTTTCCGCGGCACTGGACATTTCCAGGATGTTGGTGGAGGGAGGAAGGAGGAGCGGCTGGGTATAACTCTGCTGGAAATAGTGACTGCTGAGGTGGTGCTTGCCGGAATTGTAATCTACCTTGACTAGATACTCATTCGTGTTTTGAACCGTCGGCAGGCTGTTAAAGTTGAACGTGTTGGGGAACCCCTCACTGGTCTGGAGCGGCGTCGGATTGGGCAGCGGAATCCCGTTCAGCATGTAGGCCGCGACGGGGTCGAGAGTGATCTGATTGTTCGTGTACGCTGCGCCTGGCTGCGCCCCTGAGTTCGGGAATGAGAACGGATTGTATAACTGAGTAGTTCCGGTCCCGCCTGTGCATATCCCGCCGACGAAGGTTCCCCCAAAATTTGTGCAGAGCTCGCCAAAGTTGCCGCTGCGTTCGGCGGGGTCCGGCACACTCTGGCTGGTTGGGTTGGTCTCGTTGAACCTGGTTCCCTGATAGCTTCCGAAATAAAACAACTTGTTCTTGAGGATGGGGCCGCCAATGTCAATTCCGAATTGATTCTGCTTCAGCGGACTTACACCGCTGATCGAGAAGTAGTTTGCTGCGTCCAGCGCATTGTTACGGATAAATTCGAAGACGTCGCCGTGGATGGAATTGCTCCCCGACTTCAAGGTCACATTTGCCACTCCGCCGAGCGCATTGCCATAGACGGCGCTCATGTTGTTGGTGACCAGATTGAAGTCCTGGATGGCATCGGGATTGGGAAAAGGTAGATTGGTGTTGATGTAGGTGTCGTTAAAATCAGCTCCGTCCAACTGGTAACTTACGCCATTGGCGCCAGCGCCATTGACCTTGGCATATTGCTCGCTGGGGAAGACTCCGCCTTCGCAGTTCGCAGCACAGTAGTTGGCGGTGACGTTATCCGCTCCCGGAACAAGAAATACCAGTGCTTGAGCGTAGCGGCCATCCAGAGGCAGCTCAACAATCTCTTTCTGCGTGATGATTTGAATGAGGGTGGCAGAATCGGTGGTCACCATGGAAGCATCCGCATTGACCGTCATCCGTTCCTGTACGGAGCCCAGTTTCAGGTGAATCGGTAAATTCACAGACTTGTCAACCTGCAGTACGATCCCTTTCTGTGTGTAGGTAACAAAGCCTGTCATGCTGGCGGTGATCTGATAAGTACCGACGGGCAGAGCGGGAAATAGATACTCGCCGGATTCCTTGGTTGTGGTGTCCTGTTTGTATGCGGTCAGCTCATCCTGCGCCGTGATAGTGGCGCCCACCAGCGCCGAACCAGAAGGATCGAGGACCGAGCCACCGAGCCGCGCTGTCGTAAACTGCGCCAGCATCGGTATCGTGAAGACACAAACGAGGAGCATTGCCCAGAAAAGGAACATCGCCCGACGCATCAATTGACCGCAGCACACAATTTTCATCGCGAAGCCCCCTCAGGAACTGAAGCGCGCAGCACACGAGTCGCTGTGTGCAATCGCCGAATGTTAGCTTCGACCACTGCGTTTGCCAACAGAAAATGACGAGAGTTGTATGCAAGGTTCAGCCTATTGGACACAATCGGTCAATTCCAGGTCTTGGATTTGGCGGTGCTGGAAGGTCAGAACCGGCGACCATCGCAGACGTCTCTGGCAGACACAGCTAATCTCAAGGGTTTTCCGCTGGCTTTGACAGAAAGCGTTCCTTCCTCATGGGCGAACGGCCGCCCCTGAAAAGGATCATGCTGAAAGAAATTCCCGGTGTCCAACAGAATGAACACCAATTCATCTGGAGCGCAGAAAGCCGTTGACGCGGAGGGTCATATCCCCCTAAATGGAGCACGGGGTTATCTGCTCGCTCAATCAATCTGCAGGGCATGCTCTTGCGATTACCGCCTGCTTACAGGCAGAGATGAGGTCCGTATGAAACGTGCACGAGCGTTTTCGATTGTGTTGTTCTGGCTGATCGTGATTCCGGGGCTGGCGCATTCCCAGATAAGCAAAGTGAAAACTGTCTGGGTGATCATGATGGAGAATCACAACTGGACGGGCGACGACGCCGGTGCCTCCTTTGGCGACCCAGATATTAAGGACAATCCATTGGCTCCGTTTATCAATGGGACGCTGGTGAAAATATCGGCGCACGCGGAGCAGTATTACAATCCTCCGGGGAACCATCCGAGCCAGCCGAATTACCTGTGGCTGGAAGCGGGGACGAATTTCGGCGTCCTGGCGGACACACAGCCTGGACAGCCGCAACTATTTACAAAAAAACATCTGGTAACTCTGCTGCAGAATGCCGGTATTTCCTGGGGGGCTTACGCAGAGCCAGATTTTGGAAGTGCGGTATTTGACACGTGTCCGCTGGACTTCAGCTTTCTTGACATTAACCACCTCGCGCCTGATTTCTTCAACGACATCAATGACGGACTGAATCCCCAGTCTGCTGAATGTATCGAACACGTCAGACCTTATTACCAACTGGCGACCGATCTGGCTGACCATACCACTGCGCAATACAATCTCGTGATTCCTAACGTCTGCCACGACGGCCATGAGGGCGTCTCCCCTTGCGACGCTACCGAACCCGCGGATAATACATTGCGATCAGACACATGGCTAAAGCAAAACTTGCCCCTGATCCTCCAGTCGGACGCGTACAAAGAAGGCGGAGCCATATTCGTCACCTGGGATGAAGCGGAAGACACCGACCAGTTCAGCGATGGCCCAATCGGAATGTTCGTACTGTCACCTTTCGCCAAAGGAGGCGGTAAGGCGGCATACAGCAACTCCATTCATTACGACCATAGCTCGACACTGAAAACGGTAGAAGAAATCTTCGGCGTGCAGCCTCTGCTTGGGGCCGCTGGAGATCCGAAAACAGCCGATCTAAGCGACTTGTTCCAGTGAGCTGGCGGGGAATCCTGAAGGACTAAATATGTCCGAAAGGAACCACTTGACTAGGGAAAACGCGGAGAGTGCGGCGAGTTCCGTTCCATTTACGCGGAGCGTCGGAGATCGCTTGACGACCCGCCGCGCATTTCTTCACCAATCAGCCATGGCCGCTGCAGCCGCAGTCGCTCCGCGATTCTCGCGAACCCAGGGGCGCGATGCGGCGACCATGATTCCTACCCTTGATCCGAACAAACTGGCACGCTTTGTAGACCCGCTGCCTCTTCCCGTGGTCGCACAGTCGCTGGGGGATCGCCCTGTGCCAGGCAAGCCCGGCGAGTCGGCGCCTTTCTATCGGGTTCCGATGCACGCGGTCGCGAGGAAGCTCCATCGCGATCTTCCTCCGACGAACCTATGGTCCTACGGCGATTCGGTTCCCGGCGTCATGTTCGACACCCAGAGCGGTCAAGGCCTGATCGTCGAATGGGTGAATGAATTGCCGGCGAACCACTTTCTTCCCATCGATCACGCCGTGCATGGCGCCGAGAGTGGCACGCCAGAGGTGCGGAGCGTGGTTCATCTGCATGGCGGCAAGACTCCTGCCAACAGCGACGGATATCCCGAAGACTGGACGGTGCCCGGGCAATCGCACACTTACTTCTACCCTAACCAGCAGGATTCGGCGTTGCTCTGGTACCACGATCACGCAATCGGCATAACCCGGCTGAACGTTTACGCGGGACTCTTCGGACTATACGTGATTCGCGACCAAGCCGAGCAGAGCTTGCACTTGCCCAACGGCAAATACGAGATCCCACTCGTGCTCTGCGATCGCCATATTCACGAGGATGGTCAGTTGAGCTATCCCCGTGCGTGGGTACCAGAGGTGGTCGGCGAAGTGCCATTAGTGAACGGCAAGATCCTTCCATATCTCGAAGTCGAACCACGTAAGTATCGATTCCGAATCCTGAACGCCGCGAACGGCCGCTTGTATCGGTTGTCGATGCCAGAGGGTGTTGAAATGCACCAGATCGGGGCTGACCAAGGTTTGCTGCCGGCCCCCGTACCAGTCACGCACATCGTACTTGCGCCTGCCGAACGCGCCGACGTAATCATCGATTTCGCGAGACACGGTGGTGCGCGGATTTTGTTATCCGACGATGCCTTTACCCTGATGGAGTTTCGGGTGAGCGCCGCCCCGGTGCGGGACCCAAGCGAGTTACCGGCCAAACTGCGTCCAGTGCCGCGTACCGCGGAGTCCTCCGCCGTAAAGACTCGATGGCTGACGTTGGACGAGCTGAAAAAAGGTGTGGTCGCATCGAAGGGGATGCTGTTGAACAAGACTCCGTGGCACATGCCCATCACCGAGAAACCGGTACTGGGGACAACGGAGATTTGGGAACTCGCGAACCTAACCGACGACATTCACCCCATCCATCTGCACTTGGTGCGGTTTCAGATTTTGGACCGCCGCCGCTTCGATGCTTTCCAGTACATGACAACCGGCACCCTGCGATACCGGGATCCGGCCACGCCTCCCGACCCCAACGAGATGGGATGGAAGGACACGGTTCGGGTCAACGCCCAGACGGTAACTCGAATCATTGTTTCGTTCGAAGGTTATCCCGGCCGCTATGTGTGGCACTGCCACAACCTTGAGCACGAGGACAACGAGATGATGCGCCCCTACGAAGTGCTAACGGCGGGGAATTGACGATGCTTGCAATCCGGTGAACCTTGGAGGTTTCAATGCTAAACATGTTTTCTCTTTCTCGCTGTCCAGCGCAGCTCCGGCTCGTGCAGCTTGGGTTACGCCTTCTAGCCTCGGCCTGCCTGCTGCTGCCGATTGCGGCCCGGGCGCAGGTGAGTTTCACCGGGAATGGGAGCAGCGTGAACCTGGCATCGCAGCCGGTTGGATCGGCAAGCGCGGCCGTGTCGCTGCCCTTCACGATCGCAGCAGACACGACCGTGGGCAGCATCGCCGTCTTGACCACCGGCATCGCCGGCAAGGACTTCGCCCCGGCGACGGGGAGCACCTGTAAAGCAGCGACTTACACCGCCGCCACCAACTGCGTGGTGAACGTGAGTTTCAAACCCCTGGCCACGGGCCTCCGCCGGGGTGCGGTCGTGTTCTATTCCGGCGCCCGCAACACCGGCACAGTGCTGGCCACGGTGCCGGTTTTTGGCATCGGCACCGGGCCGCAGTTGGTGTTTGGACCGGGAGGCGCCGAGGCCAGCGTGGGCGGCAAGTTGGTTAGTCCCGAGGGAGTGGCCGTGGACGCAGCCGGCAATGTGTACGTGACTGATATTGCCCTCCAGAAGGTTTTCAAAGTGACGCCAGCCGGCGTGCGGACCTCTGTGGGGAGTGGACTTGAAGTGCCCGCTGGCGTGGCGGTGGACGGGGCAGGGAACGTGTACATCACCGATAGTCAGGCCGACGCTGTGTTCAAAGTGACCCCCGGCGGTGTGCAGACCACGGTGGGCAGCGGGTTCGATTGGCCGTCGGGCGTGGCTGTCGATGGCGCGGGCAACGTGTATGTTAGCGATCCGTTTATCGATGCGGTGTATCAGATCACGCCGGCGGGCGAGCAGACCACGGTGGGCGGCGGATACAACACGCCCGCAGGCGTGGCGGTCGACGCAGCCGGCAATGTGTACGTCGCTGACTCCTACAGTGCAGTGGTGTACGTGATAACGCCGGGTGGTGTGCAGACCACGGTGGGTACTGGGCTGGTCACTCCCGCCGCGGTGGCCGTGGACGCAGCGGGCGACGTCTACATCACGGATGCAGGTACTGACGCTGTGTGTGAAGTGTCATCTGGCGGCACGCAGTCGACGGTGAGCAGCGGGTTCGATGTGCCGAACGGCGTGGCCATAGACGGATCCGGCAATCTCTATGTTGCGAACACCTTCAGTGAACAGGTGCTGAAGATTGGCCGCGCGGACGCGCCGTCATTGAAGTTTGACGCTACCAAGGTGAACTTCACGAGCAAGGACAGTCCAAAGACAGTGGACGTCAAGAACATCGGCAATGGGTCGCTACAGTTCTCGGCGCTAACCTATCCGGCGGACTTCCCCGAAGGCGTCTCCGGCGGAGGGGACGCTTGCACCGCAAGCACCTCTCTCGCCACCGCCTCTACCTGCACCCTGACCATCGACTTCAGTCCAGTGAAATCATTGGGTTCTAAGAAGTCACAAGTGTTGAAAGAAGCTGTGAAGTTGACCACTGACACGCTCAACGTGGCTGATGCGCTGGAACAGGTGACGGTCACCGGTACGGAGACAAAATAGCGTTGGATTCACTGGTCCCTAGTTTCGCAAAGTTAACGCTGTCAAACTAATTCAGGAAAATTGGAGAGGGTATGAAAAAGACAGTAAGCGTCCTGGCGGTCCTGATGCTGGTTGGTTGTGGCGTAGCTTTTGGCGCCGGGCCGACCGTCTGGGTGGTTCCGAGTACTTTGTTGCGGGTGGGGCCGACTGATGCCGCAGGCAACGGCACGAGTGCAACGATCTATGGCGGACAAGGGGAATACGTCGCCTTTCAGGTGGCCGTGCAGGCTGCCTCGGGCGGACTTACTAACGTGACTCTGTCGGTTTCAAGTTTAACGGGACCGGGCGGTACGACGATTCCCAGCAGCAGTCTGATTCTCTATCGAGAGTCTTATATTACGATAAGTGCCGCCCAACACAGCTCCGCCGGTTTTGAAACGTCCGGTCTTCCGTACACTTCCGACAACGGAGTCCAAAATGCGCCCATCACCACCAGCAATGAAACTACGCCCGACGCGCTGATTCCGGCGATTGATCCGGCGACGGGGAATCCTCCCACGTCAGGAGCTACTTATACGTTTGAGCTCTCTAGTCTGGCCGCCAGTAACAACACAGTTTTCTGGGTAGATACGTTTGTGCCTCGCGGGACGACCGCCGGCACCTATACCGGTACTTACACCGTGTCGAGCACTCAGGGATCTGCTGAAGGAACGATATCGCTGACGGTATGGAATTTTACGGTGCCGCTAAAACCGTCGCTCCGATCGCTTTTTGGTGGAGGCGACTCCAATCTGTCTGCGGGCGGCGCTTTGGCTGCCGGCATAGAAGCAGAGCTTCTCAGAAACCGACTCATGCCTGACACCGCGGGTTTGGTCAACGAGAGCACTGACATCAGTCAATACGGGCTGAATGACTTCGACCTGGGTTACTATGAAAACGTTTCCTACGGGGCGTGCACGGGCAGCGACCTCAAACCTGCACCCCCTACCTTGAGCGCTTTGCAGACCGCGGTCAATGCGCAACCGACAGGCCTTTACTTGAGCGACTACACCGCCGACCCAGAGTCGAGTTGCACCAATACCGCGTACTACAACTCCGTGATCGCCTGGGCTAAGGTCCTGCATCAAGCAGTCGTCACCGGTGTTCCAGGCCAGATTGGAGTCGACAATATGGTCTCGCAGCGGCCCGATTCCGCAGCTGCCGCGGGCGGACTTTTCAACGACGGCCTGGGCACCGGCCGTTCCGCTGTGGATGATTGGTCGATGCTCCCGCAGGACTATGATGTGGCCCAGACCGACACCTACGATGGATTGCACAATGTGACCTACGTTATTCAAAAGGGAGACAAGGTCTGGTCCTACACAGATGAGGTACTTGACTACTACTCTCCCAAGTGGGAACTGGATTTCCTGCCTATCAACTACCGCATTTGGCCAGGCTTCCTCAACCAGAGCCTGGGGATCACCGGGACGAATTACTGGGCCATCTCCAACTGGAACTCGGAGTCGGCTGCATGGACCAGTTCTCTATCCAAGGGTTACACAAACAGCAGCGACGGCTACTTTCCGGAAGAAGGCATTCTGGTTTATCCAGGCGGGCCGGCGGGATTGCAGAGTACGTCAAGCTATCAAGGTGTTGCACCCTCCATGCGGCTCAAGTATCTGCGGGATGGCGAGCAGGACTACGAATATCTGCAACTGCTCAAGAACTGTGGGGAAACGCCGAACCAGACCGCCCTGTATTCTCTCTCCGCGTCTGGCAGCGAGGATCCAAACTGGCATGATTGGACAATGAATGAGGCCAACTTAGAATCAGCACGTGTGACGCTGGGGAACCAGATTAATAGCGAGTGTTCCTCGGGCGTGACGCTGGAGTCAATTGCGATAACACCGGCGAGCGCGTCGATCGCGGCAGGCGGGACCCAGGCGTTCACGGCCACGGGAACTTACTCCAGCGGACCGACCCGGAACATTACCAGTTCGGTAACGTGGAGTTCGTCAAACACTGCAGCCGCGACGATCGCGACCACCGGCATAGCCACCGGGGTGGCAGCGGGAACGAGCAACATCACTGCTACGCTCGGCGGCGTCACTTCGAATGCGGCGGCGCTGACGGTTACGGCGCCGACTCTGGTTTCGATTGCGGTGACTCCAACGAGCGCCTCGATTACAGCGGGGGGGACAGAGGCGTTTACCGCGACAGGAACTTACTCGAGCGGGCCGACCCAGAACATTACCAGTTCGGTGACGTGGACCTCGTCGAGCACGACTGTGGCGACGATCGCGTCGACCGGCGTAGCAACGGGAAAGGCAGCGGGTACGACCAACATCACGGCCAAAAGCGGGTCGATCACGTCGAATACGGCGGCGCTTACAGTTACTGCCGCAAGCCCAATCACCGTGTCCATAACGGCGCCGGCGAATAATGCCACGGTTTCCGGGGTCACCACGCTGACGGCCACTGCTTCGGGAGGCGTGGGAGGAGTGGCAAGCGTGCAGTTTGTTGTCGATCTGGGATACAGCGACCAGGAAAACGCGGGAGTTGCAATCACCAAGGCTCCGTATACCACCACCTTCAACTTCGCCAGCCTGGCGGCGGCGTGGTACGACGTCTCGGCGGTGGCAACGGACACGGCGGGCAACACCGCCACTGCGACAATTGAGGTGGATGACACAGATTAATGTCGAAACACAACACAGTCGCTTCTGCCCGAAGCTTCCTCCGGGAAGCTCGGGCAGACTATTAGCAGGAGTATGGAGCAATTGCGACATCTTTAATGAATGAGATACCGATGAAGTGTATTCAACGTGGCTACTGCTCAGAACCGCGAAGTTGGTTTGCAGTGGCAGGTTGTTTTGTGATGATTCTCTTCCCGGAACTCGGCTGGGCACAAGGGAACGCAATCATAGGCACGACGCCTATCGTGTGGGCTGTTCCAAGCTCTTTGCACCGAGTTGGGCCAACCGATGCTGCGGGCAGCCGGACTACGGCGACTATCTATGGCGGCCGTGGAGAATATGTTTCTTTTCAAGTGGCCGTTCAGGCCCCTGCGGGCGGACTTACGAACGTTAGCGTGTCCATCCCAACTGGCTTAACTGGTCCAGGCGGTGCGACGATTCCCAGTGCGAGTCTGATTCGGTACAGAGAATCCTATATAACTGTGCCGACCTGGCAACATAGCGTGCTGGACGATGAAGGCTGCCCTCCAGCTCCCAACCTGTGCCCCACGTGGTTCTACGACGGCGACAATGGAACCCAGGTGGTGCCGCTCAGCATCGACATCTTTCCCGACGCGTTGATTCCGGCCATTGATCCCGAGACGGGGAAGCCCCCCAAGGCGGATGCCACTTATGCGTTCGAGCTCCCCAGCCTGGCCGGCGGCCACAACGTTGTCTTCTGGATTGATGCGTTTGTGCCTCGTGGAATCGCAGCGGGAAAATACACGGGCACTTATACCGTGGCCAGTTGTGAGGGATCTGTTGAAGGCACGATTGAACTGACGGTATGGGATTTCACCCTGCCGCTGCGGCCGTCGTTGAAGTCCCTTTTCGGTGGAGGCGACAGCAATCTATCCGCAGGCGGGGCACTGGCGGCGGGCATAGAGGCCGAACTCCTCAGAAACAGAAGCATGCCTGATACCGCGGGAACAGCGTTGGCCAGCGAAAGCACTGACATTAGGCGCCATGGGCTGAATGACTTCGACTTGGGTTATTATGAAAACGTTTCTTACGGCAACTGCACCGGCGAGGATCTCAAACCCAACACTCCCTCCCTCCAGACCTTGCAGGCCGCAGTGAACGGGCAACCGACAGGCCTCTATTTGACCGACTACACGGCTGATCCAGAGTCTAGCTGTTCGAACAAGGCGTACTACGAGTCCGTGATTGCATGGGCGAAGGTCTTGCATCAGGCGGTTGTCGCTGGTGTGCCTGGCCAAGTGGGTGTCGACAACATGGTCTCGCAGCAACCTATCTTCGAACTTTTCGACGATGGCCTGGGCACCGGCCGCTCCGCGGTGGACGTTTGGACGATGCTGCCCGAAGACTATGACAGCGCCCAGCTGGTCTCAACCGACGGAATGAATAATGTGGCCTATGTCCTAAACAAAGGGGACAAAGTCTGGTCGTACGCAGACGAGGTGCTCGACACCTACTCTCCCAAGTGGGAATTGGATTTCCTGCCCATCAACTACCGCATTTGGCCAGGCTTCCTCAACCAGAGCCTAGGGATAACAGGGATGAACTACTGGGCTGTCTCCAACTGGAATTCGGAATCAGCGGCCTGGACCAGCGCGTTGTCCGCGGGGTACACATCCCCTGGAGAATACTTTCCCGGCGAAGGCATATTGGTGTATCCGGGTGGGCCGGCGGGCCTGAAAAGCACAACGAGCTATCAAGGTGTCGCCCCTTCGATGCGGCTCAAGTATTTACGCGACGGCGTTCAGGACTACGACTATATTCAAGCGCTCAAGAGCAGTGCGTGCGGTCAAACCGTCTTCGTGGAGCAGACCTTGGTGTCCTTGTCCGCATCCGGAAACAACGATCCAAATTGGCATGACTGGACGATGAATGAATCCGCGCTGGAATCAGCACGTTTAACGTTAGGACGCAGGCTTTCTAGCCTCGGTTGTGCACCCTGATGTGAGAAATGAAAGACTGACTCCGGCTTCCGTTTCGCTTAGCAACGGAGAATGTTTCTGAAGATTCGAAGAGCCTGCCATAACCCCATTACTGGGGGAACACGAGTAGCGTCAAGCACCCTGGTTGTCTTCTCACGAGGAATGAGCATGAAAATTGCACACAACGGTTCGGCCTTCCTGCTCAGCGTTCTGCTCTCGCTGTGCTGGAGCGGGATCGCCGGGGCACAGGATTCGATGCCGGCCCGCACTCCGCCGATGGGATGGAACAGTTGGAATCATTTTGCTTGTGAAGTGAGCGATGCGGTGGTGCGGGCTCAGACGGACGCGGTCGTTGCCAGCGGGATGAAGTCTGCTGGATATGCGTACATCCTGATCGACGACTGCTGGCAGGGGACACGTGATGCCGCCGGATACATCCGTCCTAATGCAAAGTTTCCTGATGTGAAGGCGCTGGCTGACTATGTTCACAGTAAAGGCTTGAAAATTGGAATCTACTCTTCGCCGGGCCCGAAGACCTGCGAGGGTTATGCGGGGAGTTATCGTCATGAAGAACAGGATGCCCAAACCTACGCCGCATGGGGAATGGATTATTTGAAGTACGACCTGTGCAGCTATGACGGAATGGGCGATCAGGTTGCGGCGTACAAGAAAATGGGTGACGCGCTGAAGAAGACCGGCCGGCCTATGGTGTACGCCATGTGCCAGTACGGGATGCAGAAAAGTTGGCAGTGGGGCGCCTCTGTGGGGGGGGACCTGTGGCGCACGGACGACGACATTCGCGATGACTACTACGTGATGTCGGAACTTGGATTCGGGCAGAACGGCCTGGAGCAGTTTGCCGGGCCCGGGCACTGGAATGATCCTGACATGCTCGAAATCGGTAATGGGGGCATGACCACTGACGAGTATCGGACGCACATGAGTTTGTGGTGTATCCTCGCGGCTCCACTTATGGCCGGCAACAATCTTGTGGCCATGGATGCTGAGACGCGGGCGCTTCTTACGAACCCGGAGGTCATTGCGATAGATCAAGATCCGCTCGGCGTCCAGGGGCACCGGATCAAACAAGAAGGGCCTTTAGAGGTGTGGGCGAAGCCCCTGAAGGATGGAAGCACTGCAGTGGGCATGTTTAACCGCGGGTGGGGAGCTATGCCGGTGACCGTAGACTTTCGAGATGTTGGCCTCGGCAACTCTCTAGTCTTGCGGGACCTGTGGGCGAAAGAAGAACTCGGAACCTTCCAAGAGAAGTACACCGCGGTTGTTCCTCAGCATGGAGTGGTTATGCTCCGGGTAAAGCGAGGCAGCTGAAGTTTATGGCGGCAACAATTCAGTCAAGACCGCGAACCACTGGTGCCAGCCTTATAAGACCAAGACCGGTGCGCTGGTTGCTGTGTACTCCTATTCTAGTTCGAGTGTTTCTGATCAGTACATGGGCCATGGCTGGACATAATGTCCTCCTGCCTCAACCGCAGCAGATACATTATGGGACGCGACAGCTTCGAATACGAGGCCTGAGCATCCGGTTGGTGAGAGAACCCAGCGTTGAGGATCGCTTCGCTGCGGAGCAGTTGTCGAGCTGTCTCTCCGATGTGGCCAAGGAACCTGTTCACATCTCTCTGGGCGAGGCTTCGAGCAGGTTGATCGCGCTGAGGCGGACCGGCGAGGTTAGCGCGCTGCCGCTTCCTGGCGAACACCCGGGACCGGAATCCCGTGAAGCCTATACGCTGAAGGTGACACCGGATGGGGGCACGGTTCAAGCCATCTCGTCGGCCGGGTTGTTCTATGCGGTACAAACGCTTTGTCAGTTGATCGAGGGGGACGCGGCCGAGGCGTCCCTTCCAGAAGTGGAAGTTCACGACTGGCCATCGCTGGCGTACCGGGGAACCATGATCGACATAAGTCACGGCCCCTTAGCCAAGGAGGATGAAATCAAGCGGCAGCTTGACTTTCTGGCGCGCTGGAAGTCGAACCAGTACTACCTCTATTCCGAAGACAGCATAGAGTTGCGGGGCTATCCACTCGTTAATCCAGAGGGCCACCTGACGCAAGATGAAGCGCGGCGGCTTGTTGCTTATGGGCGCCAACGCCACATTGATGTAATTCCTAATCTGGATCTATACGCTCACCAGCACGACCTGTTTCGAGTGGAAAAATATTCAGAGCTGTCCGATGAGCCGCACGGCACCGAATTCGATCCCGGTAATCCAAAAGTGGAGCTTCTGCTGACCGACTGGGCAAACCAGTTGGCGGATTTATTTCCCAGTCCGTTCGTCCACATTGGACTCGATGAGACGTTTCAGATTGAGCAAGCTACTCGGGCACCTGGCAAGGCCGCAACGCCGTCGGCATTGTTTGTGAAGCAGCTCACGATGGTCACGCGCCTATTCCAGGAACGCGGGAAGCACGTGATCGTGTTCGGCGATATCATGGTGAAATATCCTCAGATCATTCCCGATCTTCCTCCGGGACTTATCGCTGCCGCCTGGTATTACACTTCAGAAGATCCGACCTATAAACGCTGGCTTGCGCCATTTATTGCCAACCACGTTCCTCACATAGTGGAGCCTGGGGTAATGAGCTATGACAACATTGCTCCCGATTTCAATACGACATTTGAAAATATAGATACCTTCCTGGCTGCGGGCCGGAAGTCCGGCGCGCTCGGCCTGGTGAACACGGTCTGGGCGGACGACGGACAACTGTTGTTTCGCATGTCATTTCCAGCCATGGCGTATGGAGCGGTGGCGCCATGGCAATCCGCTCCCATGGACCGCGCCAATTTCTTCACGAACTACGCACACGTGATGTACCCCGCGACTATCGCTCCGGAGATTGCCGCGGCGCTTAGCAAAATGTCCGAGGCCGAAACCGACCTGCAAAAGGTGCTGGGAGATGAATTCACGCAGTTTGCTTTGTGGAAGGATCCATTTTTCCCGGCGTACTTGAAGGACGTGATGCAGGATCAAGGACATCTGCGACAGACGCGCCTGTTGGCGGAGGAGGCCGCGACTCGTTTGTATCATGCTCTGGCCTCGGGAGCCGATCCCACAACGTTGAATAGCTTGTTAGTAGGTGCTCGGCTGCTTGACTATGCCGGACAGAAGTTCCAAACGCCTCCTGAACTTATTGAACTATGGAGACGAAACGGTACGACGCGGCCAGATGCCGACCGGTGGTGGAACGAGTGGGAATCCCAGGTCGTGCACCAGGATCATTCCCGCATCGTCGACTTGATGGATGCGATTACAGAACTGCGCCCGCTTTACCGGGCAGAGTGGCTGGAGGAATATGCACCCTATCGACTCGATTCGGCACTCGGGAGATGGGACGCCGAATATGAATATTGGCGAAAATTCCAGCAGCGATTACAAGAGTTCTCGGACAGTTCACGTGAAGGGGATGTCTTGCCTCCGCTGGAGAGGCTGGCACAGGAGCATTAAATTATGACAACTCAGAATGGTGACAAGGTTTGCAACGCTCAAGCGGAGCCCGCTGGTCTACCGCCTCCGGACGAACTCTGTCATGGGCACGGACAAAGCAGGGGTGCATTTGCTCATACCAAGTCGGCAGAGATTCTTAACCATAATCGGCACTACATATCGGGCGGTGTCGTCTCAGTGAACCGGGCGGTTCAGCCGGAGATCGTGTTCGTCAAGGGCCGAGGTGCATACCTCTGGGATGCAGACGGAAATCAATACATTGATTATCATGCGGCATTTGCGCCGCACTTCTTAGGACACAACGATCCCTATGTTACAGAGGCTGTCATCTCCGTGTTGCGGAAAGGGGCTAGCCTTTACGGCTCGGGAACGACTGAGCTCGAGGGCCAGTTAGCGGAACTCATCTGCCGGAATATACCAGCGGTAGAATCGGTTCAATTCTTGAACACCGGCAGCGAAGCTACGTATCAGGCGATTCGTCTGGCTCGGGCGGTCACTCAAAGGGATCACATTATTGTTATGCAGGGTGGTTACAACGGGTGGCATGACGACGTGTCCTGTAATTTAATGACGCCGCTGGGTGTGATCGGGCCAAGAGTTTCACCCGGGGAATACCCTTATATTCCGATCAGCGCGGGAATTCCCCGCGAGCACCAACAACTCGTTCACCCCATCAACTTCAATGATCTCGAGTCCGTGGATTACGTATGTCAGAAGTACTCGATCGCAGCGCTCATTGTGGAGCCGATTCTCCAAAATCTTGGGATCATCAAGCCTGAAGCGGGATATCTGGAAGGGTTGCGTCGCTTGGCTGATCGGTACGGCTTTATCTTGATTTTCGACGAAGTCAAAACCGGGTTTCGCCATGGGATTGGTGGCTATGCCAAGATTGCGGGTGTGACGCCGGATCTCGCCGTTTATGGCAAGGCTATGGCCAACGGCTACCCCATTGCCGCGCTGGGCGGGAAGAAGGACCTGATGGATTGGTTCGTCCATCCTGAACCTGCGAAACGAGTGCTTCTGGCCGGTACCTACAATGCGCATCCGGTTCCGACCGCAGCGGCGATCGCCACGATCGAGCGATTGGTTGCAAATGACGGGGAGGTCTACCGGCATGTTGAATCGCTGGGAAAGATGATACAGGAAGGCGTGGAAACGATCCTCCGCAGGGCAGGCCTTGAGGCGGTCGTCGCCAGACAAGGTTCCGCCTTCTGTATCTATTTCATGGACCATTGCCCAAGGGACTGGCACGATCTGGCAGCTTCACACAACAACGAGTTGGACCAAGAGCTGCGAAGAAAGCTGATTAGCTGCGGGATTTATTTCTTTCCGGCCGCGACGAAGCAATGTTCTATCTCCTTTGCTCACACTAGAGAGGATGTCGAGGACACATTAGAAAAAGTCGAGACAGTGTTAAGTCTGGTTTCGAGGTGACGAGTCCGATGCGATCCTGGCTTCTTCTGTTCAGTTGCAATCTGATGTGGGCTTTGCAGTTCACCTGCATCAAACTGGTTCAAGATCAGGTCGGCGCGCTGTTCACTGTCTGGGGTCCAATGACTCTGGCGACCCTGATGTTGTACCCGCTGGTTCGATTGGAAGCGAAGAAGTCCGAAAAGCGAGACAGGCGAAAGAGCGATATCCTGACTTTTCTTTTGCTCGCCGCGGTGGGAGTGTTTCCTGGGCAAGTATTGATAACCTGGGGCACTCGCATGTCGTTAGCCAGTAATGCTGCCTTACTTATGTTGACCCTGCCGGTGGCGACCGCATTCCTGGCGTTCATTATTCTGCATGAAACGATGACGCCGATAAGATGGGTTAGTTTCGCGCTAGCAATAACCGGCGTGCTCATGTGCTCCGATATCGATTTTCGATCTCTGCACTTCGGCAAAGGGTATCTGTACGGGAACACGCTGATTTTCCTAGGTACCCTGGGCAGCGCGTTTTATAACTCATACGGCAAGAAGATACTAGAACGCTACTCGCCGACAGAAATGTTGTTTTTTACCTATGTGGCGATGTTGATCATTATGACTCCATTGACTCTCGCCCAGGAACCTGGAGTGTTTGCAGCCATTCCCCATTTCACGCTCAGGACCTGGATTGGAATGGGCCTGCTCACCTTCTTCCATAATTATCTGTCGATGGTTCTGTTTCTGAAGGCGCTCAAGCAGCTTGACGCGATTCAGGCAGCACTGTCGAATTACTTGATCACGTTTTTTGGGATTCCCATTGCCGTCATTTGGCTCAAGGAGAAGTTGACCTTAGTGGCGATCATCGGCGGAGTCCTGATTCTGGGCAGCACATTACTGATTACCGCTTGGGAAAGCAAACAGGCTTCACGAGAAGGCGTCGCAGTGCCAATCTCATAATGAGAGAGAGGGGCGAGCGCTAAGAAGACTCTGAATAAGTGCTCCTTTTCCACAAAGAGTATAGATAAAGTAGCGCCAGATGAAATCTCCAAACCAACAGAGGACACTGGCGATGATGACCGGATTCGAGCGGTACGCGAAGAAGACGCGGCGGGCAATCTTTTTGGAAGAGATGGAGCAGGTGGTGCCGTGGGCAAAGTTGTGCGCCTTGATTGAGCCGCACTATCCGAAGCCAGGGAACGGGCGGCGGCCAAAGGAACTGGAAAAGATGCTGCGGATTTATTTTCTGCAGCAGTGGTTCAATCTGGCGGACCCGGCGGTGGAAGAGGACTTGTACGACTCGGCGACGCTGCGGCAGTTCGCGGGTATTGACTTGACATCCGCCATGGGCTGCGCAGAATTTCCGGTAGAAACATGAAGATGAGCTGTTGTGAAATCGGCGCGATGAAGGTAAGATTGTCTTACCATGCAGACCAAAGTTTCCACGAAGGGACAAGTCGTTCTTCCGGGCCCACTTCGGCGCCGCCTCGATATCCGTGCAGGCGATCCGCTGGACGCC
>Ga0302324_100004493_pt1 | contig 30846 bp, 17 predicted proteins | sample Palsa_T0_1_FD_201949 | JGI IMG/M metagenome (GOLD analysis project Ga0302324, IMG submission 201949) | Peat permafrost microbial communities from Stordalen Mire near Abisko, Sweden - Palsa_T0_1 | ecosystem: Environmental > Terrestrial > Soil > Palsa > Peat permafrost | place: Sweden: Abisko... | reverse complement strand
CGAAGCGAAATCTACCGCTGTCGCTGGCGATTGGAACGGGTGTTGTGCTGCTGTTGTATGTGCTTTGCAACTTCGTTTACCTGAGTGTGCTGCCGATGATGGGTGACCCTGCGGCGACGACCATTGCAGGACGGGGAGTTCAGTTTGCCGCGGAGGACCGCGTTGCGACGGCTGTGATGGAGCAGGCTTTTGCGGGCTACGGCGCGAAGCTGATGGCGGCGGCGATTCTGGTTTCGACCTTTGGCTGTGTGAACGGCATGCTGCTGGCAGGGGCGCGGGTGTACTACGCGATGAGCCGGGATGGGTTGTTCTTCAAGTCTGTGGGCAAGCTGAGCGAGCGGTCGAAGACGCCGGTGAACTCCCTTTGGGTGCAGTGGGCGTGGACCTGTCTGTTGTGTTTATCCGGTAGCTACGGGCAGTTGCTCGACTATGTGATCTTTGCAGTGCTGATCTTTTACATCCTGACGATTGCCGGGTTGTTTGTGCTGCGGCGTACGCGGCCGGATGCAGTACGTCCGTATAAGGCGTTCGGGTATCCTGTGTTGCCGGCGTTGTATATCGTGATGGCGACGTGGATCTGTGTCGTACTATTGCGATACAAACCTCAATACACGTGGCCGGGCCTGGTGATTGTGCTGCTGGGGGTACCGGTGTATCTGGCGTGGATGCGGATTCCGGGCATGGCAGAGATGAACTCTGAAGCAGAGATAAAGTAGGCAACAGAAGGAATAAAGCAACAGAGATGAAGAAAATGGAGAAGCTCAATCGATGAATAAATTGTTTGCAGTCAAGCCGCTCTCTCGCTTGTTGAAGGAGGCGGAGAACGAGGGCGAGGGCGGACTCAAACGCACGCTCGGGCCGCTCAATCTGATTACGCTCGGCATTGGCGCCATCATCGGTGCGGGTATCTTCGTGCTGACGGGCCAGGCTGCGGCGAAACATGCGGGGCCCGCCGTGATGCTCAGCTTCGTGGTCGCCGGCATCACCTGCGCGTTTGCGGGGTTGTGCTATGCGGAGTTCGCTTCGCTGATCCCGATCGCCGGCTCGGCCTATACGTATGGGTATGCGACGCTGGGCGAGTTTGTGGCCTGGATCATCGGTTGGGACCTGGTGCTGGAGTATGCCTTCGGTGCGGCTACAGTGGCCTCTGGCTGGAGCGGATATTTCGTTGGGTTGTTGCAGGACTTTCACATTCACATTCCGCCGCAGCTAACGACGACGCCGGGCAATGTGCTGTATCTGTATAACGACCGTTGGCAGGCGCTGGCCGCTCTACCCGTTAGCGTCAATGCGGCGTCGCTGCCTCATGTAACGGGTTTGTTCAATCTGGTTGCATTTATCGCGATCGCTGTGGTGACTACGATCCTGATCATCGGGATTCAGGAGTCAGCAAATTTGAATACGGCGATCGTGATTGTGAAGCTTGGAGTTGTAGGCGTGTTCCTGGTTCTGGGAATCGGCTATATCCTGCACCATCCCGCACAGGCGCACGCAAACTGGACACCGTTTATACCGCCGAGCGAGGGGCCAGGCGCCTTTGGTATAGGTGGCATCACGGCTGGCGCGGCGTCAATCTTCTTCGCGTACATCGGCTTCGATGCCGTATCCACGGCGGCGCAGGAGGCCAAAAATCCGAAGCGCGATATGCCGATCGGCATCCTCGGGTCGCTGGTGATCTGTACCATCTTGTACATTCTGGTCTCGGGCGTGCTGACTGGATTGGTTAACTACAAGGCGCTGAATGTGGGCGATCCGGTTGCGGTCGGTATCGATGTGACTGGCGTTCGGTGGGGCAGTATCCTGGTAAAGGTGGGCGCTGTGTTCGGCCTCGCCACGGTGATGCTGGTGATGTTGCTGGGGCAGTCTCGCGTGTTCTTTTCGATGTCGCGGGATGGCCTGCTGTGGAAGTGGGCGGGCATCATTCATCCGAAGTTCCGGACACCGTGGATCTCGAACATCGTCGTCGGCGCGATCGTTGCGTTTATGCCGGCGCTGCTGCCGATCGATAAACTGAGCGAACTAGTGAACATGGGAACGCTGCTGGCGTTTGCGATCGTCTGTGCTGGAGTGTGGATTCTGCGGCGACGCAATCCCGATCTGCATCGGCCGTTCAAGACGCCGTTTGTTCCGCTGGTGCCGATCCTTGGCATCGTCAGTGCGCTCTATCTGATCTGGACCTTGCCCTCGCTGACGAAGATCGTTGTGGTGGCGTGGCTTGCCTTCGGGCTGGTGATCTACTTCACCTACAGCGTGAAGCACAGCAAAGTACAGAAGGCGCTGCGATCGGGCGTCGAGTAAATCAACGGAAGTAACGTCAGCAGAGACGCCCGGCTACGGCTGGGCGTCTTTGTGTGCAGAGATCGCTGGCTGAGGCAGGATGGGAAGGGTCACGGTATTCACAGCGGCAGGGTCGTCGCGGAGCCGAAGGAAGAATCCGGTCTTGGCCGGCCGGGGCAGAGAGAGAGACGTACCGATAAAGCCCTCTGGAACGACTGTGGCAGCAGTAAAGGCTGAGTCTGTGGCGATCGAGTCTACAAGGTAGAGACTGACCCCGGTGACGGTGCAAGGGAGACTTGCATCGTTGGGGCAGTGCAGGTCGGTGAAGGTCGGCAGGCGGACAAGGGTGACGAGCGGGAGCCAGTCTCCGGTGGTACCGTCGGGCGAGACCGGACGCAGGCGCAGAGGTCCGAAGGCGGAGGTGCCGAAGGCCTTCAGCGGGTCGAGCGTAGCCAAAAGGGTGTGAGGGTTCTGCAGGACGAGGTTGGTGTTGGCGACGCTGAGCGTAGTGCGGAGCGTGTCGTCGGCGTTGGTGATCTCAAGCTGCCCGGTGCGAGGAAAGGGTGTGACAGATTTGAGGGAGAAGGTGAGCTGCTGGTCGACCGGCAGGTCCTCCTGATCGGCAAGGTGGATGGGTGAGCCGTTGGACTGCCCAATGCTTTTGCTGAGGAGCGTGACCGAGGGGCGTGGAGGCGCGACGGTGACGGGGAGCGTCAAAGTTCGGCCATCTTTCAACGTGAAGCGGGCGGTTAGCCTTTCGCCCACACGCAGTTTTGGTGCTTGGCTGTTAGGGGGGAGGGTGAGGCGGAGGTTGGTGTCAGGGTTTAGGGGAGCGGGCGTGGGGGAAGCGGTGTCTTGATTTGAGGGCGTGCTCGGTGGAGCTGGGGTAAAGATGAGATCGTTGATGGCGAGCTGTCGGACCTGATCGAGGCTGGTTCCGGTGAGATCGACGGTGGTGTCGCCTGCATGAAGCTCGAGGGTGGTGAGGGATGCTGGTTCGGAGAAGGTCTCGGCGGCGACGTTATCGGGCTTCGATTCGCCGTACTGATGAATGGCGAGATGGAGCGAACCGGGGTCGATGGACTTGAGGGAGACCGAAACATCGATGGTGGCGGGTTTTTCGGCTGGCTTCCACTTAGTTTCGACCTTTTTGCCGGTGGCCGTGTCGAGGGTGATGGTGTCGACGCAGGCGGTGCCGGTAGAGGAGAGGGTGAGGTGATTTTCCTGGCCTGCGATGAGGATGTCGGATGCAGCAAGCTTCCAGTCTTTGCCGGGGGTCTCCTGTAGCTGAAGAGTTGGGCCCTTGAAGGGATCGAAGCCCCAGTAGCCGGAGATGGTGCCGGTGACGGCGTTGGTAGCTGCGTCAGCTACGGGTTTAGCTACGGGGTGAGTCTTTTCCGCTTCGCCGGGCTTTGTTGCGTCGGTCGAGTCCTCGGGTGTGTCGATGGATTCGGGCAGTAGTCTTCGCGAGGGAGCGTGAGCCAGGATCAGGCCGCCCTGATAGGCGTCGGGAGTGACCGGGATGTCGGTGCCTGCGCCGGGAGTGTCGAGGTGCAGGACGAGGTCATGGGCGAAGGCGGTGGAGTAGACCAGAGGCGCGCCCTCAACGGGAAGAACCAACGCCGGCTTGAGGAGACAGTTGATCTGCGTAGGGTTGGATGGGCGAAGCGGCGGTGGAACGGCGGCTTGAATCGCAGGCAAACCGATGACGATGACCGACTTGGGATTGTTGAAGGAAGGTGGAACGTTGAGCCGGAGGTTGAGGCTCTCGCCGCTGGGGAAGGCGATGGCGGGAATGTACTGGTAGTGCGCGGTGTGCAGGCCGCTGGTGATGCGGACGAGATCGACGATGGCGCCCACGTACGCGCTGTAGTTGCCGGCGCCCGCGAGTCCGGTGTAGCTGGCCTGGTTGATGAAGTCGGAGTTGGCTCCGCTGGTGAGGCTGTCGACTACTGTCTGGCCGTGGCCGTCGTCGAGCAGGGTCTGGTTGCCGGACTGGGTCAGGCAGGTGTACTGCGTGTCGATGGGACGTTTGAAACAGTCATCGTTGGGCTTGAGGTTGAGGGTGCGGGCGAGAAGGGCAGAGTGCTCCATCAGAGCCTTGGTGTCTCCCGGCGTAACCTCTTGCATGGAGGCCAGGTACTTTTCGATGCGGGCCTGCTCGAAGCCAGCCTCGGCGAGATCCTGCGAGGCGCGGACGAAGACGCCGGGGCGGCCGCGGACGGCGGAGCGCAGAGTGCTGAAGTCGCCGCCGGTCTCGGGTGCGAGGAAGAGGATGACCTGCTGGGCCTCCTGCGGAACGGTAATCGTGACGCCCTCTTCGCGGACTTTTTTGTTCCAGGTCTGGATTTCGAAGAACCAATTGTCCGGGGGAGGATTTGTGGTGCCACGCAGAAAGGCAGCGACCAGAAGGTAATGGACGGACTGTGTAGGAGGCAGGTCGGGGTGCAGCCAGATCTTGTCGCCGGGCAGCAGATTGGGAACCTGGGCGATCGGTAGGGTCTTGCCGGCGCGGGTGACGTGGACTTCGATCTTGGGGCCGGTAAGGTCGAAGCGGCCTGGGTCTGCGGGCAGCAGCATGCAGGTAAGAAGAAGTAAAGCAAGAGTTCCAGGGACACGAATGCGACGAAGGAGCTTTGCCATCATTCCATTTTAGACGGTGACGGAGGGGATGCGGGATGCAAGCTCTCGGAGTTACGCGTATTTAACACTATTGATTGCGGTTACGGTTGGAGAGATGGTCGCCCGCGATGACGCCGTCGCGGATGGTAACGATGCGATGAGCATACTCTGCGATATCGGGCTCGTGAGTAACCAGGATGATGGTGTTGCCCTTGGCATGAAGCTCGTCGAACAGAGCCATGATCTCGTCGCCGGTCTTGGAGTCGAGGTTTCCCGTCGGCTCGTCGGCGAGGATGATCGACGGCCGGTTTACCAGGGCACGGGCAATGGCGACACGCTGGCGCTGACCGCCGGAGAGCTCGTTTGGCTTATGCATCATGCGGGTGCCGAGATTGACGGATTCAAGGACGGCCTTGGCGCGAGCGGTGCGCTCAGCCGCAGGTGTGCCGTTGTAGATAAGGGGCAACTCCACGTTGTGGAGCGAGGTGGCGCGGGCGAGTAGATTGAAGGTCTGGAAGACGAAGCCGATCTCCTTGTTACGGATGCGGGCAAGTTCGTCGTCGTTGAGCTCGGAGACGTCGTGACTATTGAGCCAGTATTTACCCTGCGACGGCGAGTCGAGGCAGCCGATGAGATTCATGAGCGTCGACTTACCAGAACCCGATGGCCCCATGATGGCGACATATTCATTGTGACGAATGCGCAGGTTGACGCCGCGCAGAGCGTGCACCTGCTGGTCGCCCATCTCGTAGGTCTTCCACAGATTGTCTGTGACGATGACGTCGCCCGCGGTTGGGCCGGAGGCGTTGCTAGTGCTGAGCGTGGGGTCAACTGCGGTTTCGATGGCCATCCGGTTCTCCGGTTGTTGCAGGTTTCAGGATAGTACGTTTCCGCTGAGCATAGGGTTCCGTTGTGCTGGAGTAAGTCAGGCCCAAGTAAAGCTTTGCGCTTGTAGCGAGATGACGCACTACGATTTGTCGTCGCCGCTGGTGTTTACTTCGACGCTGTTATCTTCTTTGACGATGGTTCCGCTCTTAAGGCCGCGTAATACTTTGTATTGACCGGTGACAATCTCGTCACCCTCCTTGAGCCCACCGAGAACTTCGATGTTGGTCGCTCCCGTGACACCCGTGGTAACTGGAACAAAGATGACGCGGAGCTTCTTGTGCTCAGTCTGGAGCAGGTAGACGCCCTGAACGAGTACAGGCTTCGGGGCGCTCCCGCCAGGAGCGCTCGCCGCTACCGGGCTGGGCTTGCCTGCATGCTCGGCCAGAGCTTTTTCGGCAACAGGATCGCGCTGAACAAGCGCCTGGATTGGAATGATCAATGCGTTCGGCTTATTCGCCGTGGTGATCTTCGCAGTAGCCGACAGGCCCGGACGGAGCTCATCCGATGTCTGGTCGAGCGTGACCACGACCTTGAAGTCCTTGGCCTCTTCTGTGCCGGTGGTGCTCTGACTGGTAGCGATTCCAGTAGTGCGAAGCAATGCCTGGTCGCCCACCTCTGTGACGTGCCCCTTGAAGATGCGTCCTGGCAGGGCATCGACGGTGACGTCCGCAGGCTGGTTCATCGAGATATTGACGATGTCGGTCTCATCTACCTTTACCTCGGCGGTGATCACGGACATATCGGCGAGAGTCATCAGGGTAGAGCCTTCGGCATTCTGAATGCCGACAACCACGGTCTCGCCCTCACGGACGGGAACGTTGGTGACCAGGCCGTCGAAGGGAGCGCGGCTGACGGTTTTATCCAAGGCATCGTAGTTGGAACGCTGGCTGGCGACTGCCTGGTTCATGTGGCCGCGTTGTGAATCGGTCTGGGCCTTTGCCTGTGCGAGCGCTGCCTGGCGCTGATCCAGCGTGGCGGCGGACATGTCGTAGGCGGCTTTTTTCGCGTCGTAGTCCTGCTTGGCGATCAGCTTGCTGTCGTAAAGGGCCTGGGCGCGCTTGTAGTCCAGCGTCTTCTGCTCCAGGTCGGCCTGCCCCTGGGCGATGTTTGCTTCAGCGGTCTTTTCTGCAGCGACGTAGCTGGTGATGTCCGTGCGGGCAGCGGCGATGGTAGCCAGTTGCGCGGAGACAGTAGCCTCGGGCTGGACGCTCTCCACCTTGGCCAAAACCGTACCGACCTTGACGTGGTCACCCTCTTTTACATAAAGGTGAGTGATGCGCCCGAATGAAGTGGCGCCGATGTTGACGTAGGTCTTGGGCTTGATCTGCCCCGTACCGTTGACGACGGAGATGAGATCCTGGCGTTCGACTTTGCCTGTCGCAACCTTCGTCACATTGGCCTGTCCGTGGAGAATGGTGCCAACGACGATGCCTGCCAAAATCAGGACGGCGGCCACAATCAAAACGATCTTTTTCACACTCATTCGGCTGCTTTCTTTTTTCGCGCCCGCAAGAACAGGTTGCGCGTATTCGGAAGTTGCGACGGTCATGGAGACAAATACGGAGATGTGGCCAAAAGTGTTCCGTACGATTTCCAGCGTGAGAGGTGGAAGCTATGGCACGGCTTAGGGTTAGCCTCACAACACTGGCTGGCTGCTACTTTTTATGGTTACACAGGATGATAACAGGTCGTTGTCTACGTCTACCTCTTGTACCAGCGATCCAACCGCTCTACAATAGGCGTTGGTAACAGGAGTACCACCCTTACTATGATCACCTTGCGTCGTCTTCCCTCTGTCGTGGCATTGTTATGTGTAGCGACGCTCATGGTTCGTGCTTTGCCCGCGCAGGATGCTGCCGCTGTTCCGCAGGCCGACGGTGTGACCAAGGGACCCATTACGACGGAAAAACCCGATCCGTTGAAGCGCCCACTGAGCGACAGGGAGAAGATTGAGCAGAGCAAGGCTCTGAAGCACGAGTTGAAGGGGGAGTACAAGAAGTGGGTCGATGAGGATGTGCGCTGGATCATCACCGACCAGGAGATGCAGTCGTTTAAGAGCCTGAGCAACGACGAAGAGCGCGACCAGTTTATTGAGCAATTCTGGCTACGGCGCAACCCCAATCCGGACTCTCCCGAGAACGAATACCGCGAAGAGCACTACGCCCGTATCGCCTATGCGAACGAGCACTTTGCCGCCGGCAAGCCGGGCTGGAGAACCGACCGCGGTCATATCTACATCGCCTACGGTAAGCCGGACAACACCGACTCCCACCCAAGCGGGGGCAGCTACGATCGTCCGATAGAAGAGGGCGGCGGCAACACCTCGACCTTCCCCTTCGAGATATGGCACTACCGCTATCTTGATGGCATTGGCGACAACATCGACATCGAGTTTGTCGATACCTGCATGTGCGGCGACTATCACATGACGATCGACCGATCGGAGAAGGACGCTCTGAAGCATGTTCCGGGAGCTGGCCAGACACTGTATGAGCAGTCGGGACAGGCGAAACAGGCAGACCGGTTCACTAGCGGAGGACTAGAGCAGCTGGGTGCCGGACCTAACTCGTCGCAGAACCAGAGTAAGCAGTTCGACCGGCTCGACCGGTTTGCTAAGCTGATGGCTCCGCCAGAGATCAAGTTCAAGGACCTGGAGTCGTTTATGGCGACCTCGAAGATCCTGACCGGACCGCCATTTCTCTTTGATGTTCGGACCGATTATGTGAAGGTGACTAACGATACCGTTCTGGTGCCGCTAACGCTGCAGATCAGGAACGGTGATATCACCTTCAACAATAAAGACGGCGTCTCCATGGGCACTGTGAATATTCTGGGACGTGTATCGAATCTGAATCACAAGCCGATCGAGACATTTGAAGAGACAGTTAAGGTAGAAGAGCCGACCGAGCTGCTGGCTCGTGTGCGGAACAACGTGTCCGTGTACTGGAAGGCGTTGCCGCTCCGTCCCGGCCTGTACAAGATCGACATCGTGATCAAGGATGTCAATAACCCGGATCACATTGGCAGGTGGCAACGAAGCGTTAACGTGCCAAGGTACGACGACGACCGTCTCTCCTCGTCCTCGCTGATTTTGGCCGACCAGATGGAGCGAGTGCCGTCGAAGGACATTGGAGCAGGAAACTTTGTCATCGGGAACACAAGGATTCGTCCACGTGTCTCAACTGGCGTCATGGCCCCTGTTACCTTTCATCGGGCTCAGAGTCTCAACTTCTGGATGCAGGTCTATAACCTGGGCATTGACGATAAGAGCAAGCAGAATGGTGCGACCATCGACTATGAGATTATGGACATGGCGACCAACAAGACCGTATTGCAGACACAGGAGTTAACCAATAAGACCAATCCCAATGCGGATCAGGTCACGATTGAGAAAAGTCTTCCGCTGGCGAGTCTCCTGCCAGGGAAGTATCAGGTCAATATCAAAGTCAACGATGGCGTCTCCAAGCAGCAGATCGCAGAATCTGCGCCATTTATAGTGGATTAGGCAGCGCGTTTAAGAACAGCGGCACGGTCACGAAAATGAAGGCATAGAGGACCGGCTATAAGCGCACTGTAACCCCGCATCCTACTTTTTCTGGAAGCGGATATTTTAGAACAGCCATCGACGCGCAGGACGGCTTTACTGTGCTACGACCCCAGGTGAACATCGCGTTTCTGGCGCTGATGCTGATGGCAGCATCGATCAGCAGAGCTGCGGAACCTCCCAGCGCCGCGGTCTCCGGTGTAGTGCGGGATGCACAGGGTGTCGCGCAGGTGGGTGCGCTGATCCAGGTCGTATCAGGGGACTCTGCTCTGGTGGGCACCGCATTCACCGACCTCTACGGCCGTTACCTCATCGTTCATCTGCTTCCCGGAAAGTATCAGGTGCGGGCAACTGCGGCGCTCTTCGTTCCCGCACTGCGAGGAGATCTGGAGCTGCGATCCGGAGCACAGGCGATCGTCAATCTCACTCTGAATACCCTCTTTGAAACAACCGCGTGGCTGCCGGCGGAGCGCCGCAAAGCCGACGAACCCGGCGATGATTGGAAGTGGACCTTGCGCTCGGCGGCAAACCGTCCCATTTTGCGGTGGGATGAAGATGGCGACGTCGTGACAGGTTCGACGCGATCGACAGAATCCTCCAGGGCTGCCACACGAGTGAACGTCGCCGTTACCTCTGGAGATGGCGGCTTTGGCGATAGTGGCCTCCACGATGTGCTCTCTCTTGATCGAGTGCTCAACGACGGGGCGATCGTGACCTTGCGCACGGATATAGGTACATCCTCGAGCGCACCTTCGATGGATGGGATGACCGGGTATGAGCGACAGCTCGGGTTCGCTGGATCGGCTCGTACTGTGCTTGTCTACCAATCCCACCCCGAGCTGGTGGGCTCCGACGGGACTCCCGGACTGGAAGCGATTCAGCTGGCTAGCGCTCAGAAGATGCAGATTGGTGACATAGCCGATGTGGAAGCAGGAGGAACGGTCTATGTCGTCCGTAGCGCCGGTCTCGTCTCTGCGTCGCAGCCGTTCGTGAAGGTGACAGTTCATCCATCACCCGAGTGGACCGCAGGCTACCGCATGGCGACCTCACAGAATATTCAGTCGTACGATGGCCTCGATGGCGTCGAGCGGCAGCTTCCGATTGCGGTCATGTATCAAGGGCGAATGCAGACAGAACGTGGCCTGCACCAGGAGTTTGCAGTCGGAAGAAAGCTTGGATCAGGGTTGGTACAGATTGCTTATTATCGCGACTCTATTGACCGAATCGTGGTGTCGGGCGGCGGCGCATTCAGTACGGATGAGATGGTGCAGGAGGCTTCGTCGAACTCGGACGGCATAGTCACAGATACATCGACGGGTGACTTCCGCTTTTTGAGCGGCGGATACAAGACTCAGGGAGTCAACATAACTTTTACGAAGCCACTGACAACTAGTATGTGGATGGCGGTGGAGTACAGCACTGGTGCAGCGCTCAAAGTAAAAGACGCGACTGCGGTGACGCTTTCGGATGCGTCTAACAACCTCACGCCGGACACAGCTCAATCGGCTACGATCGCATTGAAGGGCAAGATTCTTCGAAGTGGAACAAGGATTCGAGCGGCCTATCGCTGGCAGCCAACGCGACTGGTTACCGCGGTCGATCCCTATGCGGCATTTAGCGACCAGGCATACTTCAGCTGCTATCTGCGCCAGGCCATCAAAATCCGCAACTTCATTCCGCACGGTCTGGATGCCACCGTCGATATCACCAATCTTCTTGCGCAGGGATATCGTCCGTTCCTATCTGCGGATGGAGAGACTCTCTTCCTCGCACAATCACCGCGGACCGTTCAAGCTGGACTTGCTTTCTCCTTCTAGGGGTGATCGAGGCTGCCTGCATAAACCGCTTCTCTGATTGAACCCCAGTTAGATCTTCCCAGTAAGAGGACACGCCGCCATCGTGCATGGTGTATCCGGTAGTATGTTCGATTGCCGTCTTCCCGGAGCGCAGACCGAATACAATTTGCAACAAAGGAAGATTCCCGACAAACCCCTCCATGCCGTTCAGCCATACAGTCCGCGGCGTAAAGCACATCTTTGCTGATCTACGAACTCTATTGGCAAAGGCTTCGCCGCTGCGTTCAGGCGATCAGCTCGCTGGCCTCGCCGCTGCGGGTGCAGAGGAGCGTGCCATCGCACAGATGACCCTTGCTGATCTTCCGTTGAGCGTCTTCCAGAACGAAGCAGTGGTGCCGTATGAGAGCGACTCCGTCACTCGGCTGATCGTCGACACCCAGGACAAGACTGCCTTCGCGCCTATCGCCAGCCTCACAGTAGGTGAGTTTCGCGACTGGCTGCTCTCCGACGAAGCCACCGGCGCACGAATAGCTGAGTTGTCCGGCGGACTTGTTCCGGAGATGGTCGCAGCCGTCTCCAAACTGATGCGCGCTCAAGACCTGATCTACGTTGCACGGAAGATCTCCGTGGTGACTCAGTTCCGCACTACGGTCGGCCTGCCGGGGAGACTTTCAACACGGCTGCAACCAAACCATCCTACCGACAGTCCGATCGGAATTGCAGCCAGCATTCTGGACGGCCTGCTGCTTGGCTCCGGCGACGCAGTGATCGGTATCAACCCGGTCTCGGACAACGTCGATACCGTGACCACTCTGCTGCGCATGATCGATCACCTGCGTCTGCGTTACCGTATTCCAACGCAAAGCTGCGTGCTGGCGCACATCACCACGCAGATGGAAGCGATGCGTCAGGGGGCGCCGTTGGATCTGCTCTTTCAGTCGATCGCCGGTACAGAGGCGGCCAATGCTTCATTCGGCGTCAGTCTGGCTCTGCTCGACGAGGCGCACGCCATGGCCGGAGAGTTGAAACGCGGCGGCATCGGCACCGAGACCGGCAGCAAGAATATCTTTTACTTTGAGACAGGGCAGGGGAGTGCGCTCTCCTCCAACTCGCACCACGGCGTCGATCAGCAGACGCTGGAGGCCCGCGCCTATGGAGTTGCTCGCCACTACAAGCCGATGTTGATCAACACGGTCGTCGGCTTTATCGGTCCGGAGTATCTTTACGATGGCAAACAGATTCTGCGTGCCGCGCTCGAAGATCATCTCTGCGGCAAGCTGCTTGGCCTGCCCATAGGGTGCGACATCTGCTACACCAACCATGCCGAGGCCGACCAGGACGACATGGACGCCTTGCTGACCATGCTTGGCACTGCCGGAGTGAACTACATCATGGGCGTGCCAGGCGCCGACGACATCATGCTCAACTATCAGAGCACGTCCTTTCACGATGCAGAGTATCTCCGCCGTCTCCTTGGCTTGCGCCCAGCACCCGAGTTTGAGTTGTGGCTCGCAAGTGATGACTACCAACTCCTGAAATCGACAGGGCAACCCATCGCTCTGCTGTCTGCATAGGATCTATCGATGAGCGACGAACTCTCCACCGCGCAAGACAAACCGGGCATGAGCAAATCCTTGCAACAGTACACCTCAGCCCGGGTCTCGCTCGGCCAGGTCGGCCCGGCGATCCCAATGCGCGAGCAGCTCCGCTTCCAGCTCGATCACGCCCTCGCCCGCGATGCCGTTCACGCGCAGCTCGACGTGACCGCCATCTTGCAGGGCCTCCATCAGAGACAGATGGAGTGCGTTGCACTGCGCAGTGCAATCACCGCAGAACCCGGACACGATCGCCAGCTTTACCTTCGCCGCCCAGACCTGGGTCGCACCCTGCATCCAGAATCCAGAGAGTCTTTGCTACAGACTTCCGCGAACCTGATAAAAGCTCCGGATGTCGTCTTCGTGATCGCGGATGGTCTCTCCGCCCTGGCTATCGAGCGCCACGCCCTTCCTGTACTCGATAGTCTGATGGATAGAACGACGCGCCTTCTCCCTGCCGACCAGTGGAGCGTGGGGCCCGTGTGCGTTGTGAGTCAGGGCCGCGTCGCCATCGGAGACGAGATCGGGAGTTTGCTGAACGCGAAACTCTCCATCGTGCTCATTGGTGAGCGTCCCGGTCTGAGCGCACCGGATTCACTTGGCATCTACATCACCTGGAGCCCGCGGCCCGGAAGAACGGATGCAGAGCGGAACTGCATCTCAAACGTCCGGCATGACGGGCTCAGCTATACCGATGCGGCACAGCGGATCGCCTTTTATATGGATGGAGCGAAGCGTCTTCACGCCACAGGTGTCGCGCTCAAAGAGAACACGGCGCGTCCGCAAGATACATTGGCGACATAACAGCCGACTTGTTACTGTGCGGACGTTTTGATCGCGTAGAAGAGATAGTTAGCTGCGTCAATTATTGCGTAGCGCAACCATCGGATTGATCCTCGAAGCGCGCCGCGCGGGGATATATCCCGCCAGCAGCGCCACCGCTCCCAGCAGGAAAATCATCGCAACAAACGTAATCGGATCCGTAGGAGCTGTCCCAAACAGCATTGACGCAATTAAGTTCGCCATCCCCATCGACACAACCGCCCCCACGCTAATCCCAATCGCCGCCAGCACCAGCGTCTTCGAGATCACTCCCATCTGCACTCGTCCCGGCGTTGCTCCCAGAGCCATCCGAATCCCGATCTCCTGCGTCCGCCGCGTCACCGAGTACGAGATCACTCCGTAGATCCCCAGCGAAGCCAGAATCAGTCCCAGCGCCGCAAACGCTCCTACCATCAGCACAAAAAATCTCCGCGGCGAAACCGCACGGTCCACGATCGACTGGATCGGGCGGAACTCTGCTGCCGGCTGTCCCGGATTGATGGATCGCAGCACGCCCATCACGCTTGGCGTCAGCGTATCCAGCGGCAGCGATGACCGCACCACCAGCTCGGCTCCTGCCGGTTCGTTCTGAGTCGCGGGCACATACACCTCCGGGCTGGAGGCTGTCTCTACGTTGCTCTCGTGCACGTCGCCAACGACGCCAACCACGCGCGTATCACCGTCGCCGATGCCCTGCGCCACCTTGCCGATCGGGTCCTCCCCAGGCCATTCGCGCCGCGCCGCAGCCTCATTGATGAGGATGACATTCTCGGATTTGCCGGCGTCGGTCCAGGCGAGATCGCGGCCCGCTTTAAGGCGCATGCCCATGGCGTTGAGATAACCGGGTGTGACGACGTAGACGAAGGCATCCCTATTCTCGCCTTCTTTGTGCGGCTTTCCATTCGCACGAAATTCCCAGCTGCGGTTGCGATCCAACGGCAGCATATCGGAGATGCCGACGGATTCAACCCCCGGCAGCAACCCGACACGGCGCTGCGCCTCCTTGTAGGCAGCAATGCGCGTCTTCGGATCGCCAGCATCCATCTTGATGGCGTAGGCGCGGGCCGGCTGGAATCCGAGGTCGACGTCCATCACCTGCAGGAAGCTCCGCAGCAGCAGCCCCGCACCCACCAGCAGAATGCAGGCCAACGCTACCTCGGAGATCACCAGTGCAGCGCGCATTCGCTCGTGTTTCCGCCCGTCGCTGCTGTTCGGACCGGAGTCCTTCAACGACTCCTGCAGATTCCCGGCAGACATCTTCAACCCTGGGGCTAGCCCAAACAGCAGCCCCACTCCCAGCGCGAGCAGCACCGTCCATGCCAGCGCCGTCCCGTCCACACGCACGCTGCTCAGCAGCGGAACCGCCAGTGATCCCTGGTGCGCCAGATACGTGATCGTCGCGTAGGCCAACCCAAGCCCAAGCAACGCGCCCGCGCCGGAGAGCACGAGGCTTTCGGTGAGGAGCTGCCGGATCAAACGGCCGCGCCCCGCACCCAGCGAGATCCGCAGCGCAAACTCCTTGCTGCGCGTCGCCGCTCGCGCCAGCAGCAGGTTCGAAAGATTCACGCAGACGATCAGGAGGATCAGTCCGACCGCGCACCACAACACCTGGAGCGATCGCCGCAGCTTGCCACTGACCTCGTCCTTAAGGCTGGTGACGCTGATCTTCACATCAGTTTCCCACTGATCATAGCCGCCAGCGCGCTTGAGTTGCGGCATCAGAACGGCGACCTCGGCCTGCGCCTGCGCCGCTGTAACTCCGGGCTTCAGCCGTCCCACCAGCGACAGCATATGTCCCCAACCCCGCATGTCGCCATCGAGAATCGCAGGGACAAAGACATCCATCTTCAAACCCGGTGCAAAGACGGAGCCGAAGTCGAAGCTCGCAGGAAGAACCCCCACAACCGTCACGGGCTTGTCGTCGAGCATGATGGCCTTGCCGACGATCGACCGATCAGCTCCGAACTGTTGCCGCCAGTAGGGATCGCTGAGGACCACCGCGGCTCTGCCGCCTTTCACGCACTCATCCGGTGTGAACAACCGCCCCAGCGCAGGCTCAACGCCCAGCGTCTGGAAAAAATCTCCGACGACCCATACGCCGGAGACAGGCTTTGGTTGGCCGTTGCCCGTCAACTTTGTGTCCGAGGCAGAGTAGTACGGCACAAATCCGGTTACATTCTGGAACGAGCGATTATGTCGTTGCAACTCCTCAAACGCATCGACGCGATAGGTCACGTCGGAGAGGCCGCCGATCCCGTTGTTTCCTGCCAGCCACACGAGCTGCTCCGGATCACGAAACGGCAGCGGCCGCAGCAGAATCGTATTCACCACGCTGAACACCGCAACGTTCGCGCCAATGCCCAGTGCAAGAATCAGCACCGCCACCACAGTAAACACACGGTCGCGCCGCAGCGTCCGCCACGTATAGCGCAGATCCTGCAGCAGAACATCCAGCCACGGCACGCCGCGTTCTTCTCTTTGCTGCTCCTTCGCCTGCACCACACCACCGAAGCGAATCAACGCCTGACGCCGAGCCTCTTCCGGCGAAAGACCGCGCTTCAAATTCTCATCCACCGCCAACTCCAGATGGCTCTGCATCTCCGCATCCAGCTCACGATCAAGTGGTGCCTTGCGAAAGAACGAACCAGCCCGTTGCACTGCTCGCCGAAGGGAATCCATTATCGAGTGCTTCATCGCTCACCACCCTTATCGCCCATCGCGAGCATCCGCCCCATCACCTCCGACAACCTCGCCCAGTAAGCCGCGTCCTCGGCCATCTGCTTTCTGCCGCGCTTTGTAATCGAATAGAACTTGGCCTTCCGATTGTTCTCCGACGTCCCCCACTCCGCCGAGATCCACCCCCGCTGCTGCAGTCGCACCAGTGAAGCATAGATCGTGCCCTGATTCAGCAGCACCTCATCTCCGCTCACCTGCTCAATGCGCCGGGCGATCCCATACCCATGCATCTCTCCCATGGCCGCCAACGTCTGCAGAACCATCAGATCCAGCGTCCCCTGCAGCAGATCAAGCTTCGACTCACCCATCTCACCCCCCTGTGGTATCAACACATAGCATCCCATCTTTCATGTTGTTACGCCACAGGAACGAAGAAGTTCCGTACTATCTCATTTAAATTCTCCCCACCGCAATTAAATCGACGGCATTTCACCTTCCGCCGCTACTCGTTAGCAGGGAAGTAGCTTGACTAGGATCGAGAGCCTGCCTTAAAACGGAGCGCCGCGCACCTGATACGCAGCCCTCCCTTTCGCAGTCATCCGTTTATGGATAATTTGTGATCTTCGGCGTTACGCGAGGGTGAATCGAAGTTGGGCCGCCCGTGTCGTTGATGACATTGCTGATCTCGCCGTTATTGTCCAGGCAAACCGTAATCATGTCGTGAAACCTGACATTCGGACTCTTGGGAGTCTCAATAGCCCGGCTCAGCAAGACGTTGGGATGCCGAAAGACACTGTAGACTCCAAGCCCCCACGCCTCGTGGCCCGTCACACCATCGGCCACCTTGTACGAAGCCCAGCCGTTGGTTCCCGGCGCGCTGGTATAGCTGGCCTGCGTCGGAGGATCGTACGGAATCTCAGATTGGTAGAAGTAGGTCCGCCCGCCGTTACCGTTCCAAAGCACCTGGAACTCCTGATGATGTTCAACGAACAGCCCGTAGATCGTGACGTCGTTCCCATTCACCACAAGCCCATTCGCACTCAAATTTTTATCCCAGCCAACCCCTTCGCCGTGGTCTGCTCGCCAGATCCATGTGTGATCGACGATCGTATCGTTGCTGTTGATCTTCAGGTTGACCGTCGCGCTGCCTACGCCCGCACCGCCCACCCGGAAGAAGACATCGTGAAGCGAGATCGGATCTTTCGCGTGCCTCTGCTTGCTTCCCTCCGGCCCTACCTCCAGCAGCACAGGAGATTTCGTAACTCCCGCATCAAACAGCAGACCGGCAATGATGACTCCATCTACATCAGCCGTGGTCATGGCCGCTGTCCCATTTGTTGGCTTCAGCGTGGCGAAGCCGAGGCCCAGTACCACCGTGTTGGTCCGCGTTACGTGAATGGCATCCGTCAGTTCGTAGACGCCAGGTGTCAACAGCAGATTCTTTCCCTTGGATAACTGCGCATTGATAGTCGCCGCAGTATCCACCTTCGGTCTGGCGATATAAAACTTGCCGATGGGGATGGACTCTCCCACTGTCGAACCCGCATGCCACGAGATGCCAGAGCTATTCCTCTGCAGCGAAGGAACACGAACGCTATAGTTCCCAGCTGCATCCACCTGCAGAAAAGGCTTCTCACGAACGACAGGGGTCTCTGCGATCTTGGTATACGGCGGGGTAGGCCATTCGCCCGCTGGTGGCTTGGGGACGCCGACAAAGACCATGTTCCAGTTCGCCCCTGTCCAACTCCCCCACTCGCTGTTCCTCGAGATCCATTGCTGCTGCGGGCCTGCACCCACGTTGCCGTCAATCAACGAGTCGGACATCCACCCTCCGCTCGCCCATCCACCCTTCTGGTGCAGCACAATGTCGCCTCGAACGTGCATCCTCCGAAACGGTACCGCCTGCGAGACGGCCCACTGCATCGTGCCGCTCGCGGGAGTCACAGAGAATCCCTCGACAGCTCTCCAGAAAGTAGTCGTAGCGTTATTATTCCGCGCACTCGCGTCGGCATGCACATTCCCTGCAATGTGGACGCTATCCGGCGAAGCCCCCAGTCCGAGCACCTCGGTGTAGAACCCCACCGGCACATCTACCTTGTACTCGCCGGGCAGAAACATCAGCGCAGTACGCTCTGGGCCAAACTCATTTCTCTGCTGCGTCGCGTAAACCGTGTCGATCTGTCTCTGGATTGCTGCCGTCGACATAGAGGAGTTGAAGATAAGAACGTTCGGTCCGAAATCTGGCTTTTGAACGCTTGACGCCATCACCGATCCAGCAGAACACGCAACCAAACCCACAATCAGACCAAACTTCATGCTCACTCCAGAACCTCCAGTACTACGCTGAATACAACGCATCGAATGATCCCACCCTCGTATTTTGTATTGGTTCGACCCGAACTTTTGCTACGCTGCTGATTGGCGTCCCCGACAAGATTCGAACTTGTGTCTTCGCCATGAGACGGCGGTGTCCTGGGCCGGGCTAGACGACAGGGACGTTACAGAATGACGGCTCGCGAAGCTCCCTCACCCTCTGCAACATTAACAATACAGACATCCTGTGTCAAAATAGCTGCGCCTGCAACGCTCACGGCATACTGGTACAGAGACTATCGCCTACTATGTCCTCGACCAACCGAAGCTTCAAGTATCTCGACGCTCTCACCACGGCCTTCGTCGTCATCCTGCTCGTCTCCAATCTCATCGCGCAGAAGGTCTGCCTCATCGGGCCCTTTGGCGCCGGCAGGTGGTCGATCGGGCCCTTCGCTGTCAGCGGCGCCGTGCTGCTATTTCCCATTACCTATATCTTCGGCGACGTCTTTACCGAGGTCTACGGCTTCGCCGCCTCACGCCGCGCCATCTGGCTGGGATTCTTCGGAACCGCCTTGCTCTACCTCATCGGAGCCGTCGTCATCGCGCTCCCCTCCGCCCCGGGATGGCGCAACCAGCAGGCCTTCGCCACGGTCTTCGGCTTCATCCCTCGCATCCTCGCCGCCAGTCTCATCGCCTTCTGGGCCGGAGAGTTCGCCAACTCCTACACGATGGCGCGGCTAAAGCTCATCACCAATGGAAGCAAGCTCTGGACCCGCACTATTGGCTCCACCGTCGTCGGCCAGGCCGTAGATACGGTCCTTGTCATCTTCCTCACCTTCGGCGGAATCTACCCCATCCATACTCTGCTTAACATCATCGCCACCGGCTACGCCCTCAAGGTGGGCTATGAGGTCATCGCCACACCGATCACCTATATTGTCATCAACTGGCTGAAGCGGGCCGAGCACTCCGACGCCTTTGACCGGCACGAAAGTTTCAACCCCTTTTCCTTCGCCGACAAGAGTAATCTGGGTGCCTGACCATAAAATCATCCCGATACCTCAATTGGTCTGTCCAATAAGCAAATTTTGCGCCGTAAATTACGCACCCTTCCAACTCCCAAAGCATCTAAACTGAAATTCTCAATGTTCATAAAGTACGCAATCGCAGATGTTTGCGCCCCAGAAGTCGCCGCTTCTCAAGCATTCTCAAGGAGAGATACTGTGTCCCTGATCGCGAAAGCCCGTCACATCCTTCCTGTACTCCCCTGCGCGATCGCAGTTCTGTTGGCAGGTTGCAAAGAAGCTCCACCGCCGCCTGCCCCGTTCCAGGCGATGCCCGTTCAGGTTGCACCTGTCACCTTTTCGCCCGTGCCTACCAGCGACACCTACGTGGCCACTATCAAGAGCCGCCGCTCCTCCACCATGCAGCCCCAGGTCGACGGCAACCTGACCAAGATCTTCGTGAAATCCGGCGACGTCGTCAAAGCCGGCCAGGTTCTTATGCGGATCGACCCGCTCAAACAGGCGGCGACGGTGCTCTCCCAGCAGGGAACTGAGTCCCAGAAGAAAGCGGTCTACGACTACAACAAGATCGAAGTCGAGCGTCAGCGCAAGCTCTTCGAAGCCGGTGTCGTCTCTCGCGACGCCTACGATCAGGCCAATCAGGCGTATGAAAACTCCAAGGGAGACTACGAGTCCAACATGGCCCTCACCGGAACCCAGAGGGAACAGCTCGCCTACTACGATATTCGCGCTCCCTTCGCTGGCATCGTCGGTGACATCCCGGTGCATCTAGGCGACTACGTCTCTCCCACCACCGTCCTCACCACCGTCGACGAAAACGCCGACCTCGAAGCCTACATCTATGTCCCCACGGAGCGCGCCGGCCAGGTCCGCAGGGGCCTTCCCGTGGCGATCCTCGACACCGCAGGCAATACCCTCGTCAAATCCACCATCAGCTTCCTCTCTCCGCAGGTCGACAACGGTCTCCAGAGCATCCTCGCCAAAGCGGAGATCCCTCGCACCGCACAGGTCCTTCGCAACCAGCAGCTCGTGAAGGCACGCATCACCTGGAGCACTGCTCCAGCGGCGACCGTTCCTATCCTGGCGGTCAGCCTCATCGGCGGCCAATCCTTCGTCTTCGTCGCGACTCCAAAAGGGGATGGCTATACCGCCCATCAGATCCCAGTCACCCTCGGCGAGACCTTCGGCAACACCTACCCTGTACTCGCCGGCCTCAAACCCGGCGACAAAGTGATCACCTCAGGCCTGCAGTTTTTGCAGGAAGGCGCACCCGTCAAGCCCTTGGGCTAAGCTCGTGGCCTCAACTATCTTCGCGGAGTTCCGTTCGCCTCTGCATCGTCCATTGCTCCACCAGTGGGCTACCAGCCCCGGTTAGAGGTCACCTTGTTCGTAGACTTTTTCATTCGTCGCCCGATCTTCGCCACCGTCTGTGCGCTTCTCATCGTGCTTGCTGGTGCCGTCTGCATCCCGACCCTGCCCGTCTCGCTCTACCCGGACCTTGCTCCGCCGCAGGTCGTCGTCACCAGCAACTACATCGGAGCGAACTCCAAGGACGTTGAGTCCGCCGTCACCATCATCCTCGAGCAGGCCATCAATGGCGTCGAGGGTATGCGCTACATGAGCTCCACCAGCTCCAACGACGGCACCTCCGCCATCACCGTCACCTTCGACACCGGCTACAACCTCGACATCGCCGCCGTCGACGTGCAGAACCGCGTCGCCACCGTACAGGGCCGTCTCCCCTCCGTCGTCAACAACACCGGCATCAGCATCACCAAGGCCAACTCCAACTTCGTCTTCGCCGCGGGCTTCATCTCGCCCGACCACTCGCTCTCGCAGGCCTTCATCTCGAACTATCTCGACGTCTTCGTCAGCGACGCGCTCAAGCGCGTTCCCGGCGTAGGCGCGGTTGTTATCTTCGGCGAGCGCAAGTACGCCATGCGCCTCTGGCTCGATCCCAATCGCCTCGCCGCTCGCGGTCTCACAGCCCTCGATGTCACCAACGCCCTCGCCGATCAGAACGTCGAGGTCCCCGCCGGACAACTCGGCCAATCTCCCTCCGATCCCAAACAGATCTTCCAGATGGCAGTCCGCGTCATCGGACGATTCGACGACCCCGCACAATTTGAGAACATCGTCATCAAAAACAACCCAACCGCCGGAGGCGTCGTCTTGTTCAAAGACGTCGGCCGAGCAGAGTTGGGTGCTGAAACCTACAGCACTGCGCTCAAATACTCAGGCGGCGACGCCATCGGCATCGGTGTCCAGCAGCTCTCGAACGCAAACGCCCTCGACGTCGACAAAAAATGCCGCGCCGTCCTCGCCGAGCTTCAGAAAAACTTCCCCCCCGGCATGCAGGGCATCATCGCTGTAGACACCACCCTCGTCATCGGCGAATCCGTCCACGAGGTCGTCACCACCATCGGCGAAGCCATCATCATCGTCATCATCGTCATCTTCCTCTTCCTGCAGGACTGGCGCGCCACCATCATCCCCGCCGTCACCATCCCCGTCTCTCTCATCGGCACCTTCGCCTTCATCAAGATCTTCGGCTTCAGCATCAACTCGCTCACCCTCTTCGGCATCACCCTCGCCACCGGTCTCGTCGTCGACGACGCCATCGTCGTCATCGAGAACGTGCAGCGCCATCTCTCAGGCCACTCCATCCTGCCCGAGCGCTCCGAGCTGACCGAACACGACCCCTACGCCCCAGACACCCTGGCGGGCCCGGTCGCGGAAAGCAAAGGTATGGCGGCCACCTCCTCCGATCCCCATGAGGCGACCAGCATCGCCATGGCCGAGGTCACCAGCGCCGTCATCGCGACCTCGCTCGTCCTCATCTCCGTCTTCATCCCTGTCAGCTTCTTTCCCGGAACCACCGGCATCCTCTACAAGCAGTTCTCGCTCACCATCGCCTTCTCCATCGCGATCTCCGCCTTCAACGCCCTTACCCTATCTCCCGCGCTCGCCGCCATTCTCCTGCGCGCCGAAACCAAACACACCGGCCTGCTCGGTCTTCTCCTCAATCCCATCGAGCGACTCATCCAGTGGGTCATTCGCATGTACGCTCGCGCTGTCACCTTCGTCGTCCGCATACGCTACGTCATGCTGCTGTTCTTCTTCGGCTTACTCGCCGCCACTGCCTTCATGTACAACCACGTTCCCACGGCGTTCATCCCGCAGGAAGACCAGTCCTACTTCCTGATCATCATTCAGACGCCTCCCGGAGCCTCGCTCAGCTACACCACCGAGTTCGCCGACCGAGTCGCCACGCAGGTTCGCAAAAACGACGGCGTCTTCGGCACCTTCTCCGTCATGGGCTTCTCTCTGGCCGGCGGCAGCTCGCCAAACTCCGGCCTCATCTTCGCTCCTCTCAAGCCCATCAACGACCGCACCAAGATGGGTGCCAAGTTCACCGCTCGAAACATCGTCCTCGACGTCGGGCCTAAACTCTTCGGCGTCCCCGGCGGTATCGCCTTCGCAGCTGAACCCCCCGCCATCGCTGGCCTCGGCACCGTCGGCGGCTTCCAGTTCATCCTTCAGGACGGCGGCCGCAACACCTTTGAAGATATCGATCGCATCGCCCACACCCTCGTAGGTGCGGCCCGCTCACCCGGCTCCGGACTCACCGGCATGAACACCACCTTTACCTCGAACGATCCACAGCTTGAGGTCACCGTCGACCGCCAGAAGGCCGAAACCGTCGGCGTTCCATTCAGCCAGATCACTGCCGCCCTCGGCACCTTCATGGGCTCCAGCTACATCAACGACTTCAACTTCAACAATCGCTCCTACCGCGTCTACGTCCAGGCCGATGAGCAGTTCCGCCGCACCTCGCAGGACCTCCGCCAGTACTACGTCCGCTCCAACACCAATCAGATGATCCCGCTCGACAACCTCGCCAGCGTCAAACAGATCTCCGGCCCCCAGGTCATCAACCACTACAACCTCTTCCGCTCTGCAGAGATCGACGGCTCACCCGCCCCCGGTCTCAGCTCCAGCCAGGGCAACGACGCCATGGTCAAACTCTTCAACAAATACAAGCTCCAGGGCATGACCTACTCCTGGACCGGCCTCGCTCTCGAAGAGGTTGAATCCGCCGGCAAGGCCATCATCATCTTTGGTCTCGGCCTGCTGGTCGTCTACCTCACCCTCTCCGCGCAGTACGAGTCCTTCGCGCTGCCGTTCATCATCCTTCTCGCCGTCCCCATGGCTATCCTCGGCGCGCTCTCGCTCGTCTCTCTTCGTGGCCTCGTCGATGACGTATACGTCCAGATCGGTCTGGTCATGCTCATCGGTCTCTCCGCCAAAAACTCCATCCTCATCGTTGAGTTCGCCGAGCAGCTTCTCGGCCAGGGCAAGTCCATCATCGACTCCGCGATCGAGGCCGCCGAACTTCGCCTCCGTCCTATCCTGATGACCTCCATCGCCTTCATCCTCGGTGTCGCTCCTCTCTACTTCGCCACCGGTGCCGGAGCCTATGGCCGTCACTCGGTCGGAACCGCCATTATCGGTGGCATGGTGCTCTCTACCGTCCTCAACCTCTTCTTCATCCCCGTCCTCTACGTCATCCTCAAGACACTGCTGGTGAAACTCTCCGGCGGCTCGAAAGCAGCAACGGCCCGCGACGCGAAACTCTCCCCGCCGCAGCCCAGCCACTAAAGTGAACCGCCTGCTACCCATTGGGTGCCCATGTCCCGCTTTTGGGACATGGGTTTCAAATGACCGGACGCCGAGCTATCATCCTGCATGGCTAAGCAGACCCTCCCTCCCCATCAGAGCTGGCTACCCGAAGCCAACGCCCCCACCGCCGACTTCCCCCTGACCCACCTTCCCTACGGAGCCTTCGCGACCGAAGGCCAGCAGCACCTCTGCGTGGCCATCGGCTCTCACCTCCTCGACCTGCACGCCTGCGCCGAAGCTGATCTCCTCCCATCTGAACTGAAGTTCGCCTGCCAATCCTCCACCCTCAACGCCCTTTTGGCCCTTGGCCCCATCGCCTGGACGCAACTCCGCCATACCCTCACCACCCTCCTCGAAGCCTCCGCTCCAAACCGCGAGAAGGCCGAAGCCGCCCTCCACTCCATCGCTGGCGCAACCCTCCTCAAGCCCATCGACATCCCCAACTACACCGACTTCTACGCCTCTATCCATCACGCTACTCGCGTGGGCCAGCTCTTTCGTCCAGACAATCCCTTACTCCCCAACTACAAACACATCCCCATCGGCTACCACGGCCGCGCCTCCTCCATCGTCGTCAGCGGAACACCAATCCAGCGCCCCACAGGACAAACCCGTCCATCCACACCAGACGGAACCCCTGACTTCCAACCAACCCGATCGTTAGATTACGAACTCGAACTGGCCCTATACATCGGCCAACCCAATCCCCTGGGCACGCCAATCCCCATCAGCCATGCCGCCCACCACATCTTCGGCGTCAGCCTGCTCAACGACTGGTCCGCCCGCGATCTCCAATCCTGGGAGTCCCAACCCCTCGGCCCATTCCTTGCCAAAAACTTTGCCACCACCATCTCCCCCTGGATCACCCCCTTGGCCGCCCTCGAACCCTTCCGCGTCCCCGCCACCCCGCGCCCACCAGACGACCCAAAGCCCCTTCCTTATCTCTATTCGACAGCCGACCAAGCCCACGGAGGACTGGATGTAAAACTTGAAGTATTGCTCGCAACTCACATCACTCGCACCAACAAACTTCCTCCAATCGTGCTCAGCCAATCCAGCACGCAAGACCTCTACTGGACACCAGCCCAGCTCATCGCCCACCACACCAGCAACGGCTGCAACCTCGCAGTAGGCGACATTCTCGCCACCGGCACCATCTCCGGCTCTGCCGAAGCCTCAGCCGGCTGTCTCCTCGAACTCACCCGCAACGGCGCTCAGCCCATCACCCTCGCTACCGGAGAAGTCCGCACCTTCCTCGCCGACGGGGACGAGATCATCCTCCGTGGCTCCTGCGAGTTACCCGGCCACCCCCGCATCTGCCTCGGCGAATGCCGCGCCACCATCCTCCCCGCCCGCTCCTGAAGCAAAAAAAGAAAGCCGTCATCCTGAGCGAGTGATAAAACTTTCGTATCCAATTGTTTTTATTGCGGATAATATGGCTGTTTTTGGCTGTGTAGGAATTGTGCAGGTGATTGTGCAGAATTCAGTCTGAATGACAGCTTTCTCATCGCCGGAAGAGGGCCGGGAGAAACTCGCAGGGTGTCTCCCGCGCCGCTGAAAATGGCAGACGGGATCGTATGCGTCCCGTCTGTCCTGTTTTCTGTGTCGGTCTGATTGTTACATGACTGCGGGCAGGATTCTCATGCAGCTGCCTCGGCGAGTTCCTCGTTAGACACCTCTTCTGCGATATGCGGCTCCAGTGCGGCAAGGATGATGCTGGCGGTTTGTTGAACCCATCCGCTCCATTTCCACCCGATCGAACGCTTTTACGGGATGTGCCAGAATCCGGACCGTCCAGATTATCCCATGCCAAAATATTGCTTTCTCGAACCGGCGTTTTGTCACCATAGCGCTCGACACAAAGACGAAACTCACGGTCGGGAAGAAAGGAAATGAGCTGCGAAAAGAAGGTGCGCCCCTCGTTCATGCACCATCGTCAACCCACGACAACGGGACGCCAAAACCCGTCCACGCAGTTCAAATCGCGGCAAGGCAAAATGGCCGGTAACCTTATACAGAACAATCAGTTACAAGAGGTAGGAGGCTCATTAGTCGGACAGCAGTGAAAAAAGCCAACTCCGAATGGAATAAAAAGCCCCGAAGTCTAGTTATGTATAAAACATCAACCTCCCAGATTTCGTATGGCTCGATCTAGGCAATTGGCCGATCTTCTCCACAAACGCAACTAACATTCTAACTACACTTGATAAGGAGTACTTTATGAGGCGCGTCAGCATATTTCGCGTGCAGGGCTGTATGTCCCTGCTGCTTTGTGGATTTGTACTACAGACTGCTTTGGCACTCCGGACATCGGCGCAAACGAGCACGATCCATTCTGGAGAGTACAGCCAGCCGCTCAATACACCGGCCAGCACTGGCTCTATCAGCTGTGCCCCTTCAAATAACGGCACCGGCCACTTGATCTGCGCAGAGCAGGCCGCCTCAGGTGCAATGACGGGTGTGTCCTGGGTTGCACAACCCGCGCTAAACTTACTACCGGCAAATGCAACAGAGCCCGTGGGCGCGCTTGACGGCCCGATCCCTCTTGGCAGCATATCTGGCACATTAGGGACGTCCGGCTGCGCCAATACATTCGACAATACTGGATATACAATCTGTGCCACGAGCTCAGTGGCCCAGACCAATTCAACCACGGCGCAGTACACATTGAACCCGTTCGCATTTTTTCCGCCAGCAGGCAAAGCGTCGAAGTCAGTGGGTGTAGGCATAACCTCCAATCTCTCAACCAGCTCCAATGCCTCAGTTGGCCCAGCAGTCTGTACCGCTACGGCCAATCCAAATTTTGCAACCACTCCTCCAACCCCGGCGATCTGTGTTCTGGTCGCACTCAGCAATGCTAGCAATTCCTCTTCCGGCAGTCTGCTCGGTGCGGCCATCGATCCACGCTCTGGGGGAACGAACACGGGGCTGATCCCCTTGAATTATGGAGTAACATTCAGCAACGCGATTAGTTGTGCAACACCGCTGGCCAACTTATCACTCCACAATGGAAACACGGTTGCAGCTTGTGCCGTTGTACAGGGAAACAACCTGATTGGCTTCGTCTTTGATCCAAGGACAAATTACCTTCCGGGCACTGTGACTCTTCTGAAGACAGGCCCTTTCTTGGGCAATCCAAGTTGTGCGGCGCCGAATGACAATACCGGTGATGTAATTTGCACGATTGTCGAACAGGGCGCAGGCAGCGACACACTTGAAGCAATTGCATTCAATGCAGCGAATCTCACAATGGTGGGATCGCCACAGGTGATCGAAACTGTGCGCGGAAATGTTGCAGTCAGTTGCAGTTCCCCGAATGCAGCTGCAGCAAATGTCCCAAATAACACTGGAAACAATACCATAGAGTGTGTGCTCGCAACTTCGGGTGGCACTGCGACATCGAGCGCTCTGATTGATCCTCGGCCTCCAGTTGCGTCCCCAACTAATCCGGCGGCCGCCCCAATTCTTGGTCACAATCTGTTTGCTCCAACCTCCAACATTGCTACGGCACCGAGTTGCATTGCGCTGGGGGTGGACCCCAACCAAGTCACTTGTGCGTTTCAAACGGTCGCGCCAGAAGCGATTGCGTTTACTGCACCGCTGACATGCCCAACCGTGTTCATGGAGGCTGGGGCCACGTTGACTGCGAATCACTCGATAGCGTCCTGCCACGGCAATATTTACATGCTGCTACAGACCGACGGCAATCTAGTCCTGTACAACTTCGGCGGAGTGCCGCTATGGGCGACGGGAACACAGGGAACCAGCCCCGGCGAACTCATCATGCAGACGGACGGAAATCTTGTTCTCTATGCAAGCAATGGCACGGCTCTGTGGTCTTCCGGTACGCAAGGCAATTCTGGGGATTCTTTGGCGATCCAGGATGATGGAAATTTAGTGATCTTTACCGCAACGCAGGCCATTTGGGCTAGCAATACCAGCGGCCACTAGGAGGGACGGTTGTTGATCAAGGAAAGTGCACTCGCTTGAGATGACGTACTCCGGATGTTATTGATTGCTGCCACATTTGGTGCCCCAGGTCTCACTTCTGAGCGTCGAAATTTCAGAATGAGAACTGGGGCGCCTATTCTTGCTGGCGTCCAGAACATGGGATATCACGGAATTCATGGCTACCGGAGATGCCGAAATCGAGATTGTCATGAGCCATCCGGCAAGCATCGGATGCATTCCCTTGTTTCCAGGGCGCAGTGTTGGCCCGGCTGACGTAGCTCCTGGCACCCATGCCCCCACTCATCCTCAAAGAACGCATATGAATGGGACACCCGATAAGGGTTTGTGGGTGGGCCACCCGCCAGATTCTAACAATTGCATGACAAGTCGAATTCCTCTTTTGGGTACACTTACGGAGTCATCTGGATTGCGCGCCGTTGACAATCGTGTGAAGGGGAGCCGGGATCGCTACGTTTATTTCAGATGCCGGAGGAATGGGAATTGCCGTTGTCAACTGAACCAACAGCGGGAGCGCCGATAAGCATGACGAGGAGCGAAGGAGCGAAGAGCGCTCCTTTCGTCAGCATTCTGATCAACAACTATAATTATGGACGATTTCTAGGCGATGCAATCCGCAGTGCCCTCGCACAGAGTTATGCGAATCTCGAGGTTGTTGTCGTCGACGACGGCTCGACCGACAATTCCGTGGAAACTGCGCAAGCCTTCGGCGATGTTGTTCATTTGATCGCCAAGGAAAACGGCGGACAGGCTTCTTCCTTCAACGCTGGCTTCGCTGCGAGCCGCGGAGAGATCATCTGTCTTCTCGACGCCGACGACGAATTCCTTCCCGGCAAAGTAGACCGAATCGTCGAGGTGTTCGGACAGAATCCAGAGATTGGCTGGTGTTTTGAGAACCTCAAGCTGTTTCGTAATTCCAAGTCTGAGCGCATCCGCAGGAATCGGTACTTTGCCGCGGGAAGCGTGGATGCGCGCGAATCCATGCGGCGCGGAGTGTTCCCAAGGAACATTGATAGCGCCAGCTCAGGGCTGAGCTTTCGCCGCGAGCTTATTTCGCGCATTCTTCCCATGCCGCATGCAAAATCGATTCTGCTTTGCGACGACTACATCAAGACGGCATGCTATGCGCTGTCGCCTGGGCTGGCGCTCGATGAGGAACTCGCATTGCAACGATTGCATGGATCGAACCTTTACACCGATACCCTGACGCGCGATCGCCGCACGACCGGGCAAATGAGCCTGCTGATGGGAATCCATTTGCAGAGACGGCATGAGGAGTGCCTGACCGCAGGGATGAAGATGATCTGCCGGGGCTGCGCGATCCTGACGGTATTCGGCGGATGGCAGCCCGGACAGCGGCGGGAGGTTACGAAGAATCTGCGTAGGATGGGATCGAGGCTAGCGCTCAAGAGCGTGGCGCGTATGGCGATTCTGATGGTGCTTGAAATACTTCACCTTCGAAGGCTCTAGTGTAGTGTCTCACTAATAGAGTCACTTATATATCGAGACTCATCTTATGATGAGGAGACCTCGATATGCGTATAGCGCAGCCCATTGTTCTGAAGGAAGATGTCCGGCGGAAGCTGGAGCAGCAGGCGCGCGGACGGTCGACGGCGGCGCGGGTAGTGGTGCGCAGCCGGATTGTTCTGCTGGCTGCCGATGGTCTTCAGAACAAGCAGATCGCGGTGAGTCTCAAGGTTGCTCCACGTATGGCCGCCTTGTGGCGCGGACGTTTTCTGGAACTGGGAGTGGAGGGTCTGCTGAAGGATGCGCCACGGCCTGGTCGCAGGCCGACGATCTCCGCAGAGATGACAGCAGCCTTGATTGCGAAGACCACCCAGGATACACCTGCCAAAGCCACGCACTGGTCCACGCGCACGATGGCCAAAGAGGTGGGCGTCTCGAAGGCTTCCGTATCGCGTATCTGGCGTGCCAATGGCCTCAAGCCGCATCGTGTCGACAGCTTCAAGGTAAGCAGTGACCCGCATTTTGCAGACAAGTTGGAAGCTATCGTCGGGCTCTATCTGAATCCGCCTGAACATGCGTTGGTGTTATCGGTGGACGAGAAGAGCCAGATACAAGCCCTGGATCGCACCCAGCCTGGCTTGCCGATGAAGAAAGGCCGTGGCGCGACCATGACCCACGATTACAAGCGCAACGGCACGACCACCTTGTTCGCCGCACTGAACACCGCCAATGGCGAGGTCTTCGGCCTATGTCAGGAGAAACACCGACATCAGGAATGGTTGAAGTTCCTGCGCATGATCGATAAGACGATACCGGCCAACAAGGAAATCTACTTGATCTGCGACAACTACTCGACCCACAAACATGCCCGAGTCCAAAGCTGGCTGGAATCCCACAAACGCTTCCACGTTCGCTTCACACCGACCTCTGCCAGTTGGCTCAACATGATCGAACGCTTCTTCCGAGACCTGACGCAAAACCAACTCAAACGAGGCGTTTTCCAAGACCTCGAACAGCTCATCACCGCCATAGGAAGCTACATCGACACACACAACCAGAATCCCAAACCCTTCATCTGGACCGCCAAAGCAACCGACATCCTTGAAAAAGTCACCCGCGCTCAAGCCACTATAAATAAACGACGATCTGCGTGAGACACTACACTAGTT
>Ga0302324_100004492_pt1 | contig 30848 bp, 26 predicted proteins | sample Palsa_T0_1_FD_201949 | JGI IMG/M metagenome (GOLD analysis project Ga0302324, IMG submission 201949) | Peat permafrost microbial communities from Stordalen Mire near Abisko, Sweden - Palsa_T0_1 | ecosystem: Environmental > Terrestrial > Soil > Palsa > Peat permafrost | place: Sweden: Abisko... | reverse complement strand
CCCACCTGGATGTCAATAATAGTCTGGATGAGAATGGTCGGTCTTCGACCAAAGGGCGGGGGCTGGACTCGGGAACCCGCCGGCAGGTCTACCAACCCATTTGGCCCATCCGCTTGAGGATAATCGCGCTGTAGTTATTCATGCGCTCGGGCCGTCGCTTCAGGGGAGCCGGCAGAATTGCAGCGAGCCGTGCCGCCTGTTGCCGGCCTATGTTCCGCGCTACCGTTTCGTAGTAATAACGACACGCCGAGTCTGCACCATAGATTCCAGGGCCCCATTCGACAATGTTGATGTAGATCTCGAGAATGCGCTGTTTGCCGAGGACCAATTCGGCCACCGGTACCAGCGTCACCTCTGCGCCCTTGCGGAGGATCGAGCGACCTGTTCCGAAGAATAGGTTTTTTACTAGTTGCTGCGTAATGGTGGAAGCTCCGCGAGTGCGATCGCCTTCCAAATCCTCTTCGGCTGCGATTTGGATCTCGTGCCAATCGAATCCATGATGTTGGTAGAAGTGCGCGTCCTCTGCGGCGATTACAGCATGCTGGAGATCAGACGAGATTTGGTTGAGCGGGATGAATTTGTAGCGTTCGCGATACGACGTGTGGTGAATCCAGGCCTGCAAGCGGCGCTCGATGTGCACCGCAGATGTCGGTGGGTCGATCCACCGGGCGGCCACAAGGATCAGCGCGGCGAGCGACCAAAGAAGCGCAACGCCGATGACAAGCCATCGAATCAAGGACCGGAGGAAGCCCGTCCGAAGCGGGGTCTTGGTGCGGGTGTGCCGGGTTGCGGTCACACTTCAGGATAATAGTCCGGCTGGGACGCGAGACAAACTGTTCGGCAAGACTTCCAGTCTCGACTGCTAAGTCTCGAATCTCCGACGTCGCTTCGTTTCGGGCACGCGATAGCATCCGCCGCAAAGCCGCTTCGTTCACTCGGATTGTGGCCGGAAGGACGTTTAACGGGACTTGCGGCGACACCCGCATGGGCTACGGGCCGCGAGCACTACGGGCCGCGAGCACATGCGACGGGCCGGATCAAAGGGTATAGTGGCACGATACTGAATTTATGCCTCGAACAATATGTTGTTCGGTCACCGCCTGAACCGTGAGGTCTGTTTCAGGCGTGACCTGGACCCTGCAGCTGTGCAGGCTGAACGTGTCGATGGCGATCCGGTGACAGGTATGGCTCTGATTGTTTTCCTGCGAGGTGTGAACGTTGGCGGCCACAGGACATTTCGCCCAAGCCTCCTGGCGAGAGAGTTGGGTGACTATGATGTCGTTAACGTCGGCGCCGCAGGCACGTTTATCGTTCGGAAAGCTGGGTCGCGAGGAAAGTTCCGTGCTGAACTGCTGCGGAAGCTCCCATTCGAGGCGGAAGTTGTGCTCTGCGAGGGTCGCAATCTTATCCACCTGGAGACGGAGAATCCGTTTGGAACGGAGCCGTCACCCCCCGATATCGTTCGATTCGTGAGCATCCTGTCGAGAGCCGGACGCCTCCGGGCTACTCTGCCGGTTACCTTCCCTCCCGCCGGGGAATGGTTTGTGCGAGTGATCGCCTCGAACGAGCAATTCGTGTTCGGAATGTACCGTCGGCACATGAAGACAATCGGTTATCTTGGCCAGATCGATAAGCTATTCGGGGTGCCGGCCACGACACGCAACTGGAACACAATCCTCGCGATCCTGCGGCATCTGAAAAACGGGGAGAAAAAAAGGCCACCGATTCACCGCGAATGACATAACCCCACCAACCCATTTTCACCTTCAAGATGTTAACTGAAAAACAAATGACCGAACCAACGCCCAGTTCGAACCTCGGCCGCCACGTGTTTGGAGTGGCGGCTTTGGCCCTTGGCCTCATCACGCTGGCCTGGCATAACTACAACGGCTCGCATCAACTGCGCTCCCTTGTCTACGCTGCAGCCGCTGCCGAGATCTTCGGCGGCGCTGCGATTCAGTTCCGTCGGACGGCGAAAACGGGCGCAGCTATCCTTAGTGTGGCTTATCTTGTGTTCGCCATACTGTGCGTGCCAGGAATCGTTGCCAAACCGCAGATCTACAATAGCTGGGGCAATTTCTTCGAGCAGTTCTCTCTCCTGACCGGAGCCGGAATCGCTTATGCGCGCTTGACATCGGCATGGTCACGGGAAACGCTTCCCCGGATCGGCCGCATTCTTTTGGCCATCTGTGTCGCTTCCTTTACTCTCGAACAGGCGATTTATCTTGACGCGACCGCCGATCTTGTCCCGAAGTGGATTCCGCCAAGTCAGATGTTTTGGGCGATAACGACGACTGTCTTTTTCGCGCTCGCGGCTGTGGCGCTTCTTGCCAATCGGATGTCGCTTCTCGCGACTCGGCTACTGACATTGATGCTCGTAATCTTTGGGCTACTGGTGTGGATACCGTTGCTTCTTTCGGCTCCGCACAGTCATACGAACTGGAGCGAAAACGCCGAGACCTTCGCGATTGCCGGAACAGCGTGGATTCTCGCTGATCTCCTCGGCGAGTATCGGCCCGAATGACCTTCGCCCGCGATGACGTGAGCCGGGCCAGGTTCGTGTGAGGTTTATTCCGTCCAAAACTTATGTCCGCCGGATTGATCGCTCACTGGCTCCTCGGCGGGTCATTGAATATTCAAAATCTTTAGCTCCGGTGAGTCGGCTAACCAGACGCCGCTCTTAGGCACATCGAGAACAAGCCCGAGGGTCGCGCAAGCGCCGCCCAACTCATGAAGAAACGGCGTCGGGCGACCCGGCGCTAAAATCGTGCCGGTGGCGACGACGATGGCGATTATGAAAAGCCTTCGCCCCTGTGATCTGCTCGAAAGTTTGGAATGGCGACGATGACTGGTAGTTGCATGTGCTCTGACCAACCCGTAGCCGGCAGGGTTCCACATTTTCACCTTGGCGTGACCATGATCTCCAGCTCCGCGGTCCCAGTCGAATCCGGTAAAACCGATACGGTGAACAGATGCGTGGTGGAATCGTAGAGAGGCGCGCCGATTTTTCCTTTGATTGCCGCAATAGCCGGGGTTGTCGGGGAATAACCCTGTACGGTTCGGGAATGCTCGCCAGTCGCGAATTGAATTGTCGCCTGTACTTTCCCGTTGTCTGACAGCTGGCTGATGCGCTGCTTGCCGAGCGAAACAAACTGGTCGCGATCACCCAGAAAAGCGACGCCCGATCGGCCGAGCGGAACAACGATGAAATATAAGTAATTGTTTTCGAGCGAGTCCGTGAAGGTTTCGTCCGAATCCAGGACTTTTCCCTGATGAGAAAAATAGTCGAATACGTAAGCCCGCGTGCGCAAGCCAAGCGATGCTGCCGTGAAAGCGACCTCTTTTTGGGGGCCGCGCGCGTAGGCCACGACGTAGAAAGCCCGCAGATCCCCGAAATCAGTGGATGAGGTGGCCAGCATGGGCCGCTTTAGATTCCGTGCGTCTTCAACAAAGGATTCATCGGTCGGCACGAGCGCAGTGTCGGGCTTAACAATCACTCCGTCGGCCCGGACAGCACGCAGCAGATTTTCACGATTGACCGAGCCGATCGGGTCGCCCACGCCGACCGGACCACCGGAGAGCGTCGAGAGTAGCAAATTATCCAACTCGTCGCTCATGAAGACGTCGGACCAGGGCCACACACCGAGAGAGCTTGCCAAGCGCGAGTCGTAGAGAAACTCATCCCATTTGTCTCGGCCAAAGCGGTCGCCACTTGTGCGAATGGTCGTTACATTCTCGTACCTGGTGCTTTGCAGGTAGTGTCGCGGTAAGGGCATGCAGTACTGAATTGTGAGCTTTCGTTCGGTGAGTGCCTGCGCCATTTCATCCATGAATGCCGCCGGATCGGTCAGGTTGAAGGCCGCCTGCGCGCGTTCGTCAAGCCAGTCCTGCTCATACGTAAGAACGTCGGCATCATGAAGGTAGCTTGCCACGGTTTCCCAGTAGAGGGGATCAACAACCACGTTGCCAGACATCCGATAACGATTCCGGTAAGGACTCTTCGGATCAATCCACCGAGAATGCGTGACCAGTGGCAAGCCCAACTGTTGCTGGAACGCTTTCAGCCCGTCTGGAAAAAGGTCCTGATCGGCGATGTATTCATAGATCCCGTCAAATTTCTTCCAATCTGCGTTCGCACCTTTCGGGTAGAACCAGCTATCGAGCTGCATGTAACCGAGCGGAACACCTTTTTGGAGGAACTCATCGCGAAGCGCTAGCAATGTTTTTTCGTACCCTAGCGAGGGATCGTATTTGTAGTAGTAAGTGGCGCCGTTATCGGTCCAGTAGCCAAGTTTGGCGAGGATCGGCTCGGTAGCACTGGTGGCGATCCGCGCCTTGCCTTGCAGTCCGGCCAACGCGCTTCCCCAGGTTTCAAATGCCCGATTGATTCCTTTTTCGACTACCAGAATCGTGCTATGCGCAAATCCTTCAGGCAAGGTTGGGATTCTGCTATCGATTCCGCTGGTGATCTCTCGCGGTGAGATTCGAGTCGTCGCAGAGATCAGGAAATCGGAAGCGGGCGACAGGATGAACGTGTTATGGGCGCCATCGAAGAATACCCACGGGCTGTCAGTCCCGAGCTTGTCAAAGCTATACTTGCCGAACTGTCCGCTATAGCTGACGTGATAAGCGGTTTCAGGATAGGAGGTTAGTTTTGGGAATGCTGCGGTATTGCTTCCTGCGTGCAAAAACTTGAGGCTAAACAGCACCACGGGCTTCCCGGAGTAGATGCGAATGCTGGCCTTCTTCGATCCGTCTTGCGGATAATCGACCACGATCTCCTGGTACGCAGCGAAACGATCCTGCCCCTGTTGAGCGACGATTCCTGTAGGTGGCTGGCCGAGGTTTCCGCTGAATTTCCAATCGGCAATGCTTGTCGATATCACGTACTGGCCGTCTGTTTCGACTGTGGCTTTGATGCCGGTGGAGGGGTCGGTAATCGAAACCGGCGCAGTGGCGCCGAACAGACCAGAAGCGTGCAGCACCAGGGCTGCCAACCATAGGTAACCAGCGATACGGCGCATCCGCACATGGTAATCGATTCTGGGCCGGCGGAAAGAGAAACCCTCGCTCGCTTGCAGAACCTCCCGCTGCTAGCGACCTCCTGCACGCGTGCATTGCGGATCGAGGATCCTCCAGGCCAACGACGCAATCCCTCCGTTGCCGTGGCGTATAATGCGCGAGCCAGAGGTCGAATCGGGAGTTCCGGGGGCGACGATGAGATCGAATCTCCTACCGTCCGTGTTTTGCCTCCTTTCTGCGTCTTTTGCGTTGGGTTTCGCGGCCCGCCGCCCGGGCGGGCCGACCAGCCGAGCAGACGAGCGCACCAAGAGAGACCCGTGCGCCAGCAGACTCGAACATTCAAGTAGAAAATTGGTCCAAGCCCCAGCCCGGTTGGCTGTATGTGCTCGATCCCAAACCCGATGGGGGCGCGTCCGGAGGGCGCGTCTGGCTAGTCGATCCTGAAACCACCAAAGTGATGGGTAGCATTCGCACCGGTGACAATGCGGATTTCGCGCTCTCGCCGGATGGAAGCCGCCTCTATATTGCGTCAATCACGGACGGCGATTCGAGCGAACTCGCGGTGATCGATACCGCCCACGGTATGGTCCTCGGGAGGGGCAGTGTCGAGGACCGCGAAGTGGCCGATGTGATCCCTTCCTTTTCAACCATGGCGGTTTCCGGCGATGGGCGGGCGTTGCGAATCCTGGTGGATGCGCCCAAATCGTCAGACGCGGATTCATTCCTGCTCGCCACCTACGACACGCGGACTGGCGACTTTCTGCCCGCGATCGTGCAGCTGGGGAACTGCGGCCCCGGCCGCTTCATCTCTCATCCAACTGCGGATCAGTTCGATATTCTCTGTCCGAGAACCAACCGGATCAGGCTGATTCGTCTGGACGCTGACTCTCGCGAGCTCCGAAACCTAGACGTCATCCTTCCGCGGGAAAGGCGAGTGGGGACTGCCGAGGCCATCGAGGTTCCCGGTACCCAAGAGATCGCGATCATTCGTGGAGACGGCGCCGTCTTTACGATGAATGTTGTCACGCAGGAATTTGCCGACACCCAGGCACACCCCGATCTACCCGATCGCGTTTTTCCAGCCTCATGGCCGAACTCGCCCGATGGCAGCAGGGTCTACCTGGGATACAACACGGATTACGACCGCACCTACGACAACCGCTTTTATCTGGATTACGGCCGGCCCCCGAACCTCCGCCCCAATGACGCGACGGCGGGCGAGTTTCGTGTGCTCGACACCCGCACTTGGAGGAAGCTCGGCGTCATCAAGACCACGATGCCGTTCTGGAGCGCCGTGACTGGCGACGACGGCAAGACGCTCTATGCGCTGGCGCCGCAGAAGCACAGCATTTTGGTGATCGACACCGTGAAGATGCGTCAGATTCGCATCCTCAAAACCGGTGAAACGCCCGCGCTAGCTCTGGTTGCGCCCTGAGCTGGTCGCGGCCGAAACAATTCTGGAACGATAGCATTCTCATCCCTCAGGCTAAGTGTCTGCTCGACCGAGGCCTTATCTAACTTTGGCCGGTCTCCGGTCCGAGTTCTTTATGAAGTTGTTGGCCGAGAGCGTTCGCCACCGATTTCAAGTCCTTGGCGAGTGCGAGCCGCCACCTTTCGAGCGATTGTGGCGCGAGTTCCTCGAATTGTTGTGTAACCGATTGGACGGCTTCCTCGCTCTGGGTCATTAGCGAAGCAGAAAAGGAGTCTTCGATCCGATTCTGGATGGTTCTCAGGTGCCCGCACATCTCGTTGAGCCGGGTTTCGACTTCATTCGAGCCGCGTGCTTGCAAATCCTTCAGGACCAGAGCCCCGGCGCTCTCGATTTGAGCTTCCGCGCCGGAGACGACTTCGCTGGCGAGACCCTTGAGGTGCGCGTCAAGATCCGACTCAAGGCGGCGCACGGACTCGTTCAGTGCTGAGATCCTGCGGCCAAGGTCCGAGACCTCCGACTGAAGTTGGAACGCTTTCGCGGCGGCATCGGTCTGGAACTGTTCGATCTCCCGGCGATGAACCGCCTGTGAGTCTGCAAGTTGCCCCTGCAAGGAACGCAACAGCTTTTCGCCTTGTGCGTTGAGATGGGATCCTGCCTGCAATGCCTGCTGCTGCAGTTTCTCGAGTCCGGCGAGGACATGCTGCTGCGACGTGTTGGTGAGCTCCTTCGACAATACCTGCGCTCGTTGTTCGACCGCATGCAGCTCACCGCCGAGACGGTGCCGAAACTCGGTTAGGGAGGCACTGATGTTCTGCTCGAAGGCCGTTCTCGCCGATCCGAGCATCTCGGCGGATTGTTCCCGCGCCTGCTGCAGGGCGCGTGTGGCAACGTCTTGTCGCAAGCGCTCCCATAGCTTCTCCTCCAGCTCGGGAGGAATCGACCCAAGCGACACCTCGAAGCGGTTGCGCTTGGCATTGCCGGCCAGCTTGTCGCGCAGGTCGGTGACTTCTGCCTGCAGCGGCCGAACGAGAGTCGCAAGTATGCCGCGCAGACGATCCTCGGACAGCTGCTCTTCGAGCTTGTCGAAAACGGCTTGCGAGGATTGGGAGGGAGTTCGCGGCTTATGCACAACAGCAGAGCTGGCCGATAGTCTTTTAGGAGGTTGTCGAGCGTCGAGTAAGGGTATCTCCGCTACTCGCCAATCATCGGGACAGGATTCTAATCCCCAAAAATTGTCCGGCCGCTCAAGTCGCGCACCCAATCGGAAGCCCTGTCCGTCGGAACCCATGGGTTGGCAGAAAACTACGTACGCCGTGGTCTGCTGGCCTCCTCGGCCGTGCAGGCGCAGGGCGCTTCCGGTGTGCAACTTCAGGGGGAAGCGGAGCGCACAACCATGCGCACTGACCACCAGCGTTTCACAGAGCTCGGAGAACTGGGCGTTGGGTTCCATGCTGGTGACGCGGATTGGAACGTTGATCGGTACTCTCGAACTGCGTCGTACCGTTTGACCGTTGGAAGCGGGCATAGGGATCCTCTGCTTGGCGAGGCTGCGCAGACAGGCACTTCGAGCCTCTGCATTAAAGTACCGCGAGGAGAGGAATGTGACCTCTCTCCGGAGTGCGCTTCCAAAATGTTCGAGTGTACAAGCGCCAGACTGCCCGTTTGTCAGAACCGCGTTGTACTTTGGACCGAACTCCGCTGGTACAACGGGACGGCGGCGAGTTGGAGCGCGGTTGCCTTGCTCAATGCGCAGTTCCCGACGATCGAGTTCGCGCCGAGCCGAGAGGGGATTGTTCGTTCGTCAGCAACAGGCGGTCAATGCGTCGCATCCTTTTCCAGTCGTATTCGTAGGCAGTTCCACAGATGAGGCAGATCTGATAGTGCTGGCCGTTGCCCCCGAGCCGTGGCCAACTAAACTCATGGGAGCACAAATCGCTGAGGAGTCGCTGCAAGAATCTCATGTCTGTTGCTCGCTTCGCGCAAGGCCAGACTCGGCGGCGCAACCTGTTCCGAAAAGTGGCGGGTGAATCGATTCGACTACGACTCGGCCACGTCTTCAAATTACGGGAGTGTATCCGTGGTACAAGTTACCGCGCAGCTGGACGAGTTCGGGACACTGGATTCCCGTCGCGTTGGCGAGTGAGCGGAGTTACAGGGCAATTCCGCCCGCTCTTGGCTCGGATCGGCGATGAGCTCCTCTTCGCTCGCTTCACCCATCTCGTGCGCTCCTGGAGGGAGCGTGTATGAACGAAAACGGAGCATGCTGTTGGCATCCGCTTCCTTTTCAAAACACTCGCCGGGGTCCCGGTTCTAACCGCCGTTATTGATGTGTTCCATCATGCTCGCCCAGTGCGGCCAAATCAGCCGCGACGACGCGCTGGTCTTGCTCGCCTAGCCCGTCGATGCCCAGTCGCATCCGGTTTCCCGCTCTCAGATATACCGGGGGCCGTTGCCCCATGCCGACTCCCGCCGGCGTACCGGTGGAGATAATGTCTCCGGGCTGCAGGCTCATGAATCGGCTAACGTAGCTGACCAGTTGGCCAACGCCAAAGATCATCGTTCGCGTCGATCCTTTTTGGTAGGTGTGGCCATCCACCTCGAGCCACACATTTAGGTTTTGCGGGTCTAGGACCTCATCGGCAGTCACCAGCCATGGTCCGATCGGGCCGAATGTATCTGCGCTCTTGCCCTTCACCCATTGTCCAGTGCCTTCGAGTTGAAATGCGCGCTCCGAGATGTCGTTGATGACGCAGTAACCGGCCACATAGGACATCGCGTCGGCTTGGCTGACATATTTTGCCGGCAATCCTATGACCACGCCTAACTCGATTTCCCAATCCATCTTGGTGCCACCCCTCGGAATCACAATATCGTCGTTCGGGCCGCAGATGGAGGATGTGGCTTTCATGAAAATCACGGGCTCGCTCGGAACCTTCATGCCGGCTTCCGCCGCATGGTCGGAGTAATTCAGCCCGATACCAATCAACTTGCCCACGCGGCCTACACAAGGACCGAGCCTGGGCCTGTCGGGCGAATTGCCCGGCACAACCGGCAACGTTGCAAGATCAATATTTTTCAGCAAGGCTAGCGTCGCGGGCAACAAGGTCTCGCCCGTGATGTCGGGCACGGTCCCAGACAAGTCGCGAATGCGCCCGTCGGAGTCGAGGATACCGGGTTTCTCCTGGTGAGGAAGTCCGTAGCGTACTAGTTTCATAGAGTCTTACCCCTGGCTATTATTCACGAACTCTGACGATTGCGCTCGACGTCACATCACGACGCCGAACATCTCACTTTGCTATTCCCGAACGAATCGGGCGATTTTCTGAAGATCATTTTCTGAAGATCAAGGCTGGATGCCTGCATACACAGGAATCGCGCTGCTCGGAACATTCTTGTAAACCACCCCGCCCTTCATCACAAATACGACGCGTCGAACGGCCATAATATCTTTCAGCGGATCGCCATCGAGCGCGATGATGTCCGCCTGCAGGCCGGGTGCAATCGAGCCGATCTGATCGGCCATGCCAAGCGCTTCGGCTCCGAGCGAGTTGGCGGAGACCATCGCCGCCATGGGGTCCACTCCGCTGTTACGCACGCGGTTGATAAAATCCTCTGCGTTGCGACCGTGAGCGCCCGCCACGGCGTCCGTGCCGTAGACAATTCTTAGTCCCGGAATGCGCACCGCGCGTTGAATGAATTCCTGATGCGCCGGGATGAGCCCTTTCATGGCTGCGAAACCCTCTTCCGTGTAATAGGGTGCGGCGAGATACCGGTCCTTGAACTGGAGATAGGTTTCGAGCAGCAAGCCAGCTTGCGGATCGAGGTAGGTCCCGCGTTCGGCCATCAATCTCAGATCGTCGTCCGACGCCCCCAGGCCGTGTTCGATTTCCGTGCAGCCAGCGAGAGTTGCGGCTCGGACTGCATCCCTAAAAGCGTGCACGAGCGTACGCAGGCCCTGCTTCTTTGCTTCGTCGCAGGCTGCGTTCAATTGTTCCTGTGACATTGTCATCGTGCCCCGGGTCATGCCCCCCGACGCGTAGATTTTGATCAGATCCGCGCCCGCTTCTTTTTGTCTCCGCACAAAGGCGCGGATTTCATCCGGCGTCCCCGTCTTTTCGCCTTGCCCTGAAAGCGCCTCGACCGCGGTCAGGATGCGCGGGCCGGGCAGCATGCCTTTCGCGATGGCATCGCGCAAGGGAACGTCGGTCGGCGGGCCGACGCTTTGGACCGTGGTAAATCCTGCCATCAATGTCAGCCACGCATTGGACGTTGCGGCATAGGCGGCCGCTTGGGTTGTTCCTCCCTGGCCGGCGTTTTTCCCGTCCGAGCCGAAGCTCCAGGTGATATGCACGTGCGCGTCAATCCAGCCGGGCAAGACCGTCAGACCCCGCAGGTCGTAATCTGCCGGCTCGGTTTTCGGATCGTGTTTCGAATCATCGTTCGGATCAAGCGCCACGATCCGCGGGCCTTCGATCACAATGCGAGTATCGTGCAGCACGCGGCCTTTGCCATCGAGCACCGTGTTCGCCCGAATCACGATGCGTTTGCTCGGCGCCTGCGTCTGCGAAGAAGCTTCTTGCGCCAAGGCCAATACGCCCAGCATGTCGAGAACGCACACCATCATCCTCGCGTATTGCATCCTTGCTCCTCCCGGCTACGAAAGTCGGTTTAAGCGACCTGGTCCGAGAAAGTTCGCCAGAATTTGCCACCCTCGAACTGCAAGTGCCAAAGAGACCGCGTATTTTGTCCTTTATTGAATGGATTTAATATAATCATCTCCGCGTAGGGAGCAATCATGCCGCATGCTAAGTTCCGCCTTTCGACCCAATTTTCACTTGCCTCAGTCGCTGCCATCTCGCTCGCGCTCCTTGCATGCCCCCGGCGCAATCTGCTTACCTGCGCGTGAATCAAGCGGGCTACGAGGCGAGCGAGGCGCCTTTTCGCGCCTATCTGATGGTGAGTGCGGCGGCGAGCGGAGCGAGATTCGAGGTGGTCAACTCGAAGGGCGTCACCGCGTATTCGGGGCGGGTGGGCGCTTTGCTCGGCGCGTGGAGCCATAGCAAGACCGTGACCTACGATGTGTATGCACTGGACTTTGATGTTCCCGGAGGCGATGTCTACACGATTTCGGTATCCGGGCCGTGGGCGGCGAGTTCGCCTCATTTTGCGGTGGATGACGCGGAAGCGCTCTATTCCGGCTTACTCTTGAACACTTTATTTTTCTATGAAACGGAACGCGACGGACCGAACTTCATCCCCAATGCGCTGCGCACGGAACCAGGACACCTGAGAGACAAGAGTGCGCATGTTTACAGGACGCCTCCGCTCGATAACAACGATTTTATCGATAACCTGCCGCCGATCCCCCCGCTAATATCTGCGAAGGCGAATCTCGATGCCGCTGGCGGTTGGTGGGACGCCGGCGACTACATGAAATACGTCGAAACCGTCAGCTATACCGCAGCGCTGATGCAGATCGGGATTCGCGACTTTCCGAACCAGATGGGCGCGCATGCCCCAATGAACCCTCCCGCGCCACCCGCCTCCGTTTCTTATGCGGGCAGCAGCGGTTCGGGAGCACCGGCTTCGTCCGACTTCACGGGCGAAGCGAGCTTTGGGGTTCGCTGGCTGATGAAGATGTGGGATGACAAGACGCAAACCCTGTACTACCAGGTGGACAACAGTCAAGACTGGGATTATTACGGCGAGGGCGATCCTAGTTCGGCCGCAGGCAACTGCGGCGGAACATACGCGACGCCCTACTGCTTGATCACCGAGTACGACATCTGGACTCTGCCCCAGGCGGCCGACAATTTCGAGCAACCCGGAGATCCACGGCCTTGCGACGCGCACACGACGTTGTTCATCTGCCATCGTCCGGTGTACGTGGCAGGCCCGGCAGGCTCGCCCATCAGCCCGAACCTGGCGGGCCGTTTGGCGGCCGACTTTGCGCTGTGCTACCAACTCAACCGCACCGTAGACACTTCTCTGGCGAATCAGTGCCTCAAGAATGCAGAAGACATTTTTGCGCTTGCGGACACCTCGTATCCGGATCCTGCTCCCGCAGTGAATTCGGGCACTTGTGCTACTTGCCTGCTGACGATTTCTCCGTTTGACGGCTATCCCGAAAGTGTTTGGGAAGATGACATGGAACTGGGCGCAACCGAGCTGTATTTCGCGCTGCAATCTGCCGCGGCGTCTCAGAGCCTGCCGTCCGGGCTAACCCACACCAACCCCATGGATTACCTGCGGCAGGCGGCGCAGTTCGCCAGGAATTACATCACGAATATCTACGATGCCGGGGACACAGACACGCTCAACCTGTACGACGTAAGCGGACTTGCCCACTTCGAACTGTACCGGGCGCTCGAAATGGCGGGAGATCCGAGCGGCCTGGCGGTTTCGCAATCGAGTATTCGCAAACAATTCCTACGGCAGGTTGGTGACGCGATCGCGCAAGCCGGCAACGATCCCTGGGGCTTCGGGTACCAGTGGAGTTACGGCGATACCACTTCGCACGGCGCGGGTTTGTCGGTGATGGCGAGCGAAGCGTATTCCCTTACTCAGTTCAAGAGTTACGAGATCTACGCGCAGAGATGGCTGGCCAATATTTTGGGTGCGAATGCCTGGGGCTCCTCTTTTATCGTGGGGGACGGGAGCACGTTTCCAAATTGTATCCAGCATCAGGTGGCGAATCTGGCGGGCGCGCTCGATGGGACTTCCGGAGGCACGCCGGTGCTTTGGGGTGCGGCTGCCGAGGGTCCAGCCGGTTCTGCTACTTCGGGCGTGGTCGATGGCATGATTCTGTGTCCGGCAGACGGAGTCGACAGGTTCAGGGAGTTCAATGGAAACGAGGGTGCGTTCGACGCCTCGCAACGAGCGGTGTATCGAGACAACGTTCAATCGTACAGCACGACCGAACCGGCGATCGACCTGACTGCAACATCATTCCTTATGTGGTCCTGGAGACTGGCTGGGCACCCCAGCTTCTGAAGCAACTCCAGGGCTCTCGCAGGCTGAGGAAGATCAACGGCGATCCTCATCCGTTCTCGAACCGAAGACATTCCGTTACTTACCGTGGGCGGTTACGTCCTCCGTTCCGTCCGCGGGATGCGATCGTGAATTAAGATTCTAGGGAGGCCCAAATCAGGCGGGCTGGCCATAGTTCGGGAGGAACGGATTGCCATTGGAGCGCGAAGCCGGTTGGTACAAAGAGGCGATCATCTACCAGATCCATGTGCGCACCTTCTTTGACAGCAACGGCGATGGGATCGGAGATTTTCAGGGTCTCGCCCAGAAGCTCGATTATGTGCAGGAACTTGGGGTGAATGCAATCTGGCTGATGCCGTTTTTTCCCTCGCCCCTGCGGGACGATGGCTACGACATTTCCGATTACAGATCGGTTCATCCGAACTACGGAAACCTGGAAGATTTCAAGACATTCCTGGCGGGTGCCCATGATCGCGGCATCCGCGTGATTATCGAGATGGTGGCGAACCATACCTCCGATCAACACCCTTGGTTCCAGGAATCCCGAAGTTCCCAGGACAATCCCAAACGTGACTGGTATGTGTGGAGCGACACCGATACGAAGTATCGGGGGACCCGAATCATCTTCCTCGACACCGAGATGTCGAACTGGGCTTGGGATCCAATTTCCAAGTCTTATTATTGGCATCGCTTCTTCAGTCATCAGCCGGATTTAAATTACGACAATCCCGCGGTACGCGAAGAGATGTGGAAAATTATGACGTTCTGGCTGGAACTTGGAGTGGATGGTTTCCGGCTGGATGCTGTCCCCTACTTGATTGAGCGGGAAGGGACGTCTTGCGAGAACCTGCCGGAAACTCACGCCGTGGTCCGGGAACTGCGCAAGAAGGTCGATGATCAGTTCCCGGGCGCGATGCTGCTGGCCGAAGCCAATCAGTGGCCGGCTGATCTTCGTCCGTACTTTGGCAACGGGGATGAATTCCACATGGCCTTTCACTTTCCCTTGATGCCGCGGATGTTCATGGGGCTACGGCTGGAAGACCGCAAGCCGATCACCGAGATTCTGCAGCAGACGCCAGAGATCCCCGCCTCCTGCCAGTGGTGCCTTTTTTTGCGCAACCACGACGAATTGACGCTCGAAATGGTTACCGATATCGAACGCGATTACATGTATGACCTCTACGCCAGCAACAAATCGATGCGGCTGAATCTGGGCATCCGGCGACGCCTGGCTCCGTTGCTCGACAACGATCGGCGGCGAATCGAATTGATGAATGGCATGCTGATGTCGTTGCCGGGGACTCCGATCATCTATTACGGGGACGAGATCGGCATGGGCGACAACATCTACCTGGGAGATCGCAACGGCGTGAGGACTCCGATGCAGTGGAGTGGCGGCTGGAATGGAGGCTTCTCCACGGCGGATCCGGAAAGTCTCTACTCGCCGCCCATTCTCAACCCGGTTTACGGCTACCAGGCGGTCAACGTGTTGTCCCAGAAACGCACCGAGCACTCGCTACTGTCCTGGATGAAGCACATCATGGGGATTCGCCGTTCAAGTCCAGTATTCGGATCGGGCTCGATCGAGTTTTTGTACCCGGCAAATCACCGGGTGCTGGCCTATGTCCGGCAATTGGGCAAGGAGACGGTCTTGGTCGTCAACAATCTCTCCAGTGCCGCACAAGCGGTCGAACTGGATCTGCGAAACTACAAAGGTAATATTCTGATTGAGATGTTCGGCAGGAATATTTTTCCTCGCATCGGCGATCTGCCTTACCTTCTAACCATGGGCCCTTACCAGTTTTACTGGTTCCGGCTGCGACGGATCTGATGGGGCGGGATATTCTGGTCTCGTCGGACATGCGCATACTGACGCACATCTTCAAAGCTTCGCTCGGAGGTTGAATTGGCGGAAGAGACCCTCTTAACCGATGATTTTCTTCGCCAGCTCATCAACGTAGGCGAGGTCGACATCCTGGTCGGCCTGCCCACCCATAACAATGCTAAGACCGTTGAGCCGGTAATCCAAGCCGTTCAAGCGGGCATTCTCAAATGCTTTCCCCGCGAACGCGCAGTCATCATCAACGCCGATGGTGGATCGCAAGACGGGACTCCGGAACTGGTGGTCGGCGCCGCGATCGACGATGCCAGGAAGGATGACCCTCGGGATGAGCCGCGTAGGGGCTCCAAAGTCTATGCCCTGCGCACCTTTCCCTCGATCAGCACCCAGTATGCGCGCACCCCGGAGCCGGGAACGGCGCTGCGGACGATCCTGGCGGCTGCCGACTTGTTGCGCGCCAAGGCCTGTGTGGTGGTTTCGCCCGATTCGACGGCCATCGAACCCGATTGGGTTCAGCGGCTGGTTCGTCCCATCTACAACGACAACTACGACCTCGTTTCCCCGATTTACCACAGGCAGACCTCTGAAGGCGTCCTCATGCGAAATCTCCTTTACCCCATGACGCGCGCCGTCTACGGTCATGGAATCCGTGAACCGTACGCATCGGATTTCGCGATCTCGGGTCGTCTGGCAACGGATTTCCTGGCCAAAGAAATCTGGAATGACGAATGGGGAAGAATCGGGCCCGAAATCTGCCTGACGGTAACCGCCATCACCGGAAAATACCGGGTCTGCCAATCCTTCCTGGGGACGAAAACACAGCCCCATCGGAGCGCCGGCGATTTAGTCGCCGCCATGCGCCGGACAGCGGGCGCTTTGTTTTGGTCTCTCGATAGCAATTTTCCGATCTGGAGTACGATCGCCGGATCCCAACCCGTGCCCACTCTGGGATCTCAACCGGAAGTCACGCAGGAACCCGTCCGGGTAAACCGCAAGCGTCTTCAGGAGATGTTCGCCAACGGCGTCGCCGAATTGGAACCTGTGTTCCGGTCGATCGTCTCGGCTTCGACCCTCGCAGAACTGCAAAAGATCGCCACTCTTGACGTCAGCAAGTTCAAGTACCCGGCGGAGGTGTGGGCCAGGAGTGTGTTTGAGTTCGCGGCTTCCTATCACAAATCCGTTATCAATCGTGACCATATTGTCCAGGCCCTGGTTCCTCTATATCGCGGAAGGACTCTGTCTTTTCTGCTGGAGAATCGAGATGCTTCCGGCGAAGACATCGAAAAAAATGTGGAATCTCTGTGCGGCGAGTTCGAACGATTGAAGCCGTACCTGCTCGAAGTTTGGGCTGATAGAAAGTGAGACGCCTATGAAGGAAATCATCGTCACCGAGCTGACTCAGGCGTTGCAGGATCTGGCCAGAGGGTTTGCGCACTACCTGCCACGTCTGGTTGTTATGTTAATCGTCGCTTTCGCAGGATGGGTGATCGCCTACCTGTTGAAGGTCCTGGTACGCGTCGTCCTGCGACTGACAAAGTTTTCCAAGCTCTCGGAGAACGCAGGCGCCACCCAGTTGCTGAATCAGGCCGCGCTCCCTTCTTCCACGGAACTGTTGAGCCGGTTTGTCTTCTGGGTAGCCTGGATCGGTTTCGTCCTGCTGGGCGTGAGCGTCCTTGGGATCGTGGGTTTGCAGGATTACATCGCACGGTTCTTTCTCTTTCTGCCTCGATTGTTTGTGGCACTGCTCATTCTCTTCTTCGGATTGTTAGCGGCTAACTTTGTCTCCCGCGCCGCACTACTGGCGGCGGTCAATGCGAACCTTCGGTCGTCGCGTTTGTTGAGTGTTTCGATCCGAATCATTGTCAGCATCTTTGCCTTATCCATGGTGTTCGAAGTCTTGGGCGTTGCCGAACGGACGATGCTGATCGCTTTCGGGACAGCGTTTGGAGCAGTGATGCTCGGCCTGGCGATTGCGTTCGGCATGGGAGGCAAGGATCTGGCGCGGGAGTTCCTGGAAAAAAGACTCGCTGCCGGAAAAAAGGAAGAGAAAGAGGACGAACTATCCCCACTGTAGAGACGTCATGCCGTCGCTTCCGCCGTGCCACAAAGATGTTCTCCGTGTGACGCGGGAACGGGCGGGGTGATCGACGGCAGTGCGCGTCACAGGCCTCTCGGCCCGGGAGCATGACACCGGAGGTCTTCTCGGAAACAATCCACAATCCCGGATCAAGTTCTGTGAAAGTGATGGTAACGCGATCCCGCTCGATTGAGCTGCCAGAGTTGCGATCGAAGCTAAATTAGAAGGAACACGAGTAAGAGTGGGGCCGATCGAAACATCATCAAGGCACTCTCGCGGTGAGCGCTTAGTGTACATCCGAGATCCTTGTTTTGGCCGAAAGAAGTAACGGCTGTAACAAAAAAAGGGGCACCGCGAATGCGGACGCGGAGCCCCACCTACCAGCAACTTGACTTACTTATTCTCGTTCTGTGAGCCCGCGCCAAATTCCTTGCGTTGCGCCACCGGACGCGCCGCTCGGGCTGCCGCGACTGCCGGCATGGCGGCCGCCACTCCGTAACGTTCGAGCAGGACGGGCACCATCGCGCCTTCCGCTTCTTTGACAAAGGTGAGCTTGCTCTCGCCCAGCAAATCGACGCGGATGAAATCTCCCAGCTTGACCTGCCCGGTCGCTACCAGGTTGGCCAGCGGAAACACCAGATGCCGTTCAATCGCCCGCTTCAGGTGCCGGGCTCCGTACTTCGGGTCGGTGCCTTCTGCGAGCAGGAAATTTTTTACCTGCGGTGTGCAGTTGAATACGAACTGGTGCGCGCCCGCCGCTACCAGGACCCGCTGCTGCACCATCCCCAGTTCGATTTCCAGAATCTGCTGCAGGTGTTGCGAACGCAGCGTCTTAAACACCACCACTTTGTCGATGCGGTTCATGAACTCGGGAGCAAATTTGCGCCGCGCCGCATCCACCGCCGAGCGGGTAATCTTGTCGTCGAGCGCGTTATCCACCTGCACGGCTTTCGGAGCGAATCCCAGGCCGCCATCAACCAACCCGTTCATCTCGGCCGCGCCCAGGTTCGAGGTCATGATGATGATGCAGCTCGAAAGATCCACCCGCCGGTTATCGCCGAGCGTCAGCGTTGCCTTGTCCAGAATTCCGAGCAGCAGCTGCCAAAGCGAGTCGGACGCCTTCTCGATTTCGTCGAACAGCAGAATCGACAGTTTCAGCTTTTCCGTGTGCCACTGGTTGAGCGCTTCCTGCGTCAGCAAGGGATGCGTCTCGCGGTGTCCCAGGTATCCCGGAGGCGAGCCGATCAGCTTCGCAATCTCATGCGAGTGCTGGAATTCGGCACAATCGATCTTGATGCAGGCCCGCGCGTCACCGAACAAAGACTCGGCGACCGCTTCGACCACTCGCGTCTTACCGGAGCCAGTCGGCCCCAGGAACAGAAGATTACCTACGGGACGACCCGGCGCATTCAACCCGGCCAGAAACATCTGATAGATTTCCGCGACCTTCTCGATCGCCTGATCCTGCCCCACAATCTTTCGCCGCAGGGCAGCCTCAAAGTCACGAGCGTCGTTGCTGCGGCGGCTAGGATCCAGCACGGTTGCAAGGTTCGTTCTCATCGTTTCAGGCCCCTGTTTCCTTTCCGGGATCTTCATGTTTTCTGCCAAATTGCTCATTTTTGTCATTCGGGAAGAAACTTCGATTCCCCGCCCCACTCTCCCTTGTGCAAGCCGCTAGCCATCCTCCGGACACGCAGCATTCCCCGATTTCTCATCGGTTTAGATGCGGCTGGCCCTCCCCGCACCAAGCCGCTGGCATTCCCCGTAGCTTCTCCAAGAGCAATACTTTGCAGACTGCTGGAACTTTACCTCAGCGTCCCGACCAACCCCACGCCCATGTCTGGTAAGCCCTATCCCGCGTCGGCCGTACGTAACTGGCAGCGACGTTACTCTGGTGGCACAATAGAAACAGATTTCCTTTCTGGAGAACATCCTTGTCCCGTTTCCTGACGACCAGTGGGTTGCTGCAAAACCTGGGTCTCGTATCAGGGCGCAGCTGTAGCGATGCCCTGGGCCCTTCGAAATCAGACGCACCTTCGCCGGCTGCCTTCCGGAAATCCGCCTTCTCGATGGCTAGCGATGCCCTGCTCCTCCCGCTGACCCTTGCCGCCCTCGCCCTGCTCTCGTTAGAGGCGGCCGCGGTTCAAAACCCTCACGCCGTGCAGTTGATGCAGGTGAAAGCCGACGCCACCAAGACGTCCGACGCTCCCGCGTCCCTGGTTGTCCCCCCGGGCTCCGATCTTTACCAGGCCCAGCGCGGAGACAGTATCCCTTCGGTCGCCCGAAAATACCTGAAGCGGACCAAATACCTGACTTCGAGCGAACTCGCCGAAGCCATCCGCGCCGCCAACAACAATCGCCAGGGAGTCTTCCTGAAATCCGGAGAGCAGCTCCTCATCCCCGGAATTCTCGAATCGCCAATTGTAGAGAAATCAGTCCCAGTTGCAAGAGATTTTGAAGTTCGCGCCATTTATCTCACCGGAGTGATGGCAGGCAGCGATCATGGCGAGCGCATCGTCCGCCATTGGAAGGAAGTCGGCGGCAACGCGGTCGTCTTCGACATTAAAGACAGCGATGGCATCGTCAACATCGCCTTCGACCACCCGTTCGCCACCGGGCAGCGCCACTATATTTCCGACCTGCCCAAGTTTATTCACTTCCTGCATTCCGAAAATATGCACGCCATCGCTCGCATCGCCATGTTTCGCGACGAGCATCTCGTTACCACCCATCCTGAACTCGCCGTGAAGTCGCACAGCACCGGACAGCCCTGGCGTGAAAACGGCAAGCTCGTCTGGACCGACCCCTCCAACCCCAAGGTCCAGGATTATGACATTGCCCTCGCCAGGTTCGTAGCCCAGTCCGGAGTTGACGAAGTGCAGTTCGATTACGTCCGCTTTCCCGCTGAGGGCGACCAGAAAGACGCCGCTTTTGACTTCCAGACCGCGAATCCAAACGAGCAGCGCTCGGAAGTGATCGCCGATTTCCTGCGGCGCGCCTATGCGCAGATCCATCCCACGGGCGTCCTGCTCTCGCTCGATGTCTTCGGGGTCATGGCATGGCAGCGTCCCGTCGATCTCTCGCACACCGGGCAGGACATCGTAGCGATGGCCAAGCACTGTGACGTGCTCTCGCCCATGATCTATCCCTCGCACTTCTTCGGCATGGACGGCATCGCCCACCCCGGCGACGCGCCCGAACATTTCATCGGCGAGTCCATGGACCGCTTCAAACTCATCACCAAAGATAGCGGTGTGGTAATTCGTCCCTGGCTGCAAGCGTTCGCCTGGCGCACCAAGACTTACTCGCCCCAGTATGTCGAAGTTCAGATCGAAGTAGCAAAACAAAAAGGTGGTGTCGGGTTTCTGTTCTGGAACGCAAACAACGATTACTCGAAGCCCTATACCGCGATGCCTGAAATGCGAGCCGCCAAAGGCCGCTACTTTCGCGGAGACGAAGTGGGCGACAAACTCGGGCCAGTCGCCGCCGCGCCGGCTGCCTCAACCGTGGCTCCCGTCGCTGTCGCTGCGCCCAATAGCAAGACAAATGTAGAGACCGGGATTGCCCCGTCTCCGAGCGAAAGCGCCCATCCCGACCAGAAGATCTGGCGGCACTAAAAGTTATGGCGTTTCAACGGAAGGCCGGGCGCCTCGCTCTCCACCCGGAAGGGCGCTCCGCTCTCCGCTAGGCGCTCTTTTTTTCCCGTTCCCTGACTGGCTTGTAGGTCCCAGGTTCGGTTCGCGCGGAGATCGCGAGCCGGTTCCAGGCGTTAATCGCCGCCACCGCCAAGGTCAAATCCGCGAGTTCCTTCTCGGAGAAATGTTTTTTCACGTCTTCATACAACTCGTCGCGTACGTGCCCGTCCCGTATGTTCGTTACCGCCTCCGTCCATGCCAGCGCAGCCCGTTCGCGATCGCTGTAATAAGGAGACTCTTCCCAGGCGTCCAGGCCATAAAGCCGCTGCTCGTTTTCACCGGCCGCTCGTAGATCTTTCCAGTGCATGTCGATGCAATAGGCGCAACCGTTAACCTGCGAAGCCCGCAGTTTAACCAGATCAAGCAGAGTTCCTTCCAGCCCGCACTGATGAAGATATTCCTCCAGCCCCAGCATGGCTTTGTAAGCTCCCGGCGCCACTTTCAGATACGCAATACGATTTTCCATGAGTCCTCCAAGTAGTTCGCGTCGAACGTCGGATAAAGTCTAAACTCATCGCCAACGGTCTGCGAACCGGAAATCGACTGCCTGTTGCGATGCTTTTCCTGAGAGGAGGCTTGAGGAACAGGACGATGAAGGGCACACGATGAGCAAAACAATGTACATGGTGATCGAGAACTTCAAGAACGGAGACGCCGTCCCGGTCTATCGGCGGTTCCGGGACCGCGGCCGGATGGCCCCGGCAGGGCTTTCCTACCTGTCAAGCTGGGTGAATGACAAGCTTGACCGTTGTTATCAGCTGATGGAAACAGAAGATCGCGCGCTCCTTGATCAATGGATGGCGAACTGGAGCGATCTGGTCGACTTCGAGGTGCAGCCCGTCATCACTTCGAACCAGGCCTCCGAGAAAATCGGCGCGCGGCTGTGAGCAGAGCTTGGACCGGGCACCACTGGAGAGATTAGGATGGGATGCGAAAGCGGACCCCTGGCATGCAGGTGAGAGTTTAGGCATGGAGATCATCGAACCGCTCGACATCACATCCTGGCAAGGCCCGTTCTCTCCCGGGATCGTGGCGAAAGCCGCGGATTCGCTCGAAACGGGAAAACTCCTTTTCGCGCCGCAGTTGCCTTTCGAACTGACCGACGCCGAGCGTCAGTTTCTCTCGCCGGATTGCCTGGATGGCAATTCGAAGAACGTGAGCTTCCGCCCCGACTCCGGCGCCTTGAAAGGCACTCGTTGCCAAGGACCCGAGCGCGGCCAGTTGCTCGGCATGTTAGAGCGCTACCACAAGCGGGCTTCCGATTTGCTGAAGGCACTGTGTCCGGAATATGCGAGCTACTTGACGCCTGGATTCACCAGCTTCCGTCCCGCCGAGATCGCTGGCCGAACCACATCGTGGCGACACGATGATACGCGGCTACACGTGGACGCCTTTCCATCCCGCCCGATGCAAGGCTTGCGAATTCTGCGGGTGTTCACGAATGTCAATCCCCAGATGCCTCGCCTCTGGCGAGTTGGAGAAAAGTTCGAGCAGGTTGCGGCCAAGTTCTTGCCGGCAATTAAGCCGCCTCTGCCGGGAAAAGGATCGCTGCTGTACTGGCTGCGGATCGTAAAAGGGCGGCGAACCGCTTACGACCACTACATGCTCGGCATTCATGACCGGATGAAGGCGGATCCAGCCTATCAGTCTCGGGGATCGCAAACCGAACTTGCGATTCCGCCCGGCACGACCTGGGCCTGCTACACGGATTCGGTTTCTCATGCTGCCATGTCTGGCCAGTTTGCGTTTGAGCAGACGTTCTATTTGCCGGTCAGCGCCATGAAGGATCCCGAACGCTCGCCGTTGCGCGTGTTGGAACACCTTGTGGGGCGCACCCTCGCCTGAGAGCCCACTTCTGATTTCAAGAGCCGCGCTACCCGCCCCTGCTCTCGGCTCGACACGCGGCAGATGAATGAACCGCTTGAACCGAAAGGCGATCCGGATACGCGAGAGTCGGGAACATGTGCGTCAGTTCTTCTCTGACTTAGCGGAGTCGTCGCCAATAAGATCGTCGCGGTTTGCCGGGGGACAAGCGGACGTTAAAACTTCCGTTCGGGCGCCCGGTCCTTGCTCGGTCTCTGATCCTGACTTCGGCAGGCAGGCCGGCTTCCACGCTATAATTCGATTCTGGAAGAATTTCTTCGACCATTCGGAGAGTACCCCGGCCGCTTCCGCGCATCTTTTCACCGAAGGAGTCTGCATGGCGATTCAGAAGACGGAAAAAATCTGGCACAACGGCAAGTTCATCGCCTGGGACGACGCCACCATCCATGTGATGTCTCACGTTGTGCACTACGGCTCCTCCGTGTTTGAGGGCATTCGCTGCTACGCGCTCCCGAGCGGCCCCGCGATTTTCCGCGCCACCGAGCACATCCAGCGCCTGGTCGACTCCGCCCGCATTTACCGCATCGAAATCCCGTTCACGCGCGACGAGATCATGCGCGCCATGATCGAACTGGTAAGACACAACGGCGTGTGGCCCTGCTACATCCGGCCCGTCGTTCTTCGCGGATACGGCGAGGCCGGCGTCAACCCTTTCAATTCCCCCACTGAAATCTATATCTGCAACTATCCTTGGGGAAAATATTTGGGGGCGGACGCGAGCGAAGGCGTGGACGTTTGCATTTCCTCTTGGACGCGGATTGCGCCCAACACTCTTCCCGCAATGGCCAAGGCGGGCGCGAATTACATGAACTCGCAGCTCATCAAGATGGAGGCGATCGTCAACGGCTATGCGGAAGGCATCGCGCTCGATGTGAATGGCTATGTCAGCGAAGGTTCGGGCGAGAATCTGTTCGTCATCCGCAACGGGGTGTTGCATACGGCTCCGCTCGGCAACTCCGTCCTGCCAGGGATCACGCGCGACTCAGTGTTGCAGATGGCGCGCGATCTGGGCATCAAGATCGTCGAGCAGCAAATCCCCCGCGAATCTCTGTACATTGCGGACGAAGTTTTCTTCACCGGCACCGCCGCCGAAATTACGCCCATTCGTTCGGTCGATAAAATCGCCGTGGGTAAGGGCAAGCTTGGCCCCGTGACCAAATCGCTGCAAGCGGAGTTTTACGGCATTGTGCGCGGCGAGAAGGCGGACCGCTACGAGTGGTTGACTCCGATTCCGGTGGGAGCGAAACAGCCGGTCAGCGTCTAGTTTGGTCGGTGGTTTGCGCTTCCTGTTTTTTTGAACGTTTTTGAACTGGAGTTAAGCGCGCCTGTCCGCAGGCGGGGTGTTTGTTTTCCGACTCACACCCAAAAGGAAAACTGCTATGTCTGCTTCTACGCCCGAGTTTGTTCTCCCCTACCGCGCCATGATGCTTAAAGGCCTTGCCCGAGAAGTTGAAACCACGAAGAAAGTGTTGGCCGCCATCCCTGACGATAAAAAGGACTATCGTCCGGATCCGAACGCGCGCACTGCCTGGGAACTGGCCTGGCACCTTGCCAACAGTGACGTCCGGCTCATGGACGGGATCGCGGATCTGAAGTTCACGATGGGCGCTCGGGCGGACGCAGAAAAGCCGAGGACGGTCGCGGAACTGGTGGATTGGTACGACAAGAATATGACTCGATCCGCGGAGCGGGTTCACGCGCTGAACGCGGAACAGTTGCTCACACCGATTCCGTTCGTCACCTTCAACCTGCCGGCGGCGTTTTATTTGGCCTTCCTGAACAACCACAGCATTCATCATCGGGGCGAGTTGGCTACCTATCTGCGTCCGATGGGATCGAAAGTGCCCTCGATTTACGGAGGGAGTTTCGACGAGCCGTTGCAGCCGGCAGCGTAACGCATACCTTACAAGGGAATTCCGGTAGCGCGACAAGCCTTGCGGGAATCCGCCTTTCGGAGTCTGCCCAGACGGTTGCAGTGTAGGAGTCCCTCGACTCCGCCTCCCCCCTCAGGGTGACCGGTTGGTTGGCCAAGGAAGTGGTGGCTCCTCACCAGAAGCCGACGGCGCGGCGCTCGAAAGTCGAGCGTCCAGAATCAGGAAAAAAAAGCCAAACAGCCCGCAAGCCAATAGTGCAGTTACTTCCGTCATCTCGTGCGCGCGTTCGGTTCGCGCGATGATAGGGACGGTACCGGAGTTTTGCCCGCATGAATATCGACGACTTGCTCCGCATCGCCATGGAGCGGCGCGCTTCCGACTTGCATTTGAAGGTCGGCAATTATCCTCACTTGCGCATTGATGGCGATTTGGTGCCGCTGACCGATCAGGCCCGTGTGACCGCCGAAGACATGTTGAACATGGCTTTCAGCATGATGTCGGCACGGCAAAAGCAGAAATTCAAAGAGACCACCGAAATCGATATGGCGTACGGCGTTGCCGGGCTGGGACGCTTCCGTGTGAACGTATTTCAGCAGCGCGGCAACGTGGGGCTGGTCCTGCGCGTGATTCCTACCAAGATCCGCGCGCTCGACGAACTGTTCCTGCCAAAAGTCGTGGAACAGATTTGCGATATGCCGCGCGGTCTGGTGCTGGTGACCGGGGTGACGGGCTCGGGCAAATCGACGACACTGGCCGCCATGATCGACCGCATCAACTCGACGCGCGCGGAACACGTGATCACGATCGAAGACCCGATCGAGTTCCTGCATCGCGACAAGAAAGGCTACGTGAACCAGCGCGAGGTCGAAGTGGACACACCATCGTTCTCGGCGGCGCTGCGCGCTTCTCTGCGTCAGGATCCGGACGTGATTCTGGTGGGCGAAATGCGCGATCTGGAGACCATCGGGACGGCGCTGCACGCGGCTGAAACCGGTCACATGGTTTTCTCTACGCTGCATACGCTCGATGCGGTGGAGAGCATCAATCGAATCATCGCCATTTTTCCTCCGCCGGAGCAGAAACAGATCCGGCTGCAGTTGGCCGCGGTACTGCGCGCCATTGTCAGCCAGCGCCTGGTACGCCGGTCGGACGCCGAAGGCCGAGTGCCTGCGGTCGAAGTGATGGTGACGACGGCATACATACGGGAATGCATTCTGGTGCCAGAGAAAACACGCGCCATTCGCGACGCGATTTCCTCCGGCACATCCCAATACGGCATGCAGACCTTTGACCAGTCGCTCTGGGATTTGTTCCAGGCGGGGCTGGTAAATTACGAGACCGCGCTCGAGAACGCCTCGAATTCGGATGAGTTCAAGCTGCGGATGCAGGGGATTGCGTCAACCTCCGACATTTCGCGGCAATCCATGCAGGCGGCTGGTTTTGGACGCTGAAATCTGAGCTTTGTTTCCTCCTTGCACTCGGGCGCGCTTCGGCGCGCCCTTTTTTCTGAATCCACAAAAGTTGCGGAAAGAGCCGATGCCAGAAAGCGGGGCAATTCCGGTCTCCAGCGCGGCAATCTAGAGCGGCTTTGACATGCGGACGAGGTGGACGGGGATCTTCGCGGCTTGGTCGGCCGGCAACGGCAGGGTGCCGTTCTCGAGGTATCCGAAGCGCTGGTAGTAGGCGCGCAATTCCTGGCGCACGTTCACGAACGTGAGATCCACGAAGCGGCTTCCGGCCGAGCGGCATTGCTGCTCGGCGGCGGCGATCAAGCGCGCGCCGATTCCGGCGCGCTGGCGTTGCGGTTCGACTGCCAATAACCCGAAGTACCCGCGTTCGCCGCGAATCTCCGTGTAAACGCAACCGGCCAGCATTCCGTCTTCGAACAGCATGAGGAATTTTCCTTTCCGAGCAAGGGCGCCAATTTTCTCTGGATCGGTGCGATCGGTCTCCATGAAGAAACGCTCGGGGCGAAAAGCGTCGTTCACGAGGCGCGCGATTGCGGGCGCGTCGGCGGCTTCAGCGGTACGCCACTGTGAAAGAGTTGGCAAGGAGTGGATTCTACTTCAGGAGCAACAGCCGACGGAATGAATCCGCTGCACGCCAGACCGATCCGCGCTCGGCTGGGACGGGCGAGATCCCCGTCTGCACACTAACTTAGTTGGGCTTGCGGAACTTACTGTCGGCTAGATAGCGGAGCATGATGGCGTCGGTGGCGCTTTGGAATTGCTGCTCAATTTCTGGAGCGACCACGGTAGCGTTCTGGCGCAGGGTTTGGCGGAATTTCTCACCCATCTCGGAATCGCTGGTGACGACCTGAATGTAGAACCACAGGAAATGGCGCATCTGGTCGAGGGCGGACTTGAGAACCTGAATGGATTCCATTTCGGGCTGATCGGCCAGGACTTCCATCAGTTCGGGATCGTTGGGGGCCTGCATGGCGACGCAGTTGAGCTCGCGCTGGATCACGCGCAGGTCGTCGGTCACCCGCAAAATGCGAACATGAATCTCTTCCATGCTTTCCCGGTTCTCGCGATCCATGAAATCCTTTCCGTGCTGGCCAAGCTTCCGACCGAACTTCCCGAACCAAGTTCTTGAAGGGCGCGTTTTCACTAAGATCGCATCCCGGAGCAGAGGGGGAAAGATTCCCCGTGTGCATGAGCTTCGGTAATTGAAGTTACCTTAGGTCGGAATCCGCACGGGGCAGGCGGTTTCAAGCGGTCTGGCGGGTCACTTCACGGCACCTTTGCAGTCCGGCGGCGCGGATTTCGGGGACACCGACGGTGCGTGTACCGCGCACAGGCGATTCCACAGCCTCGACCAGGGCGAGTGCCAATTGGTCAACAGTAACCAAGCCCAGGCGCAGGGCGCTGGCGCGTGTGAACGGCAGCCATTCGCCCACTTTGTAGAAGGGCAGCAGAGCATACGGCCATCGGTGTTGCGGTCCCAGCACATACCACGGGCGCACGATGGTGGAACTGAGATGCCGATCCCGAATCATCTGCTCGCACTCGGCGCGTACCGCGATGTAGTCCCCCCTCATCATCACGGCCGGCGCGGGTTGAGCGACGCTGAGATAGACAAAATGTTGCACGCCGAGTTCAGCGCAAGCGGAGATGGCTTCTCGGGCAGAGACCAGGTCAATAGCGCGATACGCGGCCTTCTTCGTTGAAGAGGGGCGAGGGGCGCCGACCAAATGGATGAAGGTGTCAGCCGGTCGAATCACTCGGCGATAGGTGTTGGCGTCAAGGGCATCGCCGGAGACGACCTCGCACTTTGCAGGCAGCTTGGCTTTCGATCCCGTGCGGACCAGTGCGCGAACCTGATGTCCGCGTTCGAGGAGAATGGGGATGAGAGCGGTGCCGATGTAGCCGGTCCCCCCCGTGACAAAGACCCGCCGGGAGTCGGACGACCGGGGCAGGGACCTGACCTTCAGCAAGAGCCGAATATCGGAGATGGATGCAGTCACAGCGGTGGTACGCTCCTGAGGGCTCTTTCGGATGGTTACAGCCACCACGGTCTGTACCGCCTAGGAAGAAGTTTAATCCAAAGATAGGGCCTAGGTGTGATACAAACGGTTTCGCAATGACAGCACCGCAAACTGGCCTGGTGCGGACGATTGGCCGTTGGAGCCTGACTGCACTGGCGGTGAACTCGATTATCGGGAGTGGAATCTTTGGGTTGCCGGCCACTGTGGCTGGGCTGCTCGGCAGGCGCAGCGTTGTGGCCGTGTTGATCGCGGGGGCTGCGATGGGCGTGATTATGGCCTGCTTTGCCGAGGTGGCCTCCCAATTTTCAGAGGCAGGTGGACCTTACCTCTACGCGCGCGCGGCGTTCGGTCGGCTCATGGGGATTTTGGTCGGCTGGATGTTGTACCTGGGGCAGACGGCGGCCCCGGCGGCAAACGCCAATCTATTTGTCATTTATCTGGCGGAATTCTGGCCGGCGGCGAAAGCACCGTGGCCCCGCTTTGTCATTCTCACGGTATTGGTGGGAATGTTGGCGCTCATCAACGCTCGGGGAGCGCGGCAGGGTACGGCGGTGAGCAACGTGTTCACGGTGGCCAAAATTCTGCCGTTGTTGATGGTGATTTTGGCAGGAGCTGCGGTCACGATCATCCATCCGGCACCCTGGGGTGCAGCCGCACCGATACCGGCAAGTGCCTGGATGAAGGCGATGGTGCTGCTGATCTTCGCTTACGGCGGATTTGAAACGGCGATGGCGCCCATGAGCGAGGCCAAGAACCCGGCGCGCGATGCCAGTTTTGCGCTGTTCGCGGCGCTGATCGCCTGCACCGTGATCTATGCGCTGGTGCAATGGGTGGTGGTGGGTGTGCTAGGGCCAGGAGCGACTTCGGACCGACCGCTCGCTGAGGTGGCGCGTATCGCGATGGGCAATCGCGGCGCGGCACTGGTTGCGATCGGGGCGCTGGTTTCGATGTACGGCTATTTGAGCGCCAAGCTGCTGGCGATGCCACGCGTCACGTTCGCGCTCGCGAACGAGGGTGACCTTCCCAAAGTATTTGCCGCGGTGAGCCCCAAATTTCACACCCCCTGGTTTTCGATTCTGTTCTATGCGACCGCCGTTTGGGGGCTGGCGATCGTCGGCAATTTTGCCTGGAATGTGACGCTCGCGGTGGTCGCGCGGCTGTTTTACTATGCCGTGGTTTGTGCCGCGCTGATCGCCTTGCGCCGAACGCAGCCGCTGGCAAAGGGGTTCCGGCTTCCTGGAGGGCCGGTGCTGGCCCTGCTGGGCATTGGAATTGCGGTCGCATTGGCAACGCGGATCGATTTGAGCAGGTCGCTGATCCTGGCGGCGACGATCGGGGCAGCTTTTCTGAACTGGCTTTGGGCACGCAAGTCCCGAGTTGCGGAATAGATCGTGCTGCGCGGGCGCCCCGCCCGCGTCCTTTGGCCGAATGAAGCGCAATGCGGAGGTTTCTTGTCAAAGCTTCAAATCACTAGCCTGGTGTTTCTTGCGGGTGTTTTTTCCTTCGCGCAGCGCCAACCTGTGCTCAAGCAAATTGATTTGCCGCACTCTTACTATTACCGAGAAATGTATCTGCCGCAGCTGACGACCGGACCAAGCGCGGCCGCCTGGTCCCCGGATTCTCGAAGTTTGGTGTACTCGATGGCGGGGTCATTGTGGCGGCAGGAACTTGGCAGTACCCAGGCGGAGCAGCTAACCGCCGGACCGGGCTACGACTATCAGCCGGATTGGTCTCCGGATCCAAGCGACGAGCGGTGGGTGGTGTTTGCGCGCTACGATCACGACGCGATCGAGTTATGGTCGCTCGATTTGCGGAATGGCCAGACACGGAAAATGACATCCGGAGGCGCAGTAAATCTGGAGCCTCGATTCTCGCCGGATGGGAAGCGCTTGGCCTTTGTTTCGACGTCTGATCAAGGACACTTTCATATTTTTGTGGCGCGATTCGACGGCGGGCTGCTCAGCGATGTACGCCAACTTACTTCGGAGCATGTCAGCCCGTTGCCTCGCTATTACTATAGCCAGGTGGATCACGAGATCAGCCCGGTGTGGACCAGAGATGGATCGGAGATTCTCTACGTCTCCAATCGAGGGCACATTCACGGAACGGGCGGTTTCTGGAAGATAAAGGTGGAACCTGACTCCGAGGCACGTGAGATTCATTACGAGGAGACAAACTGGAAATCTCGTCCGGACTTTTCCCCTGACGGGAAGCGCATGGTGTACGCGTCGTATCTGGGGCAGGCGTGGCATCAACTCTGGCTCATGCCTGCGGCGGGCGGGGATGCGTTTCCGATTTCTTATGGGTCTTTTGACAACGTGAATCCCCGCTGGTCGCCGGATGGTTCGAAGATTGCGTTTGTCTCCAATCGAACTGGAAATACGTCGCTGTGGGTACAGACGATTCCGGCTGGGGTGGAGACGGAGGTGGTCGCGCGCGAACGGAAATATTTGAGTCCGATGGGGCGCATTTCGCTGCGCGTGGTAGGTGCGGGCGGAACACCAGTCGCAGCACGCGTTTTCGTGACGGGGGTGGACGGCTTGG
>Ga0302324_100004491_pt1 | contig 30850 bp, 40 predicted proteins | sample Palsa_T0_1_FD_201949 | JGI IMG/M metagenome (GOLD analysis project Ga0302324, IMG submission 201949) | Peat permafrost microbial communities from Stordalen Mire near Abisko, Sweden - Palsa_T0_1 | ecosystem: Environmental > Terrestrial > Soil > Palsa > Peat permafrost | place: Sweden: Abisko... | reverse complement strand
ACAGCGTCCGCCTGCTGCTCGATCACGGCGCGGACGTCAACGCCGTCGATCCCCTCGGTCGCACCCCTCTCATGTACGCGGCCGCATCCGATCTCCTCCCCCTGGACGAGATCAAACTGCTCGTCGAACGCGGCGCCGACGTCAACGCCAAGGATGCCCACAAGCTGAGCGGCGATGCCGGTCTGACCGTGCTGGATATCGCAAGGTTGCATGGCGATACTCCCGTCGTAGAACAGTTGACCAAGTACGGGGCGAAGGGCTCCGCACCCGGCCCAGCCGCTCTTAAGACACGGCAGGAGAACACTATTCAAAGCGCCATCCAGGCAAGTCTTCCCTTGATCCAGCGGGCCGATGCCAATTTCATTCCAAAGGCTGCCTGCTTCTCCTGCCACAACAACAGCTTTGCAGCCATGGCGGTCGGGGCAGCTCGAAGAAACGGTTTCCAGGTCGACGAAAAAACCGCCGCGCAACAAGTGAAAGCCAACGTGTTCGGCTTGGAGAAGCTGCGCGACAATTTGCACCAGGGTTTCTTTGCTCCAGTGGTTGATTTCTTCGCTCCGTTTGTTCTGGGCGAGGTCCTGATCGGCCTCGACGCCGAGCATTACACGCCCGATCTCAACACCGATGCCGTTGCCATGTTCCTGAAGTCGCGTCAATCACCTGACGGCCAGTGGATCTACCCCACCGCGGATGCACGTCCCCCGATATGCTCGGACTATATTGCGCAGACCGCGGTTTCGATGCGAGCGCTCCAGCTTTACGCTCCCAAGGCGGACAAACCCGCCTACGATCATGCCATTGATCTCGCAGCGGCGTGGCTGGCGAAAGCTCGGTCGACGACCAACGAAGATCGGATCGCCCGCGTGCTCGGGCTGGCCTGGGCCGGCAAAGATAAGGATGCGACACAGATCGCCCTACGAGAGCTGCTGGCCAGCCAGCGAGCCGACGGAGGCTGGTCCGATCTGGATTCCCTGGAGAGCAGCGCCTACACCAAGGGAAGGTCCCTGGTTGCATTGCAGAGCGCCCAGCTACCCGCGGCCGATCCGGCATACCAGCGCGCCGTCAAGTATCTGCTGAACACGCAACAGGCCGATGGATCCTGGTACGTCAAGACGCGTGCCATGGCGTTGCAGCCGTACTTCGATGCCGGCTTCCCCCATGGCTTCGATCAATGGATTTCGGCCGCCGGGACGAATTGGGCTACGTTGGCGCTGTCCCAGGCGTTCCCGGCCACCACGGCGATGGCATCTCCTGGGCGATAGCTTTACAACTCAGAACATCCCGTGCGGATCCCGCTGGCTGTTCCACCGGAGAAACGGCGCAACCGGAAGTTATCGCACTTGGGCGGAGAGCGCTACGTACGCCGAGATACGTGGATTCCGAGTAGATAGTCGGGCACTCTTCCCCTACTTTTTTGCGGAAGCTCAACTCAGCGCCAAACGCGAATTTGAAAAAGTAGTGTACGGAACGCCGTCACTCGGACGCAATCTGCCCGCCTGTAGAATCGTACTTGTGAATCGCGTCCTTGTCATCGGCTCCACCGGTAGGGTCGGCCGTGAAGTTGTCGGTCAATTGCACGCCAGGGACGCGGAAGTCAGCGCACTGGCGGGCAACCCGGACGCAGCTAATTTTCCGTCAGAGGTTGAGGTAGTGCGCGGCGATCTCGGCTGTTCCCGAGAGCCTGGACGCGTACCTGGATGGCATCGACGCGGTCTTCCTGGTGTGGACCGCCCCGCCGGCCACGGTTGCCCCGGTTTTGGAGCGGATTGCAAAGTACGCACTTGGATCGTATTGCTCTCCGCTCCGCTCAAAACGTCACACCCTCTCTTTCAGCAGCCCAATCCGGCCAGAGCCCTGTCCGAACAAATCGAGCGACTTATTGAGACCTCAGGACTAGAGTAGACATTTCTAAGGCCTGGAATGTTCGCCTCAAATGCCCTTGGCTGGTGGGCGCCGCAGCTTCGTGCTGGCAACGTCGTGCGCTGGCCGCATCTCGCCGCTCCTACGGCCCTGATCGACGAGCGCGACATCGCTGCAGTCGGGGTCCGCGCGTTGTGCGATGACGGGCACGCTGGAGCAGAGTATGTTCTAACCGGACCTCACTCCCTGAGCCAATTCGAGCAGCTATCCACAATCGGCCGTGCGACTGGGCGCTCCCTCCGCATCGAAGCGATGTCGCCAGATGTGGCGCGGCGTGAGTGGGCCCCTTCCTGGCCTCCCCCCGTCATCGATATGCTACTCGACGCCTGGGCTGCCGCAATCGGTCTACCTGCGTTCGTTACATCAACATTCGAAGAGATCACAGGAGCACCAGCACGGACGTTTTACGAGTGGGCCGTCGATCATGCGGCGGAGTTCCGGTTGTGAGACGAGATCACTACTGCAAATGGCCGTAGCGCGCCCTATTCGTTGTGTACGCTGCCCGGATAGTGTCCATATCGTCGGCATCCGTACAGAGGTCCTGCAACGGGCTGTTCGATGGATCGCATTCTCCGAGTAGCGCGTTTATCTGGCCAATCCTCGTGCCCGCGCGGCGTTAACTTATTTGGAATGTGGCGCGTGCAGAGATTGGACCAGATAAAAGCCGCGCGATTGAGGTCAACCACGCCAGCTACACGATCGTGGGAGTGATGCCTGCCGACTTTTCGCATCTGTATGCCACGCCCTACGGTACGGTCCCGGAGATGTGGGTGTCTGGGATTGCGCTCTCGCTCACGCGCACATGGAATGACTACTTTGGGATCGGCCGGCTGAAGCCCGGGATCGACCTGCGGCAGGCTGAGGCGCAAATGGAGCCGGTTTCAGTTCGTATCGAGCAGGCCTATCCCGATTTCAAAGGATGGCGCGCGCAACTGATGAGCGTCCGCACGATGGTTTCAGGAGACACACGACTCGGCCCTGGTGGTCCTGATGGGAGCGGTGATCTTCGTCCTCCTGATTGCTTGCGCGAACATGGCCAACCTCTTGCTTGCACGGGGAGCCAGCCGCGCGATGGAGTTTGCGGTGCGCAATGCCCTGGGGGCCAGCCAGGGACGCATGGTCCGCCAACTCTTGACGGAAAACCTGGTAATGACTCTGACTGGCGGGCCTTGGGCGTGCTGCTAGCTTCCTTGGGATGCAAAGGTATGGCGGCGCTGTCCCCGCGGTTCCTGCTGAATTCGGCTCCGGGCTTGGCCGATGGCGCGGCGGACTCGCGAGTTCTGGCTTTTGCTCTCCTCACCGTACTGGCGACCACTTGCGTGTTCGGTCTGGCCCCAGCGCTGCAAAGCGCCGGCCTCATCTGACGGAGACGCTTAACGAGACGGGCCGCGGCTCCGGGCAGAGTCCGCGCAGCCGCGGTTTTCGCGGTGTGCTCGTAATTTCTGAAATCGCCCTCGCCATGGTGCTCCTGGTAGGGGCCGGACTCATGGTGCGAACTCTCGCCCATCTTAGCCGGGTGGACCTGGGCTTCAATCCGGCCCATATTCTGACGCTGCGTGCTCCGCTTTCGGGCGACCGGTACAAACAGCCCCAAGCGCAAGTGAAGTTTTCGGTTGGAATCACAACTTCAACCCGCCGAATTACGCACCGCAGCCGCTTACCGGCAGCTTCGGAGGGGCTGGGTTTGCTGCTCCCATCCATTGGACTGTACGGCGTAATAAGCTAAGAGATACCAGAGGAGTGGTGACGGCCCTTGAACACCAACAGAGTATTTGGGATGGTCCCCTGTATTATCTTCACGACCGCCACGCTAGCGTTTTGCCAGGCGGATGCACCGCAGGCCGAGGCTCCGCCGCCGAAATACGATCCTGCTTCCGTAGCGCGAGGAAAGGAAACCTTCGTGGGTGCCTGCGGCTTCTGTCACGGTTCGAATGCCAAAGGGGGCGAGAAAGGCCCCGACTTGCTGCGCTCCGTGATTGTTCTGGACGACGAGAACGGCAAGACCATCGGGCCGGTGATCCTCAGAGGGCGGCCCGACAAAGGCATGCCCCGATTTCCATACTCAGCGCAGCAAATCGCCGACATTTCGAACTTCCTGCACAACGCCATTAACAGCGCTATCGATCGCGATAGCTACCGGATTCTGAACATCGTTACGGGCGATGCGCGGCACGGCAAAGCCTATTTTGAGGGTGCCGGACAATGCGTCTCCTGCCACTCGGTGGACAAGGACCTCAAAGGCATAGGCGCCAAGTATGAGCCCGTCACACTGCAAGGCAAATTCCTGCAGCCGGATTCAAACTGGACTGAAGGCACTCCGCCGCACAGCGTGAGCGCTATCTCAGTAACCGTCACTCTACCCTCGGGTGAATCTTTCACAGGCGTCCCCCTGAATTATGACGACTTCAATGTCGCCCTCCATGATCCGACCGGCACATATCGCTCCTTTAAGCGCAGCAGCAAAGATATGCCGCGTGTCGAGATTCACAACCGTCTGCAATTTCATCTCGACCTGCTAACTCATATAAGTGATTCAGATATTCATAACCTGACGGCCTACCTGGTGACTCTAAAATGAAATACCGCTTTCTTGTTCCTGCGCTTTTGATTGCGCTTCTTCCGGCATCTATCCATGGGCAGATTCTCGATCCGGTGTTGCTTACCAAGCCGGCGACCGATGCCTGGCCCACTTACCACGGCGATTATTCCGGACGCCGCTTCAGTACACTAAGTCAGATCAATCAGTCCAACGTCAAGCACATGACGCTTGCCTGGATCTTCCGCATCAAAGTAGGCATCACTCCTAACGCAATCGTCGGCGGTGAGGGGCCAGTGCCTCAAGGTCCGCCGAGCGACCCCGGTGTGTCCACCATCAAGGCCACTCCGCTCATGGTGAACGGCATCCTGTATTTTTCCACTCCGGACAATGCCTGGGCCGTAGACGCGAGATCCGGCCGCGAGATCTGGCACTTCACCTGGAAGACCAAAGGTGGTATTCACATCGGCAACCGCGGCATGGGCATGTATGGGAACTGGCTGTTCTTCGAAACGCCCGATAACTATCTGGTCTCCCTCGACGCGCGTACCGGAAAAGAGCGATGGCACAAAGAAATCGCCGACGTGAAGCAGGAGTACTTCTCTACGCCAGCCCCGATCATAGTAGGAAACCATGTGCTGGTGGGCACCGGCGGCGATTCATTGGACGTGCCCGGCTTTCTGGAATCGCACGATCCCGAAACCGGCGAGGTGCAGTGGAAGTGGTGGAGCGCGCCTCTGAAGCAAGGCGACCCGGGGTTCGAAACATGGCCCGATGAGTACGCCATGCGCCATGGCGGCGGCATGACTTGGCTACCGGGCACCTATGATCCCGGCCTGCACCTTTACTTTCTCGGGACGGGCAACCCGAACCCCGTTTTGACCGGCCGCAGCCGCAAAGGCGACAATCTGTACACCTGCTCTATCGTCGCCCTGAACGTGGACACCGGCAAACTCGCGTGGTACTTCCAACCTTCACCGCACGACACCCACGATTGGGACGCTGCGCAAACTCCAGTCCTTATCGATGCTGAGATCGACGGCAAACCCCGCAAGCTACTCGCGCAAGCGAATCGCAACGGTTATTTCTTCGTGCTGGATCGCGGCACAGGTCAGAACATTGTTACTGCACCGATGATTCAGACCATGAACTGGTCGAAGGGCATTTCGCCCAATGGGCAACCAATACCGGATCCGGGCAAGGAAGCTACTGTCGATGGAGTTTTGGTTTCACCTCCCACTGGGGGTGCGACCAACTGGCCGCCTCCCAGCTATGACCCGGAGACGGGCCTGTTTTATGTAGGCACATCTCAATCATTCAGCATGTTCTATCTCACCGACACCGATCCTCATCCCGAAGGTTGGGGCGCGGCGGAGCGCGACGCCGGCTATTATGGCGGCGATCTGGAAGCTATCGATATCAAGACCGGTAAGATTGTATGGGACCATCACTACCCGTTCGGCGGAGGACCCGTGGGAATCCTGACTACGGCGGGCAAGTTACTCTTTACCGGCGACGGGTCACAGCACTTGGTGGCTTTTGATCCGGCGAACGGCAGCATCCTATGGCATGCCGGCCTGGCCGACGACCTTAGCAATGGGCCGGAGACTTACCTGCTGGACGGCCAGCAATACTTGGTCGCCGGCGCGGGCGACCAATTATACGCGTTTACCGCCGAGCCTTGAACGACCGCGGGGCAAACCCTGCGCCGCCAGGTCACGTGGCGGTCACCGTGGCCAGGTTGGGTGACGATGCGGCGCCGAGGCGCTTGCAGGCAAGCAGGACCCCCCGGTTTAACCTGGCGAAACATCCATTGAAGCGAGCCGGGAACCCGCCAGCCAAGCACCTATTTGTACTGCACAGCGGGGTTTTGTCTACACACGACGTCCGCCACGTTATCGCCACATATCACTAGCTGTCGGCGCCACGATACTCGGCAATAGTGATGCCGGCTTTCCTGCATTCCTGCTCCGTAGCAGTATCAAAGGCGTTTACAACTGCCACCTCCTCACCCGTTAACGGGTGACCTTGCTGATAAGACGTGATGGCGGCCCGCAAACACTTCTTCTGGTCGAGAGACAGATGCTTAAAGCTCGCCTGTTGAATGAGCCGGCGACGGTCAGCAACAATTTGATGGTTTTGTCGGCAACCGGCCTCTAAACGGCGCAGTCTTCTAGTCATAGAGGTCATTGTGCCTGCTCTCGGCCTCCGTAGGTGCTTGGTTGGGACAGATGGCACGATCCCCGGCCGCCCATTCCACTCGCACCATGCCCGCGGGGGACTTTGTCTAGCTGGGCCATAACTGGCGACCATTCGGCGGCGAGACAGGCGTCATTGGATCGTAAACGGTGATGGCCGAGGTGTGGCAATACGTTCCGCGGACAGACCTGTTTTCGTTCCAGAGCGCGACTGATCTTATTCAAGTTAGTGCTCCTCCTCCGTGTTCCTCACGGCACCCCGCAATATTGTCGAGTGCCGCAAATGACTTGTACCCCAGTTTCTGGCATTCCTTTCGAGCGCAGCAGCAAACGATTGGGCAGCGGCCAACTCCTGACTCGTCCACTCGCGACCTTGCCGCTGAGCTTCCATGAAGTCGATCAGAAGCCGCAACTCGTCGGTCGATAGCTGGCGCATCGCCGCCTGGCTACGGTGTTCCAAACCGAAGGTGACGACATATTCCACAGCGTCGAAAACCTTTCCCATGAAGTGCTGAAGGCGGCGGCGGTTTCCTTCCAAGAGAGTCGCCGCGCCCAGCGGGCCAGAAACAGCATGTACGCTTTGGTGAGGGTGCGCTTGCCGTCGCCCCACGGAACCTCTTCAACAACGACCGCTTCACAACGGCGGCATTCGACGCGCCGCATGGCATACAGCAGAAACACCAGAAAACCCCAGAAAGGAATGAACTCGAAACTCCGTTCGGCGAGTTGATCGTATCCGGGGGCGGGCTGATGGCGGCGCGAACAAATCGCGGCGGAGCCCTTGCGGGGCCGCACGGAAACCTCGATCCTCTTAGAGTCCGGACTGAGCCTGGCGTGATGATAGACGAATCCCCGGAAGTGGTGGCAGCGGTTTAAAATCGTGATGAGTTCCATGGCGCGCAGGCGAATGGTGGCGAAAAGCTCTATCATAAACCGCACCAGGGCCGCCGCGCCTTCTCTGCTGGAGCATTACTGCCGTGGCTGGAGGGTTGGCCGCGTTCGTGGTGGGGTGGGAAAAAGACTTACCACCAGGCGAGAAGTTGGTGCTCTGCTTCCGTCCATTCCTGGAACACCTGGTTGGTTCGGATCGGGCGCCCGAAACCATGCAGAAGCACGTGGACAACATGTGGGTGTTGGGTGGCGAGATCATTCGTGATCTCAACGAAACCCCTTCTCTGAGAAAGGTGCCGGTAGAGAACCCCCGACGAGGCTTTCTTTAGAGGTTATCGCAACGAGAGACGGAAATGCGACCATCCATGCGCCAATGCGTTAATCCATCAAATGACGCTTGCACCACGCGGCGAGCCTAGCTCCGCAGCCGTTTCCCGTCAGGTTTCCCGCACGAGAACTCGCACCGTTTCACCGCCGTCGCCTACCAGATCCGGACCCTTTTCTCCGGCGGAAGATAAAGTTGGTCACCAGGCTTCACATCAAAAGCGTCGTACCACGCGTCCAAGTTTCGCACCACGCCATTGACGCGGTATTGGGTTGGCGCGTGATAACTGTACTCAACGACGTAGCGGATTGCGCTTTCCGGCGCCTTGTAACGCCAGGCCTGTGCCCAGGAGAGGAAGAACCGCTGATCGCCGGTGAGGCCGTCGAGCGATGCGCGATCCGCGGACGGATGACCCACCATGTACATGTGGTAAGCGCGGTAGGCTAGAGACACGCCAGACAGGTCGGCGACGTTCTCACCAATCGTGCGGCGGCCGTTTACATGCACGCCGGGATACGGACTGAAGGCATCATATTGATCCACCAGCGCCTGCGTCCGCGCATGAAACCGCTTGAGCGCGTCCTCCGACCACAGTTCCGCATCCTTCCATGGCTGTCGTAGATAATGCCCTGGTCGTCGAAACCGTGCCCCATTTCGTGGCCCACAATCGCGCCGATCGCCCCGAAATTAACCGCCGGATCAGCCTTCGCATCGAAGTACGGTGCCTGGAGGAAAGCACCGGGCAATTCAACGGCATTAAACAAAACGCTGTAACTGGCGTCGACCGTCTGCGGAGTCTCGTACCAGGGCTCGTCTTTCGCGCCGGGGTCCAAGCGCCGCAACTGGTACGTCCAGTCCGCCTGTCGAATACGCCGCAAGTTACCAACTGCATCGTCACGCCTGATCTCGAGGTCCGAAAAATCGCGCCAGATGTTCGGATACCCCACATTGAATTTGCAGTTGGCCAGTTTGCTCCGGGCCTCGGCCCGCATCGCATAATCCATCCACGCCGCATTGGCCAGCCTTTCATCGAGCGCCTTTCGCAGATAGGTAATCATCTCCGCGGCGGCCGCCCGAGTTTCCTGGCTGATGTAGCGCTCTGCGTAAAGTCTGCCCACCTGTTGCCCCGAGCAGAGTGTTCACCAGGCGCCAGGCCGTGTCCTCGCGGCTTGGCTCTGACTTGGCGTTTGAGAGGGTTTGCCCGTGGAAGGCCCAACTGCTCTGCCTGAAAGCCCTGGGCACACGTCGATCTGGTTCTGTAGCCAGTGGAACGCGAGATAGGATCGCCAATCGTCCACTGGAGTAGCGGCAAACAGCCGGGCTTGCGCCTGCACCGCGGTATCTGTGCCGAGCACTATATCCGAAACCTGCGACGCGCCGCGGGATCTCAGAAACGCGCGCCAACGGAAAGCCGGGCGCGTATCGGATAAGTTCCTCGACCGTCATGGGGTGGTAGTTGGCCCTACGGTCGCGCAGTTTCTCCAAGCCCCACTGATTGGCCGCGATCCGGGTTTCAAGGGCTAGCACATGCGCCGCGCGAACTGGAGCGTCATCTATGCCGGACTTTTCGAAAAGGCCGGCGATGTAGGCTTGAAAGGCGGCGCGGTGCGACACAGACGATTCATCGGTACGCTCGTAGGCATCGCGGTTAGGCAGCCCGAGCATCGGCAGGCTGAGGTTCGACTGATCGAGGCAGACGCGCCACACGCCCTCGGCAGGGAATAGGTTGATCGCAAAGAGGGAACTCGACATGGGATCGGCCATCCAACGCGCGATCTCCTCCCGCGTCCCGCTGGACACGATACCCTTGAGATCGGACTGGACAGCCTTGAGGCCGCGCTGCTCGATCTTTCCGATGTCGGTGAAGCTGGTATAGGCGTCGCCTACCTGCTGAGCCGGGCTGCCGCGCGGTGACGGATCGGCAACGCTTGCGGCGACCAGATTTTTGATTTGCGTGTCGACTATGGCACCCACGATATCGGTCTGCCCGTAGTCCCAATGGTCGTCGGGTATTTTGGTGGTTCGATTGATCCAGCCTTCGTTCACATAGCTGAAGAAATCGTCGCCGGGCCGAAGAGTGTGGCTGATGGTTGAAAGATCGATGCCCTGCGGCGCGAACTCACCCGACACACCGACGAGCTGCTTGTTGCCCGGCGCGGGCGTGGGGGTGATTTGTGCGGCGGCGGATGCCAAAGCGGCGAGAAAGAGGAAGAATCGTGGCATATGTGGCAGTGTCGTGCGGTCGTATGTTAATACTTTCGAAAAGGAATAAGGTTACAGGGCTCGCGGCTCAAAACGCACGCATTCAGCCCGGCCCGTTGTGCCAGTTTTTTCACCACGCGCGCCACATCGATACCGCTTAACCGCGTACGGTAAGGAAACTCAAATCATGGGTTGCCGGGGGATTAGGAGCTCAGTCGCGATTGCTCGGCGTGTTGAAGGTCAGCAATGGCGGCAGCCAGGTCGGCGGGAAACCCCTTCTCTGAGAAAGCTGCCGGTTGAAAAGCTTCTTGCCGATCTGGTGGAGGACGGAGGCCCTTTGCTCTATCACTCCGACTCAGAGGAACAGCAGAGTTCGTTCGAATCCACCTACCGCAAGTTCCGCCGGTTTCTCACTTCGTCCCCTCTCTGACCTGCCGCGCGAGAACCCACAGATTCCCCCGACGAGGCTGAGAGGAAGAGGCCGGTCGGCTCCTAACGGTAACCATGGCCCGCATCGTCACGAGCAAGGCTTGGAGCAGGCCGCCTGCCGAAGGATGCTCTGGACGAACGGCCTGTTTCCGGGATGCTCGGAGCGAGCAACAACGGCCGCAAGGTGACCGACGAAGACTTGGACGAGTGGGTTGCAAATTCCCCATAGATCTACCTCAGACAGTTGGCGATAGCGACCGTTGAAGCTCGTGTGGGGGAGATCCTGCCAGGTTATTCTTCGTCGCCTTGCGGCCTGGATGGCTGCGTGGTGAATTCAACAGTCCCCTGACGACGTCGCCGTCACGACTGAGTCAAAGAACTCCTTCGGAAACTGTCCATCTCGAGACCAGTTGTACTGTCCACCGTTCGGTGGCGAATCCATCGGCGGTGAATCCCAGACGCCGAATCCGAACAATTCCTGATTTTGGGAGTTCAGCAATCGCAGCGTCTCGTGCCAAATGTCCTTGTTGTGCGTGGAGTCCGTCCACGTGGTTGCGTCCCAATGCGCCCGACCATCCGGATAAACTGTCAACACCCCGCTCAGGTGGCAGTTGCCGGACCGTTCGTCTACCCATCGGAAGACCTTCGCATTCCCATCATCCCGGCCTTGTGCGAACATTGAGCTGCAGCAAAGACCGCCCAGACCAAACAGTAAAGTGATCTTCGAAAACATATGCGCCTCCCTTTCTGCGAGCCGGTTCACCGGCCCTCAATTCGATTAGCGTATAGTGAAACGAAAAAGGGACACAGCTTATTGCGTTTCCGGGGACGAGCATATGAGATCCGTGGCAACCAGACTGGCGCGCCGGCGCGGTTCAACCGGTCAGCACCGCGCCGCGGCGTTTGCGGATTCAGTACGGCTATTTGCGGACGCTGCCCGACGACTACACGGGACCGCGGCACACTGTCACGATGAAACAGCTACCACCGGGGCGGGACGGCGAAGAGTGGTACGAGTGGGAGGAGCGGCCGGGGCCGGTACCGGCCAACGATGCCGACCGCTACAGTGACGACCAGATCATCCACGTGCGCTACGTGGAGAGGAAATTTCGGTGACTTGCCCTAACTCTACCCCTTTTGGTTATAATCGGGAAGACTTTATGCCAGCCGACGAACGCGACGAGGAAGTGTTTTATGCGCGAGGATCGTCGGCGTGTTGCGGCGCGGGCTTGATGATCGTCCGTAGCCGTGAGGACGGATTCGTCACCAAGAACTGTACGGCTTGCGGGAAGCCGGAGTATTTAAGAATCAGGGATTTCCCGAACGTTCCCTGCCCGTTTTGCAGCAGGCCCTTCGTCAGCCAAAGGTTGGATGGGACAAACTATCACTTCGTATGCCTGGCATGCGAGAAGCAAGTCAAGGTTGCCGACGTGGCGCCGGAATGGTCGGAGAAATTCCAGCGGCACGGGATTGCGGCGTTTGACGAGATAGAGAACAGATAGGCATCGCTATTGCTGCAGTTCCTTGAGCATAGCGGCGGCCCTCTTCGAATCTTCAAAATCACCAACGATCTCGACCCGGGGTGGAGAAAACGCAGGGCTGAATCCTGCACGCGCCGACCGGAGGACCGCTACCGATATTGACGAAATGCGTGCTGCCTAAGCGAGGCGTGCCCCTTTAATGACATTCCTCGTTCAGTTCATGCTGCTGGCCGAAGACCAATCGGCTGAAGCCCGGGAACTGGCTGGCCACCTAAGCTTGGCCAGCGTTTCCAGCACCGCGCGTCGGGCACCCTGAGGCTGCATGCTTCGGAGGCCCATCTTCTGCGAATTGCGCGAGGATACCATATCCGTCCTTATAGCGATCAGAATGTAAAGCGCAATTGCAGGTCGATCTTGCGGTTGTAGGTGCTCGGCGAGCCGAACGGACCGAAACCTGCAAGGCTGAGAGACTGCCCGAAGTAGGGCGAGCTCAAGTCGCCCTCGGGTGCCGCGTAGTTCGGATGATTCAGCGCATTGCGAGCGTTAACGCTCAGCGTCAAATTGTACTTGCGGCCGGTTATCCCGCCGAATGCTCCCGGCGGAGGGCCGCCGCCTCCCCCTGCGCCTCCCCCCGGAGGACCGCCGGGGCCGCCTCCACCGCGCGCGCCGCCCGCTCCCGGCGGAGGTCCATTCTGTCCCTGCGGCGGGCCGGACTCGCCCGAGCCGCCAAACGACCAGGTGCGCGCCAGCCGCAAACCCAGGTTCACCATGGCCGGACCGTGCCCGTGATTGCGTCCGATGGTAGGCGCGCCCGCCGGCGGATCGAGGTTGAAGCATCCGAATCCGGCGGCATACACCAGATCGCCGCCGCTGCAACCGGAGGCGCTCAGGCCGGCCATGAGTTCCGGGCGCTCAGCCGCGAACCCGGTCTCGCTCGAATCGATCCCGGTGGTGATGTTGTAGGGCGTGCCGCTCTGCACCAGGAAGAACGGGCTTATGGTGAATTTCCAGGGCAGCGGCAAGCTGCTGCCCAACAGAAAGCGATGCCGGATATCGGCGAACGAAGAAGGTCCCCACTCCGCTTTCAGGTTGTAAGGATTGGCGGGCTGGCCTTCGTTATCGTCCATCCCATAAGACAACCCGTAGAATCCGAACAGGAATATCTTTCCGAAATTCACGTTCGGACTGACTAAGAGCATATTAGACCGGCTGAAACCTACTGTCTCGGTCAGCAGGCGGATATCGGAATCTCCATATGGGTAGACTCCGTCGATAGGCGCGTTGACATTTAGCGAGCGCTCCAGGTGTACGCCGCGGCTGCCGATGTAACTTGCATTGAACCGCACGTGCGGATTGATTTGCCGGTCGACGCCCACGCTCGTTTGATAGGTTCGCGGGGCTTGAATGCCCCCGTAAAGCAGTTGTAACTCCTGGGGCTGCGCGCTGCCCGCCAGCGATTCGAGCGAAGGCACCGTGGGAAAGAAATCCGGATTCAGAACCAGATAGGATTCCTGCGTGACGCCGTTATAGCGCCGCGCATTCAGCGTGTCGTTGATGGAAATGCGATCGTAGAAGATGCCAAAGCCCGCGCGCAGAACCGTCTTGGCAGGTTTATTCGCGCCGCCATCGACGCCCCAGGCTACCGCGAAGCGCGGCGCAAAGTCACCATGATCGCCGATGTTGGTCTGAGCCTCGTAACGAAGGCCGTAGCTGAAAGTCAGATTGGGGCGCGCCCGCCAGTCGTCATTCACGAAAAGTCCGGTATCGATCTGGCTTACGGCAGTAGTGGGAGTGCCCGTGCTCAGGCTGAACTGCGAAGCGCCGCCTCCCGCCGCCCTAATCGCGGAGGCCGTCAGCCCTTGCTGCTCGAACAGCAGCGTGCGCTCGAAGACCTCCAACGCGGAGAGTTGCTCGGACGTGCCGGCGATGGGTTGGTTGTTGGCGTCCAGCTCCGGACCGATATCCCCGAAGAAGGTAAAGGTTCCACCGAAATTATTGACGGATGTATCGCGCAGCAGCGACCCGCGCACGCGGCCGCCCCATTTGAACGTGTGCGTGCCCTTAGAGTAAGTCGAAGTATTCGTCAGTTCCCAGCTATTCGTGATGTTCCCGGAGTTACCGATCTGCGGGCCGCCGGATTGGAATGCGCCCGCCACAATCAACGCCGGCGTGCTATTGTTGGCGATGTCGTTCAGGTCCGCGCGCATGTACTGGAGCCGCGTTTCGTTGATGGCGCGGGCGCTGAGCACCGCCGTCTCGGTAACTTGCAGGGTATTCTCGGAGGACGTTTGATTGTATGCCTGATCGGCCAGGCTGAAACCTCCGGCGCCTTCCTTGTCCATTTCCACGCGCGTGTTCTGATACCGCACGGTCAGCGTATTGTTGCTGTTGATCGAATAATCGACGCGCGGACTCAGGGTGGTGCGGAATTGCGGCGTTAGGATGGCCTGGTTGATGTTCAGCGGGTTCAGATTGGCATCCAAGGTAGTGGCCAGGATGAATGCGTTTTCGTCGATAGTGCGGTGTTCGGCGTCGAAGCCGAAAGAAGCTGTCGATTTGAAAAACGGCCCGCTAAGGCTCAACCCGTAGAAACGTTGCTGATAGGGCGGGCGCTTGGACTGGTCGAGCAACGGACTGCGCGAGTTCAGCGCTTCCTTGTTGTATTGCAGGAAGCCCTGGCCGTGGGTCGCGCCGGTTCCCGGCTTGGTGAAAATCTGAATGCGCCCAAAACCCGGCCGGTCGTATTCCGGCGATAATGGGTTGGAGTTGATGCGCACTTCGCGGATCGACGACTTCGGAGGGAGATTGCCGCCGGTGAATCCGTCGATGTAGATCTGCGCTCCATCGGGCCCGCCGCCGGGTCCGGCCAGTGCCTGCAACTGTTGCGATAGCTCGTCCGGGTCGTCGGATAGCGCGGCGAGCTCCTTTTCCTTCAGCACCAGCGCGTCGCCATTTTCGGCGGTATCGGCGCTTACGCGGTTGGCTTCGGCTTCGACGTTGACTACCTGGTTTTCGGCGGCGATCGCCAACTGCACGTCCAGCGCGGTAGACTTGACGATCTCCACATCCTGGCGCTCGATCGAGGTGAACCCTTTGGCCACAAAGCGCACCGTGTACTTGCCGGGCTTGGCTACCTCGATGGCGTATTTGCCGTTGGCATCGGTGCTGGCGCGCCGGTCGAAGCCCGGTCCGCGCAATTCCACCTGTGCGCCCGGCACCGACGCGCCGGATGGGTCGGTGACCACGCCGTGCACGACCGCGGCATTTTGCGCCGCGCCGCTTATCGATAGAGACACTAACAGGGCGGTCACCGCCCTCAGCCGGTTCATGATTCCTCCCACTCCAGTATTCGCGTAAAGCGCTCCGGCGAATCTTAAGTTTTGTAAAAGACGCGGTATGTGTTCTCGTTCTGAGTTACAACTAAATCAGTGAGACGAGTTCTGCTGGTGGACGACGACACGGACCTGTGCGCGCTGATGGCCGATTTCTTCTCACAACACGAGTTCGGCATTGAAGCGGAGCACGACGGCCCGCGCGGCCTGGCGCGGGCCCTGGAGGGCCAATACGACCTGGTCATCCTGGACGTGATGTTGCCGGTGCTGGATGGCTTCGAGCTGCTGAAACAGATCCGCCGGCGGAGTTCCGTCCCGGTGATCATGTTGACCGCGCGCACGGCGCAGACCGACCGCATCGCCGGCCTGAACGCCGGCGCCGACGATTATCTGCCGAAGCCGTTCGGTCCCGAAGAACTGCTGGCGCGCATACGGGCCGTATTGCGGCGCGCGGGGCAGGGCGCCACGCCATCCCAGGCGGCCGAAGCCGGCGGCGTACGGGTCGACTCGCAGACCCGCGAGGCGTGGCTCGATGGTGTAACTGTCGATCTCACAGCTATCGAGTTCGACATACTCGAGTTCCTGGTGCGCTTCGCGGGCCGCGTGGTTTCGCGCAACGAGCTGGCCGCGGTTCTCTACCAGCGGGAATCCACGCCTTACGAGCGCTCCCTGGACGTACACATCAGCCATCTGCGGAAAAAGCTGGAGCGTGGCGATCGCTTGCAGATCCGCACGGTACGCGGCGTGGGGTACTTTCTCGCGGCGTCCCCCGCAAGCGGCGGAATGCAGGACGCGGAGTGAGAGTCGCGGGATGAGAACCGTCTTCGCCAAGATCCTGCTGTGGTCGTTCGGCATGCTGGTGCTTGCGCTCGGCGCGTACCTGGTTATCTCGGCCGGACTGGCATCCCGAATTTCGGGCAAGGGAGGGCCGTTCGAAAGGACCGTGGCGTTTCAGGTGGACCAAGCCGAGGTGACGTATCGATCCGGCGGCGCCGCGGCGCTGGGTGTGTATCTGCGAAAGCTGCAGGCCTTTTTCGGCCCCGAACATTTCGTTACCGATCCACAAGGTAAAGACCTGGTGACCGGCGCGGACCGTTCCGCACTCCTGGCAGCGGCCCGCGGCCAATATAATGTCCCGCATTCGCTCGGCGGCCGGCTCGTATTCGTGGCGGCGTCACAGGATGGCGCATACAGGCTGATTGCCACCGGCCGTCCGCCTTTCACCCGCTGGAGCTTTCTGCCCTACTATGCGTTGATTTTGTTGGTAGTGGCGCTGCTGTGCTGGATGCTGGCTGTCAACATCGCTTCGCCGCTACGCGCGCTGGCGCACACTGTGGAGCGTTTTGGCCGGGGCGATCTCTCCGCACGGGTGCGCTCGCGTAGGCGCGACGAAATTGGGGATGTGGCGCGCGCGTTCGATCAGATGGCCGAGCGCACCGAGACCCTGCTCACCGCCGAACGGCGCCTGCTGCAGGATATCTCGCACGAATTGCGTTCGCCGCTGGCGCGCCTGAGCTTCGCGGCGGAGCTGACCAAAACCGCGGAGGATCGTAATGCAGCCGCGGCCCGTATCGCGAGAGAGATCGAGCGGCTGACGAATCTGGTAGGCGCGCTGGTGGAGGTGACTCGGGTTGAGGGCGACCCTTCGTCGCGAAGGATGGAGCCTCTCGATCTGGACCGGCTGGTCGAAGAACTGATAGATGCCAGCCGTATGGAAGCCGATGCGCGTGGTTGCCGGTTCCATTTCGAATCCGGCGGCGGCCTGGAGGTGCGCGGCGACCGCGAACTGCTGCGCCGCGCCATCGAGAACGTGCTGCGTAACGCGGTGCGCTACGCGCCGGTAGGCTCCGCGATCGATATCAGGGTGGCGGCGGCGGACGGGAAGGCGTCTATTTTGGTGCGCGATTACGGTCCGGGAGTGCCGCAGGAGACGCTGCCCAGAATCTTTCAGCCGTTTTTCCGGGTGGATGGTTCCAGAGACACGCATACGGGCGGTGTAGGGCTGGGCCTGGCGATAGCACACCGCGCCATCGCCGCGCATCACGGGAGTATCGCGGCGGAGAATGCGGCGCCGGGCTTGCGGGTGCGCATGGAAATCCCGCAATAGTTTGCGCTAGATGGGGACCGTGGTAACCATCCTATATATCGCAACGGACGTTCCGCAGGATAAGGCGGCGTTCAAGGCTGTGTCGCAGGTGCCGATTTCCACCGACTCGTTCACCCACAAGGTCACGTCGCCCGCCTGAAAGACCAAGCCCACCTGGTACATGGTGGCCACCGCAGACCGATCGATCAATCCGGACCAGGGAGCGGATGATGGCGAAGCGCGCCCATGCCAAGACGGTCGAGGTGAATTCCAGCCATGTGGCCCACATGTCTCATCCGAAGGAAACGGCCAGGCTTATCGAAGATGCTGCGGCTCTGGTGCAAAATCAGGTCAGGGACGAAATTGCCGGCTCTGGTGCAATTTTGGGGGTCGAGAGACGCGAAGAGTAGTTTGCCGGTGTCGTGAACGGAATCCGATATCCCCATCCACATTTTGAGGGAGCCACCATCAAGCATCTGGAATTCCTGGTCCACAGCGAAGCATTTCAGGACGCGTTTGACCAATACTGTGAGGCCGGCTGCTTTCTCCCACCCATCAGGTTCGCACCCAAGCTACCCAAAAATGATTGAGAATAACCGTCCCGGAGGACACTATCCGGTATGGATATGCGGGCGCCCACGTCTCCCACATCGGACAGCTATTCTTCCCCGAAGATGTCACCGAACAGGTTGCGAAGCTCGCGCCATACGCCACGCGCCTCAATGTACATCGCACGCTTCAGAGTGAAGACCACATTTTCCAGACGCAGCATGGCAGCGCTTCGATGGTGAACCTGACTAGGCTCGAAAACGGCTCTAACGCCGGCGGATTCCTGGCTACGGTACCGCTGGCGGTCGATCCGGAAGCCACGCGCACCCCCGTCGGTGGGTTTGGGCCGCGGTAGTAAGCCAGTAGTGGTAGCCATCACCAGCAGATGTGCTTCTGGCCCTTCGCCCTGGGCAAGCCTTTTAATTTGCCATTATCGTCCGGCCGCGGCCCCAGTCTGGGTGCCAACACACTGGGCACTAAACCAAGCCGGTCGGCTTGGTATGGGGCCGGCCCCGCGCGGGCTACGAGAGAGCGCACAAGACTATGCGTTGTTCCGCTAGCAGCCCGTGGTAATAGTCAGATTTCCATGCCAAAACATGTGACCTCGGAAATGTTTTGAGCGTCTATATGGACATGGCGATGGGAACCCGACGAAAGCGGGAGCGGCAGCAAGATTTATGGATCGCGAGCAGCGATGTGGTCGAGACCCCTGGGAATGTCTTCTACGACCGGCTGAATCAGATTCTGGATGCCCACAAGTTCGATGGGAAGGTCGAGTACCTGTGCCGGAAGTTCTATAAGGACAGCCCCTACGGCCGACCGAGCATGGCGCCGGGTGTGTACTTCCGGACACTTCTGATCGGCTATTTTGAGGGGTTGGATTCGGAGCGAGGAATCGCGTGGCGGACGGCGGACTCGTTGTCGTTACGCAAGTTCCTGGGCTATGCGCTGGACGAAGCCACGCCGGACCATTCAACGATTTCGCGTACGCGGCGCTTGTACTGGTTGGAGACGCATAAGGCCGTGTTTCGCTGGGTGCTGAAGATTCTCACAGAGGAGGGACTGCTCAGTGGGCGGACGATCTCGATTGACGCCACCACGCTGGAAGCCAATGCGGCCCTGAAGAGCATCGTGCGGCGGGATAGCGGGCAGAGCTACAACGAGTACCTGAAGGAGCTAGGGAAAGCCGCGGGGATAGAGAATCCGACGCGGGAACAGTTGGCGCGGCTGGACCGGAAGCGGAAGAAGAAGGGGTCCAATCAAGAATGGAAAAGTCCCAGCGACCCGGATGCGCGGATCGCCAGGATGAAGGATGGGAGCACGCATCTGGCGCACAAAGCCGAGCATGCCGTGGATCTGACGAGCGGAGCGCTGTTGGCGGTGACGCTGCAACCGGCCAATGCGGGCGATACGACCACGATCCACCAGACGCTGGAAGTAGCGCAGGCGGCGGCGCGCGCAGTCAATGCGCAGGGAGTCGAAGAGGTGGTAGCGGACAAGGGCTATCACAGTGGCGCCGTGCTGACGGAGGTGAACGCGCAGGAAGTCCGCAGCTACATACCCGAGCCAGAACGGGGGCGGCGGAACTGGCAGGGCGAAGGCAAGGCGGAGGAGCAGAAGCAGACGTATGCGAATCGGCGCCGTGTGGGCGGAGAACGTAACAAGCGGCTCCAGAAACTACCCAGCGAATTGACCGAGCGAAGCTTTGCGCACCTGTACGAAACCGGTGGGATGAGGCGTTTACATCTGCGAGGCCGAGACAACATTCTGAAGCGACTGCTCGCACATGGAGCCGCGTTCAATCTTTCGCTGATCCTACGGAAAACCTTGGGAGTGGGCAAGCCACGGCAGTTACAGGGGGCTTGCTCGCCGCCTATCGATCTCATTTTCCGCTTGTTTTTGCGGTCCTGGGAGATGCTATGGCGAGCCGGACGGGGATCGGTTAACTTGGCGTCGCAAAGTGTCTATCCGCCGCCGCCGCTCCCCGCACTTTCGGCGAAAATCGAGTAACTCGCGATTCGCCTCGGCCCTAAAAAACACTGACTTCTGCCACGGGCTGCTAGACTATAACAAGGGCTTGCAGTCCTCGGAAGTCCTGGAATGCAACGCATTGCCATCGCGGGTGCCACCGGCTACATCGGCGGGAGGCTAGCGCCACTACTGCTCGATTCCGGTTACGCCCTACGCTGCCTCGTGCGCTCTGCGGCGAAGTTGGATGGCCGCGCGTGGACCTTAAACTCCCGCGTTGAGATCCGGAAAGCCGATCTGGCGGACGCGGCTTCGCTAACCCACGAGCTGGAAGCATGCGCCACGGCGTTTTACCTGGTGCATTCGATGATGTCGGCCGGCGGCGAGTATGCGCAACGCGACCAGCAACTGGCGCTTACTTTCGCACGCTCGGCCCGCGATGCCGGTGTGCGACGCATCATCTACCTTGGCGGCCTCGGAGAAACCGGTTCGAATCTCAGCGAGCATCTGTCTTCGCGTCGTGATGTGGAGGGGGCGCTTGCCTCTACGGGAGTGCCGGTGACGGCGCTCCGCGCCGCGATGATTATTGGCTCAGGCTCGGCGTCTTTCGAAATTCTGCGCTATCTCGTCCACCGATTACCAGTCATGATCACTCCCAAGTGGGTGAGCACGCCTTGTCAGCCAATTGCGGTCGAAAACGTGGTCACGTACCTCGTTGGCGTGCTCGCCGTCCCGGAAACCAACGGCGGCATTTTCGACATCGGCGGCCCCGAAACGCTATGTTACAGCGACATTATTCGTGTCATGGCGGAAGAACTCGGTCTTCCACGCCGCTGGATCATACCGATTCCCGTCCTAAGCCCTCGTTTGAGTTCTTACTGGATTCATCTGGTGACTCCGTTGAGCCACAAGATCGCAATACCGCTGGCGGAGGGACTAAAGAACCCGGTCGTGTGCCGCGATGACCGGATCACGCGTTTGGTTCCGCAGAAACTGTTGAACGTGCGTGAGGCGATACGCGCCGCGCTCAACCAGGTGGCGGCGCGCCAAGTAGAGACGAGCTGGTCGATGGCGGGTCCGATAGCCGGTGATCCGGATTGGTCTGGCGGCACAGTCTTTCGCGATACCCGCGAGGTAGCCATCGAGGCTCCAGCCGGGGCAGCTTTCCGTGCCGTATGTCGGATCGGCGGCCGGCGGGGCTGGCATACCGCCGCGTGGCTCTGGATCATCCGCGGCTGGCTGGACCGGCTGGTCGGAGGCCCTGGGCTACGCCGCGGGCGGCGGGATCCGGAGAGTCTCAGGTACGGCGAGGCGCTGGACTTCTGGCGGGTCGTCGGCATCGAGCAAGACCGTTGGGTCTCGTTACGAGCCGAGATGCGATTACCTGGCGAAGCACTGCTTGACTTCCGCATAGAACCAGGCAACCAAGCCCAATGCATGCTGCGCCAGACAGCCTTGTTCCAGCCCCGTGGGTTGCTTGGCTTACTCTACTGGTACGCAGTTCTACCGTTTCATCACTTGGTGTTCCGCGGCATGCTGGCCGGTATCCAGCGGGATGCCCTTCAGATCGCTCTGCAACCAGCAGCCGCCACAACTCCCACCAGAGACTAGTAGCGGCACGGGCGGCTACAATTATTTCCTTCGATACATTTGGGTCTCCCCGAGAGCGATAAGTCGAATGTGCCTGTCGACGGAATTAGGACCGAGAAACGCCGTTTCATCGCGGAAAAATCCCCTAAAAACCTTCAAAACCCTTCAGCCCTCAGCCCTTACCGGCCGGCCCGCGCGGCGGCGTGGCCGGAGCCCATGGTGGCGATAGCCTCCTGGTCTCGTCTTGCCAGCCCGCTGAACGGCTGCACAGCGCCGGACGCACGGCGTAGGGCCTGGGCGGCCCAAGGCAGCATCCGGAAGTATCCGAACCCGCGCCACTGGTGGAGGCGCCGCCGCATGGCCATTCCAGGACGGCGTGTCCCTTGATATCGGTAGCGGTCCTCCGGTCGGCGCGTTCAGGGATTCAGGCCTTCGCTTTTCTCTCCACGTAGTTCACCCGTATGATCTGCTCATTGAGATCTCGTTGGGGTGGCTAGTCGTCGAGAACGGCTCAAGGCCAGGGCGTTCTTCATACTTGAACCAGGCTTCCGCACGCGATGCCGGTGGGTCTCCCGGTTCCCCGGTGTTGCTGGAGGCTCACCCTCGAAAGCGGCGGTGTAGACAGCCGAGCACTGTCCACCGTTCAAACAATTACGGTCCCCAACCATAAGCTATTGACCTGGAATGATTTACTTGCTTGTTTTCAAACGGCGCTGCGAATGCAATAAGACTGGGCAGGAGAATAATTCAATGCGAGAACACTTTTTGACGCTCTCTGTAAGGATGCAGAGCCTGACAGACGCTCTGGCTAAAGATCAGAGCGGGCAGGATCTTATCGAATATGCTCTGGTGGTTGCGCTGATTGCGCTGGCGGCTACCGCCGGCATGGGAGCGGTCGCCAGCAGTATCAGCACCGCTTTCAACCACATCGGCAGCCATCTCTCTAGTTACACCACTTGACCCTGGCGTGGAAAACGCCGAGCGCGCAGAACCGCCATCCGAAGAGCCCTACGCTCCTGGCAAGACGGCGCTACGGCCTCATGTGAGTACATGACACGGGATAATCGAATATTGGAGTCTGAACCGTAACCAGGATGTGCGCATCCCATAGGTATGAACGTCTCTGGACGAAAGATAGTCTAACCGGCGTACTGGCTGGTGCAATATTCGCAGGTGGTTGTTTTGGCGCGGTCACTCTACCCAAGGATTCGAAGAATTTTCAAGCGATTGAAGGCTCGTTGTATCGTGGCGCTCAGCCGGGAAACGAAGGATTTCGCGAACTTGCCAAATTGGGCGTTCATACCGTGGTCGATCTTCGGGGGCCTGGTGCGCGGTCATCGAGGGAGGCTGAAATCGTGAGCCGTCTCGGCATGCGCTATTTAAACTTTCCGCTCAGGGGATATCAGGCTCCTACACCGGAGCAAGTATCGAAGCTGCTATCGATTCTCGAAGATGAGAGCGACGGACCGGTGTTCGTTCATTGCCGGAGGGGCGCAGACTGTACTGGCACAATTCTGGCCCTTTACCGGATTCAGCACGATCACTGGCTCAATCAAAGGGCGCTGGACGAGGCAAAGACGATGAAGATGGCGTCGTCCGAGCGGCTGATGCGGAATCTGATTCTCGGTTACAAACCGAACGAAGTCGCCGCGCACTGACAATGGGGTCCTTGTTTGCATTTTTGGGATGACCTCCTCTTGGAGGAACCGGCCGGCACTCCCCATGCTGGCCCGCCTGGTCCTGGTTGCCGGCAAGTGAAGGCAGTGAGAATGCTTTGTCAGTTTCCCGATGGCTCGGTAATCGTGTCCGATCTTCTTAAGACCCACGAGAAGGACGGCGTCGTCTCTGAAGGAGCGTGGCGGCGGGTGGATGTCGTGGTATTGACGCTCTCCGTAAGGATGCAGAGCCTGACAGATGCTCTGGTTAAGGATCAGAGCGGGCAGGATCTTATCGAATATGCTCTGGTGGTTGCGCTGATCGCACTTGCGGCTACCGCCGGCATGGGAGTGGTCGCCAGCAGTATCAGGACCGCTTTCAACCACATCGGCAGCCATCTCTCTAGTTACACCACTTGACGCTGGCGCGAAAACGCCGAGCGGGCAGAACCGCCATCGACGAATCCTACGCTCGTGGCAAGACGGCGTTGCGGCGTTATGAGTGAATATACCGGCCTGGAAGCCGCCGCCATACATGGTAAGGTCGTAGCGCTGGAGCATCCAGGCTCATATCCAGGCCAGGGCGCCCATGCAGCGGCCGCGCTTCAGCCAGGCTGCCTTTCTCGAGACGGCGGATGAAAATACCCCGGCGATTCCCCGTTTGATCGATGCGGACGAAGAGCGGACCGGGTTCGGCGGTGTTCCGCGCGGCTGATCGTGCGCAACCCGGAAGCCGTGAAGCTGCTGAAAGAGGCGAAGGCCGGTGAGACGGGGATTACGGTTTCGATCAAGCTGCCCGCGCCGACCGCGACGCCGGTGACGGTACGCAATGTGGCCGGATTGCTGCGGGGGTCGGACCACGCATTGCGCCAGCAGTACATTCTGCTTACAGCGCACCACGATCATCTGGGCCGGAACGCCGCGGGCGAAGTCTTCCCGGGAGCGAACGACGATGGCAGCGGAACGGTATCGGTGATCGAGCTTGCGCAGGCGCTGGCGCGTTTGCGGGTGCATCCCAAGCGGAGCATCGTGTTTATGACTCGATGTATGGCCAGAATGTGCGAAGCCCATGCAGTGACGTCGGAGGACCTATTGAACCGGTCCCTTAGTCCGCATGAACGGATCGTGCTTCTCAGCCGGCCGATTCACGATTGCCCGTGACGCGCTTTCAAGACAGCCATTGACCATCGCCCGCTGCTTCTCCTTGGGCTCCGCGACGTGCTGGATTCCGTTCCTTCCCATGTCCTTTAGCCCGTTCAGGCTCAAGCCGATAATTTGCGTCGTGAAGGCTCCGTCGCCGGGATCTTCAGCCGTGATTACCAGGAATGCTTTGGCTTCCGCTGATTTCGGCGCTGGGTCCCACCGCTGGAAGCCCTCGTTCATAACGGTGAACATTTCCAGGCGAAGCGACGTCGGGTGTTTTTGAAAGAATCGGGTCGGCATGTCGAGTGCCCATCTCATGCCATTCTAACTGAGGCGGCAGGTTTGCGCAGTCCGGACAAGGAAACCCGTAGGCTCCGTTCCGTGATCAAGAGCCGGGGTGTTCCTGATTGCCTTCGCCACGGCCGTTCGGCCAGCGAAATCAGGCGACTGCAGACTCACAACGAATCAGGCGCGATTGGATGTCCGCTTAGGTCGTCGATTCCAAAAATCTCAAGGCTCACCGTTGCGGCGCGAACATCAATGATTACAGGGGTTCCGCGGGGTTTGTAGGCTATTAATGCGCGCCACGCCGGCGTCGGCCAGAGGTGGGGGGCGCGCCTGTGCGGACATGGGACGTTTGTCGCACGCGTACGGGCGTTTGCCACACCTTTAAGGCGGCGCATGAACACAAAAAGGCCAAGTCCGCCGGTCGCGCGGTGCCCAACGCTTGCTGCCCAACCAGCCGCTTAGGTCGAGGTCCACCCACGATCCCGACCATCACCGTGGTCATCGTGGTCTCCGGCGGCTCGCCGCTGGCCCCTGACGACATCCAGGGAGGCCGGCAAAACGGAATTGTGGAATCCTCTATTGGATGTCTCCTGACACGGCAAAACGGAATTGTCGAATCCTCTATTGGATGTCTCCTGACAAGCACAAATCTCCGGTCCAAAGAGGGGAGCGAGAGCTGCAACTGCCTGCCGGGGAACTGGGCTGATGGCTATTTCAACCCAATCTGAGAAAGAGCGCAAGCGCCGGATCGTCGTCGTCGGCCGCATCCAAGGGAAGGCCCAGGCTGCGATCGCCAGGGAGGCGGGATGCAGCATCCGCCACGTGCAGAGACTGAGCGCCGAACCGGAAACCCAGCTTCTCATCAGAGACCTGCTGGCTCCGTACCGCGCCCGCCTGCAGCAGCTCGTGCCGAAAGCCATCCGCGCCGTCGAGTGCGGCCTCGTGGCCCAGAAGGTCACCCGCTCCAATCACGCCGTCCAGTTGCACGCCGTGCGGCGCGCGAAAGACTTGTTGGTTCTCGCTCAAGGCGAGCTTCCGCCTCCGGTGCACGGCGAACCCCTGGGCCAAATGACGTGGTGGGAAGAATACCTGGTCATGTACCACAAACGGATGGACACGACGAGCGGCTGAACTGACGCGGAGCGAAAGGTCGAATCTAATCGCAGGGGGAGGACGTGAATTCATGAACGTAGCCATCTACTGCAATCTCGGCGACAAAAAGGGCCAAGACAGCATCGAGCAGTTCGCCCAGCTCCGCAGCCGCCAGTTCCGCAGCCAGTTTCTGGATCGACAGGACACCGTCTACCTCTACGTCGATCGCGATGCGGGCAAAGCCAGGGTGCGCCCCGAGTTCCAAAAGCTACTCGTGGCAGCCGCGCACAGCGAATTCCAAGTCGTCCTCGTGTGGGCCCTGGACCGCTTCATCGGCGAAAGTGTGGCCGAGGTCTTTGTGAACATCCAGAGACTGTTGCGGCACGGTGTGCAGGTCGTGAGTTGCACGGAAGTGCACTTCTGCACCGACGGCCCCGCTTTGGATGTCCGCTTAGGTCGTCGATTCCAAAAATCTCAGGGCTCGCCGGTGTCCGCTTAGGTCGTCGATTTCAAAAATCTCAAGGCTCACCGTTGCGGCGCGAACATCAATGATGACAGGGGTTCCGCGGGGTTTGTAGGCTATTAATGCGTGCCACGCCGGCGTCGGCCAGAGGTGGGGGGCGCGCCTGTGCGGACATGGGACGTTTGTCGCACGCGTACGGGCGTTTGCCGCACACCTTTAAGGCGGCGCATGAACACAAAAAGGCCAAGTCCGCCGGTCGCGCGGTGCCCAACGCTTGCTGCCCAACCAGCCGCTTAGGTCGAGGTCACCCACGATCCCGACCATCACCGTGGTCATCGTGGTCTCCGGCGGCTCGCCGCTGGCCCCTGACGACATCCAGGGAGGCCGGCAAAACGGAATTGTGGAATCCTCTATTGGATGTCTCCTGACACGGCAAAACGGAATTGTCGAATCCTCTATTGGATGTCTCCTGACAAGCACAAATCTCCGGTCCAAAGAGGGGAGCGAGAGCGGCAACTGCCTGCCGGGGAACTGGGCTGATGGCTATCGCAACCCAATCTGAGAAAGAGCGCAAGCGCCGGATCGTCGTCGTCGGCCGCATCCAAGGGAAGGCCCAGGCTGCCATCGCCAGTGTTAGAGGCGGCGGGCGATGGGGCCATTATGGCGGGACCAGTGGGGACCACACCGCCAATGCTCGATGGCGGTGAATGGGGCCACCTGCTAGCGGAGGCGCCACACAGCCGCGCGCGCAGGGCATGGTTCGTTCTGCGCCCGAATCGTTGGCGCGGGAAAAGGCGAAGCCAACTGGTTACGAAAAGAATAATCACTTGCTCGCTTCGAGGCCACAAACCTTGCGGTCTCTGGCCGGTGAAGAAAAATGAAGATTTTGCTTGACTCAGGCGTGCAACTTCGAAGATCATAAGGACACCTGCGGTCGCGTCGAAGAAAGGCGCGGTTGCCGTAGGGCAACGAAAGTTGCCGCAGGGCAACCAAAACGTAAGCGTCCGAGAATCACCTTGGCGAGCCAAGGCCCGATCAAGGGAGATCGGGCCTTGAATTCGTTAGGGCCGGGCGGGTGCCCACTTGTGGGGCAGCAGCTCTGCGATGCGGGTAATGGGATGGACGGCAATGCGCGTTAGGACATCTTTGAACCAGGCGAAGGGTTCCACGTCGGCCCGCTGGCAGGAGGCCACGAAGCTGCGCAGCACGGCCGCCGTTTTGCCGCCGCCGTCGCTGCCGAAGAACAGCCAGTTGTTTCGGCCGACCGCTACACCCCGGATGGCGCGCTCGGTGGCGTTGTTGTCGATCTGCAAGTCCCCGTCCTCACAGTAACGCGTCAGTGCGGCCCAGTTCTTCAGGGTGTAGCGCACCGCCCGCCCCTCGGGGCTTTTCGGCAGTACGACCAACTGAGTCTCTTCCAGATAGCCGCGCAATTTATCTAGGATGGGCCGCGATTGTAACTGGCGCAGCCGTAGCCGGCCATCGGCCCCACGTACTATCAGAGCAAGGGCAGCTTCGACAAGGGCGGCGTCGCTGGGTTAGTGCCCAGAAAGAGCGGTCCACGTGGCCCGCATAAACTTCAGGGCAAGGCACGGGCGTTCGTTGAACAGCAACTGGTCGCAGGTGAACCTGTGCGGGCGCGCGAACTCGCCAAGCTCATTCAGCAGAAATTTGGTCTGCGCATACATCCCAGGACGATCGAGCGGGCCGTTGCAGGAAAAAAAACTCCGCGATGATCAATCCAAAGAGCGATCCGGCCGAGCGATCTACTGTCGTAACGCAATACGAGACTCTGCGCAGGGCTGCTCTTGGCGACGCGTTGCCAGTTGAAGCCCGATGCGGGCTGATGCTCTTTCTGCGTCGGGGCATGTGGGGATGGGCGCGCGCCGTGGTCAGCATGAGTACATGCCAGCCGCCAGCTGGTCCCGGGCCATCCAGCCGGAAGGCGCCAGAGGAATACAGAACCGTCATTTACATCTTTGCAGCCATGGCAATCAGGGCCACCTACCAAGGAGCAACACTATGAATGAGTCACTCAAAGTTCAGGCTCATCATCTTGAGCGTAGCGCATATCTGTACATCCGGCAGTCATCCATGCGGCAGGTCCTGGAGAATGTCGAGAGCACCAAACGTCAATACGCACTGCGTAGTCGCGCCGTCGCGCTCGGCTGGCGAGAGGAACAGATTATTGTCATCGACAACGACCAGGGTGAGTCCGGCGCGTCAGCAGCCTGGCGGAAAGGCTTTCAGCGGCTGGTCACTGATGTAGGCATGGGGCATGCCGGCATCGTGATGGGCCTTGAGGTCTCACGCTTGGCAAGAAACAATGCCGACTGGCATCGGCTGCTGGAGATCTGCGCGCTCACCGACACATTGATCCTCGACGAGGACGGCGTCTACGATCCTGCGAGCTTCAACGACCGGCTCCTACTTGGGCTCAAAGGAACCATGAGTGAAGCCGAGCTGCATGTCCTCAAAGCCAGATTGCGCGGCGGCATCCTCAACAAAGTGCGCCGCGGCGAGTATCGTTGCCCGTTACCCACAGGCTTCGTCTACGACGACGCTGGAAACGTGGTCCTTGATCCCGATGCACAGATCCGGGAGGCTATCACTTATTTCTTCGAAACCTTCTCGCGCGTCGGCTCGGCAAGCCAGACGGTGAAAGTGTTTCGGACGGAGGGCCTGGTTTTCCCATCCCGACTCCGCATCGGCGACAGGACTGTTTTTCGGCCGCTGACGGCATCGGCGGCGATGCGCACACTGAACAATCCGCGATATGCGGGCGCGTATGTGTACGGACGTCGGCGATATCGGCGCGCCGCTGATGGCAAGAAGACAATCCAGCGAAAACGCCAACAGGATGACTGGCTCGCTTGCATTCCGAACGCGCATCCCGGGTACATCGGTTGGGAGCGTTTTCAGGAGAACTTGAAGATTCTCGAGACCAACGGTCGTCCATACGAAGTGGCGCGTGCATCGCCGCCGCGAGAAGGCGCGGCTCTATTGCAAGGACGGGCCGTATGCGGTCGTTGTGGAAGGCACTTCCGTGTCCGATATGTGACGCGCCGGGGCAGGCAGGAGGCCTGGTATGTCTGCGACCGCGGGCACACCACTCGTGGCGAGCCGAACTGCCAGTCGATCGCAGCAAAGCCCATTGATCAGGCCATTGGAACGCTCGTGACCGAGAGCATGACACCCGCAGCTGTCGAACTGGCTCTGGAAATCCGGCGAGAGATCGAGGCTCGGTACGAAGAGGCCGATCAGTTGCGCGGCCGCGCCGTTCAGCGGGCTCAGATCGAAGCTGATCTCGCGCAGCGCCGATTTATGTTGGTTGATCCGAATAACCGTCTCGTCGCCGACACCCTCGAAGGCGAATGGAACGATAGGCTACGCGCGCTGGCCAAGGCGCGCGAGGAGCGAGAGCACGCGCGACAGCAGGACCAACTCATCGTTGACGATGCGGTCTGCCAGCGGTTAGCCGCCATGACGACGGATTTCCGGAAGCTCTGGGATGATGCGAGCACGCCGAACCGCGAACGCAAGCGGCTGCTCGACTACATCATCGAGGATGCCACGCTGATTAAGATGCAGGCAGAACCCGTTACGCGAATCCACGTGCGATTCAAAGGTGGCAAGACTGAAACGCTCACAACGCTGAACCCCAAATCATCCGCGCAACAAATCCAGACGCCTTCCGAAGTCGTCGAGTTAGTCAACAAGCTTCTCGATGACCACACCTATTCCGAGATCGCGGACATTCTCAACGAACAAGGAGTTCACCCTGGCGGGTCGGCTCGACCCGGCCGGAGCGATGCTCGCTTCACCGCCCTGCGCGTTGCGTATCTGGTCCACGAATACGATCTACGACTTCGCTACGATCGACTTCGCGATCGCGGAATGCTAACCAAGAATGAGGCGGCCGCGCGCCTTGGCATCCACGAGGAAACAGTCGTCCGCTGGGCAGAATACGGACTTGTTACCAGGCATGCATACAATGGCCACGCCTGGCTGTACGAACTGCCAGATCCGAACATGCCTGTTAAGCATTCCAGCCGCTGGGACCGGCTCGTTGATCGATCGCCGGCCTTCAAATCAGCCATGGCATCAAGACCCGCTACTCCAAACGAAAGAGGTGTAGTATGAAGAACATTAGTTGCTCCACACGGCGAATCCGTCCCGGTCCCAATACAGAATTTTGAGGCGGTCCCTGCGGCGGCTGGCGAAGACGAACAAATGCCCGGCGAAGGCATCCAACTCCAGGCGTTCCCGAACCAGCGCATGCAGCCCGTCGAAGCTCTTGCGCATGTCGCAGGGCGTCAAGCACAGGTACACCCGCACGCTGGCCGGCAGGTGCATCATGCGCGCAGTGCCGCCAGCACTGTACGCAGGTCCGCCGCGTCCACGCCGGCTCCGATGCATAGCCGCTCCCCGGTGTTCAGCACCAGCTCCAGGACAGGCTCCCTGGCGCCCGGCTGCCGCGTCCGCCCTCTCTCCACCACCGCGAACCGCACCGGTTCGGCTTTCCGGAGCCGCTTGCGGTGAGTTTTCGGCAAGGCTGTGTACGTCAACCCGATTCGTTGATGCGTTTCCTATGCGTATTCCGGGGCATGGCGATCACCGTTCCGAGGTGATGGCGATCGCGATTCCGAAGTGATGCCGATCAGGATTCCGAGATGATGGCGATCACCATTCCGACGGGAAG
>Ga0302324_100004489_pt1 | contig 30855 bp, 27 predicted proteins | sample Palsa_T0_1_FD_201949 | JGI IMG/M metagenome (GOLD analysis project Ga0302324, IMG submission 201949) | Peat permafrost microbial communities from Stordalen Mire near Abisko, Sweden - Palsa_T0_1 | ecosystem: Environmental > Terrestrial > Soil > Palsa > Peat permafrost | place: Sweden: Abisko... | reverse complement strand
TTGGCCGCATACTTGACGAGCATCGCCTTGACCAGCGAAGACTTGCCCGTGCCGCGTGAGCCGGTCAGCAGCACATTGTTGGCCGGCAGCCCGGCTAAGAATTGTCGGGTGTTGCCATCGATGGCGCGCTTCTGCTCGTCGATGGCAACGAGATCGTCAAGGCGAATCGCCTGAGGGTGCGGTACCGACTGGAGGAAACCGCGGGTTCCGTGCTTGCGCCACCGGAATGCGCGCGCCTTCCAGTCCGTCTCCGGGGGCGGCGCCGGCAACAGCGCTTCAATGCGGGCGAGCACATCCTCGGCACGGTCGAGCGCCCGCAGAAGCGGATCCGACGCAGGCTTGCGTGCCATCAACTTCGGTAATCTGCGTTGATGCGAACGTAGTCGTGCGACAGGTCGCAAGTCCACACGGTCGTGCGTGCCGGCCCACGGCCAAGCGCGACCCGTATGCCTATCTCCGGTCCTGACATGACGCGCTTGCCGTCTTCTTCCCGGTACGACGTCGCTCGGGCTCCATCCGACACCACCAGCACATCATCAAGCCAGAACGACACCCGTCCGGGATCAAGGTCGGGAATTTCCGCGTTGCCGATGGCACAGACGATCCGGCCGAGGTTTGGATCGGAGGCAAAAAATGCCGTCTTGACCAACGGCGAATCCGCGATTCTGCGCGCGACCTGGTCGCACTCAGCGACGTCGCGTCCACCCTCGACGACGATGGCAATGAATTTGGTTGCACCTTCGCCGTCGCGCACGAGCGCTTGCGCCAATTCGACCGCCACGCCCGAGATCGCCGCTTTGAGCGCGGCCAGGCGTGGATCATCCCGGCGCGCTAATGGCGCAACCGACGCACGATGCGTTGAGAACAGCACGAAGCTGTCGTTGGTCGATGTATCGCCATCAATGGTGACGCGATTAAACGAAGCGTCGGCGACCTCCCCAACCAGCGCTTGGAGCAGGGGGCGGGCGACAGGCGCATCAGTGGCAATGAAACCAAGCATGGTTGCCATATTCGGTGCAATCATGCCCGCACCCTTGGCGATGCCGGTCACCGTGATCGACTCGCCTTCGAGCTTGATCCGGCGCGAAGCGCCCTTGGGCACGGTGTCGGTGGTCATGATCGCGCGCGAGGCGCTTGGCCATCCGTCTTCGGCCAACGCGTCCCGACATGCAGGTAGCGCGGCGACGATGCGGTCGACAGGCAGCGGCTCCATGATGACGCCCGTCGAAAAGGGCAGCACGGCGTCCGCGGCGCAGTCGAGCAATGCAGCAACGGCGACGCAGGTTGCTCGCGCATCGGCAAGCCCGCGCTCCCCGGTCCCGGCATTGGCATTGCCGGCATTTACCACCAGCGCACGCACAGACGTGCCGCGGGCGAGGTGGTCACGGCAGATCGTGACCGGCGCCGCGGAGAATCGATTCTGGGTAAAGACACCCGCCGCCAGGGTCCCAGGCGCCAGGCTCACCAGCAGGAGATCCGCCCGCGACCAGTTCTTGATGCGCGCCGGCGCAGCACCCAGCGCGACGCCGGGAACCGGGAGCAACTGCTCGGGCGTCGGAGCGGCATAGTGGACTGGCATCGGCAGGTTGCCCTTAGCCTCGAATTCTAATGCATGGCCGCGATGCAGCGACCCGAAAGGGGCGACTTAGATCCTGCCGTGACAATGCTTGTACTTCTTCCCCGAGCCACAGGGGCACGGGTCATTGCGCCCGACCTTCTGGCCGGCGCGCGTGAACGGCGGGGGCGCGACAGCGGCCGGCGCCTCGCTGGCCGCGGCGAGTGCCTCGTCGTAATCGGCGTGCTGATAGCGCACGTTGGACAGCGCAGGTGGAGGTGCTTCCTCGACCGCCTTTACATCCGCCGGCGAGCCTATCTGCACAGTAAGGACGACCTTCACGACGTCCTCCTTGATGCGGTCGAGCATGTCCGAAAAGAGCTCGAACGCCTCGCGCTTGTACTCTTGCTTCGGATTCTTCTGCGCGTAGCCGCGCAGATGAATTCCCTGGCGCAGGTGATCGAGCGCTGCGAGATGTTCGCGCCAGTGCTGGTCGACCATCTGCAGCATCAGGTTGCGCTCGAAGGGGTGAAACAGCTCCGGCCCGACTTGCGCAAGCTTCTTCTCGTACTGCTTCTGCGCGAGATCGCATACGCGTTCCCGCAGTGCGTCGTCGCCAAGCTCCGGCTCGGACTTGATCCATTCGCCCAGGTCCGCCTTGATCTCGTACTGTGCGGAGAGTGCCCCCTCGAGCGCGGGAATATCCCATTGCTCCTCGACTGATTCCGGCGGCACATACAAACGCGCGAGACCATCGATCTGACCGCCGATCATGTTGCGTATCGTTTCCGAAACATCCTCTGTCTCGAGTAACTCGTTGCGCTGCTGATAGATGACGCGTCGCTGGTCATTGGCCACGTCGTCGTACTCGAGCAACTGCTTGCGGAGGTCGAAATTGCGCGATTCGACGCGGTTCTGCGCTTTCGCGATCGAGCGGTTGACGATCGGGTGCTCGATCGGCTCTCCATCGGGCATCTTGAGGCGCTGCATGATTCCCGAAAGCCGTTCGCCACCGAAAATTCGCAGTAGCGGATCTTCGAGCGACAGGAAGAAGCGCGACGAGCCGGGGTCACCCTGGCGTCCGGCCCGTCCCCGCAGCTGGTTGTCGATGCGGCGTGATTCGTGGCGCTCGGTGCCGACGATGTGCAGGCCGCCCGCGGCGATGACGGCATCGTGGCGAACCTGCCATTCCGAGCGCAGCTTGCCGATCTGCAGCTCGCGCTCCGTCTGCGGCAGCGCTTCGTCCTCGCGGATCGCCAGGATCTGCGGCTCGACTGCGCCCCCCAGCACGATGTCGGTGCCGCGTCCGGCCATGTTGGTTGCGATGGTGACCATCTTCGGCCGGCCCGCCTGCGCGATTATCTCCGCTTCGCGCGCATGTTGCTTCGCGTTGAGCACCTGGTGCGGCAGCTTCTGCTTTTCCAGGTAGCCGGAAAGCAACTCGGAATTCTCGATCGACGTGGTACCGACCAGAACCGGCTGGCCAGCCTCGTAGCATTCCTTGATGTCGTGAATGATGGCGTCGACCTTTTCCTGGAGGGTCCGGAAGACCAGGTCGTTTTCGTCTTTGCGAACCATTTGCAGTTGCGTTGGAATCACCACCGTCTCGAGATGGTAAGTCTGCTGGAACTCGAACGCCTCGGTGTCGGCGGTCCCGGTCATGCCGGCAAGGCGTTCGTACATGCGGAAGTAGTTCTGGAAGGTGATCGATGCCAGCGTCTGGTTCTCGCGCTGGATCGGTACACCCTCCTTCGCTTCGACGGCTTGATGCAAGCCGTCCGACCAGCGGCGGCCAACCATCAAACGGCCGGTGAACTCATCGACAATGACCACTTCACCGTTCTGCACCACATAGTGTTGGTCGCGGTGGAACAGCGCATGGGCGCGCAGCGCCGCGTAGAGATGATGCACAAGCGAGATATTGTGCGCATTGTAGAGGCTCGTTCCGGCAGCAAGAAGCCCCGCGTCGGTCAGGATATTCTCGGCATGCTCGTGACCTGCCTCGGAAAGCAGCACCTGGTGCGCCTTCTCGTCGACCCAGTAATCGCCAGCTCCCTGTTCCTCCGTTTGCCGCTGCAGCTTGGGCGCGAGCTCGTTCAGGCGGTAGTAGAGCTCGACGTTGTCGTCGGCGTGGCCGGAGATGATCAGTGGCGTTCGCGCCTCGTCGATCAGAATCGAGTCAACCTCGTCAACGATCGCGTAATTGAGGCCTCGCTGGACGCGCTCGGAGGCCTGGAACACCATGTTGTCGCGCAAGTAATCGAAGCCGAATTCGTTGTTGGTTCCGTAAGTGATGTCCGCCGCATAGGCCGCCTGCTTGTCTGGATGGCTCATCTGCGACAGATTGATGCCGACCGTCAGGCCGAGGAAGCGGTAGATCCGGCCCATCCAGTCGGCATCGCGTTGGGCGAGGTAATCGTTGACCGTGACGATATGCACGCCCCGCCCCGCCAGCGCATTCAAGTACGCCGGCAGCGTGGCCACCAGCGTCTTGCCCTCGCCGGTGCGCATCTCGGCGATCTTGCCGTAATGCAGCGCCATGCCGCCGATCATTTGCACGTCGAAGTGGCGCATTTGCAGCGTTCGCTTGCCCGCCTCGCGCACGATCGCGAAAGCCTCCGGCAATACTGCATCGAGTCCTTCGCCCGCAGCGACGCGCTCGCGTAGCGTGCCGGTCTTCGCCCGCAACTCCTCGTCGGAAAGGGCTGCAATCGCGGGCTCCAAGGCGTTGATCTGGCGCACGACCTGCCCGTACTGCTTGAGCAGGCGCTCGTTGCGGCTGCCGAAGACCCTGGTGAGAATGTTGATCATCGCTCGCTAGCTGACGGCGCCGACCCGAAAAAGCAAGGGGTGAGGATTTCCTCACCCCTGCCTTGGGATGACGCGTCGTTTTGGATCAGCCGGTGGGCTGCAGGAACCGTACCGGATTCTGCGGCACGCCGTTCAGGCGCACCTCAAAATGCAGGTGCGGCCCAGTGGCGCGCCCGGTCGACCCCACGGCCGCAATCCTTTGGCCACGCACCACCAGATCGCCCTCTTTGACAAGCAACATCGAGCAATGGGCGTAGCGCGTCACAAGTCCATTACCGTGATCGATTTCGACCATCTTACCATATTGCGCCTGCACATCCGCGAACACGACCTTGCCGCTCGCCGCCGCGACGATTGGCGTTCCGGGCTCGGAAGGAAAATCCAGGCCTTCGTGAAAGCTCTTCTGGCCGGTAAATGGGTCGATGCGCCAACCGAAGCTCGACGAGAGCCAGCCCGCGTCCACCGGCGCGAGCGTGGGCAGGAATTTCTTGTTGGCCGAGCTGTTGACGAGCAGCGCCTCGAGCACGCCAAGTTGATCGGAACGCTCGTCGACCCCGCGCGACAACTGACCGAGCAGGGTGCCGAACTCCTCGACTGACAGGTCGTGCGCGAGGGTCGGTGCCGGGCCGCCGCGTCCTGGCGTCTCGCCCGGTTCAGTCGGCGGCAGGTCCTTGGGCTTCAACCCTGCCATCTGCGCCAGGCGGTCGCCCAGGCCGTTGAGCTGCAGCAGCTGCGCCTGTAACTCCCCCAGCTTGATGGCCATCGCATTCAAGTGACCCTGGACGACTTCCTCGGAGCGACGCGCTTCCTGCCGTTGGTCATCGAGCAGGATCGCTTGCAGCAGGGGGTGTTTAATCGAGGCGGCGTAGCGCAGGGTGACGTAGTTGAAGAGCAGCGTGAAGGATAGGAACAGCAGCAGCAGGCCGAAGCCTCCGAGCGTCCAATGTCGCCAGTCCAGGGTGAGCGTTCGAGCCCGGCCCATGGCGCCGGATAGGACAATAATGTTCAAATCGACCCTTCCTCCGCCCGGGCGCGTGCCTACCGTCCGAGGCGAGTCGTCCAAAGGCGCCAAACTAGCCAAACGCATGCGCCCGCTGCGACAAATTCTATCCGCCGAAGCGACCCTTGCCGGTCTTCTGGACCGTCGCCAGCGCGAAGTCGCGGTACTACAGCGGGTCAGGGAGAGCCTGCCACCAGCCCTCGCCGCACAGGTCGGGGTGGTTGACGCCCGCCCGCCGGAGCTCGCACTGATCGCTGCGACCGGCGCCGCCGCCGGCCTGCTCCGCCAGCGCGTTCCAGCGCTGATCAACATACTTCAGCGCGCGGGTTTGGAATTTACTGGAATACAGGTTCGCGTGCAAGCCCGTCCAGGTGGAAGCGCACACCATAAAAACATTGCAAAACAATTGGATAGTACGTCGGCAGCGGCGTTGCGCGGCCGTGCGGACGCCGTCACCGACCCCGCGCTCGCCGCTGCCCTGCGGCGACTCGCCGACCACGCCGATGACCCCGGTTCAGGCGCCGCGCAGGCGAGAGAAGGCATAGAACAACAAGACCCCGAGTAGAAGCAGAACCGTGAACTGGGCCACCTGCCAGACGAAACGCAGATAGCGACGGTCGCGCTTGAGGACAAACAACACCAAGGCAATGGCGATGGTGGCAAGGGCGAGGAAGAGCAGCAGTCTTACCAGGACCAAGGATCGTCCTTACCCACGCTTGGGTTACACGGCCGGACGCGGATGTGTGCGGCGCGAGCGCGAGGTGGCAGCGGGTTAACTTTAGGCCGGCTGCAGCTGCCAGGCGAGAAAGGCGCTCGGCACCTCATCGGGCGCGGCGAAGGTCACCAGCTCCCAGGCGTTGGGTCGGGCGAGCAGTTCGCGTGACAGCGCGTTGTTGAGCGCATGCCCGGACTTGTAGGCCGTGTAGATGCCGATCAGTGGATGGCCAAGCAGATAGATATCGCCGATTGCGTCGAGCACCTTGTGTTTGACGAATTCGTTGTCGTAGCGCAGGCCTTCGCTGTTGAGCACGCGCGTTTCGTCGAGAACGATCGCGTTCTGCAGGCTGCCGCCGAGCCCGAGCCCTGCCTCGCGCATGGCTTCGAGGTCGGCCATGAACCCGAACGTCCGGGCACGGCTGACTTCCTTGGTGTACGAGTGCTCGGCAAAATCGATGACCACGTGCCGGTTCTCGATGCCGAACACCGGATGCGGGAAATCGATCGTGAAATCGAGCTTGAATCCATGGTACGGCTCGAAGCGCGCCCACTTGTCGTCAATGCGTACCTCGACGGGCTCCTTGACCCGCAGGTAGCGCTTGCGTGCCGCCTGCTCCTCTATGCCGGCCGACTGCAGCAGGAACACGAACGGGCCGGCACTTCCATCCATGATCGGCAGTTCGGGCCCGGCAACGTCGACATGCACGTTATCGATGCCGAGTCCGGCGAGCGCCGACATCAGGTGCTCGACCGTCGAGATCTTCGCGCCGTCCTTCTCCAGCGACGAGGAAAGACGGGTATCGCCGACGTGGCTGGCGTGCGCCGGGATTGCAACCGCTTGCGGCAGATCCACGCGGTGAAACACGATGCCGGTGTCGGGAGGCGCCGGCCGCAGTGTCATATCGACGCGAGTCCCGGTGTGCAGCCCCACGCCGGTTGTCTTGATCGAGTTTTTGAGCGTTCGCTGTTTAAGCATGGTCGGTCGTTCGCTGCCGCGTCGAGGACGCAGCGCCAATCCTGGCGCGCCGCGTGCAGGGCCGTTATTTTATCACGGGGACCCCTCGAGGGACGGTCGCGATCCTAGTCAGCCTGTTTCCTCAGGAACGCCGGGATGTCGGAAGGATCGAAGCCCGGCGCAGGAGTCCCGCCAGGGGCGGGCGAGCGACCGCGGCGGATCACCGCGGGGGTACGCTCCAGTCGGTCGTAGTCGACTGGCTCGACGCTCGTTCCAAGGCCGTCCGTGCCGGTCCGTTCCAGCATCGGTTCGACGACTTCGAGTCGTGGCGCGCGCACCTTCGCCACAGCGCTGCCGAGGCCTGTGGCGACCATTGTCACCCGAAGCCGGTCCTCCATTGCCTCGTCGATGACGGTGCCAACAATCACCATCGCGTCCTCGGCCGTGAATGACTTGATGGTATTCATGACCTCGTGATACTCCTTCATCTTGAGGCCCGCTGACGCCGTGATATTGACCAGCACGCCACGCGCACCCGCGAGGTTGACCTCTTCGAGCAGCGGGCTCGCGACGGCACGTTCGGCGGCCTGATGCGCGCGATCCGCGCCGGCTGCGGTCGCCGATCCCATCATCGCCATGCCGACCTCCGACATGACGGTGCGCACATCGGCGAAGTCGACGTTGACCAACCCGGGATTGTTGATCACCTCGGCGATACCGGCAACCGCGCTATGCAACACTTCGTTAGCCGCGGCATAGGCATCGAGAACCGACACTTCCTCGCCGAGCACCTGCATCAATTTGTCGTTCGGAATGATGATCAGCGAATCGACGATCTTCGCCAGCTCATCGATCCCGGCCTGGGCCACTTTCTGCCGCTTGCCCTCGAACTTGAACGGTCGGGTCACGACCGCCACCGTGAGGATGCCGTTCTCCTTGGCCACCTGCGCCACCACCGGTGCGGCGCCGGTGCCGGTGCCGCCGCCCATGCCTGCGGTAATGAAAAGCATGTCCGCACCGCCGATCGATTCAATGATCCGGTCGCGGTCTTCCATCGCCGCGTCTCGACCGATCTCCGGTCGCGCACCGGCGCCCAGCCCGCGGGTCAGGTTGGTGCCGAGCTGGAGCTGCGTTCGAGCCGTCGAGCGCTTGAGCGCCTGTGCGTCGGTGTTGGCGGCGATAAATTCCACCCCTGCGACGCCCTTGCCGATCATGTGTTCCACGGCGTTGCCGCCGCAACCGCCTACACCGATGACCTTGATCACTGCATCCTGAGGACTCTGGTCAATTATCTCGAACATGTGCACTCCTTTCCTGTCTGGTGTTGATCCTGCTGTTAGTAGCCGCTTTGCGCTCTGTCCTGAACCCCACGTTCAGAAATTTGCCTTGAACCATTGCTTCATCCGTCCTGCCACGTTGTTTAGACCGCCTCCCTGCGTGCGCAGGAGCTCCGCCCGCAGGAAATGCTCGCGCCCGTCGAGCAGAAGCCCGACTGCGGTTGCGTAGCGCGGACTGCGCACGACATCCGCCAGACCGCCGACATAGGCCGGCACGCCGATGCGCACCGGCAGGTGAAAGACTTCCTCGCCGAGCTCGATCATGCCCGCCAGAAGTGCCGAGCCTCCGGTGAGCACGATCCCGGACGACAGCAGCTCCTCGAACCCGCTGCGGCGAAGCTCCGCCTGGGCAAGCGTGTAGAGCTCCTCGATCCGGGGCTCGATCACTTCGGCCAGCATTTGCCGCGAAAGCTTGCGCGGGCCCCTCTCGCCGACTCCAGGAACTTCGATGATGTCGTTCGGATCGGCGAGTTGCCGCAGCGCGCAGCCGTGGCGCAGCTTCAGCTCCTCCGCGTCCTTGGTCGGCGTGCGCAGCGTCATGGCGATGTCGTTGGTCACCTGGTCGCCCGCAATCGGAATGACCGCGGTGTGACGGATCGCGCCACCGGTGAACACCGCCAGATCGGTCGTGCCACCACCGACATCCATCAGGCACACACCGAGCTCCTTTTCGTCGTCATTGAGCACGGCCAGAGCCGAGGCCAGCGGTTGGAGCATCACGTCCTGAACCTTAAGCCCGCAGCGGCGTACGCACTTGGTGATGTTCTCCAGCGCGGAAACGGCGCCGGTGACAATGTGAACCTTCACCTCCAAGCGCACGCCGCTCATGCCCAGCGGCTCACGCACATCCTCCTGCCCGTCGATGATGAATTCCTGGGGCAGAATGTGCAGGATCTGCTGGTCATTGGGGATCGCGATCGCCTTGGCTGTTTCGACCACGCGATCGATATCGGCTTGGGTAACCTCTTTCTCCTTGATCGCAACCATGCCGCTGGAATTGAGGCTGCGGATGTGACCCCCGCCAATCCCGGTGTACACCTCGGTGATGGCGCAATCGGCCATGAGTTCTGCTTCTTCGAGCACGCGCTGAATCGAGGCCATCGTGGCCTCGATGTTGACCACGACGCCCTTCTTCAAGCCGCGCGAGGGCTGCGCACCCAGACCGATGATGTTGAGCCGCTTCTCTGCCGTGACCTCGGCCACGATGGCGACGATCTTCGAGGTGCCGATATCCAGGCCGACGATCAGGTTCTTGCTGTCTTTGACCATTGTTCGCGTCCCTATCCCATCTTCCGCGTCGGCTTGGTCGTGGCTTCCGGCACGCGCACCGCGAACCCGTTTCGATAGCGCAAGTCGACGTAATCGACTGCGGTGCCGGCACGTACGAGCGCGCCAACCGTTCGTTGCTGATACGCCGCATAGCGCGACAGACGCTCGCTCGCCTCGTTGCGTCCGAGCTCGATTGAGAGCGCAGCACTTCCGACCGTGCGCAGACGCCAGCCGCCGCGTGGCGACAACTGCAATTCGGCAATGGTGAGCGCACACGGCGCGAGGGTCGCGCTGAACTCACGGAAACGGGTGGCGAGCTCACTCGAGCTGCCCTCGGGTCCGGTGAACTGTGGCAACTCGCCGTCAAAATCGGCACTGAATTCCTCGCCCTCGGTATCGACGAGCGCCGTGTCGTTCCATCGCGCCAGCGGTTGGTGCTCGACTACGGTGACCTCGAGCCGATCAGGCCATTGCCGCCGCAGCGCCACGCTCTTGACCCAGGGAACGCGCTCCAACGATGCGCGCGCGTCAGCGAGGCTCAGTGTGAAGAACGTCCCCTTGAGTTCCTCGCGGATCACCGTTTCGAGGTGCGCGCGGCTGGTGCGGGCGAGGTTGCCGTCGACGATGACTTGGCGCAGCGCGAACACTGGCTGCCGTGCCGTCCAGACGATCGCGCCGCACGCGAGCAACACAGCAGCGGCCAGCGTCAGCGACATGGCGAGCATGCGCAGGTCTCGCGGACTATCCCACATGGGCGCCTCGCAGGATCTCGACACAAAGGTCGGGGAAGGTGATGCCGTCGGCCTTGGCCGCCATCGGTACCAGGCTGTGCGCGGTCATGCCGGGCGACGTATTGAGTTCGAGGAATTGCCAGGTGCCATCGGGCACCAGGATGAGATCGATCCGGCCCCAGCCCGAAGCGCCGAGGAGTGCAAAAGCCTCGAGCGACTGGGCGCAAATCGCCTTCTCGGTCACCTCGGGCAGACCGCAAGGACAGGAATAGCGTGTCTCGCTGGAGAAATACTTGTGGTGATAGTCGTAGTTGCCTTGCGGGGCCTCGATGCGGATCAATGGCAGCGCGCGATTGCCCAGAATCGACGTGGTCAACTCCATGCCGGCGACGAACTCCTCGACCAGCACGAGCTCGTCGTGTTTTGCCGCCATCGCGTAGGCGACTGCCAGCTCTCCGTGGTCGACTGAGGTCACCTTGGACAGACCGATGGTCGAGCCCTCGCGCGCCGGCTTGACGATCAACGGCAGGCCCAGAGCGGCGACGATCGACCACCAGTCGGTTGCGGCATCGACGATGCGGTAGCGCGGCGTCGGAATGCCGCTCGCGATCCACACCAACTTGGTCCGCCACTTGTCCATCGCCAGGGCCGAGGCCATCACGCCGCTCCCGGTGTAGGGGATGCCGAGAACCTCCAACGCACCCTGCACCGTGCCGTCCTCGCCGAAACGACCGTGCAAGGCGATGAACACGCGGTTGAAACCGTCGCGCGGGAGTTCGTAGAGCGAGCGTTGTGCCGGATCGAACGCATGCGCGTCGACGCCCTTGCTCTTGAGCGCGGAAAGAACCGCGTTGCCGGACAGCAACGAGATCTCGCGCTCGGCGGAGGGGCCTCCCATCAGCACGGCTACCTTGCCGAACTCGCTCACGCGGCTTCTCCGATGATCTGCACCTCGAGTTCAAGCGTCACGCCACTCTTGGCAGCGACGGTGCGCCGTACTCGCTCGATGAGCGCCTCGATGTCGGCCGCCTTTGCAAGACGCTCTGCATTGACGATGAAATTGGCGTGTTTCTCGGATACGCGCGCGCCGCCAATGGCAACGCCCTTCAGGCCGGCGCTTTCGATCAGTCGGGCGGCGTAATCGTCGGGCGGATTACGAAACACGCTGCCGGCGTTGGGCAGATTAAGGGGTTGGGTCGCGATCCGCCGCGCCAGCAGCTCGCGTATGCGCAGGCGCGAAGCTTCGCCGTCGCCAGGCGGAAAGCGGAACCAGGCCGCGGTGAAGATGCCCTCTGCGGGGCGGCCGTCCGCACGCTTCACGCTGCGATAGCCGATCGTATAGTCCGCAGGCGTGCGCACCGTGAAGCTGCCGTCGCGCAAGAGAAGCTCAACCTTGGCCACATGCGGCCAGGTTTCCTGGCCGTAGCAACCCGCGTTCATGGCCAGCGCGCCGCCAATCGTGCCGGGCACACCGGCGAGAAACTCGGCCTCCGCGCAGCCGTGACGCGCCGCGAAACGCGCGAGCTTCGGGCAGGCGACGCCTGCGTCGGCATAGATCAGCCCGTCGGCGACCGCCAGCGCGCCTCCTGGGTTGTGCAGCAAAATCACCGCGCCGCGCACGCCGCCGTCGCGCACCAGAACGTTGCTGCCAAGACCGAGAACGGTCACCGCCTCGAAGATCGGTAACTGGCGCAGGAACAGCGCCAGATCCTCGCGGTCGGCGGGAACGTATGCGACATCGGCGCAGCCCCCTGCGCGCCAACTCGTGTAACGCGCGAGCGGCGCGTCGAGGGTAAGGTTGCCGCGAAGGCCTGCGAAGTGCCGGGGTTCGACCATGTTCATGCGGCTTCTTGGACGAGTTGTTGGGGCACGCTGCCGATCGACCCCGCGCCCATGGTGAGCACGATGTCGTCGTTTTGGACGAGGGCCTGGACGGCCTGCGCCACGCCACCGACCTGCTCGACGAACACCGGTTCGATCCTGCCAGCGACGCGCAGTGCGCGCGCGAGCGCGCGTCCGTCTGCGGCGACCAGCGGCGCCTCTCCCGCGGCATAGACATCGGTCAGAATCAGCGCATCGACGCTGGCAAGGACCTTGACAAAATCCTCGAACAAATCGCGTGTCCGGGTGTAACGATGCGGCTGGAAGGCGAGTACCAGACGCCGTCCGGGAAAGGCGCTGCGCGCCGCCTCGATGGTCGCCGCCATTTCCGCCGGGTGATGGCCATAGTCGTCGATGAGCGTGTAGAACCCGCCGCGGGAGAGACGAATCTCGCCATAGCGCTGGAAGCGGCGTCCGACGCCCTTGAATTCCGTCAGCGCCTTGGCAATTGCCGCCTCGGTCACGCCCGTCTCGCGCCCGACCGCGATCGCCGCGAGCGCGTTTTGCACGTTATGCCTGCCGGCCAGGTTGAGCAGGACCTCGAGGTCGTCCCGACCGGCGCTGCGCGCGACGAAACGCATGCGCCCCGCGGCAGGCACGATCGCTTCGGCACGCACCTGTGCGTCGGGCGCAAAGCCGTAGGTCACGATCGGTTTGGTGACCGCGGGCAGCATGTCGCGCACGTTGGGGTCGTCGATGCCAAGGACCGCGACACCGTAGAAGGGCAACCGCTGGGCGAACTGAAGAAAGGCCTCCTTCAGTCGCGCGAAGTCGTGGCCGTAGGTTTCCATGTGGTCGGCGTCGATGTTGGTAATGACCGCCATCACCGGCTGCAGTACGAGGAACGAGGCATCGGACTCGTCAGCCTCGGCGACAAGAAACTCGCCACTGCCCAAGCGCGCGTGTGTATCCGCGGCAAGCAGGCGCCCCCCAATGACAAAGGTCGGATCGAGGCCGCCCTCGCCGAGCACGCTCGCAATCAGGCTCGTCGTCGTCGTCTTGCCGTGCGTCCCTGCGACGGCGATGCCCTGCTTTAAGCGCATCAACTCAGCGAGCATCAGCGCCCGCGGCACCACCGGGATCCCCTGTTCCCGTGCCGCGACAACCTCAGGATTGTCCGCGGTCACCGCGGTGGAGACGACCACGACATCCGCCTCGGCGGCGTTCGCGGCCGCATGCCCGAGATAAACGCGTGCGCCGAGTTCGGTGAGGCGGCGAATCACGGCGCCATGGGCGAGGTCCGAACCCGTCACGCGATAGCCTTGAGTCAGCAGCACCTCGGCGATGCCGCTCATTCCCGCGCCACCGATGCCGACGAAGTGCACGCGTTTGACCTTGTGCTTCACGCCTTGGCCTCCGCCACGCATGCCTCAGCGACGCGCTCGGCCGCGTCCCTGCGCCCGACCTGCCGCGCCGCGATGGCCATTTCCAGCAGGCGCTCGCGCGAGGTGCCGCGGAGGAAATCGGCCAGCCGTTCGGGCTCAAGCTTGGCCTGCGGAATGAGCACCGCGCCGCCCGCGTCGACCAGGAACTGCGCGTTGTGTGTCTGTTCGTCGGCGATGGCCCCGGGCAGCGGCACGAGCACCGCGGCGACACCCACCGCGGCCAGTTCGGCGACGGTCAGCCCGCCACTGCGGGCAATCACGAGATCGGCTAGGGCATACCGGCGCGCCATGTTGGTAATGAAGGGCACGCACTCGGCTTCGACCCCGACCGCGGCGTACGCGGCGCAAAGGGCCTCGATGTGACGTTCGCCGGCCTGGTGTGTGACGATCGGGCGCGAGGCCGAGGGCAGCAGCGCGAGCGCAGCCGGCAGGCGCGCGTTCAGCGCTACCGCGCCCAGGCTGCCGCCGAGCACCAGCAGGCGCATCGGCCCGGCGCGGCCGCGAAAACGCGTTTCCGGCGGCGCCACGGCGGCGATATCGTCGCGCACGGGGTTGCCTACCCACTCGGACTTTGCACCGTGCCGGCCAGAGAACGCACCTGGAAATCCCACCAGAATGCGGTCGGCGCCGTAGGCAAGAAGGCGATTGGCGAGCCCCGCGACGGCATTCGCGTCGTGAATCACCAGCGGCTTGCCGCACGCCACCCCCATCAGCGCGCCCGGGAAGGACGCAAAGCCGCCGAATCCCAGTACGACATCGGGCGCCCGGCGGTGGATGATTGCCAGGCTCTGCCGGAACGCGCTCAGAAGCGCAAGCGGGCCGAGCAGCAACCGACGCACGCCCTTGCCACGCACACCGGCGAATCGAATGCCCTCGAACTCGACACCGTGCTGCGGCACGAGCTTCGCCTCGATGCCGTCGCGCGTTCCCAGCCAGAACACCCGCCAGCCGCGGGCGATCAGGCGCGCCGCGACGGCGAGCCCGGGAAAAACGTGGCCGCCGGTGCCCCCGGTCGTAATCATGACCGTTCCGCTCATACCGTGAACCCGCGCAACAGGCGCCGATTCTCGTAGTCGACGCGCAAGAGAATGGCGATTGCGACGCAGTTGGCGACGATGCCGCTGCCGCCGAAGGAGAGCAACGGCAACGTCAGGCCCTTGGTCGGCAATACGCCCATGTTGACGCCCATGTTGATGAACGCCTGGACGCCAAACCAGATACCGATGCCGTGCGCGGTCAGCGCTGCAAACGGCCGCTCGAGTCGCGCCGCCTGCCGGCCGATGGCGTACGCGCGCAACAGCAGCCAGGCGAAGAGCGCGATCACCGCGACCACGCCGACAAAGCCAAGCTCCTCGGCGATGACCGCAAGCAGGAAATCGGTGTGCGCCTCCGGAAGGTAGAGCAGCTTCTCGACGCTCGCGCCGAGTCCCACGCCGAACCACTCGCCCCGACCGAATGCGATGAGCGAATGCGACAGCTGATAGCCCTTGCCGTAGGCGTCGGCCCAGGGGTCGAGGAAGCCGGTGAAGCGTTGCAGCCGGTAGGGCGCGATCTGGATCAGCACCCACAGCGTGATCGGCAGCAAGACGCTCAAACCGAGGAGCAGCCTCCAATCGAGACCACCAAGGAACAGGATGCCAAAAGCGATTGCCACGATTACGACGCACGCGCCGAAGTCGGGCTCCTGCAACAGCAGCGCGCCGATTGCAACCATGACCGCGAGCAGGGGCAGAAACCCGCGCAACAAGGTCTGCTTGAGCGGTTGCTCGGCGTGCAGCAAGTCAGCCCTTCGCACCGCGTAGCTCGACGCGTAGAGGAGGACAAAAAGCTTCATGAACTCCGACGGCTGCAGGTTGACGATGCCCAGCGAAAGCCAGCGCTTGCTGCCATTGATGGCGCGGCCGACACCCGGCACGAGCACCGCGCAGAGGAGCGCCGCACCGACGATAAACAGATACGGCGCCAGGCTGCGCCAGACCCTGACCGGTATCTGGAAGGCGACCAGGCCGGCGGCGAGGCCCGCGGCGAGGAAGAGCGCGTGCCGGGCGAGGAAGTACCAGGCCCGATAGCCGGTGTACGCCGAGGCCTCCGCGGTCGCGATTGACGCCGAGTAGACCATCACCAGACCGAAGGCGAGCAGAATCAGTGCCGTCCAGGCGAGCGTCGGATCGTAGGTGAGCATGGCGCGGCTGTTGTGCAGCGATCCGGTCGGCGCATACCAACGCGGCCGCGTCGCGAGCAGTCCGTCTCTAGGCATGCGCGATCTCCCGTGCATGCGCGGCAACAGCGGCCTTGAAGCGTTCGCCCCGATCGATGTAATCGCGAAACATGTCGAGGCTCGCGCATGCGGGCGACAACAGGACGACGTCGCCCGGTCGCGCGATCGCGATCGCGCGGCCAACGGCAACCTCGAGCGTGGGGGCAAACTCCATCGCGGGCGTGGCGCCTGCGAGCGCCGCGGCAAGCGAAGGGGCATCGCGACCGAGAAGAATGACCGCACGACAATGCGCTTCGATCGCGGGCTTCAGCGCCGCGAAGTTCTGCCCCTTGCCCTCGCCGCCGGCGATGAGCACGACGGGGCGTCTTGTGCCGTCGAGGGCGGCCCGCGTCGCCGCGACCGTCGTCCCCTTTGAATCATTGACGAACAGCACCTCGGCGACGGACGCGACGCGCTCCATCCGATGCGGCAGGCCGTGGAAGGCCGCCAGCGCGGCAAGGACGGTCGCGTCGATCTTGGCTACGGTCGAGGCAAGCGCAAGGGCGGCGAGCGCGTTCAAGGCATTGTGCCGTCCTACCAGGGCGAGATCGTCGGTCGCGAGCAGCAGGGCGTCACCGCGCGCGAGCCATGGCGTGCCCGACCGCTCGACCATGCCCCACTCCCGGTCGCCCTGCGGAACGCGAGACCCGAATGTCTGCACGCTGCGGCCGGGTAATGCCATGGCGAGCGATCGGGGATCGTCGCGATTGAGGATCTGCTCACCACCAGCGATAAAGATGCGCGCCTTGGCCGCCGCGTATTCGGCCATTCCGGTGTAGCGATCCAGATGGTTCTCGGTGACGTTGAGCACGGTTGCCGCGACCGGCTTGAGGCTCGATGTCGTCTCGAGCTGAAAGCTCGACAGTTCGACCACCAGCACGTCGGGCCAGCGCCCCGCGTGCTCGTAGGTGGACAGCACGTCGAGCACCGGTTCGCCAATGTTCCCCACGCTCGTTGCAAACAACCCGGCCGCGCGCAAGAGATCCGCGGTGAGTGCGGTGACGGTGGTCTTGCCGTTGCTGCCGGTGACTGCCAGGAGCTTCTGCTCCGGCGGCAGCGCGCGCGCGAACAGCTCCACGTCGCCAACCAGTTCGACACCGCGTGCGACCGCGGCCCGGATCGCCGGCTGGTCCTTGGCGAGCCCCGGGCTGATGACCAGGGTTTGCGCCTCCGCGAGCGTCGCGTCGACGATGGGCCCGGTTGTCAACGGAACCTGCGGCAATTCAGCGCGCAGTTGTGCGGCGCAGGGCGGGTCGGCGCGCGTATCGGCAACGGCGACGCGCGCGCCCCGGCGCGCGGCCCAGCGCGCCGCCGACAAGCCGGTTATGCCGAGCCCCAGCACGACCACGCGGCGATTCTTGAGCGTCATCGTCAGCGCAGCTTCAAGGTAGAAAGGCCGAACAGCACCAGCAGCATGGTGATGATCCAGAATCGCACCACGACCTGATTTTCTTTCCAGCCCTTGAGTTCATAGTGATGGTGGATCGGCGCCATGCGGAAAACGCGCTTGCCCGTGAGCTTGAACGACGCCACCTGGATCATTACCGAGAGCGTTTCGACGACGAACACGCCGCCCATGATGGCCAGCACGATTTCCTGGCGCACGATGATCGCGATCGCGCCCAACGCGGCACCCAGCGCCAGTGCGCCCACGTCACCCATGAAAACCTCGGCGGGGTAGGCGTTGAACCAGAGAAAGCCCAGACCCGCGCCGACGATCGCGCCGCAGATCACTGTGAGTTCGCCCGCGCCCGGGATATGGGGCACCAGAAGATAGGACGAAAAGACGGAGTTGCCCGCGACGTAGGCGAAGATCCCGAGCGCAAAAGCGATCAGAACCGTGGGCCCGATGGCGAGCCCGTCGAGGCCGTCGGTCAGATTGACCGCATTACTCGCGCCGACGATCACGCAGTACGACAGCACGATGAAGCCCCACACGCCCAGCGGGTAGGACACGCTCTTGAAGAAGGGCACGATCAAATCGGCCTTCGACGGCAACTCGAGGCTGAAGCCGCTGAAGAGCCACGCGAGGAAGAGCTGCAGGAACTGCGGATTGGACGGCGTGGAAACGGCAAACGCCAGATAGATCGCGGCGAGCAGCCCGATGGCGGATTGCAACACGAACTTGGCGCGCGCCGACAACCCCTTGGGATTGCGGTACACGACCTTGCGGTAATCGTCGAACCATCCGATCGCGCCGAAGCCCAGGGTGACAAGCAGCACGACCCAGACGAAGCGGTTGCGCAGATCGGCCCAGAGCACGGTTGTTATCGCGATCGATACCAGGATCAGTGCCCCGCCCATGGTGGGCGTCCCGGCCTTGATCAAGTGGGATTGCGGGCCGTCGTCGCGGATCGACTGTCCGATCTTGTACTGGGTGAGCTTGCGGATCATTCCCGGCCCGACCACGAAGGAGATGATCAACGCCGTCATCGTCGCCAGCACGGCGCGCAGCGTTTGGTAGCCGAAGACGTTGAACGCGCGCACGTCGACGGCGAGCCAGTTGGCGAGCGCGAGCAGCATCAGTGGCTCCCTTCCGTGACCGCGCCGGTCAGCGCCGCGACGACGCGCTCCATGCGCATGAAGCGCGAGCCCTTGACGAGTAAGGTGACGCTGGCCGTGCCATTGGCGCGCAGCTTCGCGTCGGTCGCTGCGATCAACGCATTGATGTCGCCGAAGTGCTCGCCTCCCGGACCGAACGCGGCAACCGCGTGCGCCGCGAGTTCGCCTGTGGTGAGCAGCCGATCGATTCCCGCCGCCCGCGCGTGTTCGCCGATTTCGCGATGAAAGGCAACGCCCTGGTTGCCGACTTCGCCCATGTCGCCGAGCACCAGCCAGCGCTTGCCGCCCGCGCGCGCGAGCACGGCGATTGCTGCACGCACCGAATCCGGGTTCGCGTTGTAGGTGTCGTCGATTACGGCTGCGCCCTCGGCGGCGATCTTGGCCTCGAGCCGGCCGGCGAGCGGCCGAAACGCTGCCAGGCCGCGTTGCGCCGCGGCTAGGCTCGCGCCGGCCGCTGTCGCAGCGGCGATCGCCGCCACTGCATTGGCGACGTTGTGCCTTCCCGGCGCGCGCAATTCGAAGCTCGTCCCGCCGGCTGGTGTCTCGACGTCGACCAGGCTGCCCCATGGCTCCGCGCGACAGCGGGCAGACACCACGGCCGGAGCGCGCAGGCCGAAGTCGCGTAGCGTGATGCCTGCACCTTCCGCGTTGCGACGGTCAACGACCCCGTTCCAGAATTGGGCGTAGTCGTCGTCGGCGTTAAACGCGGCAATACCATCGGTGGGTAGCGCATTGAGCGCCGCCGCATGTTCCGCCGCAACGTCGGCGACGCTGCGCATGAATTCCTGGTGCTCGCGTTGTGCGTTGTTGATGAGCGCGATCGTGGGCTGCGCCATGCCGGCCAACGCGGCCGTCTCGCCGGAATGGTTCATGCCGATTTCGAACACCGCGACGCGATGCACAGCGCGCAGGCTGAGCACCATGAGCGGCAAACCCACCTGGTTGTTGAAGTTGCCGACCGTGGCGAGCACCGCGTCCGGCCCGAATTCGGCGCGCAGGATCGCCGCGATCATTTCCTTTACCGTGGTCTTGCCATTGCTGCCGACGACGGCGACGACCGGCAGCACAAACCGGCGGCGCCAGAATGCGGCGAGCCCTCCCAGGGCCGCCAGTGGATCGGGCACCGCAAGCAGGCTGCCAGCGCTGCGCGCGGCAAACGATCCGGCTCGCCCGGTGGCAACGACCGCCGCAACGGCGCCGGCCGCGAATGCCTGGGCCACGAAATCGTGACCGTCGAAGCGTTCGCCCTGCAGCGCGACGAACAGATCGCCGGCCTTAAGCGAGCGCGAATCGGTGGTGACACGATCGAAAGTGACGTTGGGTCCGGAAAGCGCGCCGCCGATGGCCCGCGCGGCGGTTGTGGTGTCCATCATGGGTCGCTCCGTGATGCGAGGGCACGCGCGGCGTGGTCGGCGTCAAGAAACGGATGGCGCGCACCGGCATGCTCTTGATAGGCCTCGTGCCCCTTGCCGGCAAGCAGCACGACGTCATCGGCCCGGGCTTCCGCAATCGCCGCCGCGATTGCCGTCGCCCGATCGAGTTCGACCGCGTAGCGGCGGTTGCCGGTGTCGCGAATGCCGTGCACGATGTCGCTGACAATCGCACCAGGATCCTCGCCGCGCGGGTTATCGCTGGTGACGATCACGCGATTGGCGAGTCGCGCTGCGACCCGGCCCATTTCCGGTCGCTTGCCCCGGTCGCGATCGCCGCCGCAACCGAATACGCATACCAGCTCGCCGCCGGCTCCAACCGCCGAGCGCAGCGATGTCAGCACCTTGTCGAGTGCGTCGGGCGTGTGGGCATAATCGATGACAACGAGCGGCGCGCCATTGCCGCCCAAACGCTGCATGCGTCCAGGCGGGGCTTCGAGTGTGGCGAGAATGCCCAGCGCAGCCTCGAGCGCAACGCCGGAGACAAGGAGGGTGCCCAGCACGCCGAGCAGGTTGGCGGCATTGAACGCGCCAACCAGGCGGGTGTAGACCTCGCCCTTTCCCCATGGCGTCTCGACGGTGAACGCGAGCCCCGTGGTGGCTGCCGTCAGGCGCCCGCCGACAATGTCGGCGGCGCCGAAGCCGTAGGTGAGCATCTTGCGGCCCTTCTGACGGGCTACGTCGATCAGGCTTTGGCCGAACGGATCGTCGGCGTTGATCACGCCCACCCGCAGCCCCGGCCACGCGAACAGGCGTGCTTTCGCAGCGCCATAGGCGGCCATAGTCTGGTGGTAGTCGAGGTGATCGCGCGAAAGATTGGTAAAGAGCGCGATGTCGAACGCCACGCCGTTCACCCGTCCCTGATCGAGACCATGCGAGGACACTTCCATCGCCACGGCGACCGCGCCTTTGTTTCTCAGCTCGCGCAGCGTTTCCTGGAGCTCTGCCGCGTCGGGTGTGGTCTGGGTTGCCGCGTCGAGCGCGCCCCACAATCCGTTACCCAGCGTCCCGAGCACCGCGGTGCGTCGTCCCGCTGCGTCGAGGCCGGCCGCGATCCAATGCGCGCAGGAGGTCTTGCCGTTGGTACCGGTGACGCCGACCATCCACAACTCGCGCGAGGGGTGGCCGTAGATCAGATCGGCGATGCTGCTCAGGCGGGCTTTCAGGTTATCAACCGGGAGATGCGCGACCTTCCACTCGCGGTTCCAGTTGAACCCCTGCACGTCCCAGAGAATCGCGCCCGCGCCGCGCTCGATCGCATCGCCGATGAAGCTGCGCCCGTCCTGGTGCACCCCGGGATACGCGGCAAAGGCGTCGCCCGGACGCACGCGCCGGCTGTCGGAGGTGATGCGCTTGATCGGCACCGCGAGTTTGGCCAGCAGCGCTTCGATCTCGGCGTCGGGCGTGGGCACAATCGCCGCAGCGTTGTTCACGTCTCCTCCCGCACGTCTGCACCATCGGCCGGCAGTTGGGGCTGGCTGATCGGCGCATCGGTCGGCACGCCGAGCAAACGCAGGGCTGCCCCCATGACGTTGCTGAACGCCGGTGCGGCGACGTTGCCGCCGTAGTATTGGCTTCCGCCGGGCTCGTCGATCATCACGGCGATGATCAAGCGTGGATTCGATACCGGGGCGAAGCCGACGAAGGAGGATACGTACTTGTTCACGTAGACGCCTCCTTCGAGCTTGTGTGCGGTGCCGGTCTTGCCGGCGACGCGATACCCGGGTACTTGCGCCTTCGGTGCCGTTCCGCCGGGTTGGGTCACCATCTCGAGCATGTGCCGCACGGCACGCGCGGTGGCCGGCCTGATAACCGGCCGCCCGGCAACCGGACCGGCCTCCTTGAACAGCGTGACTGGCTTGAGTTCTCCGTCCGTGGCGAAGAGGCTGTATGCGCGGGCGAGCTGAACCAAATTGACGGAGATGCCATGTCCGAACGCAATCGTCGCCTGCTCGATCGGCCGCCAGCTTTTCGCCGGGCGCAGCCGACCGGAAACCTCGCCGGGGAAACCTGTTTTCGGCGGCGTGCCGAAGCCGGCCCCGGAAAGCGTGTCCCACATGGCCACGGCGGGGAGCGAGAGCGCGATCTTGGCCGCACCCACGTTGGAGGATTTCTGGATCACCTGCTCGACCGAAAGTGCGCCTTCACGATGTGCATCGTGGATCGTCGCCGTGCCGATGGTCAGCGTCCCCGGCGCCGTATCGATGATCGTTGACGGCTCGACCTTGCCGGATTCGAGCGCAGCCGCGATCGTGAACGGCTTGAGCGTCGACCCAGGCTCGAAGATGTCGGTGAGCGCGCGGTTACGCATGCGATCGCGCGCGACGTGGTTGCGGTTGTTCGGGTTGTACGACGGCAAGTTGGCGAGGGCGAGGATCTCGCCGGTCCGGGTGTCGAGAATCACCAGGCCGCCTGCCTTCGCCTGGTTGCTATCGACGGCAGCCTTGAGTTCGCGATAGGCGAGATATTGCAGACGGCTGTCGATGGACAGGGCGAGATCGCGGCCCTCTCGCGGTGAACGGATGTTGGCGACATCCTCGACGGCCTCGCCGCGGCGATTGATGATCACGCGGCGGCTGCCGGGTGCGCCGCCCAGCCACGACTGCTGCGCGAGTTCGATTCCCTCCTGGCCGACGTCATGGTCACCGGTAAAGCCCAGAACGTGGCTCATGACCTCGCCGCCAGGATAGTAGCGACGGTATTCGTCGTCGTCGTGCAGACCCTTGATGCCCAACGTGGCCACGCGCGCTGCAACTTCGGGCGCAACGGCCCTCTTGAGGTAGACAAAATCGTCGCCGCCGGCGAGCCGCGCGGCCAGCACGCGTGGCTCCAGGTCAAGGACGCTGGCCAATTGCTGCAATTGTGCGGGTGTGGCCACCACCTGATCAGGCCATGCCCAGATGGCTTTGACGGGCGTACTTATGGCGAGCGGCTCGCCAAACCTGTCGAGAATGCGTCCGCGGTGCGCGGGTACCTCGAGGTCCCGGCTGTAGCGCGACGAACCCTGTTCCTGCAGGAATTCATTGTCGATCCATTGCAGATACAGCGCCCGCGCCATGAGCAGCGCAAACAGCGCGATCAGCGCGCTGAACAGCAGTGGCGCGCGCAGCCACGACCGGGGCGGAGTCGCGCCGCGCATGGTGTTTGCCGCGGTCATCGCGCGACCCCGTCGAGAACGTGAACCCGGCCCGGTGCCGGCAGCTGCATCTTTAATTGCTCCCGGGCGATCTTCTCGATTCGCGCCGGCATCGCCCAAGTGCTCTGCTCAAGCTGCAGCTGTCCGTGTTCGACTTCGAAACCGCGCGCGAGCGCCTGTTCTCGCTCAAGTTCGACGAAGAGCCCGCGTGCCTGGTGGCGCGACGTGACGAGCGAGAGCGCGCAGCCGACCAGTGTGGCGAGCAGGAGCAGATTGAGCCTTACCATGACGTGAGGTCGTTGCCGACCCGCTCGGCGACGCGCAGGCTGGCGCTGCGCGATCGCGGATTGGCCGTCACTTCGGCCGGATGGGCACGGATCGCGCGTCCCACCAGACGCAGAGGAGGCACGGGCAATGCGCGCTCGGCGATGGCCAATCGCGAAAGGCGCGCGTTGCCGCCGTAGGGTTGACTGTGACGGCGGAAGAACTGCTTGACGATCCGGTCCTCAAGAGAATGAAAGCTGATGACCGCGAGTCGGCCGCCGATGGACAGGCGTGGCAGGGCGTGATCGAGAGCTAGCGACAATTGCGCGAGCTCCTGATTGACGTAAATCCGTATAGCCTGGAATGTCCGCGTCGCCGGATCCTGACTCCGATCACGCCCCCGGCCCGTGCCGACGGCTTTTGCCACGACCGCGGCCAGTTGCCTCGTGCGGACGACGGGCTCGTGCGTGCGAGCCGCAACAATCGCTCTTGCAATCTGTTGAGCAAACCGTTCTTCACCATAGTCGGCGATCACTTTCTTGAGTTCGCTTTCGGCGACCTGCGCGAGCCATTCCGCCGCGCTCTCGCCCCGAGTCGGGTCCATGCGCATATCGAGCGGTCCGTCGGCGCGCAGCGAAAAACCACGGTTCGGCTCGTCGAGCTGCGGCGACGAGACGCCGAGATCGAGCAGAAGACCGTCGATGGCCACAATGCCCTCCGCGTCGAGCACTTGCGGCAACTCCGAAAACCAGGCGCGGTGAAAGCGCAAGCGCGCGTCGGGCCAGGCGCGCGCGAAGACTTCCGCTTCGGGATCGCGGTCGAGTGCCAGCAAGCGTGCACGCGGTCCGAGGTGGGAGAGGATGCGGCGAGTGTGTCCGCCACGGCCGAAGGTCGCGTCGACGTAGACGCCTTCGGGTTTAAGCGCCAGCGCGGCCACGGCTTCGTCGAGCAGGACCGGGAGATGGCCGGCATCCGCGGTCAAAGCGAAAAACCGTCCAGCTCGGGCGGCAGTCCGCCGGCTGGGAACGCCACCGCATGCTCGGTTCGCTCGAGCCACTTGGCGTCATCCCACAACTCAAACTTGTTGCCCTGGCCGACGAGCACGACGCGCTTGTCGAGGGCTGCGTATTGGCGCAGGGCGGGAGGTACGAGGATGCGACCGGCACCGTCGAGCACGACATCATCGGCGTGACCGACCAGCAGACGCTGCAGGGCGCGGGTTTTCTCGTTGAAGCTGGACAACCCCATCAGCCGCTGCTGAATCGGCTCCCACGCAAGCAGCGGATAGAGCAGCAGACAGTGACTCGGATCGGCGGTGAGCACCAAACGCCCTTCGGCGTGGCGGGCGAGCGTCTCGCGATGGCGTGCGGGGATCGCCAGCCGACCCTTGTTATCGAGCGCAAGATGGGTAACGCCTCGAAACACTGCCCCTCCCTCAGCCACAGCACGATGGGGTGAGCGCCCACTTTAACCCACTTTTTCCCACCCGGCGCCACTATAAGTGAATGCAGACGGAGGGTCAACAGAATTTCGGTTTCCGAACAAAGACTTAGCTTCGATGTTGCATAAACCACAAAGTACTTTGATAAATAATGGTTTAGAAACGATATTGAAAGTAACTTCATAGATTCAACGAAAACAGCGGCCGGCCTTCGTCGCTGCGCCCTAACATTTCTGGAGCGACGGCGCACGAAGGACGCGCGGATATATGCCAACGGCATCGGAATGTTGCGAAACGTAGGCCAGACGATCAGCGCCGTGGGCGCGTAGCGAGCGTCGGCGGAAGGGCTTCGCCGCTATCGTTAAGACGCAACGCGCAGGCCGTCGCGGCAACGATGGTGTTAAGCCTTAGGACGAGCGGACGCGGGAAGATCCGTCGCCGCAGATGCGTGCGGCGAGTCATACCGAGATGATGAAAATTGGCGCGCCCGACAGGAGTCGAACCTGTGACCTTTGGCTTCGGAAACCAACACTCTATCCAGCTGAGCTACGGGCGCACGGCGGCCGATTCTACCGCGCAATGCAAAATGCCGTCCAATCGTCGCCCGCCGTCGAGCAGCATCGATGCGCCTGCATAAGCCTTCGACACGATTGACAAGCGACGTGCGCTGCACGCCGCGCAACGCGTGGCGCCGATCGCGTTTGCGGCCCCATGCACACTGCTTCTCCGGACGCGGAGCGCGCGCTATACTTTATGTTTTGTCTGGCGGTCGGTACGCGCGGTGCGCGTCCTCCGCCGCGTGACAAGACGCCCCGGAACCCGCGATGAGTGACGAGCACACATCTTTCATCAAGACGCCGCAGCAGCTGCTCACCGTTGTCCTGCTCGCCTTTGCCGTGCCGATTGCGTTGTTCGTTTTGCTGTCGCAACTGGTAACCGGCGTGAGGCCCGGGGGGACCACGGAGGCGGAGACGGGCGTGCTCAATCGCATCAAACCCGTTGCCTCCTTTACGCTGGCCGATGCGAGTGCGCCACAGGGCAACCTGAGCGGCGAGCAGGTCTATCAAACCGTGTGCAAGACCTGTCATGAGGCCGGCCTGGTCGGCGCACCCAAGATGGGCGACAAGGGGGCATGGGCGCCGCGCATCAAGAAGGGCATGGATGCGCTCTTCGCAAGCGCGCTAAAGGGCACCAGCAAAGGCATGCCGCCCAAAGGTGGCGATCAGGAACTTGCCGACATTGAAGTCGAGCGCGGCGTCGTCTATATGGCGAACCTCTCGGGCGCAAGCTTCAAGGAGCCCGCCGGACCAGCGGCGGTCCCCGTGGCGGCGGCACCTGCTGCGGCGCCGCCGTCTATACCAGCAGGCGGCGCAGCGGCGGTTGCTGCAGCCGCACCCGCCGCGGGCGCAGCCAGTGCCACGGTCGCCGCAGCGGCACCGGTTGCCGCGCTCGACCTCAAAACGGGGGAGGCGATGATGCAGAAGGATGGCTGCTCCGCCTGTCACGCCGTCGACAAGAAAGTGCTCGGCCCGGCGTACCAGGACGTTGCGGCCAAGTATCGAGGCGACGCGGGCGCGCTCGCGCGCCTCACGCAGAAGGTGAAGATGGGTGGAACCGGCGTCTGGGGTCAGATCCCCATGCCCCCCAACTCGCAAGTGTCCGACGCCGATATCAAGGCGCTGGTGAGCTGGATCCTGAGTCTCAAGAAATAATTTCCGGGCGCGCGGTCGGTCGTTGCGAGAGCCCGGCGCAGCGCCTCGCGCGCGTCGCCAGGACGATCCTCGCACAATGAGTCACTACGTCGTCGGCGATATCCAAGGTTGCTACGCCGAATTCGCGCAGCTGCTCGACCTGATTGGCTTTGACCCGGCGCTCGATCGGTTGTGGCTTGTTGGCGACCTCGTCAATCGCGGACCGGACTCGCTGTCCGTATTGCGCCGCGTGAAGTCCCTCGGCGCGGCAGCAACGACGGTACTCGGCAATCACGACCTGCATCTATTGATCGTGGCCGCGGGGCATCGGCCCATGCATCGTCGGGACACCCTCGAGGCGATTCTCGAGGCACCCGATCGCGACGAACTCCTCGACTGGCTGCGGCGGCGTCCCTTGGTGGTGCAGGACGGACCATTGCTGCTCGTGCATGCCGGCCTGCTGCCATCGTGGACGGCGGCGGATGCGCTCCGGCTTTCGCGCGAGGTCGAAACGGTTCTCGCATCGGCTGCCTATGACGACTTCCTGCGCGATCTCTATGGCGACGAGCCCGCGCGCTGGAACGATGAACTCACCGGCCACGAGCGCCTGCGCGTCATCGTCAACGCCTTTACCCGTCTACGCTTCTGCTCCGCCGACGATGCGATGGAACTCAACGAAAAACGAAGTCCTCGCCATTCATTGCCCGGTTTCGCGCCTTGGTTCGCCCATCCGGAGCGCAAGTCGGCAGGGGTCACTATCCTGTGCGGACACTGGTCAGCGCTCGATTTGATGCTCGCGCCGAACGTGATGATGCTCGATTCCGGCTGCCTGTGGGGCGGAACCCTTACCGCAGTGCGAGTCGACGACGGGCGAGTCTTTCAGGTGCCCAGCCGCACGGCGATTGTTCCGAAACCGTTCGAATGAAGTCGCGGTGACGCAGAGGCGTGTTGGCGGTGGTCAGAACAACGGCTCGCCGAAGGACCTGTCGTAGAGCGCCTCGACTGCGGCGCGGCTGAACGCATGGTTCTGCCCGCCGCGCTCTGCAATCTTGAGCGAACCCAGGACCGAGGCGAGGCGACCGGTGCGTTGCCAATCCCAGCCCCGCGAGATACCGTAGAGCAGACCGGCCCGGTAGGCATCGCCGCAGCCGGTCGGATCGACCAGGCGGGTCGGCTTGACCGCCGCAATGTCGAGAATCTTGCCCTCGGCGTAAATGCGCGAACCCTCGCCCCCGAGCGTTACGAAAAGGGCCTCGACGCGCGCCGCCAGCCCTTCGAGCGAAAGCCCGGTGCGTTCGGCGAGCAACCGCGCTTCGTAGTCATTGACCGCGAGGTAATCGGCGCAATCGACCATCTCGATGAGCTCGGCACCCGAGAACAGTGGCAGCCCTTGGCCGGGATCGAACAGGAACGGCACCTTCGCCGCCGCGAACTCCTGCACGTGCGCGCGCATGCCTTCACGGCCGTCGGGTGCCACGATTCCGAGCCGGATATCGCCAACGTCGGTCACGCGGTTGCGGTGCGATTCGTTCATAGCGCCGGGGTGGAAAGCCGTGATCTGGTTATCGTCGAGGTCGGTGATGATGAACGCCTGCGCGGTGTAAGTCCCGGGAATGACGCGCACGCCTTCGGCGGCGATTTCCTGCGTCTTCAACCGTTCCACGTAGGCGTGGCCATCGTCGCCCACCGTCGCCATCACGACCGGCTCGCCGCCGAGGCGCTTGAGGTTGTAGGCGATGTTGCCCGCGCACCCGCCCCATTCGCGTCGCATCTCGCCGATCTGAAACGATACCGAAAGAACGTGCGTCTCGCCGGGCAGGATATGCCGGGCGAAGCGATCCGGAAACACCATGATCGTGTCGAGCGCGAGCGAGCCGCAGATGAGGGTGCGCGGCGCTGACACGGTCTTCATGTGTCGTTTTCGCGGCCGATCTCGCGCACAATGAACTGCTGGCGCCGCGACACCGGCAGTGCCTCGGGCACGTCGCGCAGCAGAACCTCCCAATGCGCGTCGCCCTCCGCGCTCACGTGGCGCTCAAAACCGCGGATCGCATCGCGCGCGACCAGGCAATTGCGGTGCACTCGCACGAAGCGCGCGCCGAATTCTTCCTCCAGCTTGGTCAGCGATTCCTCGAGCAGGAACTCCCTTTCCGATGTGCGAATCGTTATGTACTTGAGCTCGGCCTTGAGATAGATCACTTCTTCGATCGGCACGAGCACGACGCGCGAGCGTTCGGTGACCGACAGAAAGCGGCGCGCAGTCGCGGGCAGGCGGTCAAGCCGAGCATCCGACAGCGGCCTCAGGCGCGGGACCTTGTGCAATGCCGCGAGCAGACGTTGCACGCGCACCGGCTTGACCAGGTAGTCGACCGCATGGACCTCAAACGCCGCGATCGCGTGCTCATGGTATGCCGTAGTGAAGATCAGAACCGGCGGCAGCGGCAGCTTGAGCAGGTGGCGCGCCAACTCGATGCCATCCATGTCGGGCATGCGGATATCGCTCAACACCAGGTCCGCCGCGGCGCTGCCGAGCAGATCCAGCGCATCGCGCCCGCTCGCAGCCTCGCCGATGACCACCAGGGGCAGCGCACCGGCACAGTCCTCGAGGAGTTCGCGCAGGCGGCGACGCGCCGGGGCTTCGTCGTCGACAACAAGTATTTTCAGCGGCGCATCAAGCATGTACCCTCTCCAATTGCGGCGCGGGGCGGTAGGGCATGCGGATGTGAACCTCGTAGCGATCCTTGCCGGCGCGTGTCTCGAGGCTGGCCTCGGCATCGAAGTGCAGGGCAAGCCGCTCGCGAATGTTGTCCATCGCCATCTTGTTTCCCGCGTGATGGTTGCCAGAGAAGGTGTATGGATTGCGCAGAATCGCGTGAACCTGGCCGCGGCGCAGAAAGATATTGATCGCGATCGCCCCGGGCGAGCCGGACGGTTCGACGCCGTGATAGACAGCGTTCTCCAGCAGCGGCTGGAGCACCAGCGGCGGCACAAGTGCGTCGCCCGGCATGTTCTCCAGATGCCACTCGACCTCCAGTCGGTCGCCCAAGCGAAGCTTTTCCAGATTCAGATACTGGCGGCACAGTTCGATCTCGTCGGCGAGCGGTGCGAGCTGCCGGTTGTCACGCATCAGCACCCGAAACAGGTCGGCCAAGTCCTCCAGTGCCGTCTCCGCGCGCCGCGGCTCCGCACGGACGAGTGACAACACGGCATTGATGCTGTTGAACAGAAAATGCGGGCGGATCCGCGCCTGTAGCGCCTGCAGACGCGCCTCGGTGATCGCCGGCGACAACGCCTTGGTACGCAGATGAAAATAGCCAAGCAACAGGCCCGTGGCGAGCAGCGAGAACACCGCGTGTCGAGCCATCCCTGTCGATACCACCTCAGGGGCGAGCATTGCCAGCACGGCATCGAGGGCGATCGTCGTTCCCAGGTTCAAGGCGAATATCACGATCACGCCGGTGCGATAGGGCATGTGCTCAAGCCATGGCGCGAGCACGTACAACAGCAGCAGGTTTGCCAACACGTGGGGCTCGACGATGGCGGTGGTGTCGAGCCAGACTCTGGAAAATGCCTCCCAGCTGGGTTCGCGGTCGAAGGCCACGACGAGTGCGAGGCCGTTGACGGCGAGCAGAATGCGCAGCACCGTGCCGAGATTGCGCAGCTCGGGGAGCCGGGGCGGATACGGCTTTTGATTTATAATCGCGCGCATTGTTTGCTGCTGTCGGCCCGGCGCCGCAATTCTCACGCAAATCCTCCGCTGCAGGCTGCGGCGTGAACGGAGCTTCGCCGTCCGGCTATTGTGGGGAAGAGCCTGCGGCGAGGCAAGCTATGTCCAGAGACACGTCCCGCGACAAGCCAGATGCTGATGCAGCGCCAGAGCGCGGCCGGTCGGGCCGCTTTGGCGAACCGATGTCCGAGCGCATGCAGCGATTTAACGCATCGGTCGATTACGACCGGCGTCTCGCTGCCGTCGACATTGCCGGATCGCTTGCGCACGCACGCATGCTCGCGGCGACGGGCATTCTCTCCCCTGCCGATCTTGTAGCCATCGAGCAGGGCCTGCAGCAGGTAAAGGGCGAGATCGAGCGCGGTGAATTCGTCTGGACGCGCGCACTGGAAGACGTGCACATGAACATCGAGATGCGGCTGACACAGCTCTCGGGTGATGCCGGCAAGCGGCTGCACACGGCGCGTTCACGCAACGATCAGGTCGCCACCGACACCCGGTTGTGGCTACGCGGCGCCATCGATGCACTGGTCGTCCGGTTGCGCGCGCTTCGCGTCGCGCTCATCGACCTTGCCGAGACGCATGCAGCCACGATCATGCCCGGTCTCACCCACCTGCAGATTGCGCAACCGGTGACGTTTGGCCACTACCTGCTTGCCTACGAAGCGATGCTTGCCCGCGACGCGGAGCGACTTGGCGACTGCCG
>Ga0302324_100004488_pt1 | contig 30870 bp, 28 predicted proteins | sample Palsa_T0_1_FD_201949 | JGI IMG/M metagenome (GOLD analysis project Ga0302324, IMG submission 201949) | Peat permafrost microbial communities from Stordalen Mire near Abisko, Sweden - Palsa_T0_1 | ecosystem: Environmental > Terrestrial > Soil > Palsa > Peat permafrost | place: Sweden: Abisko... | reverse complement strand
ATGCATTATCCAAGGTTTGAATGCGACAGCACCTTGTGTCGTCTAACGTACATACTGCAGACACGAACAAACGCATGCTACGAATCTCAGGAAGGTGTGGTCGAAGGCGCTGGCGAAGGCAGCGCCCTATTCAAAATACGAAATCGACGTTGGCGCTGAACAGGTTGACCGTGCCGCCGGGGTGAAACCCCGGCTGGATGTTGACCAATGTGCCGTCCGATTGCGCACCGAGACGTGTGTGGTCAAATTGCAGCTTGAGGTCAAAGTTTTCGACGAAGTCCCAGCGCATGCCGGCGGAGACGGTTCTCTGAACAGCAATTGCTTCGAGCAGCGAGCCCAATGCGGCGTTGAGGCCGGCGGCAAACCCTGCGGCAGCGGGTGACAATCCTGTCAAGCTCAGACCCGGACTAGTGTTGCCAGCTGCGTTGACTTCGGAATAGGTAAGATAGGGCGTAAATTTGCCAACGCGATAGCCGGTACTGCCGTACTAGGCGGTCTGATCGCCAGGAAGGAATGGGTGTTGGCATGACACCACTCACTGGCCACGACCCAGTGGCCCGAGTCGTAGCTTGCGCCAACCTGCTCGATTACGAGAAGCTTGTCGTCGTCATCGAATTGGTTTGCTATCGCATTGCCTTGGGCTCCGAACGATCTGAAGGCATCCAAGAGAGCATCGGGTGAGGTGATGGTCAGGCGAACGGTTTGAAACGTGGCCATCAGAGTAAATGATCTGTATTCAGCGACGTTTGAGACGCCCCAGGAGGCCCTGCCATAGGAGGTGCCCCTATCGTCCGGCAGACTATCCTCACTCTGTCCGAAATGACCTTGCACGGTGTCGATAACATCAGCAGCGTCAAATCGATAACTGAGGTCGACGCGATCATTCTTGGTGTCGGGATCGAGGGAGTAGACTTCTATGGGAGGGCGCACCTCGGCAAAACCAGTTCGGATAGCGGCATGAGTTGAGCCAGGCGGGAACGGATCCACCCCGCTCAGACACGCGTATCTTCCGGAGATCGGATACACCTTATCGTTGAAAGCGCGCGCCGTCCTAGGCGGACATCGAGCGGTACACGGAATCGGCGATGCGTTCGACGCTAGGGATCGCCAAGTCCTCCAGAACGTCCGCCGCGGGCAAGGGGATGTGCGGAGTGGTAATGCGAACCGGCGGACCGTCGAGATCGTAGAATGCCTCATCCGCGATGATGGACATGATTTCGGCGCCCCAGCCAAGAACTCGCGGATTTTCCTCGATCGTGAAGGCTCGATGTGTTCGGGCGACTGATCCGAGAATTGACTGCGTGTCGAGCGGAATCAGCGAGCGAACATCCACGACCTCACAACTGATTCCATATTTAGTTTGCAGCTGTTCGGCTGCCGCGAGCGCACGCGGCACCATCATGGCGAGCGCTATGAGCGTGCAATCCGTGCCCGACCGTAAGACTTTGGCAGTTCCCAATGAGTCGAGGATTTCACCATCCGGAACTTCGCCCTTAGTCGCATATAAGGACTTGTGCTCAATGAATATGACCGGATCAGGATCACGCACTGAAGCGGCTAATAAGCCGATCACGTCCACTGGTGACGAGGGAGCGACAACCTTCAACCCCGGGAACTGCATGCACCAGTTTTCGACGCTTTGGCTGTGCTGCGCGCCAAACCGCGCACCGCCGCCATTACCGAGTCGCACGACCAGCGGACATTTTACTTGCCCGTTCGTCATATAACGGCTCTTAGGGAATTCATTCGCAATGTAGTCGTAACAGACGGCGATGAAATCGGCGAACATGATCTCGGCGATAGGCTTGAGGCCGGTCATTGCAGCACCCATCGCCGCGCCGAGGATGGCTTGTTCGGAGATCGGCGTGTCCCGTACCCGCGATGGTCCAAATCGCTCGAGCAGTCCGACGGTAGTCTTGAATACGCCGCCGGCCTTCGCCACGTCCTCGCCCAAAAACACGACATCCTCGTCGCGAGCCATCTCCTGAGCGATGCCGCGTGCCACAGCTTCGCGATAAGTTAGTTCCGCCATTCACAGCCCCCATTAGCATAGACGTCGGTAAACAGGATATCGACAGAAGTGTTCGGCGCCGCCTTACACGCTTCGGTGGCTTCATCCACGATGCGTTTCACGTCGTCGTCGATCGCGGTCAATTGCGCGTCCGCCATGCCAGCCTCGTGGAGGCGCTCCTTATAGACCTTGATGGGGTCGCGTTGCTTCCAGCGTTCCAACTCGCCAGCGGGCCGATATTTGGCCGGGTCGGCTCGGGAATGCCCAGAGTATCGATAGGTCAGGCACTCGATCAGCGAAGGGCCGCCGCCGCGCCGCGCAAGGTCGTAGGCTCTATTCATGGTCCGGTAGACGACGTCAGCATCGTTACCGTCGATCACGATCTTTGGCAGGCCGTAGGCCGCGGCGCGGTCGCCAGCCGGCGACGGCACGGCGGTGACGTCCGCGATCGGTGTGTATTCCATGTACAGGTTGTTTTCGCAAACAAAGACAACCGGGAGCTTCCAGACGACGGCAAAATTGAGTGCCTCATGAAAGGCTCCGATGTTGGTGGTGCCGTCGCCAAAAAAGCACACCGATACATCCGATTGCTTCTTGTACTGCGCACGCCAGGCCGCACCGCAGGCTATTGGCAGGTGTGCTCCGACGATTGCATAGGATCCCATGACGCCGTGCGCGACGGAAGTCAGGTGCATTGACCCACCTTTGCCGCGCATCAGCCCGTTGTCGCGGCCCATCAATTCACCGAGTACCTTTTCCACGGGCACCCCGCGGGCCAGCGTGTGTGCATGGCCACGGTAGGTACAGAAGCTCAGGTCGCCGGGCTTCATCGCTGCCGCGCAACCGGCCGCAACGGCCTCTTGTCCTAAAGAGAGATGGCTTGTGCCTTTGACCAGATTTTGCAGGAACAAATCGTAAGCGCGCTGCTCAGCCTCCCGGATCAATACCTGCAGGCGATAGAGTTCGAGTCTGGTGGCGGTGTCGATATCGTCGTTCGATGGAACGGATGTTAGTGCATCCTGGCTGGGTTTTGCTGCCATGCGAGACTCCGCGGTGGTTACCAATTGTCGGGCTGATAGAGTTGTCAGACGGTGTCTTGCGGTAGCGGCACTTGGGGCGTGGTTTCGATTCTGCTAGCCCGAAGACGGGCACTGGCGGTGCGCTGCGCGACTCGATCCAGGAGATTGACCCAATCCGCCAGGTCCGAGGCAGCAATGCCTTGAGTAATGAAGACGATGCGCGTGCGACGATCGGCGTCCGGCCAACGGCCAAGCCAAGTGAGATTGTGAAGCAAGTGCTGCGCGCCCTGTATTACGGCGGGCTGCTCGGCCTCTTCCGCGACGTTGACCAAGCCCTTGACGCGTAGCAGGTTGGGACCGAGCTGCTGCTCGAGCGAACCCAGCAGCAGCTGCAGCGCTTCGCGTGGCACAGGCTGCTCACGAATCAGACTGAAAGACGAAATGGAAGAATCATGGTGGTGCGTGCCTCTATCGTGACCGGGATCGGCGTGATCTGCCGGAATTGCCGCATCGAGCCAGGCCTTGATCGCCTCAGGATCCCTGGCAGCGCCGGGTGCTGAATGGCGAATGAGCCCAATCAGATCGAGGGAGGTGTCGTCCGCGGCGCTAACAAGCGCTGTACGGTTGAGCCCTCTGAGGCGAGATGCCAGCCGAGATTGGGCAGCGGGTCGGACGGTCTCTGGAATGAGATCCAGTTTAGTTATTAACAGGTGGTCCGCCAGAACGACTTGGCGGACAGAGACGCTGTGTTCGGACAGTGTCTCTTCGCCATTCACGGCGTCGACGGTGGCGATCAACGCATCGAGCCGGTAGAGCCCTTCCAGCGTTGGCTCCGACAGAAAGGCTTGAACGACCGGTACGACGTCCGCCAATCCTGATGTCTCGATGATGACGTGATCGAACTCAATTTCACCGGCTTCCCGCGAGTGATACAGCCGGTTCAGTGTCTGCACGAGGTCGCCGAATACTGTGCAGCACAAGCAGCCGTTCTCCAGCACCATAATGCTGTCGTTACTAACCGTCGTCAGCGCATGGTCGATGCTAATGTCGCCGAACTCATTAATGATCACTGCGGTGCGCGACATGGCGGGATCGCGCAGTGCGCGGTTCATGAGCGTGGTTTTACCGCTGCCCAGGAAGCCAGTCAGAATGGTGACCGCGGTACGTACGTCCGCCCTCTCCTTAGCCTTCATCATCCGTGTTTCGTCCTGACTGGTCCCCGAATACTGAGCGCGTATGGATGCAGGTCGTCCGCTGAGCTACAAATCGAATAAAGCGCGAGGCGCTTCGATCAGCCGCTTGAATGAGGACAAGAGCTGGGCGCCTACGCTGCCGTCGATGACGCGATGGTCACAGGACAAGGTTACCGTCATGAAGCTGCCAAATCGAACCGAGCCGTCAGTTCCTTCGAAGGGACGTCGTTCGACTGCCCCGACCGCCAATATTGCCGCCTGTGGCGGGTTCACGATGGCGGAGAACGATCGCACGCCGTACATCCCCAAATTAGAGATGGTAATCGCGCCGCCTTGATATTCGGCGGGTGTCAACTTTTTGGCCCGCGCTCGCTCGGCAAGGGCTTGCATTTCGCTGGAGATCGCGCTCAGCGATTTGCTGTTGGCGTGGCGAATCACCGGCGTAAAAAGGCCTCCATCCACAGCGACCGCTACCGCTACGTCGGACCGATGGAAGTGCAAAATTCGGTCCTCGGCCCACGCTGCATTGGCTTGAGGCACTTGTTGCAGCGCGGCGGCCACTGCTTTGATCACAAAATCATTGATGGACAGTTTGAATTTGCCGGCTGCGTGAGCATTAGCCTCCGTGCGTGCACTCAACAGCTTTTCCGTTGACACGTCGGTAGTAAGATAGAAGTGGGGGATCGTTCGCTTGGCTTCCACAAGCCGCCGCGCGGTGATTCGGCGCATTGCACTCAGCGGTTCTTCCTCGAAGGGAACGTCGGCGAACAGCGCCGTGATCTGCTCCGGCGCCCACTCTACGGTGGACGGTGCTGTCAAGGATACGAGTGGTGCCGGCGCCGAAGAGGATATCTGGGCTGCACTTTGCACGTCCTTGGCGACTACGCGCCCACGTGGGCCAGATCCCGTGGTTGTGTTCAAATCCACGTTCAGCTGCGCCGCCATGCGTCGTGCGACCGGGGTCACCTTGATGCCTGACGGCAAAGTGGCGGCTCCATAATTGCGTTCGGGCGTGTGCACCGGCTTGAATGGATCATTGGATTTGGTGTTCGCAGGCGAAACACTCGGCGGGCTCGCGCCGGCAGAATCACCCTGGTCGCCCGCCAGCACAGCCACCACGGAACCCACGGGCACGGTCGATCCCGCCGGAGCACGGATCTCCGACAGTACGCCTCCCGCCGTTGCCGGTATCTCCATCGACGTCTTGTCAGTCTCGATCTCAAATAAATTGTCGCCGGGTGAAATTACATCTCCTACGGCCTTGTACCAGACCATGATGGTACCTTCCGCAACGGTCTCGCCAAGCTGGGGCATCAAAATGTTCATACCTGAGTTCAGAACCTAGAAGAAGACATCGCAACCTGGTAGGCCGCAAGAGATGAGCCGATCCGAAGGAAAGTTAGTGATGATCTGGCATCCGTCCTTCGTTACCACTACCTCTTCTTCGATTCTGGCGGCACCTGAACCGTCATCAGCGCCCTTCCATGTCTCCAATGCGAACACCATGCCTTCCTTTAGAGGAGCTTTCTGGCCTCGGTAGCGCTTGGATATGATCGGGCGCTCCCAGAGAGACAAGCCGACGCCGTGGCCGTACTGCAGCAGAAAAGCCTCCGCCTCATCGCGATAGCCGAAATCCTTGGCGTCCGGCCAGACTTGGGCAATCTCATCCGGGGTGACGCCGGGGCGCACCATGTCAATCGATGCGCTGATCCACTTGGACGCCGTCTCATAGGCATCGATCTGGTATTCGTTCGGTTCGCCGCATATAAACGTTCGGTAATAGCAAGTGCGATAGCCGTTGTAGCTGTGCATTATGTCCAAAAACACCATGTCACCCGGCTGGATCATTCGATCGGAAAAAGTGTGCGAGTGGGGACGTCCGCGCGGACCGGATACCGAGTTGACGCATTCCACTCGCTCTGATCCCATTCGAAAGAGTCGGTCATGGGCAATTGCAACCAGCTCATTCTCGCGAGTACCGGGGCGGATCGCTTTGGCAATGTCCACATAAGTGCCATCGACCATCGCGGCGGCCAGCTTCAGTAGCTCGATTTCGTCCGGCGTCTTCACCTCCCGGGCATCCAGTAAGGCCTGCTGTCCATCGACGACCTCGATACCCGCCGCCTCCAACGCGCGAAGCATCGGTAACTCCATGATGTCGATGCCGATCGGCTGTCCGACTACCCCACGATCGATGAGCGCCTTCTTGATCTGACTAGCGAAGTCATCCTGAATTTTCATCCACGGTGGCAGGCCACCCTGCATCGTCGATATTGGCGCGGCAACGTTATCAGCGACCCACGGTGATGAGAGCCGTTTGGCGGGCGCGGCCGGGTCCCATAGCAGAGGAGCCCCTTCCGTCCCACACAAGGCGTAGCGCATGAACTTATCGCGCGCCCATTCCCCTACATGAGTCCCCGTCACGTAGCGGATGTTATCGAAATTGAAGCAGATCACGGCACCGAGGCCGGCGGCCTTGATGGATGCCTGCGCCCGCGCAATTCGCTGCTTCAGCATCCGATCGTAATCAACGCCTTTTTCCCAATCCTTCGCCTGTGTGCCCCAAGAGGCCGTGCCATGTGGACGATTGTATTTCATCGGCGTAATTTCCTTGCTTGACTGAGTGCTGCCGCCGCGGAGGCTGTCTCGGCAATCACTGTTGCACCGACCATCAGGCTCGCCGCACCAGCCGCGAAGCGCGACAGGAAGTCACGCCGCCCGGCAGGTTGCTCTACACTCGACATGCTGCTCACCCCCCCACTTGCGATCCCTGAATCGCGCGCTATCGGCCCCTCGATGCCCGCCCATCCTTGACAGAACGGCAGCCAGGACGCAACCTATTATCAACCATACTCCCTAGTATGGATAGATTGGAACAGATGCATCGAAACGGGGGAAGAGCATGCACCCGATTGGGCGGCGTGGAGGTCCGGGGTCCGGCTGAGGCAAACACAAATGAAGAACATCGATAGACTCTCTTTTGTCGGCGCAGACACCATGTTGTGCCGGGAGGTCGAATCCGGCACCGAAGGAATTATGTGCGATGCGAAGCTGTGCGGTTCAGATATCCTGACCGTGTACAGACGGACAGTGCTTCCGGGCCGACAGTTCCAACTTCAGGCAGCAAACGACTATCATCTGATTTATATCATCAAGACTGCAGCAAAGAACATTATTCACTTCAAAGATCAGCATCACGCCACTGAGCAAGGTGCTGGTGTGCTGCTGACACCTGGCGAGAGTGTCAATTTGGAGGCCGGGGACGGTGATTGTGAAATTCTGCACATTGTGGTGTCAAAACCGCCTGCGGCCATAGAAGACGGGTTAGCGGGAGGACCTGGTTATTTCTTTAACAGGCGTACTCTGCGTGCGCTGACTGATGCAAGTGGCGGCCGAATCCGACGCTTTTGCGCGGAATCCTCTATCAGAGACCGAGCCGGGAAGAGAATCACACCAACAAATGCGATTCAAGCGGGAGAAATGCATTACAACGAGGGAGGCTCATCGCCCTACCACGTTCATTTCGGAACGACGAATAATCCTGGCGGGGCCGAGCATTGCTATATTACGTTCGGCGGCCGGGGGTTGGTTGAAGTCGATGACGATATCCGGGAGATCGGTCCAGACACACTGGTACACATTCCGACCGGTGTGCCACATCGGCTCCGGGCTGATGGCGGGCCGCTTGACTACTTTGAAATTCAGGCGTGGAGGAGCTTTAAAACGACTGTTTTGAGCGAGGAGCCTTTGGGACTGAAGTGGTTCTATCAGCGCGACAATCCAAATGAAGCGCTGGTGGAATGGAATCAGAGCTGAGGATCTTCGAGCGCTCGGACGCGTCCTTTTACGGGCCGCATCGCGCGGGACAGAAGATCATTGCGCCGCCGCGCGAGAAGCGCGGTCGGCATCGGCTGCCCATGTCTCCCACGGCCGATCCGGCGGATCAATTCTCGATGCTTCTGCGGCGTCCAGAAAAGTGGGCGTACCAAGTCTTAACGCCTCAGCCTCGATTCTGGCGTTCAACTGAGTGTAGATGGATCGAAGAACGACCATGCGCACTGAAGGTGCAACCACGGCCATCCCATGGCCGCGCATAAGCACCACGGTTCGATCGCTCAACGCCTTCGCCAATGCGGCGCCGGTCCTGTTGTCGCGAATGAGCATGTCGTTGTCAGGCCCGAGCACATCCCGAATTTCAAACACTGGCACCGGCGTACTGCCAAGAAAGCCGGCCATGTGGGTCAGACCCTGGAACGGCGTCTTCGTAACAGTGAACGGAACAACTTCCGGCGAGTGGCTGTGGACAACAGCGATTACATCGGGGCGTGCGCGAAAGATTTCGCCGTGGATATACCGTTCGCCGTACATCAGACGCCCGCGTTGATCCACCGGTTCACTATTCTCATCGAACTCGATGATGTCATCCACGGTCACCAGCGCTGGCGCGCGTGAACGAGACATGTAGAAGTGCCTCGGGTTTTTGAGCGATCTGACGCTGATGTGCCCGAACCCATCCAGCACATGCTCGTTGGCCAGAATATGATTCGCTTCGACCAGATCGCTAATGCGCTGCTCGTCCGAGTCTGCACGCACTGCCGTCGCGGGGTCCCGGGTTGACTGAGCTGCGGCGGCGACAGATGCCAGCTGCAAGCCCAGGTAGGCGCCCGCGAGCAGCACCGCGCGCATAACGCCCGTTAAACACTGCGGCGCCGGGTGTTTCATCCGCTGTCTCCATCGACTGTGTGACCGAGACGATCATCGCAGATGCGGTAAGATCACAATTGGCGATCAATTATAGTCGATCGCAATCGAATAACCCATTGCTACAGAGGACGACATGCTCGAGCTCTATCACTTCCATGGAGCAACGTGCGGCCTGAAGGCGCGATTGGCGGTCGCTGAAAAGCGAATAGAGATAATCGATCGCGCAGTCGATCGCAAATTCCTTAGGACTCCGGCATACCTGAAGTTGAACCCGAACGCTGTCGTGCCAACGTTGGTCCACGACGGTGTAGTGTTAACGGAGAGCACGGTCATCATCAACTACCTGGACGATGCGTTTGAGGAGCGCCCACTGAAGCCGCACACTGCCATCGGGCACGCTCATGTCCTTTGGTGGATGAAGCGCGCCGATGACAGCCTTACAGATATCGGCATGCTCACCTACACGGTGTCCATGCGACCCAAACTTCAGCAACTCGGGGGCGACGAGTTAAGGCAGTACTTTGACGGCATCCCCAATGCGGCGCTGCGCGCTCGACGCAGGCAGATCGTCGAATCTGGTCTCCACAATCCGGACTTTCCGGTTACCCTCAATCGTCTTCGCTTGATGCTGGCAGATCTGGAGAACGCGCTCGCAGGCTCCTGGCTCGTGGGCAGTGACTACAGCCTGGCGGATCTGGCAATGACGCCGCTACTGGAGCGTCTGGTCGAAATGCGTTGCGAGGACATGTGGCGGCTGGAGCGTCCGAAGGTGACCGATTGGTGGGAGCGTGTCAGGGGGAGGAGTTCCTACCGCTCATGCGTCATCGATAAGCCCAATCCAGAGGCTGCGCAACATGCTGAGTATGGGCAGGCTGCATGGCCCGAAATCAAGCGTCTATTCTTCGCCTGATCGGCGGCGATGGTACCGATTCGAAAATGTAAGGCAAGTATAGCTATAGCAATCCGGGGAGCTGAGCAATGGTTAAGCTGGCCGATGAGGACATCCGAACCCGCGAAGTACTTGGCTGGCGGGGCATCCATGTGCTCCACAATCCAATGTCCTCTTGCTCGCAGAAGCTGCGGATATTTCTCAATATAAAGTGCCTCGACTGGCAGTCGCACGTCGTTGACCTTGCAGCGAATGGCAATATGAGCGATTGGTTCCTTGGTATCAACCCTCGCGGCCTGGTGCCAGTGCTGGTTCAGGACGGAAGCGTGCACATCGAGAGCAATGACATTCTCTGGTACCTCGAGCAGCAGTTTCCCGCACCATGTCTGATCCCAGTTGGATCCGCAGCCGAGATCCGGGAGTTGCTGCATCACGAGGACGATCTGCACCTTGATCTTCGCGCTCTGAGCTTTCGCTATGTCTTTAATCCACCCAAGCCTCGCAAGACACCCGAGATCCTTGAGCATTTCGCAAAATCCGGGACAGGATTGTTGAACGGAGTCGAGGATCGGGGCAAGGCTGAGCAAATCGAGTTCTGGAGTAACTACGCGAAGCAAGGCGTGACTGATTTAAAGGTTCGCACGGCGGTGGCGAGATTTCGGGAGGCGTTCAGCGATTTGGAGCAGCGCTTGTCCCGCCACGCGTACCTGATGGGAAGCCAGTTAACGGTGCTGGATATCGCCTGGTACATTTACGTCAATCGTCTAACGCTGGCGGGATATCCGGTGTCGCGCCTGCATCGGCGCCTGGGCGCCTGGTTTGCGGCGCTGCAGACACGGCCTGAGTTTGCAAGGGAGGTGGCGATTCCCGCTGCATTCCAGGACTTCATCGAGCGAACGCGTCGGCAGCACAGCGTTGAGAGCACTACGCTGGTGGAGGTCGCGGATCTTCATTGACGGTGCAACATTTGCATCCAAGCCATGACTTTGTAGCCGCAGCGCCGCTCCTGGAATACGCTACCGTATTGTAGTAGGGGAGGGATTGGGCATAACATTTAGGGTGATAAGCATGAAGCTAGGAGCGGGGGCGATGCGGGGCGCGCTGGGCGACAGGGGTTACTGGGCATTATGTCTTGCTGCGCTGCTGGTGGTGGGCGCATCGGGTGCGGCGTTGGGGCAGATGTTGTACCTGCCCTCGAGCGTGACGGCGAAGGAGGCGCCGAGCGGGGCATTGCTTGCGGCGGCGGACGCTCTGGGCATGGTGCGCGGAGTGGGCAGCAATGTGTACGATGCGGTGAACCGGATCGAGTTTGAGCTGCAGGGGGTGGGGTTCGAGCCGCAGAAGCACGGGGCGTGGAAGCGGTTCACGATTGCGCAGGAGCGCATCTGCATCAGCTACCACCAGCAGGCGCTGCGCGCGATTGTGGATCGGGTGGATGCCCAGGGCAGCAAGACGCACACGATCGAAGTGGTGGCGGGGCGCTATGCCTGGAACGAGCAGTCCCCGGGCGTGGGTGGCGTAGCGGCGATGCAGAGCGTGGCGGAGCGCTCGCGGCGCATCTGGCTGACGCCCCAGGGCTTCATCTACCAGGCGGAGCTGGCGGGTGCGAAGGCGGTCAAGGTCGGCAGCAAGGCTGGCAGGACCACGCTGAGTGTGCTGATCAACGGTGAGCCGGTTACCGCCACGCTCGATGCCGAGCAGCGCCCGCAACTCATCGAGGCGCAGATCCATGATGCGCTGCTCGGTGCCACGACACTGAGCTATGAATACAGCGGCTACAAGGATTTTGATTACTACGGGGTCATGTTTCCCTCCCACATGGTGGAGCGGCTGGGCGCACGCACGGTGCTGGATGCGACGGTGAGCTCGCTGCTGACCTCGACCTATTTCCTGTTCACCCCACCCGAGGACATCGCCCGCCTGGCCGCAAAGGCTGTCCGGTAGAGCGCTGGGGCATCATTTTAAGACACTGAGCATGCGGAGAGTTGTGTGAACAAGTACCGTTCGCTGATGGCCGGTGTAGCGCTGATGCTGGCGGCGGCCGCACCGGTCGGGGCGCACCATGCGGTGAATGCGCAGTTTGACCCGGACAAGTTCATCGAGATGACCGGGGTGCTCAGGAAGTTCGAGCTGATCAACCCGCACTCGTACATGCATATGGATGTGAAGAACGAGAAGGGTGAATACGAGGAGTGGGCGTTCGAATCCGGCGCACCCGCGGCGCTGCGCCATGCCGGCATCGCCAGCAAGGATGCCTTCAAGATTGGCGAGACCTACAAGATGAAGGTCAGTCCCTCGCGCGATGGCAGCCACATCGGGCTGATCGTGGTGTGGGAGCTGCCGGATGGGCGCAAGATCGGTTTTGGCACGGCCAAAGAGCTTGGGCTGGAGAAGTGAGAGGCTTGGTCATGAAGAGGAAGCTGTGCTCGGGGTGGCTGGCGCTGGGGCTGCTGGCGGCCACACCCTCGCTGGTGCAGGCGCAGTTTGCCGCGGGCGTGCCGCTGCGGCCGGATCAGAAGGTGAGCGACTCGCCGATGCTGGCGGGAGCCGGTGCGGTGCCACGGCTGGCCGATGGCAAGCCTGAGCTCTCCGGCATGTGGAACGGGCTGCCCGATGGGCGCGATCCGGGCGGGGACAACACGCCGGCCGGCGCCGATCCGGCGCTGGCCGTGTTTCCCTCGCGCCACGGGGATATCACCCTGGGGGAGCAGGACAATCGGCTGATGAGGAAGACTTCCGATGATCTGCCGCAGTACAAACCGCAGTACTGGGACAAGATCAATCAGCTGGACATGGATTCCATCAAATCCGATCCGGCCTTTGCCTGCGTGACGCCAGGGGTGCCGCGCATGGGGGCGCCGGTCAAGATCGTGCAGACGCCCAAGGAGATCATTCTGTTCAACACGTTCATCCTGGCGGCGAACTGGTTTCGGATCATTCCGACGACCGGACGCGATCACCATCCGGAGGATCTGCTGGTTGGCAGCTACTACGGAGATGGGGTTGGACGCTGGGAGGGGGACACGCTGGTACTGGACAGCCAGGGCTTCAACGATGTGACCTGGCTGGGCAGTGGCGGGCTGTTCCACACCGCCGATCTGCACGTGGTGGAGCGCCTGACCCGATACGCGCACAACCGGCTGCTGTATGAGGTCACGGTGGAGGATCCGGAGATCCTCACCCAGCCCTGGGTGCGCCGGCGCGTGCTGTTCCTGAATCTCAATCCCGATGCCACGATCGGCGAGCTGCCGCCCTGCTCAGAGCGCGACGCGGACCACATCAAAATAAACCTGCGCTAGGGCGGCGCCAACATGAAGCGGCGATTGATTCTTGCGCTGCTGGCGGCTGTTGCCTGCCTTTACGCGGCGCGCGCGATTTACCATCGGCACCTGGAGACGCGGCTGCTGCAGAGCTGGCCGGACGCGGCGGCCCAGGATCCGCAGCTGCTGCGCTTTGCGGCCGCTGTGGCGGTGCCTGCCATGGCAGAACACTGCGCCTCATGTCACGGCGCCGATCTACGGGGCGATCCGCGCAGGGGCAGTCCCAACCTGATTGACAAGGAATGGATTCACGGTGAGGGCGGCGTAGCGGACATCGAGCAGACGATCAATTATGGTATTCGCTCGGGCGACCATCGGGGCCGCGATCTTGCCGACATGCCAGGCTTCGAATTGCCGGTACCCTACAGGCGCTACCAGATCGCCTCGTTGCAGCCCGCGGATATCCACGATTTGGTCGAGTTCGTCCTGCAGCTCAACCACCGTGAGCCGATCGACCCGGCCGCTGCCGCGCACGGGGCGTCACTCTATACTACGGCCCTGTGCTACGACTGCCACAACGGCAACGCCGCGGGGGATCCCTCCATCGGCGCGCCCAGCCTCCGGCCTCATGCCTGGCTGTATGGCGATGGCTCGCGTGAAACCCTCACCGACATCATTGCCTACGGGCGGCGTGGTGTGTGCCCCGGCTGGTCCGGTCGACTCAAGCCCGTCACCATTCGGGCGATCGCCGTGTATCTGCACGACCGATCAGGGCCCTCCTGATGCGATCCGATTCCAATGATGCCGTCAGCCCCTGGATCCGCTGGCCAGGGCGCGCACGGCTCTCGCTACTGCTGTGGGGCGCCGGGGCGCTGATCGGGCTGGGAGCGGCGGGAATCGCACTGTTCACGGCGAAGGGAACGGCGACCAACAGTGTGCCGCCAGAATACATCGCGACTGTCAACCAACGCCCCTTATTCGTGAGCGATTACATTTACCAGCTGCAGACCGAACTGAATGTGTCGCCAGAGCAAGCCACATCCGAGCAGCGCCGCAGAGTGCTGGATGAAATGATTCGCGAGGAGCTGTTCGTGCAGCGCGGGCTGGAGCTCGACGAGCCGGAGATCGATCCCGACGTGCGCAATGCGTTGGTCGCAGCGGTGCAAGCGCAGGTCACGGTGGAGGCGACCTCGCAGCTGCCGACCGAGTCGGAGCTGACCGCCTTCTACCAGCAGCACCTGGACCGCTACTCGAGCATCGGCTACCTGACGCTTGCGGATCTGGTCCCGGTCACAGCGACCCCGGGAGCGCCGGTGGGCGACTCGTTGGCGCGTGCGGCGACGGCGCTGCGTGATGGCCAGCCGCTGGCGCTGGTCGAGACCCAGTTCCACCTGAAGGAATCGGGCCAGGTTTCCGGCGAGCAGGTGTACTTTGCTGCAAAGCTGCACCTGGGGGACCGGCTCTTCGCCATTGCCAGCGCCTTAACGAGCGGTCAGGTCTCGGACGCCGCGCCGGGAGATGATGGCCGCCTGCATCTGCTCTACATGCTCAGCAACAATCCGCCGCGGCCGCGCAATTTCACACTGGCACGCAACGAGGTCTACAACGACTACCGCTTGGAGCTGCAGCGCCGGATCACGGACAGCGAGTTCAAATACCTCAGGGACAAGGCGGATATCCGCCTCAATCCGGCCTACCGGCCGTGAGTTACCGCGCGCTGCGTCTGCTGCTGTGGCTGCTGATGCCGGCGGCGGCCTCGGCCCATACGCTGAGCGAATCGCATTCCAACTGGCGTATCGACGGCCGCATCGTTCACCTTACTTTCACGCTGGCGAATGCCGAGGCGCGCCGGCTGGCCGCAGCCGGGGAGCCGATGCCGGCGGATGGCGCCATTGGCGCGTATCTGGGCCGCCATGTACTGGCGCGCGCGGACGGGGCGGACTGTCCGCAGCAAAGCGCGCCTGAGATCCTGACGGCGACGCCGGGGATGCATCGCTTTGAGTTTACGTTTCAGTGCCCGAGTGATCGCAATCTGGAGCTCGGCTCATCGGCTTTCTTCGAAATCGTGCCAAGTCATACGAACTATGCACAGATCCAGACCGCGGACGGTGACTTCATCGAGCAGCTGATTACGCGCGATCGGCAGATTCTCGACATAAGGCAAGTATCCGGCCACGAGCTGCAGGGGGCAGGATTTCTGCGGTACGTGGAACTCGGGATTCTGCACATCTTCACGGGAGTCGATCACCAGGCCTTCCTGGTCGGACTGATCCTTCTGTCACGACGCTTGAGGGACCTGGTGTTCGTCGTCACCGGCTTCACGCTCGGGCACAGCCTGACGCTGGCGCTGGCGGTGACCGGAGTGCTGCGTCCGCACGCCGAGTACATTGATGCCCTGATCGGCCTGACGATTGCGCTGGTGGGGAGCGAGATCGTAGCCAGTAATACCGGTCGGCGAGGTCTTGTGGCCATTGGCTTCGCCGTGCTGCTGAGCCTGATGGCGCTCGTGAACCTGGTGGGGCTGGGGGGCCTTCCGCAGCTGCTATTGCTCGGCGCGGGCCTGGCGGCGTCCTGCTACCTGATGATCTCGGGACTGGTCCAGGACGCCGCCAGGCTGCGGGTGGCCGTCACGTTGGTGTTCGGTCTGATCCATGGCTTCGGATTTGCCGCCGGACTGCTGGACATGCGGTTACCACCCGGGCATCTGGCCGGGCTGCTATTTGGATTCAATCTGGGCGTTGAAATCGGGCAGCTTACCTTGGTGCTGGGCGTGCTCGGGCTCACGGCGCTGGTCGTGCGCTGGGGTGTGCGTTTGCCGCGGCGGCTGGTTGCGGACGTGTCTGCCGCGCTGCTCACGGCCGTCGGACTGTTCTGGTTTATCAGCCGCAGCTACAGCTGAGCCGGATGCGGTTGGGCAGCGGGCGCCGCGCGCCCGCACGGTTCCAGCGGACGGTTAATTGAAGATCGCCCGATCGGCGAGCGTAGTGTTCATTGCCCGACGCAGCCCAATCAATGGAAGAACGGACAGCAGGACGGGCGCACCGCAGGCGAATGTGGCTGAACCGCGATATTGACAGTATGCTGATAATCAGTACTGAGGCGGTGGCGACTGTCCACCCTGAACATAGCTTTGCATTTCGAGTGCTTTTCCAGATCCATGAGCGATCCAATGTTTCTGATTTAGAAAAGAAAACCCGACATGCAATTTCACCTCAACGGTTTCAAAACGGGGAGCCCGGAGATATCGGACCCTGATGATCAATACGGCACATGGCAAAGTTCAGAAAGCCTTCCCGAAGAAATCGATGTACTGATCGTAGGCTGCGGGCCGGCGGGATTGACCCTGGCGGCCCAACTGGCGGCCTTTCCCGATGTCGGGACCAGAATCGTCGAGCAGAAGTCCGGCCCGCTGCTTCTCGGCCAGGCGGATGGCATCGCTTGCCGTACGATCGAGATGTTCGAAGCCTTCGGATTCAGCGAGCGCGTGCTGAAGGAGGCGTATTGGGTCAATGAGACGTCGTTTTGGAAGCCCGACGGCAGCCGGCGGGAGAACATCGTCCGCAGCGGCAGGATCCAGGACACCGAAGAAGGGCTATCCGAGTTCCCTCATGTGATCTTGAATCAAGCACGGGTGCATGATTTCCTTCTGGATGTCATGCGCAATTCACCGACGCGTTTGGAGCCGGCCTACTCGCGCCGGCTGCTGGATCTGAGCATCGCCGACGCAAACTGCGACGGCGAGGTAGATGAACGACACGGCGCTCCAGCGTTCCCGGTGACGATCAGGCTCGAGCGGCTCGATCCTTCCCATGAAGGGCAGCTCGAAACCGTGAGGGCTCGATTTGTAGTGGGTTGTGACGGGGCCCGCAGCGCAGTGCGCCACGCTATCGATCGGGCGCTTCATGGGGATTCGGCGAACCAAGCCTGGGGCGTCATGGATGTGCTAGCCGTCAGCAGTTTCCCTGACATCCGCCTGAAAGCGGTAATTCACTCGGCCAACGAAGGCAACGTCCTGATCATTCCTCGGGAAGGCGGGTACCTTGTCCGCCTGTACATTGAACTCGACAAGCTCAACCCGAACGAGAGGATTGCAAGCCGGAACATCAACCCCGATCATCTCATCGCGGCGGCTCAGCGTGTATTGCATCCCTATACACTGGAGGTGAAGGAAATCGTCTGGTGGTCGGTCTACGAGATCGGTCAGCGACTGTGCGACAAGTTCGACGACGTGCCGGAAAGTGCCGCCGAAAGGCGTTTGCCGCACGTGTTTATAGCCGGCGACGCCTGTCACACACACAGCCCAAAAGCCGGCCAGGGCATGAACGTCTCCATGGGAGACAGCTTCAATCTGGGATGGAAACTGGCCTCGGTTATACGTGGGCGCTGCTCACCGCAGATCCTGCATACCTATTCGGACGAACGCCAGCTCGTCGCCAAGGAGCTGATCGACTTCGATCGCAAGTTTGCCAGGATGTTCAGCACGCCGCCGAAGGATTCCAGCGATCCGCTCAGCGAAGGGCTCGATCCGGCGGAGTTCCAGGGCTACTTCGTCAGGCAGGGACGCTTCACGGCGGGAACGGCGACTCGGTACTATCCGTCGAGCATCACCGCGGAGCCGACCTATCAGCATCTGGCCAAAGGCCTGATGATTGGCATGCGCTTTCATTCCGCGCCGGTCATCCGTCTGGCGGACGCTAAGCCGGTTCACCTGGGTCATACAATCAAGGCGGATGGCCGCTGGCGCCTATTCGCCTTTGCCCGCGCGGAAGATCCCGCGGCCCCGATCGGTGGCCTGCGGGCCCTGTGCGAGTTTCTCGACAAATCCTCCGCATCGCCTTGCAGGAAGTACACGCCGGTCGGGGCGGATATTGACTCCGTAATTGATGTCCGGGCCGTCTTCCAGCAGGGCCATCGCGAGATTGCGCTCGAAGCCACGCCCGCATTCCTTCAGCCCCTGAAGGGTCGTTACGGGCTTCGTGACTATGAAAAAATGTTCTGCCCTGAGTTGCAAGGTCGCGGCGACATTTTTGACATGAGGGGCATCGATCGAAAGAGCGGTTGCGTCGTCATCGTGCGGCCGGACCAGTACGTCGCGAATGTTCTCCCGCTCGATGCTCACGGCGAGGTCGCGGCATTCTTCGACCGCTTTATGGTTTTCGAGACAGATTTCATTTGAGTCTATAATCAGCCCAGCACGTGAATGACACAACTCACAGGAGCGCGACATGGCCAGCATAACCGGTGCCCCGATCAGCCGTCGAACGATGATCGAAACCGGCCTGCTCGCCGGCGCTGGTGCCGCCGTGGCGCCCTGGGCGGCGGCGGCTGATCAGTCGAGCCTGCCCGTCATCATGAAGAAGATTCCATCCACCGGTGAGCAAATCCCGGTCATGGGCGTCGGCACCAATGTCTTTCGCGACGCCAATTACCCACAGCTGCGCGACATCCTCAAGCGCATGCATGAACTGAAGGGAAGCGTCATCGATACTGCTGCCTTGTACGGCGATAGCGAGGTGGTCATCGGCAAGGCACTGACTGAACTTGGAATTAGAAAACAGATGTTCATCGCCACCAAGTTCAGCGCCGCGGGTGTCAAGTTGCCGGAACCGCCACCGGGGTCGGTGCCACCGGGCGCGCCGCCGATGGAATTCCTGTTCGGCGAGGAGAGCTTCGAGCATTCACTCAAGGCTTTGCAGACCGATCGCATCGATCTGATGCAGGCGCATTTCCTCGCCAGCGTCGAACCGCTGATGCCTCTGCTGCAGAAGCTGAAGAAGAGCGGCAAGGTGCGCTACATCGGTATCACCACCATATGGGTCGAGCAGCATGCGCAGCTGATCGACTATATGCGAAGGTACCCGATCGATTTCGTCCAGGTCGATTATTCGCTCGGTAACCGCGAAGCTGCCGAAACCGTGTTCCCGGTGGCGCGCGAACGCAAGATTGCGGTCATGGTCGCCGTGCCATTGGGCGGTCGTTCGAGTTCATTGATGCCTCAGACCGCCGGCCGACAATTGCCGTCATGGGCGGCCGATATCGATGTCACGAGCTGGAGCCAATTCCTGCTGAAGTACGTGATCTCGCATCCGGCCGTCACCTGCGCCATCCCAGGCTCGTCACAGCTCGAGCATCTCGACGACAACCAGATGGCAGGTCGCGGCCGAATCCCCGATGCAGCCATGCGCAAGCGCATGGAGGCATTCTGGGACAACGGGGCGTGACGCATCGAAAAATCGAGTCGCTGAATCCGAGCGTCAAAGTCAACGGCACGGCCTGCCAATTCCGCAGTCCATGTCGGTGGTGATCCGCGTTACGTCGCGCCAGCGATCGGGCAGCACCGGCAGGAGGAGCGCACTGGCTTTGCTCGAACGGGATCCAGACAAGCTGTTCGCGCCGGCCGCGGTCCGAGTGACACATCGGGACGACGGCAACGTGCTTCTGGATTCCCCATATCCGCTGGCGCCATATGCGCGCTGTGTCGGCGACTGGCTGGTCCAATGGGCGCAGCGCACGCCGCAGCGCCTGTTCCTGAGCGAGCGCGACACCGGCGGCGCCTGGAGTGGAGTGACCTATGGCCAGGCGCTGGACAGCGTGTGCAGCATCGGCGCCTGGCTGTTGCGCCAGAACGCATCCACCGAGCGTCCGTTGGCGGTGCTGTCGGACAACAGCGTCGAGCACGCCTTGATGGCGTTGGCTGCCATGCATGTGGGAATACCGGTGGCGCCGATTTCCCCCGCCTATTCGCTGCTGTCCCAGGATTTCGGCCGGCTCAAGGCCATCATCGAAATCATAAATCCGGGCGTAATCTTTGTGGAGGATGCGCAGCGCTTCCAGGCTGCACTGGCCGCCATTAGTGCAATGCACTCGGCCACAATCGTTGTCGGATCGGGTCGCGAGATCCCGCCGGGGGCGGTCAGCTGCGCGCAGCTGCGCAGCCACGCGCAGGCCGGCGCGGTAGCACGTGCATTTGCGGCAATCGGCCCGGATACGGTTGCCAAGCTGCTGTTCACCTCCGGATCGACGGGTTCTCCCAAGGGCGTGATCAATACGCAGCGCATGCTATGCGCGAATCAGCAACAGCTCGCGCAGCTGTGGCCATTCCTTGCGCACACGCCGCCGATCATTGTTGATTGGTTGCCCTGGAACCATACCTTCGGCGGCAATCACAATTTCAATCTGGTGCTGCGCAATGGCGGTACGCTCCACATCGACAACGGCCGCCCGGCGCACGGCATGCTGGAGCGTACCCTGGCGAATCTGCGCGAGGTAGCGCCGACCATCTACCTCAACGTGCCGCGCGGGTTTGACATGCTGGTGGCCGCGCTGCGCGCGGATGCGACCCTGCGCAGCCGGTTCTTCAGTCGCCTGCAGGTCATAGTCTACGCTGCAGCCGCGCTGCCGCAGCACCTGTGGGAGGCACTGGAAGCCCTTGCGCTGGAAACCACCGGAGAAGCTGTCGTGATGATCTCGTCGTGGGGATCAACCGAGACAGCGCCGGCGGCCACCACCTGTCATTTCCGGGCGCAACGCGCGGGCGTCATTGGTCTACCGGTGCCCGGCTGCGAGCTGAAGCTGGTGGCTCAAGGCCAGAAGCTGGAGGTGCGGGTACGCGGCCCCAACGTCACGCCAGGCTACTGGAAACAACCGGCGCTCACCGCACGATCGTTCGACGCCGAAGGTTTTTATTTCATCGGTGACGCGCTGCGCATGCTGGACGAGAGCCGCCCTGAAAGCGGGCTTTATTTCGACGGTCGCGTTTCGGAAGACTTCAAGCTTCTGAGCGGCACCTGGGTCAGTGTCGGTGCATTGCGCCTCAAGGCGCTGACACTGCTTGAGCCGCTGATTCAGGACCTGGTAGTCACCGGGCATGGCCGCGACGAGATTGGTTTTCTGCTTTTCGCAAATGCCCAGAGCTGTCGAGCGCTGTGTCCCGAGTTGCCAGCGAGTGCGCCACTCGAACAGGTGCTGAGCAGCGACGCGGTGCGCGCTCGGATACGCTCAGGCATGGAGCGGCTTCGCGGGCAAGGCGGCGCTTCATCCAGTTATGCGGTGCGGGCATTGCTCATGACAGAGGCGCCGGTCATCGATGCGGGGGAAATCACCGATAAGGGTTACATCAACCAGCGGGCGGTGCTGGCTCGACGCGCCGCATTGGTGGAGCAACTCCACCAACCCGAGTCGCCACCCGCGGTGATCTGCATCACCTGACAGATAGTCTGCGAATCCATACGCATCTGAACTGAGCGGCTATGGCCGCCGGGAGAATAAAGGGCGCGGATCCGGCTGATGGCGCTCCGAGACGCCCTGAAGTGTTGTTTTCGAGACAGTTCGCGCGATAATGGGTCACAATACGCTTCCGAATTGAGGGGGTCGCATGCACGAGCGCATGGCCTGTCTACACCTGGAGTGGGTGCTGTATGCAATCGCGGCGCTGAGTCTTGGCGCCACCGGCTGCGCTGTCGCCGCGCAATCCGATGCAGCGCCAGCGGCAGCACCGGCAGCCGGCCCCTGGTTCAATCTGCCATTGCCGGGTCCCGTGACCGAGCAGGTCATCGACTTCGCGCACGCTGACCTGCCGATGATAGCGGTGGCAGACAGTCGCGGCGCTGCGGAACTGGACGGCAGCAAGGTACATCGCTACGTCGAGGACATCGTGAAGTTCTCTTATGCCAGCCGCGACGCCGGCGAGCGCACCTGGGGACGGCTTGCGGGCACACGCTGGGCCGAGATGACCGTCGACTACGTGGCCGATCAACTGCGCCAGGCCGGACTCAAAGACATCGTCAAGTCAGACGTGCCTTTTCGGGGCACTGAACGCGCAGCCAGCGACTGGCAAGTTTCATTGCTAGGGGCGCCGGAATTCGGCGTCGGTTCGAGCGATGTGGTGTTGCAGTCCGCCTTCCCGATGAGCCAGCGGCCGGAGGGACCGGCTCTGCCGGCCAATGAGCCCGAACTGCCGCCAACAACCACTCTGGCGGTGACGGCTCCGGTGGTCTATGTCGGTGCGGGAACTCCGGCAGACATAGCGAACAGGGATATCCGCGGCAAGATCGCCGTGCTCCGGGTCGAACCCGACCCGGGAATATTCTTCAGCTCCGCTGCGCGCGTGCCGCAACAGCTGATCGATGCCGGCGCCGCTAGCGTCATCGTCATCTACAACGCACCGGGAAACATGCAAGTGCATTATGGTTCCTGCAAGAATGTGCCATGCTTCACATTGGGCGGGGAAGATGGCGAATTCCTGATGATGGCGATCGCCAGGGCAGCGGCCGCCAACCTGATTGACAAGCTTCGACTGTCGCTCAGGCAGACCATAGCGAACTCACCGATGAACCATGGTTTCCTGCTGGTCGCCAAGCTAGCCGGTCGGCGCAGCGATGAGAACCTGATCCTCAGCGCCCACACCGACGCATGGTTTGCGGGAGCCAACGACAACGCCAGCGGGGTCGCCGGACTGATTGCGCTGGCGAAGCACTATGCGCGCGGGCCGCGTCCGCTGCACGATATGTATTTCGTGTTGAGTCCCGGCCATCACTCGCCGACTGCCGCGACGCAGCGGTTTGTGGATCTGTATCCGCTGGTTCCGCCGGCCAATATCCTTGCGATCAACCTGGAGCATATCGGCCAGCAGCAGACTTATCGCAGCTATATGAATCCGAAGGGCATCGGTCCCACGACTTCCAGATATGGCAATGCGACGTTCCCCTATGTTGCGGTGAACTGGGATTCTCCTGGACGCGAAATCATGGGCGCGCCGATGACACCGGCGTTGAAGCAGCTGCTGGCGGATGCGGCGCGCCGTAGTCAGTTCACCGCGCCTTCCCATATTTCGGTCGGATCAGTAGCGGAGTTGGGACCGCTGGTGGCGGCAGGAGCGACCGGGATTCAGGACGTGGAGGTAAGCATCTGGTACCACACCAGCGGCGATACCGCTGCCACCGTGGCACCGGAGTCGCTGCAACGGGCGCTGCTGTTTTACAAAGAGCTGATCGACCAGGCGGATAAGCTCGGTCGGGCGCGGCTGCGGCAAGGTGCCGGGCCATGAGGCTGCGCGGTCATCATCAATTTAGGGACTGGTGCATGAGCATCTGGAGCGAAGCGCAATGAGCGAACAGCGCGTTGTCAGTGCAGATCGCGACGAGGAAATCGCGGTCATCAGTATCAACAACCCGCCCGTCAACACGATTAATGCTGCCGTTCGCGCGGGTCTGGTGAATGCGTTGGCCCAGGTTGGGCAATGGCCGGGTATCAAGGCAGTGCTGCTGCGTTGCGATGGCAATACTTTCCTGTCGGGGGCAGACATCGGTGAGTTCAACGGACCGCCCATGGAGGCCGAGTTTCACGCCATACTCGCTCAACTCGAGAGCCTGAAGGTACCGGTCATAGCCGCAATGCATGGCACGGTACTTGGCGGTGGGTTGGAAACAGCGCTCGCGTGTCATTACCGCATCGCAGCTCCGGGCACCCGTTTTGGATTGCCTGAGATCACGTTCGGAATCATTCCCGGGGCCGGTGGCACGCAGCGTATGCCGAGGCTGATCGGCATCGAGAACACCCTGGAGATGATCGTCAGCGCCCAGCCGGTGGACACAGCGCAGGCCTTGCAGCAAGGATTCATCGATGAAGTAATCGCGGGAGACCTGCGAACCGGCGCACTGGCGTATATCAGGCACGGATTGGCGACCGGGATGGCGCCGCGTCCGACCGGTGCACGTTCCGTGGAGCGCAGCTCGGCAACCGCTGCGGCGGTTGAGCGACTGACCGCCCTGGCAAAGCGGCTCTATCCCAATCGAGAGGCTGCCCTGACAGCGATCAAGGCCGTGGAAGCGTCGGCGGAATTGCCTTTCGAGCAGGGTTTGCGCTACGAGACCGAGCTGGTCAACCAGGCCAAGGTCACGAGCGAGAGCCGCTCCCTGGTTCATGTTTTCTTTGCGGAGCGCGCGACGCGGCGCATCGTTGGGTTGCCCGATGAGAAACCGCGACCGGTTGCTTCGGCGGGCGTCGTCGGTGCAGGCACCATGGGAGGGGGCATAGCGATGTGTTTCGCTAACGGCGGAATACCCGTCGTCATGGTCGACTCGTCGCAACAGGCGCTCGATCGGGGCATGGCTGTGGTCGGCAAGAATTACGCGTCGATGGTTAAACGCGGGCGAATCACCGAGGCGGAGCAGGAGCGTCGAATGGGCCTGATCCGGCCGTCGATCGAATTGGCCGGGCTTGGCACCGCGGACGTGGTGGTCGAGGCGGTGTACGAGAATATGAACCTGAAGAAGGAAATCTTTTCCAGCCTGGATCGGCTGGCGAAACGCGGGGCGGTGCTTGCCACCAATACATCGACACTCGATGTTGGGGAGATCGCCCGCGCCACCTCGCGGCCGGCGGACGTCATCGGCATGCATTTCTTTTCCCCGGCCAATGTGATGCCGCTGCTGGAAGTGATCCGTACCGATCTGACTTCGGCGTCGACTATCCGTAGCGTGATGGAATTGAGCCGGGCACTGCGCAAGACCCCGGTGCTGGCGCGTGTCTGCTACGGCTTCGTCGGCAATCGGATGATGGAGGGTTACGCGGCCCAGGCCGAACGCATGGTGCTCGAGGGCGCAACGCCTCGACAGGTGGATAGCACTCTGGAGCGCTGGGGCATGGCCATGGGCATACTGGCGGTGTTCGACATGGCTGGTGTGGACGTCGGCGTCAATGTACACAAAGCCAACGCGGATCAATACCCCCCCGACCCGACCTATTACCAGGCCGATGCGGCGCTGGTCCAGGCCGGCCGCCTCGGGCAGAAGAATGGCAAGGGGTACTACCACTATGAAAGCGGCGATCGGACGCGCCACGACGACCCGCAAGCTCTGGGTATCCTGCGCCAACGCGCCGCTGATCTGGGGGTACCGGCGCGTGCGCACTCCGAGCAGGAGATTCTGGATCGCTGCCTGTTCGCGCTCCTGAATGAAGGATTTCGCATCCTGCAGGAGCGCATAGTGCAGCGCGCCAGCGATATCGATGTGGTGTGGACCTCCGGCTACGGCTTCCCTCGCTATCGCGGTGGACCGATGTTTTACGCGGAAACCATGGGGCTGGGAAAGCTGCTGGATGGCATCAGACACTACAGCCGCGAACTTGGCCCGATGCACTGGGAGCCGGCGCCGTTGCTGGTGGAGTTGGTGCGTGACGGGCGTAGTATTGCTGAATGGGAGAGCGCGCAGGTGGAAACAGCATGAACCTGGATCAGCTGGTTGCGATCGACGTACATACGCATGCCGAGGTGTCCTGTCGTCAGCCGCCTGATGCCGAGTGGCAGCGGTATGAGGACGCCGCCAGCAGGTATTTCAAGACCGGTAAGCGTCCGACCATTGCCGAAACCATTGCCTATTACCGCGAGCGCAAGATTGGCCTAGTCATGTTCACGGTGGATTCGGAGTTTCAGATCGGCAACCGGCGCATCCCGAACGAGGAGGTCATCGATGCCGCGCGCGAGAACAGCGACATGATGCTCGCGTTCGCCAGCATCGATCCACACAAGGGACGCATGGGCGTCATCGAGGCGCGACGACTGATCAGCGAGGGAGTGGTCAAGGGATTCAAGTTTCATCCCACGGTGCAGGGGTTCTTCCCCAATGACCGGATGGCCTATCAGTTGTACGAAGTCATTGCAGAGCACAAGCTTCCGGCGATTTTCCATAGCGGGCATTCCGGCATTGGAACGGGTCTGCCGGGCGGGGGTGGCCTGCGACTGAAGTACTCCAATCCACTGCACCTCGACGACGTGGCAGTGGATTTTCCGGACATGACCATCATCATTGCGCACCCCTCATGGCCGTGGCAGGACGAGGCGCTATCGGTGTGCCTGCACAAGACCAACGTGTATATCGATATGTCGGGTTGGTCGCCAAAATACTTTCCGCCGCAACTGGTGCAGTACGCCAACGGCCAGCTGAAAAACAAGATGCTTTTCGGCTCGGATTTCCCGCTGATATCGCCGGATCGCTGGATCAAGGATTTCCACGAGGCGGGATTCAAACCGGAGGTACACGATCTGATACTCAAGAACAATGCGATCAAAGCACTGAAACTCACGCAAAGTCAGTAGGCGAATGCTGTTACATCCGCGGCCGCTGGACCCTCATACGCTCCGAAGCTCGCGCAGCGGCGCGCGACTGAGCTCATTGTTCTCGGTCGCTATCCTGGTCAGCAGCCGAATAAAAATCTGCCGCTCCTGGGCACTGAGCGGATCGAGCAGACGTCGCTGTACCTCCGCGACCGGTGCCTTGAGTGCGCCCAGCCGCTTCCTGCCGGCGGCTGTTATTGAGAGCAGGTTCATTCGGCGATCGCCTTCCTTGCTGGAGCGCACCACCAGCCCGGCGGCCTCGAGGCGATCGACGACATCTCCGGCGGTGGAACGATTCAGCGCCGCCAATCCCGCCAGCGTAATCTGGTCGATGGCGTCGCGCCGGGCGATCACTGAAAGCGCGGCGAATTGGACTGGCGTGAGCTGGCCGGCGCATTCCTCGTGAAACAGCGCGACCGCGATCTGGTGGCAGCGCCTGATCAGGTGCGCCGGCATGGTGTAGATGTCTTCGGGATTGCGGAATCCGCGGGTCACTGGATCTGCTCCTGATGGTTTGGCTGCATATATATTGCCTGATTGGCCCCGAGGGGGGCGTCGCCAGTTGGGCCCCGCCGCCCACGGGAATGCGCCGGGAACGCGGCATTCTCGGCAAGCGTCTGTGCGGCCGGTTGTGCATCCGGCCCTGACACCCACAGATGAGAACGGCACCAGCGCCGATCCGCTGCTAGAGCGCCGGCTTGGCCGCTTTGAGCTGTCCATCGTGCTGGCCTGCGCGGCCGCCATCTTCTTCGATGGCTTCGATGCCCAGGCCATCGGCTACGTCGGACCCAGTCTGCTCATGACCTTCCACGTCGCGCCGAGCGCCCTCGGCCCGGTGTTCTCCGCGGGACTGGTTGGCATTATGCTCGGTGCCCTGTTCATTGCACCGCTGGCCGATCGCGTTGGGCGTCGCCCAATAATCCTGCTGTCCATCGTGACGTTTGCCGCGTTCGCGCTTGCCACGGCCTGGGCGGGCTCGATCGGCGCCCTCATCTGGCTGCGATTGCTGACCGGCCTGGGGCTGGGCGGCTGCATGCCCAACGCGATCGCGCTGACAATCGAGTATTCACCGGTGCGGCTGCGCGGCTTGCTGGTCACGATGATGTTCAACGGATTCACGTTAGGATCACTTCTTGGGGGCATCCTCTCGCACCAACTGATCCCGGTTTTCGGTTGGCGCGCGGTCTTTGTCGCCGGTGGCGCACTGCCGCTGCTGCTGGTACCAGTGCTCTACCGCTCGCTGCCAGAGTCGCTGCGATATCTGGTGCTCGCCGGACAGCGCCCGGTCGCCGTGGCGGACATCCTGCGGCGGCTGGGATCCACGGCCGATGCCGAGTCGATGGCTTCGGCTTGGCGCAATTCCGCCACGCCGGTGAAGCGCTCCATCGGCGAACTGTTCCGGCATGGCCGTGGCCGCGCCACGCTAGTGCTCTGGATCGTGTTCTTCATGAGTCTGCTCGATGTTTACTTGCTGGTCAGCTGGCTGCCGACCGCGCTGAACCAGGCGGGCGTACCCGCTCAGACCTCGATCGTGCTCGGGAGTCTGCTTCAGGTCGGCGCGTTGATCGGCACGTTGTTGATCGGAGCGGGGCTGGATCGATTCGCCGGCAACTGGTTGCTGGTGCCTGCGTATCTTCTGGGGTCACTCAGCATTGCAGCCATTGGTGTGTTCTCATCGATCAGCCTTGGGCTCACGACGCTCGCGGTGCTGCTGGCGGGCTTTGGGATCATCGGTGGTCAGACTGCGGGTAATGCCCTTGCGGCCCAGACGTATCCGACCCAAATTCGCTCGACCGGTGTGGGCTGGGCACTCGGCATCGGGCGCATCGGCTCCATCATCGGCCCGCTAGTCGCTGCCGGTCTGCTGCTGGTGCATGTTTCGGTCAAGGGGATATTCCTGGTCAGTGCCGTCCCGGCGCTGCTGGCCGCGGGGGCGATTGCATTCTTCGGTCCCTGGCGATCCGCTCCCGGCGGCGACAGCCGCGTCAACAACACAGAAGATACGGCACCGTATTGACACTGGCCGACGGTGCGTGGCAAGATCCAGTAGGCCTGCGCACGAACGAACGGGATGTGCGGATCTGCACGCAGCGCTGATGTGCGCATGAACTAAGAACAATATCTGGCCATGAAAGGCGGGGAAAAGTTGGGTCATCCCATTCAATCAGCACTGTTGGTGCAGAGCGCCGTGCTTGTGCTGCTGTCGCTCGGCGCAGCGCCCTTGCATGCTCAGGCGCCAGCGGCCCACCACGCCGCGTGCAGTGCCATCGCCGCGGCAGCATTGCCGGACGCGAAGATCCTGTCGGCCGAGTCGACTGATGCTGGCCCGTTCTCGCCGGGGCAGCCGCTGCCGCCGAGCCCTGCCCCCGCGTTCTGTCGGGTGAAGGTCGTGCTGACCCCTAGCGCGGATTCGGATATTCAGGTGGAAGTGTGGCTTCCGGATGCCTGGAACGGTAAGTATCTGGCCATCGGCATTGGCGGCTGGGGTGGCTTCGTGCCCTATCCCGGCATGTTGGACGCGCTGCGCCGAGGCTATGCGACCTCAGGCACCGATACCGGACATCGAGGTAATCCGGGGACGGCTGATTTCGCGCTCGGCCATCCCGAGAAGCTGACGGACTACGCGTGGCGAGCCGTTCACGAAATGACCCTACAGGCCAAGAGTCTGATCAGCGCCTACTACGGCTCAGCCACGCGGCGGTCGTATTTCAGCGGCTGCTCGGCTGGTGGCAAGCAGGGGATGATGGAAGCGCAGAGGTTTCCCGACGATTTTGATGGTTTGATCGTCGGCTCGGCCGCTTCCGACTGGGTAGGCCTCAATACCGGATCGCTCTATAACAGCCTGCTCAACCTCCCCAAGGATCGACCGCCGATCCTCACTCCCGTGCAGGGCGCTTTGCTGCACAAAGCGGTCGTTGCGCAGTGTGACCGTCTGGATGGGCTCGAGGATGGGGAGGTCGCCGATCCTCGGGTCTGCAAGTTCAATGCTACCAGTCTGCTGTGCAAGCCGGGCCAGCCGGCCGAACAGTGCCTGACCGGCGAGCAGACCGCAGTCGCGGACAAGCTGTACCGGGCGGTGCGCGATCCGAACACGGGGCATCTCATCGAGCCCGGATTCACGCCGAGCAGCGAGTCGGGTTGGGGCGCCGTCCCGGTGCCGATGCCTCCGGCGGTTGGCTATTTCAAAGATGTGTTGTTTGATAATCCGAACTGGGACCCTTACAAGTTCAATCTGGGTCTGGACTATGAGGTGGCCAGCCGCAACGACACGATCAGCGCAATCAATCCTGACCTCTCCGCGTTTGTCGCCCATGGCGGTAAATTGCTGCAATACCATGGTTGGTCGGATCCGATCATCCCGACCGAGACGGCTATCAACTACTACGAAAGCGTGGTCACCCAACAGCACGGACTGGACAAGGTCAGTGCGTTCTACAAGCTGTATCTGGTGCCGGGCATGGGCCATTGCAGCGGTGGTTACCAGGTCGACTGGGTGGGCGCGCTCGACCTGTGGGTGGAGCAGGGTCAGTCGCCTGAGCAGGTGATCGGGCGGCGGTTGCCCCAGGTGTCGACCGCTGCCCCCGGCGGGGGCCCTCAGCCCGAAGCCGAATCGAACGCCCCTACACGGCCAATTTGCGCCTACCCCGGGGTTGCCCACTACACCGGTCGCGGGTCGTCGGACACTGCAGCGAGTTTCAGCTGTCGTGTGTCTGCCCGTGGTCCGCGTCCGGGCGATGGACCGGCGGTGGCGATTGGTGTCTCGAAACCCTAGCGCCGCGGCCAGTAGTGACGCGTTGGTGCCGGTGCCATTTGCCAGGGGCGGCGCCAGGGGATCGACGTCGTATGTCGGTGGCGAACTTCTCGGGTTGCCCTGATCTTGCTCGTATCGGACAATGATGATGATGATGTCTTTTCCAATATCAGCAGCCCCTAAAGCGAAATCCGACGGCCCACTGGACGCGGATAGCTGGACGCAGGCTGCGCTGACAATCCTGGCGCGAAATGGTATCGAAGCCGTGCGAGTCGAACGCTTGGCCAAGGTGCTGGGCGTCACCAAGGGCAGCTTCTACTGGCATTTCAGGGACCGTCCGGCGCTGCTCGACGCCATGCTTCAATCCTGGCGACAGCGCGCGACACTAGGGATCATCGATCGACTGGAGCGCAGCCACGTCGCGCCCGCCGAGCGTCTGAAGCAGTTGCTGGAGATGCTGCGCGCAACGCCGCGAGCTTCCCGGGGTGTGGATGTCGAGGCGGCCATCCGGCTGTGGGGCCGGAGCGACCCAAAGGTGGCCAGCGCCGTCCAGGAGATCGACCGACTGCGCCTAGGCCATATCAAGTCGCTGGTGGAAGCCGCCCATCGCAACCCGACGGACGCAACCGCTCGCGCGGCCTTGATCTACTCCTATCTTCTGTCGGAGGCGTGGATCGTGACCACCGTCGATGCGAAGGTATGTGAGCGCTGCGAGGCAATCCTGCAGGGCCTTTGAGGTCGCCACGGCACGCGAATCGACAGGGCGATCCAACCAAGCCGGGCACACGGCGGCCCCCGCGCCAGGATGAATCCATCGTCCCAAAAAAATACGCTACCGTATTGTAGTAGGGGAGGGATTGGGCATAACATTTAGGGTGATAAGCATGAAGCTAGGAGCGGGGGCGATGCGGGGCGCGCTGGGCGACAGGGGT